>Ga0315899_10001892_pt1 | contig 23633 bp, 18 predicted proteins | sample LakEriMetagenome_2_FD_203518 | JGI IMG/M metagenome (GOLD analysis project Ga0315899, IMG submission 203518) | Freshwater fungal communities from buoy surface, Lake Erie, Ohio, United States - Buoy 4 MA112 | ecosystem: Environmental > Aquatic > Freshwater > Lake | place: USA: Lake Erie, Ohio... | reverse complement strand
GGCTCCAATCGAATGGCTCGCGAAGTGTCTATGCGATTCCTGATACCATGTTTGTTGAGTCATTGTGGCAAGAAAGAACGCTTAGATTATCTTGATGGATTGCGAGACGGCGTTTATCCTGCCATAGTCGCGAATCAAATTTTGGACGAGGGGGTCGATATACCTGCAGCCAAGATCGCAATTGTTATCGGTGGCTTGGCATCCAGTAGGCAATCACAGCAACGGCTGGGAAGAATACTTAGGAAAACAGGTGAAGAGCGTGCCATTCTCTACGAAGTCGTTTGCCAAGATACGAACGAAGTCTTGAAATCCACGAAACGACGAAAGAACGATGCTTACTCGCGAACTCGCCATTTCAAAGATAATCCACCAGGAGATCGTGCCTGATCGATTGACTCGTACGACGCACGCAGAGTACGGACCACTTGCAGTACGCATGACAGCCGTCTATGAGCAAGGAGTTGGCAAAACGAGAAGCGAACTACATCGACAGATTCGGGAAATTCTAGTCGCGTTGCCGAGTTGTCCTCCAAAACGAATCGATTCGTTTTGCAAGCTGCTGGACGAGCGATGCGATTACGTCACGGATTCCAAAGGGATGTCAGCCAAATTGAGACGAGAAGTGTTTCGGCTCGCATCGCAATTTCAGCCGATCACTATCGAGCATCGAGGGCAGATCGGAACCTTAGAAGCAGAGGCCAAATCAAGAATCGCCACAGCTCTTGGGCGACCTTGGCAAGAGATCGCGGAGCAACTGTTTCTTGATTTGCCGGAAAATCATCGTTTGAAAGCCTTTCGCAGCTTCGAGCGTCCGATGGGTTTACTAGCTCGTTATAACGTAGCGCAAACCCAAGTAGCTTTATATGATGCTATTAAGCTAGAGATTAGGGCTAATGATGACTTGAAGGAAATTATTCGTTTTGCAAAGTTGGCGAGGTTGATGCATCGAATCACGCGAGTGGATGATGGATATCTCATTCAACTAGACGGCCCTGCGTCGCTATTGCAACGAACGAGTCGGTATGGAGTCGCTATGGCGAGATTTCTGCCGGGTTTGTTGTCTTGTAAAGGGTGGTCTGCACAAGCTTTCATTAAGCGACCACGATGGGGGGGATTGAGTTTCCGATTGGATGATAGCTGCGGACTGCACTCCGAGGTTGTCCCTGCGGAAGAGTTTGATTCTAAGCTTGAAGAGGACTTCTATCGCGAATGGGCGGAACTCGATAGCTGCGATTGGCAATTGCAGCGAGAAACTCGGATTTTGCATGCAGGCCAGCAAGTCTTCATTCCTGATTTTGAGGCCATTCATAAATCTGGCAGACGCATTTTGATTGAAATCGTGGGATTCTGGACTCCTGAATATTTGAATCGCAAGATGCACGTTTTAGAGCAATTCAAGGATCAGTCGATTGTGCATTTAGTGCATTCCAAAGCGTCCGAAAAGGTCGCGAGTATGGGAAGTCATCGCGTGCTACATCGGGTGCTTGAATACAAGTCGAAGATTGTCATCGGTAAGTTGCTAGCAATTCTGGAAGAGGTTAGGGGATCGGTAGGCTAGGTTTCCGCAAACGTGTGTTGGTCTATTGCTATCGCGATCGGAGCATAGAAATGTGGACACACAAATCTGAGTGAGGAGTGGTGTGTCCCCGAAAGGTTTCCACGTGGGTATGTGACTGGAATCTCGGAAGTCCATGGTATGATGCGCAAATACTGTACCCAGAACTTCAAGGAGGTGGTGTATGTCCGTAATTAGCTTTTTTTTAAAATCGTTGATCGCATGCGGTTCGGTTTTTTTATCCCTGTTCACAATTGGTTTGTCTCCGTTTATCTCGGGTCCCATTTATGGTATGGACGCTGAGGTGAAAAGCTTTTTGGAAGGAGTGTTTGAGAACGCAAACTCTTGGCGACGATTCGACTGTCTTGTCGAGATAGAGTTCGTTAGCTTGGATCCTGCAGGTCCACAGTCTGTGGTAACGGGTAGGCATCGAATCATTATGGATAAGGAAGCCGAAAAAGTGTTGGTTGTGAAGTTTCAGGAATATGAAAATGCGGAAACTCCCGATGAAAACTTAACGAAAAAAGCTACCTTTCATGCATTAGCAACTGTTAACGGTTTGTTATGGTTTTCATCCGATCGAGGTGGGCCTTATAAAATGGATCTGGGGCGGTTACCGAAAATCTTGTCGTCAGCAGAAATCATAGATCCGAGGAAGATCGGCTGTGTCAATGAACGCGGACATATTCTCGGTACGCCGGATAAAGACTGGTCGTTTGAGAAAAGCTATGAGGGGATGACGTCTGGCAATTTGATTGGAAAGGCAGTGAACGGAAAGGAAGACGTTTTGGTCACATTTAAAAGTTCATATCAAGATCCTAAGGATCCGGTCTCTACCTACTCCTATGTGTTTTCGAAGGAATCGATGTTGCCAATTTCTACTAAAACAAGTCATGCGATCTCTAATGGTCCTACCTTTGGGGACGATGAGAAGATTCGTTGGGCTCGGATTAATGATGCGTGGGTACCGACGCTTTATTCCGGTACATACCAAAGTATGTCAGCCAAGGACGGGGGTACTACCTTTTTCGATGAGTCCTATACATACAAGATCCATTGGTTTAGTGTGAATGAGGAGATCGACGAGACGGTATTCGACTCGAAGGTATGTGAAGATAGAGCCTACGCTCTTTCGTTAATCGATCCGGTGAAACTGAATGCGACGACTTTGTTGGAGGAAGAGGGGGAGAAGAAAAGGAAATAAAGGTGTTTACTGGTGAGCTGGGCAAAACTGGTGCCGAGGAATCGCTTGGAGTAAGATGGCAGAGGGGCAAAAGTAAGTTGTCATTTTTGGATTTCGTTGCAAATTAAAGTACGGAACAATGGTGACTTACCTCTTCTTCAATTCTAAATGCGTTAACACATGGAGTGTCCCCGTGAAGGTGTCGCCATTATCGTTAGGGTTAGTTAAAGATAGACTTGAGAACGTCGGGATAAAGTTGAGCGATGAACGGATTGGCTGTCGCATTCAATGTAACTACTTTACTGGGACGGGCCCCCATCGGATGCTTGTTTGCATGCGTCATTTTTAGCAATCGCCGATGCTCAAATTATCGAAAAACAACCGAACAAAAAGTTGAGCAAAACCGAACGATCGGAGACTGACGGGGACACAGCTCTTTGCGGGGGCTGTTAAAGTTTAGAAGTGGTGTGTCACCGTGTGGTACGAAAAATCCGGGGAGCGGGATCGATGGTTGGTGGTGACGGGGCCATGATTGGAACGGGGGCTTGCCGTAACTGCGCGAAGGCCTTGTTACGGCCTACAAGAGGGGTACCGCCTACGAGAAGAGATTGACGGGGATTGACGGGGACACAGCTCTTTGTGGGGGCTGTAAGAGTTTAGGAGTGGTGTGTCCCCGTGTGGTATCCGTGTGGTATCCCCTGTCCCCGTGTGGTATCCCCGTGTGGTGGAACCAAAGATCCATGGGTGAGGAGCGAGGGGTGGCTTGTGTGATGGGGCCATGATTGGAATAGGGGCGTGCCGTAACTGCGCAAAAGCCTTGTTAAGGCCTACGGAGAATTATAGCTTGGGGAGGACCGATGCTTGGGGGGCAAACTTTTCTAGGTTCGATGGGATCTCGGCCTCGACCTCTCCAAGAATCCATTTAAGGCCACCTATGAAAATCGATTCGAAGATCGGATTGGTCCAGACGTCTTCTCGGTGACCCATCGAGGTGTAGAAAACATTCCCCTTGCCATGCTTCCTGGCCCAGGTCGCTGGATATGGTGGACGATCATAATCTGCGTCTTGCATGCCATTGGTCTCTTGTACCAAAATCACGTGCATGTCGGGAGCAAAGTTCTTTAACGAATACCACTCCTCATGCAACTCAAACTTCTCTCCTGCTTTTTCTATCCCAGGAAACTTGGTATCGGTTACTTTCATCGTAGCGTTTTGCTGTCGACCATGTCGAATGAACTCGCCACCAATCATCTGAATGTAAGGGTCAATTGTCTCGGATGCTTTGACTCGATTGCCTGGACTGTGGAACGTGTCAGAGGCACAGTGACTACCTGCAAAACCTTTACCCTCTTTGATGGAGCTCAATAAGTTCTCCTTGCCCTTGGCTGTCATCGGTGGCTCTTTGTCTCCACCCTCTGTGGTCAAGTCTTCAGTCGTATAAAATAGATAGCCATCAAATTGCTCATAGTCTTTGTCGAAGATCCGTCCATCTTTGCTAGTCGTAACTTCAAAGCCATACTTCTTGCCCAAGTCAATCATGATACGCTCGGCAAATGACAAAGCTCCACCGCTTCTCTTAACTACCGAGTGTTCAAAGCCTGCACTGCGGCAATAAAAAAGAAGCTTCTTATTCGCTAAAGTCGATGCTGCCGATAGTGAACTCAACGAAGTAAAGGCTGCCGATACTGCTGCCGCTTGCAAAAGCCATTGGCGACGATTCGTGAGGTGGCGATTGGCGTCGTGGGTTTTGTTCATGGATGCTTTCCTGCGAATGATATGGGAGGTTTCTAATTGCTAAGCTGCGAAACAACCTGTGCGCTATCGTACAAGTCGATCAACATGCGATAAGTCTATCACAAATACTGCCACAATTTGTAGCCAATACCGATGCTCATCGATAGGTGAGCATAATTCAACATAACACTTTTCTTATCTAGAGTCGCAATGTTTGCATGTGCAATGCGAGTGCGTTTCTTTCTTATTGAAAGCGTATGAGATTTCCATACAACGGAAACATCAAACCCTATTACCAGCAACAACGTGATCGATCACTTCGGGAGGAATGCCAATTGGCAAAACAACGATAGTTCCGGTTGCATTTTTCGAGTGCGAAAGTTGAAAGCACGGTTTCTCGGCGACAAAAGCAATCGTGAAATCCGCGATAAAGGTTGGGGTGCCCAGCTCGCCCGTTTCCGTGTTCATTCCTGAAGGGACATCGATGGCGAATTTTTTTGCATGGCTCGCGTTGGCTGCTTCGATAAGCAAAGCGCCCGAACCACGAGGTGCACCCTTTGCGCCAGTCCCTAAAAGCGCATCAATAACAACGTCGGCATTCGCGATCCTGTTCAGCGTTTCTGCATCCAGAACGCTCGGCTCAGATCCGGATTGCAAATTTTCGTCGCACCAAAGAATTGGGACCGTGGTCTTTTGAAGAATGGTCAGGTTGACTCCGCAATCGTGTGAAAGCTTGTCGCGGTTGCCCGAGATGAGAACGAAGACTGACTGTCCGCGAGCATGAAGATGACGAGCAATCACAAGACCGTCACCGCCGTTGTTGCCGGTACCGCAAAGAATGACATAACTCGATGGCTCGGAGGTTTGGTCAGCAATAAAGTCAGCCGCTCCGCGCCCAGCATTTTCCATGAGCACCAAGCCTGACATGCCGAATTGCTCGATGGCAACTCGATCAACAAGCCGGATTTGATCGAGGGTGAGATTATAGGTCATCTAGTTTGCTTTTTCGAGTTATCGTCGCGGTCGACAAACGCGCTCGCGTTGCTTGCCTTATTTGTCTTCAGGCTTGGGCGGATCCGCTTTAGGAGGTGTTGTCGACTCGGCCGTAGTCGCTGTAGCGTTTTCCGTTGCAGGTGGTTTCGTCTCGGTCGCGGTTGCTTCAGCGGTTGCGTCGCCTGATTCGCCTTGTCGATCACCTCGTCGGCGTCGAGGACGTTCCCCCGCCTCATCGTCCTCTTGGACGGCTGGAGCGCGAGGCAGAAGCGTGTCCGCATCGGCCAGGCTGTAGGCGACGATTGCGGACACGGTTGAGTTCTTGGTCAGATACTCTGGTATTGCTTGATCGATCTTGTCGTTCTGAGTGTGCCACGCGTAGCTATACTTGGCGACACCCGTCTTTCCCCAGAAGAACCCCGGGATGCCCACTGCGTTAAAGGGGCTGTGGTCGCTGGCACCGCCACGGGGCATGCGAGATTGAACGATCAAGCGGATAGGAGAATCAGGAAACGCATAGTTCATAGGCTCGATCGCTTTCTTGAGCATATCTGCCATGTTGGCAACGCAAGTAATCGAGGCTTGTTGATTGGTACCGCTATCATCTACAAAGACCGCTGAAATCTTGGCTCGTTCTTCTTCGCTGAGTTGATCGACATAAGCTTTTGAACCAAGTAGTCCTTGTTCTTCGCCAGACCAAAGGATAAACCGAATGGATCGTTTTGGCTTTGCCTCTGCCGCCATCAAGATGCGAGCGGCTTCGATGGTGACGGATGAGCCAGTGCCGTTGTCGACGGTTCCTTGTGAACCAGGTCCATCCCAGCTATCCAAGTGAGCGGAGATGATTACGAACTCATCAGGCTTTTCGGATCCGGGAATTTCGGCGATGGTGTTGTAAACAGGAAACGGCCCTTCGATAAATTCATGTTTCAAGTCGAATTCGACGACCACGTTTTCTTTATCGGCTAAGCGGCTATTGATCGCGTCGTAATCCGATCTTCTCACCGTAACGGTAACTGCTCGCGGCAGTTCCTCCATCTTGAGTTTCGTGATACCTGGGACGCCTCCTGTAGTAACGGTTTCTCCACGGGCGGCTGTTATAAAGCCAGCAATGCCGGCGCTCTCAAGGCGTTCTACAACTATGGATGGTTTCGCACCGGCTGGTCTTAATAGCCATGCACCGGAAAGCTTGTCAGCAACCTCTTGAAGTTCTTCAGGGGATTGCGGTTCGCGAAGGACGGGTCCACGTCGTGGGCCATCTGTTCCTGCGGACCAAGCACGCGATGTAAACTCGATATCGCGAGTAAAGGGCTCGATCACTTTTCCTGAGCAAGGGCCACGATTGAAGCGGATGGGAATTTCGCCCCACTTCTTAAGCTCGACGTTTTGGAGGCCGAACGACTTGAATTGCTCGGCTGTCCAGTTGTTGGCTTCCTCCAATCGGCTTGAGCCTGTTAGTCGCGGACCGATGGAACCACACAAGTAGCCCAAATGAGTCATGGTTTGGTTGCGATTTTTACCTTCGTCGATGATACGAAGCATCGTCTTCAGGTGTTGGTCGATCGAGTCGGTTGGCTCGCTAGATGCGGGAGTTGGGTCTTGTCCTGAGCATACGTTGTCGAGAATGGGGAGTGTGGGAGCGAGCAACGCTGACAGGGTCGCCGACCACCAGAGAGACGTTTTTCCGCGACTGGAGTATTTGTTTGTGTTCGAGGCAAATCGGCTCATTCGATTATGGGCAAACATGGACTAGCTTTCTAAGTGCAAACAAATTGGCGGGACCCTCTGGGCGTATGCTAGCGGTTGTCAGAAGGATGAGCAACAAAAATTGAAGAATTGAAGCCTGAATGGTCAGAACTGAGCTATTGCCATGTAACTCATCTCTAAAAATCAATTACAATGGGGGATGCCGGTTGAAGGCGAAATGCCTGTGGTCGGTCCTGCCTAATGATTTCAAGAACGAATTCGTTCTCTCCTTCCTCAAAAACCACAACGGGATCCCCTCCTATGCGGATGATCGTTCTGATTAATAAATTGACCTCCTGGATTGAAGATGCTGTTTGCCTGCAGAATGCGAACTGTCGGCAGGGTAGGTGTCGTGCCGTGTCCCGCTTTGCAGCAACCCGGTTTGCGTTGAATGCATTTCTCACGACGATTGTCGGTGTTAGCTGTGTTACGCTGCCCACTTCGAATACAATTGGTGGTTCACCTGGGGACTCCATTACTGAAAAAGCGAATGCTGTCGAGTTTAATAGAGATATCAGGCCGATCCTTTCGGACAACTGCATTTTTTGTCATGGTCCTGACAACAACAAACGGGAAGCGGATTTGCGGCTCGATACCGAGTTAGGTTTGCTCGGTGAGGGAGGTTTGCCCGGCGTTGTCCAAGCCGGCAAGCCTGACGAAAGCGAGCTGTATCGACGTCTCTTAACCACTGAAGAGTCCGAGAGGATGCCGCCAGCATCAAGTCACAAATCGCTGACTGCGGAGCAGATCGATTTAATTCGACGTTGGATCGAACAAGGTGCTAAGTACGAGTCGCATTGGGCGTTTTTGCCGCTTCGTAAATTTCATTCGCCAAGTGCAGTAGCAGCGACCGAGACTACAAACTCGATCGATTCGATTATTAGTAATGTGCTCAAAGCGCGAGGACTGGGGCCATCGCCACAGGCTGATCCCTTTACTTTGATGAGACGCATTCATTTCGATACGATCGGATTGCCACCCCGAGATGGTGATGCGGATCGTTATATCAATGATCCATGCGAGGCCAATTATGAAATCGTGGTGGATAAGCTTTTGAACTCGCCCCATTTCGGCGAGCGAATGGCCATATGGTGGCTCGATTTAGTTCGATACGCTGACACGGTGGGATACCATGGCGATCAAGACATGAGCATGTCTCCGTATCGTGATTACGTTATTCGTTCGTTCAACGAGAACAAACCTTTTGATCAATTTACTAAGGAGCAGATTGCTGGAGACCTATTCTCAGAGCCTGGATTAAATGAACAGATCGCCTCTGGATACAATCGATTAGGCATGATGAGTGCCGAAGGTGGCGTTCAGCCAAAGGAGTATCTAGCCAAGTATATTGCGGAGAGGGTTCGCAATGTATCGGGAACTTGGATGGGTATGACAATGGGATGTTGTGAATGTCATGATCATAAATTCGATCCCATCTCGGCTAAAGAGTTCTATCAGATGGAAGCTTTTTTTGCCGACATAGACGAAGTTGGATTGTATCCTGGGGGGCATGAGACAGGCATTTGGGGGGCACACGTCCAAGTTCCCAGCGAGGAGCAGAAGAAAGAGCTCGCTCAATTGCAAAGTGGTATCGAAGCGCTAAAGAAAACGCTGAGTACTTCGACGGACTCGCTGGATCAAGCCCAAAAGGCCTGGGAAGGATCGCAAACGCAGTGGTTCCCGCTCACGATTCAATCGATACGATCCAAGAACGGGGTCGATCTGAAAACTCTTGAGGATGGATCCATTTTGGCGAGTGGAGCCAATCCGGATACGGACACTTACACCGCGTTGATGGAAATCCCTGCAAATGGGTTGTCGGCTGTTCGAGTTGAGGTGTTACCAGACGATTCGTTACCGAACAAAGGGCCGGGGCGAGCCGGAAATGGTAACTTTGTTCTTAGTGAAATTAGGGCAAGCCTGATACGCGACGGAGGTGAGCCCGTGCCGGTCGATTTTCATTCTGCGATCGCATCTTACGAACAGACCGGTGCGGCAGGCGGGAACCCTTACGGCAAATGGGCCGTAGCGGCCGCGATTGATAAAGATACCAAGGGACCGACATGGGGCTGGGCCATCATGGAGCAAGCCGGCAAACCTAATCAAGCCATCTTTCAATGGAAGAGTCTCGTGAGCGAGCAGGCGAGTGCACCGAAGCTTGACTCAGCAACAGAGAATACCACATTGCAACCTAAAGCTCTTTTGCAAGTTGAGTTGGCACAAAATCTCGACAATCCCAAGCATACGTTGGGAAGGTTTCGATTGTCTGGAACGAATCGCTTGGTAGAAAATGCTTCTGAGCTGATGACCCCTGTGGAAATTGCAGCTGCATTGTCCAAGCCGCAGGATCAGCGAACTAGCGAAGAACGAGAATTGCTTCGAAAGCATTTTCTAGCTCAGACGCCGTTGTTGGCAAGCGAGCGAGATCAGCTAGCAAAATTAACAAAGGAAAAAGAGACGCTTGAAAAATCAATTCCCATTACGCTGGTTACCAAGCGAGTTAATCCTCGTACTGTTCGCGTCTTAGCGCGAGGTAATTGGATGGATGAGGCAGGGGAAGAGGTAAAGCCAGGATTTCCGTCCGCCGTCTCGGTTCCATCGTTTAAGAAGGTTTCCGAGGGGGAGCGACTCAATCGTTTGGATCTCGCGAATTGGATCGTATCGCCTGACAATCCGCTCACGGCGCGGGTCATTGTGAATCGCATTTGGAAATTGTACTTTGGCCAAGGGTTATCGAGACGATTAGATGACTTCGGTGCTCAAGGGGAACCACCGCTTCATCCGGAGTTACTCGACTTTCTAGCTGCTCGATTTGTCGAGTCTGGATGGAATATCAAGGAGTTGACCCGCGACATACTTTTGTCGCAAGCCTATCAGCGTTCTTCCTTGTCGAATGAAGAGGGGATGCAAAAGGATCCGGATAATCGATGGCTGGCCAGACAAGGGCGATTTCGTTTGGATGCGGAACTAATTCGTGATAATGCTCTAGCAGTGAGTGGTCTCTTGGTGACTCGCGTTGGTGGCAAAAGTGTGAAGCCGTATCAGCCACCGGGCTACTGGAGTTATCTAAATTTCCCACCGCGAGAATGGGAGAATAGCAAATCAGATCAACTTTATCGACGAGGGTTATACACACACTGGCAGCGACAGTTTTTGCATCCTAGTTTGTTGGCCTTTGATGCTCCGACTCGGGAGGAATGCACGGTAGATCGCCCACGCTCGAATACACCGCTGCAATCGTTGGTTCTCTTGAACGACCCGGCCTATGTGGAAGCTGCTAGAGTTTATGCGGCCGCTATTTTAGAACGGGGTGGCGACACGGATCGAAGCAAAGTTGAGTTTGCGATGGCGAGAGCGTTGGCTCGCGAAATCACCGACGAAGAATCGGCTGCATTGGTCTCGCTGCTTGAGCAAGCAAGAAAGGAATACAAAGCTAATCCTGATGCCGCGAAAACGCTGCTACAAGTTGGTCAATATCCGATTCCTGAGGGAAAAGATTTTATTGAACTAGCCGCGTGGACCAATGTTGCACGGACACTTCTAAACCTACACGAAACGATTACGAGGTACTAATGTTCCCTTTACCAAACCCAATCGGTCGTCGAACGTTTGTAACTCGGTCTGGTTTAAGTCTTGGTGCGATGGCAGCGGCATCGTTGCTTGGCAAAGAGAGCCTCGCGATTCATGACGCAGGTAAAGATCAAACCAATCGATGGACCGGAGTGATTCAGCCGTTTCATGTGCCACCGAAAGCCAAACGAGTTATATGGCTTTACATGGCTGGCGGCATGACCCATCTCGACACGTTTGACTACAAAGAGAAATTAGAAGAGATGCATGGAAAGCCGATGCCAGAATCGGTGACAAAAGGTCAGCAGATCGCACAATTGCAGGGGGCACAGCTAAATTGTTTTGGTCCCCAGCACCCGTTCAAGAAGTGGGGGCAGTCGGGGCAAATGATCTCGGAGATATGGCCTCATTTGGGTGAAAAGTGCGCTGATGATCTTTGTGTTGTTCGTTCGCTTCACACCGATGCGATCAATCATGATCCGGCGCATACGTTCATGAATACTGGATCGATGATTTCGGGGCGTCCGGCCATGGGATCGTGGTTGCTTTATGGATTAGGTAGCGAAGCCGAGAATCTACCCGGTTTCGTTGTGATGGTTTCCACTGGCAATTACGGTCAAAAGCAGCCCATCGCAGCTCGTCAGTGGCATTCCGGTTTTATACCAGGTCAATTTCAAGGAGTAGAATTCCGAAGTAAGGGTGATCCGGTGTCGTATGTTGGGCAGCCTCAAGGGGTATCAGAGCACATGCAACGAGGTGTTGTCGACACGACACAGATCTTGAATCGGCTCGCTAATCAGCGACTTCAAGATCCTGAGATTACGACTCGTATCAATCAATACGAATTAGCTTTCAGAATGCAGACTAGTGTTCCGGAGCTCATGGATTTACAGGGTGAGACTCAGCAGACTCTAGATTCGTATGGTGCCAAGCCGGGTGACGGCTCGTTTGGTTCCAATTGTTTGTTTGCTCGTCGATTAGCAGAACGCGGGGTGCGTTTTATTCAATTGTATCATCGCGATTGGGATCATCACGGCGAAGTGAAATCGCACTCGGCCGGCTCGGCAAAGGAAGTTGATCAAGGGGTCGCGGCATTGCTTACGGACCTCAAGCAACGGGACATGTTGAAAGATACGATCGTGATCTTTGGTTCGGAGTTTGGGCGCACCCCGATGGCTCAGGGGAATGGTCGAGACCATCACTTGGCGGGCTTTACCATGTGGTTTGCAGGAGGTGGGTTTAAACCCGGAATGAGTTTTGGTGCAACGGATGAGTTAGGATATCATGCGGTGGAAAACCGAGTGTCGGTGCACGATATTCATGCAACGATTCTGCATTTGATGGGGATTGATCACGAGCGATTTACTTACAAGAGTCAGGGTTTGGACTGGAAGTTGACCGGAGTTGAGCCAGCCAGAGTTGTTCGGGAATTATTAGCTTAACGTGGGCTATTTCGACGGCTGGAGTGTTGGCTATGGCTGGTGGTGCAAGGTGGAGATAGCTTTAGCTAGAGAATCCTCGAAATCAAAACCCACATCGTTAGCGAGGGAAAGTATCCTAGAGAATTCCAATGCTCACGGGCTTGTTACTTTAGTCTCATTTTGAAAAATGAATATTAGCCGCGGGGCGCTAGCCCACGGTTAACGGCCTATAACCGGACGCTAGCGCGTTCGCGGCTCATTAAAGCAACACGCCCTCACGCTGCGGGTGGTGATTGATATCATTTCGAAGCTGCGGGGCCATTGTGTTTTGAAGTTCCGATTTTGGCTTGTTGGTTTCTGCCAACTGAAGAGAATTTAGGGCTTATGCATTTCTCGAGTCAAAAAGGGGTGTGGTTTGGCACGTAATGAACAGCTAATTCGCCAGCACAAGATTCTGCAAGTATTGGAGCGACGTCGTTATGGAGCAACGCTTGAGGATTTGCGAAACACCATCGTCGAAGAGCTAGGCCTAACGGGTCTCCATGTTCGCAGCATTCGGCGGGACTTGGAAGCACTACAGGCGGCTGGCATGAATATCATTACAGAGGACTTAGATACAGGTCGGGTGTGGAAGCTGAGTCGAGTCGACAAGGGGCTTCACAAGGTCACGATTACGTCCAGCGAGCTCATTGCGTTATCGATGGGGAGGGATCTGCTACTGCCACTTGTGGGAACTACATTTTGGCAAGGCATTGAGGCGTTTTGGAGCAAGCTTCGAGAGCAAATGCCTGCTGGAGTTTGGGACCATTACCAGAAGTATCGACGTACCTTGAGGGTACTGGGGGTGTCCGCGAAATCCTATGAACGACAAGAGGGCATTCTTAAATCGGTGAATCGAGCCATAGATCAGCATCGAATCTTGGAAGCCGAATACGAATCAACCAACAAGCCACTATCCACTCGTTATCTAGAGCCTTACGGGTTGGCTCTTTATCAGGGAAGCATTTACGTTGTCGCCATGGAGGAAGGCAAGGACATAGACAAAGATCCCGAGGATAGGCTTCGGCACTGGAAGCTCGACCGATTCGCAAAGGCCACCGCACTGGATCGATGGTATGATTTTGACGAGCAGATCGATCTGGAGAAGCATTTAGGGCAGAGTGTTGGCATATTTAGTGGAGACGAACCAGCCACATACAAAATCTGGCTGTCCAAAAACGGGGCACGTTGGATCCAAGAGGATCCGTGGCATGCCCACCAAAAGTTAGAGTTTCAAGAAGACGGGACGTGCATATTGTTAGTGCCCGCGTATCAGCCTATGGAGATTATTCCGCACGTGTTAAGGTTTGGTGACGACGCTCAGTTACTTGAGCCTGCGGTAGCTAGGAAAGAGATGAAGCGTATCGTAGACACGATGTCAAAGATGTACAAATAGTCCGTATCTACTTAATACCGAACATAACCCGACGCATAAGGGCTTGTTGCTTCAAAAGCAGGTTAGTCACTCTTGACCGACTTTGACGTCATTAAAAGGGCAGGAGTGCCCATTACGAAATGCTCACATCGGCCAAGAGTGGCCAACTTACGGCCGGTTTACGTAACGGACCGGATGAGGTCTTTCATCTCTTTAACTGCAGTTTGAAATCCAACGAACACTGCTCTGCTAACGATACTGTGTCCTATGTTCAATTCATGCATGTGCGGAATCTGAGCGACCGGAATTACGTTTTGATAGGTCAGTCCGTGTCCAGCGTGCAACCGCAAGCCTAAATCGGTGGCCAATAATCCAGCGTTGGTGAGGCGATCTAGCTCGAGGCGTTGTTCAGCATTTTTTGTCAAAGCGTATTTGCCGGTGTGAAGTTCGATGGCTTTGACACCCAGTGCGTGAGCTTTTTCGATTTGCTCGCGGTCTGGATCGATGAACAAGCTGACTTCAATGCCGTGCTCATTCAGTTTTTCGATCGCTGCGCGGACTATTGAAGAATTGGAAAGGAGATTCAAGCCCCCTTCGGTGGTAACTTCTTCGCGGCGTTCAGGGACCAATGTTGCTTGGGCGGGCATGGTTTGGCAGCAGATGTCTACAATTTCTGGTGCACAAGAAAGCTCGAAGTTCAGTTTTACGTGAACGGTATCTTTCAAAATCCGGACATCGCGATCTTGGATGTGTCGTCTATCTTCTCGAAGGTGAACAGTGATCGTGTCCGCGCCGCCCAATTCTGCTAATCCGGCTGCCATTACCGGGTCAGGCTCATAGGTTCTACGAGCTTGTCGAATCGTAGCGACGTGATCAATGTTTACGCCCAGTTCAATCATTATTTCTTTGCTTTGGTAGTTAACGTAGCGAAACCGATAATTCGTTATACGGCTCTTTATGATTTTGGGAAGTCAAGGTTTTTCGAAAGGGCGTATCTTCGAGAAACAAGTATTGGATGCAAGCATGCTCGCAAACGGTGTCGGGCAGGAGTGCCCAACATACGGGCGGAGCGGTCGATGGTAAGGCAACTGTCGTGGCAGCCTTTATGCCAGTTGCTCGCAATTATTCACGCAATCGATCAAGAGTCTTAGTTTTCCAAGGTTTCGTCGATTGAAATGCATGACTAAACGAGGCAAGTGTGCCAGTTCAGGTTCGCTAGCTTCCTCGGGTAGGGCTTGCTGTTGAACAATCTTTCCAGAGACAATGATGTCGGCGTAGTCTCGATTCAGTTTCGCGATGCTCTCGTCGCTTAGGCGATGATTGATTCTAAGAACCAGGATATCGTTGACATACCGCATGCTGTGGTAGTTCGAGTAGAAGTGCATAATGTGTTGTGCGGCTTCTTCGGTGGAATGCATGATGCGGTAGAGGTTTACATCTTCTGGGCTAATGAGATTGGCTTTCATGAGTTCGGCTTTTACGAAGATCTCGAAGCTTTCCCAGAATGTGCCCGACTCTTGATCCAGCAAGATAAGCGGGAACATGGTTTGTTTCCCGGTTTGAATCAGCGTTAGTACCTCGAGTGTTTCGTCAAGAGTTCCGAACCCGCCTGGGCAACAGACTACAGCGCTGCATTCCTTTACAAACATAAGCTTGCGAGTGAAGAAGTATTTTAGTGTTACTAGTTTTGGGTCTCCCTCGATGTATGGGTTTGCTGACTGTTCAAATGGGAGCATGATATTGAGGCCCATCGACATCTCTCGCCCTGCCCCTTTGTGGCCGGCTTCCATGATTCCGCCGCCTGCCCCGGTTATGACCATCCAGCCGAAGTCGGTCATTCTTTTTGCGAACTCGCACGCTTGGATGTAGTTCGGATGATCAGGCAGAGTTCTGGCCGATCCGAAGATAGTGACTTTTCGTCGCCGGCGGAAGGGTTGAAAGACTTTGAAGGCGTATCTGAGTTCTCTCAGGGTTCGGCTAAGAATCTTGAGATCGCCGCGCGTTGTCCCGTCTGAGGGAAGCCGCTCGACGGTGCGTTTTAGCATATCGATGAGGTCTTCGCTTTCGAGCGAGAACGGTGGTTCATCGGCGGGCTGTGGGCGGGCTTTTTCGTCTTCCCCGTAGGCGAATTCTGTCGGGTTGTTGGTTTTCAGTTCTTCGGGGGGCAGGGGAGTGGGATCGTTCATGATGTTATTTGGGTAATCGTCGACTAAACTTATTTTGGCTAGTAAGATACCAACTTTGAAACGAGGGGTCTTTGCCAGTTCCGCGTACCTTAGGGAATCTACGTGTTTATTTCAATTGATGGGATCGATGGAGCCGGGAAAACGACGCAAATCTCAATGCTTTGCGACGTTCTCCAGTCAGAAGGTCGGCAGGTTGCCCGCTTTCGCGACCCCGGCACCACCAAGCTTGGTGAGGCGGTCCGAGACATTCTATTGCATCGAGAAGAGATCCCTTTGGACCGAACCACCGAGATGCTTCTCTACATGGCTTGTCGGGCACAGTTAGTCTCCGAACAAATCCAGCCTGCGTTAGCAAATGGCTCGACTGTAGTGTGTGATCGCTATTTGTTGGCCAATGTCGTCTATCAAGGTTGTTCGGGAGACTTGTCCCCACAGGTGATCTGGGACGTTGGCAAGGTCGCGACGAAAGAGGTCTTTCCTGACAAAACGATTGTTCTTGATTTAGATCCGGAAATCGCTTTTCAACGAATTCAGCGCGGGCATGATCGGCTGGAAAAGAGAGGTTTAAGTTACTTTCATTCGGTGAGGCAAGGATTTTTAGAGCAGTCGAAGGCGTTGGGTGATCGGTGCCGAGTTGTTGATGCGTCGCAGAGCGTTGAATGCATTCACCGCGACATCATGGGATTTATTCGCAGCTAATGCAAATGGCATTTGTTGCGTGCAAGGTGCGGCGGAGGCTTGTTAGAGAGGAATCTGTCGTCTAGTCATCGGCTGGCTGAAGAGTAAACACAATTACTTGGTGATGTTTCAGGATGCCTGCGATTGTCGGATCATGATCGACGCTATAATGAGACTTACAAAAGCAAGCAAGTGCTCTGCGACAGGTAGCTCGGTGATTCGTACACGTAATATAATTATTCAAAATGGAAGATCTGAAACAGCATCTACAGTCTTTGCACACGGAGCTTCAAAGTAGCCAGGCGTTGGATCCCGCGACTTTAGAGGCGTTAAGGATTGTCGCGGAAGATATTCGTGTGCATCTCGAGAGTGTTGGTCAAGTCGGGGCGGTGCCTCCAAGTCAATCTCTTTCGAAGCGACTGGAGGGGTTGGTTGATGAGTTCGAAATTCAACACCCTCGCCTAACGAATATCGTCTCCCAGATTGCTGAGCGACTTGCTGACATGGGGATATAGTTGCGTGTTGGGTGTGTTTTGCTCGACATGTGCAGCACTGTCGGGCAGGAGCGCCCAACATACGTGATCCGTTTAGTGTGTCGCGGCGGCACATTTGATGCACGATGTTGCCCAGGGAAGCGCCTCGAGGCGAGCTTTAGAGATGGATTTATGGCACTGCGTACAAGTGCCGTACGAGCCGTCATCGATTCGTTTAAGTGCAGTACGAATCTCTCGGATTTCTTCGTCAGTTGCATCGCCGATAGCTACGAGTGCTTCGTCGTTTTCCCTGCGAATTGCGTTTTCTTCCCAGTCTTGTTCCCCTGGATCTCTCAATTGGGTTTCAATTCCGCCCGATCTTCGCACCAAGGTTTCGAGCTTTGCAGCAAGCTGGTCTCGCAATTCGTTGAATTCTGACATGACAGTTCTCCTCGTAAATCATAGTGTTGAATGCACGGGCCTCCCATTGGATAGCCCGTACGACTGGAGAACTGCAAACTCTATGCCACAAGATTCAGGTTAGTGAACAAGTTTACCCATGATGGTTGTTTCTACGTCGGATTCAGGGCCTAGCGAAGTATGGATGCGAACCTTTTTCTGAATCGCTTCTTCGAACTCTTTGTCGGACAACTGGGCACGCAGAGTCATTGGGATGATATGCACCGTTTTCTCTCCCGTTGGGATTTCAAAACTGATACGATCATCGTCGCATTCAATGCTTGTGATGCTTACAGGTTTCTTGCTTCGGAGCAATAGTTTGGTTTGTGCTGTTTGGCCGTTTTTGATGCTACCAATCGATACGAGTTTTGGGGTTACGCTGATCGGTGGATTGACCCTTGCAAAAATGGGGATCTTGAACATCGGCTCGTTTGGGTCATCGGTAACGATGGTTACTTCCTGTTGTAGGTCACCGACGGGGGCATTTTCTTTTAATCGAAATTTGAGTTTATAGTTTGTTGAGTTTTGGGTGCGGACGACTGGATCGAGTCTAACTTCGACGCAGTCGATATCTCCTCGGACGTCGGTGATATTCCATTCTTTGCGACCCGAATAGGAGATAGTTGTTTCAAAGTTTTTGGATGTGCCAACATCGACGTCTCCGAAGTTAACTTCGCCGGGATTGAGTACGATGTCAGAGCGGATCTTACCTTTGACCAGCAAGGTGACTTCAGCGTAGTAGGGGCGGTCGATGACGACGGTAATCGAAGCTGATTTATCTCCGATAAATGATTTGGTATTGAATTGCGCGATGATTTCGCCCTTTTCCCAAGACTTCAAGACCTTCTTGGGGACTACGGGGTTTGTGCATCCACAGCTACTGCGAACAGAGACGATTCGGACATCTTCTTCGAAGCAGTTTTCGATTTCGAACGAGTATTCCGTTTTGGCGTTTCTACCAACCGTTCCAAAGTCGTGGTGTTTTTGCTTGAATAACTTCTCGGCCCATTCCGCTCCGGAAGCACCAGGGGTTACGGAAGCACAAAGAACCAGACCAAAGCAAAGCAGTTTGGAAACGTTAGCAAGCAGATTCATCGTAAATCAAACTCCAGTCCACGAAATGACACCATGGATTCATCGGCAGTTCGCATCCGTCAAATTCGTTACATTTGGTAAATTTTGCGAGAGTGTCTATCCCAGGTTGCCTAATTTCGCAAGTGTTTAGCTGGGGGAGGCTATTTTGACGGCATTGGGAAATAAGCGAGTGCTGCAGGGGGCGACGGTTGATGGCGGGAGACCGGACGCCTAGCTCGTTTCGACTCATAATCAAGCTTGGCTGCAGGCTGAAAATGATAGACGAATGCGGTTGGACGCCATTCGGTTTAGGTGTTGTCAAGTGAAACGAGAGATATTTAACATTGTGCAATGCCATATAAAAGCCAGATCAAAATGGATCTGTGGGCACGCATTGCACTCGAATAATCGGGTGCTATTTTGAGGTTAATGGTATAAAAATACCGATCGAAAGAAGCAACGACTCTACCTAAAATAAATTCTTGACCTATTATGAAAGTGCCCTAAGTTTCCACTTCTAAGTTAATATCATGGCAAAGCGTAAAGTAAACAAGTCTCAAATCATTCGAGACTATTATTCAGCGAATCCTAGTGCGGGACCAACTGCAATTGTTAAAGGACTCGCGGATCAAGGGTATGATGTGTCCGTGGCACTCGTCAGTCAAGCACTGCGGAATGTAACAAGCGAACCCAAGAAACGGGGCCGGCCACCAAAGGCTGGAAAAGCATCCACGGCTGTGGTTGCTTCCAAGGCACCTGAGTCCAGTTCGATCGATCATTTGCTGTTGGCTGCAGAGTATTGCAACAAGGTAGGAAGTGTAGATGCTGCTATCGACGCGCTACAAGCACTAAAGAAGATCGCAGCCAAAATCGGTTCTTAGGCCCGAAACCAGATACCGCACGATTTAATCGTGCCGCAAAATGAAATAAGCAGGTGCATCGATGATGTCCCTGCTTTTTTCGTTTGTGAATTTAAAGAGCTGCTATGGCGTGGAGAGCACGTAACAAAGAGCATCCGTTACATCATACCACCGCCACCACCACCCATGCCGCCCATGCCACCACCACCCATGCCGCCCATGCCGCCCATGCCACCACCACCCATGCCACCCATGCCACCACCCATACCGCCGACAGCACCACCAGAATTCAAAGGACCGGATGTTTTGTATGGCTTTAGGTTATCTTTGGACTGTTTGGATATTTGTCGCAACAATTCTTCAATACCTTCGTGAGTTTCAAGAGGAGCTCGAACGATAAGCATGGAACCCAAGATTGTCATGCTGCCTGTTCCGGAATTGGATTCCCATGCATCGGGTGTCACGCTGGTTTGGATCGACTCCAAAAGATCGGGAATCGTGCTGTTGTCTGGTAAAATGTAGCTCAGGTCGTAGTAACCGAGAATCTCGGATGAACTGCCTTCTTTAGTTGTTATCACTAAAGCGTCGTATTTGATAGCGTATGTACACGCTAGAGGGTCTAAAACTTGTTTGAGTATATCTTTAGCGCGTGCGGCTCTTACTCGCTCGATCGTGACAATCTCATCCAGCTGTATTCCTGCGTCCTCCAATGCTTTGACGTCGACGATAACATCCAACTCGAGTATTTCGCTAATCTTGCTTGCGAACTCCGATATAGGGACGCCTGCTAAAGTTAGTTGAATTCGTTCGTTTAACTTTGCAGAGATTTCACGTAAAACTGCATCGTCTTCGTTTCCCGGAGGCGACGCTAGCCATTTAGGTGCATTGGTTGATTCATTTTTCCATTCGACAACTTCTGTAACAGTGCTCAATCCACCGCTCATTCCGGCCATCCCGCCGCCCATACCTCCCATGCTCATGCTCATGCCCATGCCGCCCATACCTCCCGTTTGAAGGAGGGGCGTTTCGTCGAGCGCTGTGTTAACGTCTGACGCGATGATTGTGCCTCGATTTTGGCTTTGATCAGTCGGCGGTCCGCCGTTGGATACTTGTAGCATTCCTAAACCGACAATCGTGATGAGACATACCGAGCCAGACCAGAATAGCCATGGTGGGCTAGTGAAGGACTTCATTTGTAATTCTCCTTGGACAAGTTTTCGAAGAGTTTGGTTTGAGTCAGAGTTAAAGGGTGATGCGTGAAAGAAGTTTGGGTCAGAGCCATGCTGCAATACAGACTCGGACCAGTTTTTCAATTCCGAGGCCGATACACCGCTGGGGTGAGATTGGACTGCGACTAAGCAAGCGGTCAAGCTTACTCCTCGGTAAGCCAGCCTCGATCTTAAGCGTTGTTTTCCCCGCTTGATGCGTCCTTCGACTGCGGACACACTTAGATTCATAGCGTTGGCGATTTCGGGGGTGGATTTGCCCGCGAAATAGTGATCGACGAGGGGAGCACGAAGTGTTTCCGGCAAGAGTTCAATTTCTTCGTCTAGGACTGAAGTTTGAAGCCTTTTGGCAAGCATCTCAAATGGGTCAATCGACTTATTTTCAGGAATGGAATTCACGTTTTGATTTTCCTGGTTGGATAGCCGTTTGGTGTTTTGAGTTTCTTGGGTTCTGAGCCGTTTACTAACTCGTAATGCTACGCCAAAGAGGAAGCTAGCCAGCGAAGTCTTCTTTCGGATCTTGTTGGCGGACTGAAATAGGACGAGAAAGGTAGCTTGGAAGGCTTCTTCTCGGGAGGTTGGATTTCTTAGGTGTCGAGCAACGACACTTGCGACCATCGGAGCGTACCGTTCGACCATTTGGGCCATGGCATCACGCGACCGCGATCGGTGAATAAGTTCCAGCAGCTCTTCGTCGGGGGCATTTTCCCAACAAAGCTCGGCCGCATTAGCGTCGGGCTCATTTTGGATATTGGTTTTTAGAGATGTCATGAGCGAAAAGTAGCAAAGAGAAGCGATTAGGTGATGTTATTTTGATAGGTTCTGAGTTGATAGTGCACGGGAAAGGAGAAACCAGGCGCGCTTTTTTCGAGTTTTTCGAAAACCGCTCCTACTGTCTTAGCTGAGAGGGAATTCCGGTTTCCGCAAAACTGGACGTGTTCGAAATAGTTGATTCTGATATGTTTTTCTAAAAGAAGTCTTAGATGAACCGAACATGGATCCAGGGTTTGGTTCTTTAGGACGATAGTCCAACGCGTCACGTTTCGAATTGAACGTGCACAAACTTTTTCCGAACCGGTATTCTACACAAATGCTACATTCTGAAGAACTTCACGGAGATCCGCGAGTTGCACAGGCTAAAGAACTGTTGCTCGCAGCATTACAAGAGCATTCTCAACGAATAACTGAGGTTCGCGGGCCACGTCCGGAATTACAAAAAAGCTATGCGGAAATGCTGTCCCGACTGGCGGTAGCACGCGGCGGGGCCCCTTATTTTCCGTACATCACGAGCGGCCTAGGTAACGGGCCCTTTGTGGAGTTAGCGGATGGCAGTGTGAAGCTAGATTTTATCGTTGGAATTGGCGTGCATGGTTTGGGGCACAGTCACCCAGCCATGTTAACGTCAACCGTGGACGCGTCGCTGGATGACACGGTCATGCAAGGTAATTTGCAGCAAAACAGTCCTAGCTTGGAAATGTGCGAGCGACTGATCAAGTTAGCGAGTGTGACGGGGGCTAATCTCCAGCACTGTTTGCTAACCACCAGTGGGGCCATGGCCAACGAGAATTCACTCAAGATCGCGTTTCATAATCGAGCACCTGCAACGCGCGTTATCTGTTTGGACAATTGTTTTGCAGGGCGTAGTATTGCGTTGGCGCAGTTAACGGATCGGCCTGCTTACAGAACTGGTTTGCCAAAGGCGCTCGATGTGGACTATATTCCGATGTTCCATCCGTCCGATCCGGAGGGGACTACTAAGGGGGCGATATCGGCGTTGAAAAAGCACCTGGCTCGACGACCCGGCGAGTACGCGTGTTTGTGGCTTGAGTTGGTTGCGGGTGAAGGTGGGTATTATCCGGGGACCAAGGATTACTTTGAGAGTCTGTGTCAGATTTGCCATGAGCATAATGTTCTAGTCATATTCGATGAGGTACAAACATTCTCGAGGCTCAGCCAACCTTTCGCTTTTCAGCATTTCGGGCTTGAGAAATATGCTGATATTGTGACGCTCGGTAAGATCACGCAGGTGTGCGCGACACTGTACAGTGAAAAGCTTAAGCCAAAGGGGCCGTTGTTATCACAGACCTTTACTGCAGCGTCCGCATCCATTCGGGCTGGGCTAGCAGTTCTAGATCAATTGGAGTCCAAGAATTGCTTCGGACCAAATGGTTGGAACATGCAGAGGCATGCTTACTTTCGAAGTAAGCTAGAGGCGTTGGCTCGAAAGTACCCAACCAAAATAAGTGGTCCATGGGGAGAGGGTATGATGATTGCGTTTACGCCTGGAGATGGGTCAGCCAAAACGGGTACTGAGACGTTGCAACGTTTATACGATCTCGGGCTGATGGGATTTTTGGCGGGTTCCAATCCCAATCGAATACGATTTCTACCACCTCCCGGTATAACCACTGAGGGGAATATCGATATTGCGTGTGCGATTATTGAGCAAGCGATCGCTTCTGCTGCATAGCCTCATTCCCCGTAGCCAATTTCCAAGTAGCCAATTTCGCCTAGAAATTGGATGGCTGCTTAAATAATTGTGCGTTGGTCCAATCTCTGGCGAGATCGGCTAGTGCGAGATCGGCTACCCCGAAATCGGTTACCCCGAGATCGGGTACGGGAGACTTTGCTCTTCGCTCTTGATTGATCGATGTTAAAATCAGCGGTCGTGTTCTCAATCCCAAGCAACAACCCAAGCACCCGGGAGTTGTCGTGTTCAAGTTCATTCACGCTGCCGATATTCATCTCGATAGTCCTCTGCGAGGTCTAAAGCAGTACATTGGCGCACCTGTAGAGCAAATCCGCTTAGCGGCTCGCAAGGCGATGGAGAATTTAGTCACTGCCGCAATCGCCGAACGTGTCGATTTTGTCTTGATTGCAGGTGACGTCTACGACGGAGACTGGAAGGATTTTCAAACGGGTCTATTTTTTATCCAGCAAGCAGCACGGTTAGACAAAGCCTCGATTCCGATCTATCTAATTCGAGGAAATCACGACGCTGGTAACAAAATGACCAAGTCGTTGAGAATGCCGTCCAATGTTACCATTTTTTCAGAACTTT
>Ga0315899_10001890_pt1 | contig 23643 bp, 19 predicted proteins | sample LakEriMetagenome_2_FD_203518 | JGI IMG/M metagenome (GOLD analysis project Ga0315899, IMG submission 203518) | Freshwater fungal communities from buoy surface, Lake Erie, Ohio, United States - Buoy 4 MA112 | ecosystem: Environmental > Aquatic > Freshwater > Lake | place: USA: Lake Erie, Ohio... | reverse complement strand
CGTTTACAGTGCCTAGCGTTTACAGTGCCTAACGAATCCCCATTGATTCTAGTAGGCGGATTTCTGCTTCCATCTGGGCGCGATCATCTTCGGAAATATTCGGATCGGGCAAAAGGGAGCGTCGGGTGCAGTTGACAAGTGCTTGAAGGGTCTGGTACCTGCGTGTCTGTTTGATCGCGGGTTGGAGAAAGTCATGGACGATGGCTTTGAGCTCGTCGGCATCCTTGGGCGGAATGGCTTTGAATTGACTTCGCAATGCCGCAAATCCGGCCGAGGAGAAGTCCTCTTCGAGCCCTTCTTTGTCGAGCCACGCGACAAGTTCATCAGTAGCTAGTTTGGTCGGACCGAGCATCCAGCGGATAAATGCGATTCGGTCTTCTTCGATCGGGTCGAGGACGGGGATGATCAAATCGCCGACACGACCAGGGCGGCGGATGTCGGGAGAGAGAAGGTGGATGCGGGCGGTCATGAGCAACCAAATGACTCGACCACGCAGTTTCGGGTCGCTCATCATTCCTTGAATCTTACCGGTGAGCCGACGTTCTGTTTCGTGTGCACCCTCGCCGACACTTCCGAATTGCGTATCGGCTTCATCGACGAAAATGACTACTTTCTCGAGGGCTTCGAGAACACGGCGAAGGCGTTCGAAGATCACATCGGTTTGCCCGAACCACTGGCTGCGAATGTTTTTCAATACCAGGACTGGGATGTCGAGTTCTGCTGCAACGGCTTCGAAGATAAATGTTTTGCCTCCACCGATCGGTCCCGCGATAGCCGCACCTGGAAGGGCGCGGTCATCTGGAAGCTTCATCCGGGGGATCATGTAATCGGTCAAGAACTGTTTCAGTTTTGAGAACCCGATAACATCTTTGAGTGTCTGAACAGGTTTCTTGAACTCGATGACATCCTCGCCGAGTTGCGATTGGATGAATTGCTCGACTTGAAGCGTCGTATCTTGGCGTTGGATGGGCTCTTTCGAATAATCGGAGGCTAGAAGCAGTTGACGCATCGCGTGCAGCGAAAGTCCTGCGGTCGCGTCGGCAACCATGTCGATTTGGTCGCTGATCGCCCGATTACCACTTTGAGCAGCGTGCCATTGGGCATAGTGCTTCCGAGACCCGATATCCGGTGAAGGGACTTCGACCGAGAGGAGTTGTGGAAGCCTTGATACGCGCGGGTGAATGATACTTCGCGATTCCGCCAGAATAACAACGTTGTCTTTCCCGTTGAAGAATGCTGGGTCGCCAAACCAATCGGTGACGATGGTAATCCGTCGAAGCTGCGCGTCGTTCATCTTCGAAACATCGCCATCACCGGCAGGCAAGAGGATGTCTCCACCTTCGATGATGATCAATAAATTTTCATTGAGGCATGTCCTCGAGCAGATCGTCAATTGACGCATGAACTCGAGGGCTTGGGTCGAATTCCCGATCGCATCTCGAAGGTATTGATCGAACTCCTTGCGTCGAAGCTCGAATTTGCTTCCGTCTTGAAGCACTTCACGCGTTGGGATCACGTCGACGCTTACACCGTTCTTCCAAGCGGCCCATGCTTCTCGTAGCTTCGATCGGTCATCATCGGCGATACGCACCGGCCCGTTGAGTTCGTAGACGACTTGGATCAAGCCGGGTACTTTGGTTTTGTTTTGAAGGAACCGTATCAGCGGTACATATTCTTTACCATCGTAGTACAGGTCGTAGATATTCCCCGATACAACGATCGCCCGCGATTGCCCCGAATTGATGATGCGAGCAAGTTGCGAGAAGAAAGGATAGGATGCCGCTGGTACGTCTTGAGTCGGCAACGGATTGGAAGCTTTATCAACCATAGGAAAATAATGCGATCGAAAAGTCGGGATCGGAGAAACGGGGTGAACAGATCAGTTGCTCGATTCTATCACGAGCAGTCGTTGATTGGGTAACACATCGGTTAAGGATTCGGTTTTACCACCTGGCCAGTGAATAGTGATCCGCTTGATAGGTTCGGGAGGATTGTTGCCTTGTAATTCAAGACCCTGCGAGTCTTTATTGCCTTGTGAGTCTTTATTGCCCTGTGAGTTTGGAATACCTCGTGAATTATTGCGTCCGAGTCCGAAGTGCAATGTCGAAGCGTGAGTTGAAGCGTAGGAGCCGCCGGCCGTGCGGTGTCGGACTTGTTTTTGTGTGTTCGTTTCTAGTTCGACCCATGCTCCGATTGCATCGCGGTTCGCGGCATTACCGACGAGGTCGATCAATAGGTAATTTCCCTTGGGGGCATTCGAAGGTTGTTCGTTGCGAAGCAGTTCGATGGGTTGTTCGAGTTTGCTAACGGCAAAATCGATGTCCCCGTCGTTGTCGTAATCTGCAATCGCCATCCCTCGCCCCGCATGGACTTGGCGAAAGAACTCTCCGGTGGTTTCACCTATGGAGACGAGGCGTTTGCGATCGCGATTTTCGAGCAGATAGGGTTTTTGAAGATTGCTGCTCTTTATCGGTTTACGGCTGGTATGGCCGGCGATTACGAGCAAGTCTTCGTCACCATCGAGGTCGACGTCTGCGAAGGAAGTTCCCCAGCCCACGACGGCTTGGCCCAAGGCCATCAATCCTGCGGAGCGGGTTCCGAGGGTAAAGTACTGTTTGCCTTGATTCAAGTAGAGTTCGCAGTATTCATTTTGGTAGTTGGTTACAAGGATATCGGGGCGATGATTGCCGTCGAAGTCCCCGACGGCGAGTCCCATCGAGCCATCGACGATCGCGCGCGATCCGAGGCTTGTGCCTGACTGCGCACCGATCTCTTTGAGTTGCCCGTTTCCGAGGTTATCGAAGAGAGTATTAGGATCTTCGTCGTTGGCGACATAGATGTCCGTATCGCCGTCGAGGTCAAAATCGCAAGCGACCGCGCCGATGCCTCGGAAGGAGAATTGCTGGAGGTATTCGGACTGATCGAGAAATGCTCCGTCGCCTTGGTTGATCCACAGTTCGTCGGATTCGCCGACGTAGTCTGCTGGTGCACAGCGATCGATTTGGCCTTCGCCGTTGAAGCAACGTTTGTCGGTTTCTGGGGACCAGATTCCGTAATGTGCGATGTAAAGATCGAGGTCTCCGTCGTTTTCAAGGTCGAACCAAGCGGCAGAAGAGCTCCAGCCACGGTGATTAAACCCAGCCCGGGGGGTGGCATCTTCAAACGTTCCATCCCCGAGGTTGTGAAGCAGTTGTTGTCCGCCGTATCCGGTGATAAAGATGTCGGGAAAGCCATCAGCGTCGTAGTCCGCTACGGCCGCCCCAAAGGAATAACACACTCCGGTTGCTGTAAGCGATGGGACTGCGGTGGCATCAAAGGTTTGAGAAGTGTTCTGGCGAAACATTCCATTGGAGACCATCACCGGTTGCTTTTCCGAGGTAAGCAATCCACCACCGGGAATGAACATATCCCATCGCCCATCGCGATCGTAGTCGATCCAACCGATGCCACCTCCATTTGACTCGATCATCGCAGCGATCCAAGCGGCTTCGCCGTTTTGGTATTTAAAGTCGATCCCGACATCGAGGCTGTGGGTGGAGTATTCGATGGCGTAGGGTTTCTCGCCGTCAGCGAGATTGGAAGCTGTTGGTTCCTTCGCAGGCCTCGTCGCGTATTCTTTGCTCTCCGCCGATTGATTGGTAGTCGGTGATTGCTTCGGTGTACAAGCAAGGTTGATTGCCAAGAGTAGGCACAGGAGAAGCAGGCATGGTGTTAATGGACGTAGAAAGCCGAACGAAGATGATAGCTGCCTTCGATTCATAGTAGGCATCGACTAGTTTCCGGCGGCTGGGGTGGATGCAGGAGAATTGGATGTAGGGAGCTGGCCAGATTGTATTTGGCTTTCTTGTAATTGAGCTTCCTGTAGTTCGGCGGCATCGAGCATGGCTTGTTGAATTCTGCGGATGGCTTTGCGATGATTGTCTGCCAGGGATTCGTTCCCTTCTCGTTGGTAATACGTCGCGAGCATGTCTTGGGTTTTCAAATCGAATGGATTGGCGCGCGAAGCGATTTGCAGGTAGCCAACGCCTCCGGGAGGGTCGAGGAAGTTCATCATCAGTTCACCCATATCGCGGCGGATTTCTTGATTGCCAGAATCGGTCGCAAGTTGTTCGATCATGCGGTCGACTTGTGGACGACGGTTCTGGCTTTCGGCTGCTTTGGCGAATAAGGATTCGCTCTCGGTGGTCTTCCCGAGTTTCGCGAAACAGCGGGCTTGAAGTTGCAGGTAGGGGAGTGCGTTGGGCCAGCGTTGCAAAAGGATAGTTGCTTGTTGACTTGCGACTTCGGCTTTGTCTGCTTCCAAGTTCGTCTCGCAGACAAGGGCGAGTTCGGGGCTGGGTAATTTCGATACGTCGGGCAGTTTCTGAAGTTGCTCGGAAGCCAAGTCGGGGTAGCCGAGGTTCAGCAGGGATCTTGCTAGCCCAGTGATAACATCGGGTGCTTCAGGTCTTCGCGTTGCGAGCCATTCGAATTCGCTCCGAGCTTCTTCAAACATGGCTTTTTCTAGGTAGACTTCGGCAAGCTCTTGGTGGGGTTGGATTTCTTCTGGTGCAAGAGAGATCGACCGCTTGAACGCTTGGAGTGCCGTATCGAGATCGTAACTTGTTGTGGCGTGGACTCCTTTCCAGTACTCGGCCTTCGGATCGTTGTCGAAGAGTTCGGACCAAAGTCTCAGCGTTTGGCTGGCCCCAGAGAGATCTCCTTGGTTGATGAAGCCTTGGACGAGGGAGGAGAGGACTTCTGGTTCCTGGTTTTTGTAGAGTATTAAGAGTGGGCCGAGGTTGTCTTTGACGCGGCTAGGAATTCCCGCAGCGGCTTCCATTAGTATCAAGGGACTGTTGGCTTGAAGATTTGGAAGACCTTTTGCGGCGAGTTCATCGCTGATCCTCTGAACGCGGCTTCGGTCGCCGAGTTTGCGGTAAGCCTCGGCGCGGAGCCACTGCCATTTTGATGGTGAGAACATCCACGGCGAAAAGGATTCAAGCCGATCGGCGGCAATTTGCGGCTTGTTTTGTTCGTAGATAAGCTGATTTGCCGATCGTCCTACCCAAGCGTAAGTCGTTGCCCACAGGGCAATTAACGCGATTATCGCGATGCTTGCAAGGATGCTTAGTCGCGAAAGTCCGGGCCGGGTGCAGAAAAGCTTGGGGTGTGGTTTCATAGCCGGGTGGGACTCGATGCAGGAAACCGGTTCGATATGGATCTTCGGTTTCACTGGAAAAACCTAAGGAAAAGGGTAGGTGGAGTGGCGAGACTCATGGATTAGACCCGTAAAAGTGGTCGTTGATCCAACTTGGTTGGAAAATATAGCGAAAAGTTGGCTTGAAAGGAAACCATTCGGTGGATAAGCTTTGCACCTTCCATCCTCGCCGGTCCGCCTTTTGGAACCCGGCGAATGGCTAATTTAAATATTTCCCTGTGGTAGTGACCCTTCTGCGGTTGTGAACGAAAATGACGTTAGACAAGAGCCTCAAAGTCCGAGCCGGTGCGATCAAGTCACGGAATGTCATGAACCGTGCTGAACGGATCAAACGCCTCCAAGATCTCGATAAGTGGACCGACGAGTCCATTGTACTTGGGATGGCCAAGGTACGTGTACCGAAGGTCTCCTTGAAGAAGAAGAAGAAGGTCAAGAAGGAGGACGAGGCAGACGACAAGAAGAAGAAGAAGAAGTAGCTATCGTTGGTTGGCTAGGAGCCTTTGGCTTCTTCGCCAGTCCGATACAGACTTCTTTTTTGTGTCGTTCCTCACAGAGATTCAGGCGAGAGCTGTACAAGTCAGCCTGAATCGAGGTCGAATCAGATCCCTAGAAATCAAAAAGCGAATCAATGCGGGCTGCTGACAGTCCGCATTTTCTTTTTGTAGGACGGAATCCAACACGCAGTTTTCCCCCGGGATTTTATTGGCGGAATCTGCTTGTGTGGTGGTGCAAACCCCAAGCGTTTATCGGTGAATGGCAATGGTGCGAGTAACAAGTTTTCTTTCGGGGCGAGTGCAGGGCGTGGGGATGAGATATGCCGTCCACGATTTATCCCGGCAGTTTGCTGTGCGAGGGTTCGTGCAGAATCTTCAAGATGGTCGAGTGCAGATTCTCGCCGAGGGAGAACGGGAAGAGATCGATCGATTTTTGAATCGATTGCGAGAAGTCGCTCCGGGGGTGATTCAAGAGTTGGAGAGTTTTACGAGTACCGCGACGGGTGAGTATTCCCGGTTTGAGATTCGTCGCGAGGAATTCTGATCCAGTAAGCTAAAAACCAAGCTGGAAGCCAGCTGGAAGCAAAGCTGAGAAAAACGCGTAAGGTTATTCATCGGGTTTTTCGTTGGTTGTCCTGGGGTTTTTTTCTATTTTGGAATCGGACACTTCGATTGAGTCGATGAGTTTGCGGTAGTGTCGAAAGGCGGCGGGAAGGGAATCGATCAAATCGGTTCCGAGTGTGCTGGGGGTTCCGAGTTGCTCGTGGGCGATGTCGGCAGCCAATCCGTGGAGGTAGACTCCCAAAACGGCCGCGTCGAAAGGGCCGAGGCCTTGGCAAACCAAGGCGGTGATGATGCCGGTCAAGCAATCCCCCGAGCCACCGACCGCAAGGCTGGGGTTGCCGGTCGAGTTGCGATAGATGCCAACTCCATCGGTGACCAGAGTCGCATGCGATTTAAGAACGATCACCAAGTTTTGAGACGCTGCAAGTTCGATGGCGGCTTGCTGTTGCCCAATCGGATCCGAGGCGGGGATCTTGGTGAGCCGGGCAAATTCGCCCGGGTGAGGTGTTAGGATCCTAGGGGAGTTAGTGTCGAGTAGGGTTTGCGTTGTCGCCAGAGCATTCAGAGCGTCGGCATCAAAAACTGCGGTGCCGGGCCAATGGTGAAAAAGTTCGACAGCTAACGTATCTTGGTTTGGTTCACGTCCGAAGCCGGGGCCGATGGCCAAGACGCAACCGGGAGAGAATTTCGCAAGGATCTTGCTGAGGTTATCGGGAGCTAGGAAACCAACTGGCGTGGTTTCAAGGGGTAGTCCCATCGCGCATGGGTTCGCTTGCAGGGCTAATTGAAGGGTTGTTTGTGGGGCGGCCAGCGTCGTAAGTCCAGCACCGCTGCGAAGGGCAGCGAGGGTCGCGAGGGTGATTGCCCCGGGCATGTGCAGAGATCCGCCGATGAGCAACGCGTGTCCAAAGTCACCTTTATGGGAATCGGGTTCGCGTTTCGGGAGGATGGGGAGCGAGGAGACGAGGGAGGCCATGGATTGGATTCCGGGGATTTTCGATAGGGAATGAAAGGTCGAGCGTAACGTAAAATCCCTTGAGACTCTACACTATATAGCTAAGATCCTCTTATCGAGGTTCTTCATATCCATCATCCTTATCGTCGGAAACAACCGTGTCGGATACAACGCAATGGAAGGGAAAGATCGTCCTCGCCGCGATCATGTGGTTGCTTCTTTTGGCAATTGGTGCGGTCGCTTGGAAGTTGGTTATCGCTCCGAAGCGAGAGCTCAGGGAGCAGGAGCAGGCCCGTCTGCTGGAGAAGGATGCGAAGGCGAAAGCAGATCAGACACTTGCCGCCACATCGGGGACCAGTCGCTACCGCTATGAGCTTAAGCTTGGGCTGGATAATTTTTCCGGCTATGCCGTTTTGCGAAGCGAAGCGTTTCGCAAGCAGCTTTCGGATCGAGGGATACGGATTCAAACGGTAGACGACGGCGCGAATTACACGAAACGCGCAGCGGATTTGCAAAGTGGTGGATTGCAGCTAGCGGCTTTTCCTGCCGATGCCCTACTCAAACAGTTTGCCGATAAAGAATATCCAGCCGCGACAATCGTAGCGATTGTCGACGAGACCCGTGGTGCCGATGCGATGCTTGCTTACAAGAGCAAGTACCCCGATATCGACCAACTCAATCGAAGTAACGTTCGGTTCGTGTTGGTTGGGGACTCCCCAAGTGAAACGCTGGCACGCGTGGTGATGCAAGATTTTGGGCTTGATCAACTCGGTTCGCAAAACATTATCGCGCTGCAATCACCTGAAGCATTGATGGAGCGTTACCGCGCCGCAACGCCTCAGAGCGACGAAGTCTATGTTACTTGGGAGCCATACGTTTCGCAGATGCTTTCGAACGATCAGTTGCACGTGCTGGTCGATTCATCTCGTTTCACCGGATACATCGTCGATACGCTAGTCGTCAGCCGAGATTTTTTGTTGAAAAACGGACCGGTGGTCGAATCGATCTTAGAAGCTTACTTCACCGCGTTGTATTCATTCCGTGAGGAATCGGATTTAGTGAAGTTGTTATTAGAAGATGCGAAGCAGACCAAGCAAGAGTTGAGTGAGGAGCAAGCAAAGCGGCTCGTGGCTGGGATTCAGTGGAAGAACACGCAAGAGAATCTCGCTCATTTCGGTAAACGCTCCGGAGCGGTGGTGCACATCGAAGACATGCTCACCCGGATCGCAGGAGTATTGAGCAAATCAGGAGCGATCGAAGAATCATCCTCTGCCAACGCTTTTACACGTTATTTTTACGATCGACCAATCGAAAGTTTGCTCAATAAGAATTTTCATCCAGGGTTAGCCGATGAGAGAATCCGAGAAGAGTCTCGCTTGCAGTCCCTGAGCGAAACGCAGTGGGATGGGTTAGTTACGGTTGGGACGTTGAGTGTACCGGAGTTGGTGTTTCTGCGAGGAAGTTCCACATTGACGGAAGCCAGCAAGCGGACGCTCGACGATCTGGTTCAAAAGCTACAGGCGTGGCCTCAGTATTATCTGATCATCAAGGGTAATGCATCGCAGGCTGGTGACATGCAAGCCAACTTGGCATTGGCGCAGCAGCGCGGGGATGCGGCCATGAAGTATTTGTTAGGGCAGGGGATTCCTGCGGAGCGGATGCGGGTGGTCACCGGCGAGATCACCGGCCAGACGCGAGTGACCTTTGTGGTGGGGCAGATCCCCTACTGATCCAAACCCCCCACTGATCCAAAACCATTACTTAGCCAAATCCGCTACAAAATAGTTCCTGCGTTTCGTAGCATGTTCGCCTAGAGTGCATCGTCGCCCAGAGTGCATAGTCACGAAGAGTGGATTGTCGCAAAGAGTATCGCAAAGATTGAGGAATCGAAGTGGAAGAGTTACGAAAGCGAATACTCAGAGAGATTTTCGTGGCTCCGTCGGTAGTATTACCGATCGTCGGAGGCGCAAGTGCTTGGCTGATGTCTTGGGCTAGTGGCGGGAGTGATTTGCTCAATGGAGTGGGATTGGTAGGGGTATTGGGTGGAATCGGTTGGTTCGCCACGCGGTTTATTTTTCAAATCGATTCCCTTTCGCAGAAGGCTTTGCAGGACATTGAGCGGGAGAAAGTTCAGCAGGAAGAGCGATTGCTCGATGAGTTGCAGGGCAACTTGGCAAAAGATGGGGATGAGAGGACCGAGTCGATTTTGATTTTGCTGAGGGAAAATCGCAAAGAAGTCGAGCGGATGGCCAAGACGCCCGGCATTGAGCTTCGCAGTTTAGAGGTGGTCAAACAGTCTCGCGAATTGTTTTGGGCGAGCATCGAGCAGCTTGATCACTCCTGGAAAATGTTTCAATTATCCAAGCGTGTGACTGGTGCCGAGCGTCAAGGAGTGCTTGCACAGCGTGAGCGATGTTTGCAAGAGGGGCGTGAGAGCGCTGAGCATTTACGCTCAGCGGTCGACGCGTTTCGTGAGATTCTCGACAAGAATCAAGTCCGGGATTTGGATGGGTTGCAGCGGGAGTTAAGCGATTCGATCGAAGCGGCGAGGCGATCGGAGGAGAGGATGCGAGAATTGCAACGCGAGGGGCGTGTGCAGTCGGGGTAAACCCAGTACACTATCAGTTGGTTTTATGGCACTGTGTTTCGGGGTGCAGAAACCTTTGGAATTTCATCCAACGATCATCTTTAAGATGGTAATCTTTACGGCGGTTATTTTTTCGGAAATTCGCGCCCAGTGTTTGTGCGTTTTCCACCTTATCTACTTAGGAACTTAGGAACCCAGGAGCCCACCTAGCGATGATGAATGCAATCGGCAGACTCTTTCGAGCCATCAAATATCTGTTTACAGGCAAGGTCGATGCGGCGGCCGATGCGCTCAGTACGAATCCGACCGTGATCTCCGCGAATTACGATCGCATTGTGGAAGAGAAGCGTAAGAGGCTCAATCAATACGTCGACGCAGTCGGGGCGATGATCGCTCAAGAAGAAGCGAAGAAGGCCAAGTTGACGCAATTGACCGAGGAAGTTCAGAAGTTAGAGAAGCTCAAGTCGGGTGCTGCGGGTCGAGCCAAGCAGTTGGTCGATAAGTACAACGGCGATATCACTGCGGTTAAAAATGATCCCGAGTATGCGAAGTGCCAAGCGGCCTTCAAGGACTTTTCCAGCACACTGGCTGAGAAGCAGCAGCGTGCCAATGAGCTTGAGGAAGACCTCAAGCAGTTGGTTGGCAACGTAACGAATCACAAGAATCAAATTCAAAGTTTGATGCGCGAGTTAGACAAGCTCAAGGAAGAGAAGCACGATGCGGTAGCAGACGTTTTGTCTGCACGCGAAGAGAAGCAGATTGCGGACATGGTCAATGGAATTTCCAACGACAAGACGTCCGCCGATTTGCAACGGTTGCGTGACTTGCGCCAAAAAGCTTCTGCTAGCGCTCGCGTTTCGCGAGAGATGGCCGGCTTGGATGCGAAGCGAGCGGAAACCGAGTTTCTCGAGTATGCACAGCAAGCCACTTCGGACGACGAGTTCGATGCGCTGATCGGGTTGTCGAAAGACAGCAAGGGAAGCGAAAAGGACGCGACGGTTCGCGACACAAAGATTCCTGAAGCGTGATTGAATCGCTTGCGATGAGTTGACTGTGATGAATTGATTGCGATGAATTGATTGCGATGAATTGATTGCGATGAATTGATTGCGATGAATTGATTGCGATGAATTGATTGATCAGCCTGTTTTGAACGCCGACTTTTTTGAACGCCAACACGGTTTGAACGCCAACACGGTTTAAACGCCAATACGGTTTAAACGCCAACCCTGAAGAGGATACCGAACGATGAAGATGAAGCACCGATGGAATTGGTTATTTGCTACCCTGGCTTGCACCTGCTTGGCCGGAATTGGTTGCAACGATTCGAAGCCGTCTGGTGGTTCATCTGCGGGTGGTGCATCTGCGGGTGGTGCTGCGACAACTGGCACAGTTGCCGGAGGCACCAGTTCTGCTCCGGTCGGTAAGCCACCGCAGTTCACTTTGGCTTGGAGCGAGTATCCATCCTGGAGTATTTTTGGGGTGGCGGACGAAGTTGGGCTGATCAACGGCAAAGCTGGTGAGATGGGCAAGATCGAGAAGAAGCACAACGTCGATATCGTCTTGCAACTGGCCGGCTACGATGCTTGTATTACCCTTTATGGGAACTCGAAAGCCGACGCGGTTTGCATCACGAATATCGACATTCTTGGAGCTTCCGGTTCTCGGAATTCGGTAGCGATTCTCCCCACTTCAACGAGCGCAGGGGCGGATGCTTGTATCGCAGCCGGCATTGGTTCGGTTGATGAGCTTGCGGGTAAGCCCACGCGAGGGTTGGAGAAGAGCGTCTCGCAGTACGCTTTCGATCGCTGTTTAGAGAAACTTGGAAAGAACCCTGCTGATTATCCTTTTGCGAACATGGATCCCGAGCAAGCCGCACAGGCTTTTCAGGGCAAGGACGCAAATGTGACATCGATCATGGTTTGGAATCCGTTTGTTATGCAATCGATTCGTGGGCGATCCGATGCGAAGGTCTTGTTTAGTTCTGATGCCATCTCTGAAGAGATCATCGACATGGTCGTTGTGGGCAAAGATGCCTTGGATCGTCCCGGAGGCAAAGCCTTTGCGAACGCAGTCCTTGAGACCTTTTACATGATGAACCAAAGGATGAATGCTCCGCAAACGTCCGATGAGACGTTGATCGGGATCGGGGCTCGGTTCGCCAAATTGGAACTTGAGGACATGAAGACCATCGTTCAGCAGACCAAGTTCTACGCAGATCCGGCCGAAGCCAAACGCTTGTTCACCAGCGAGAAGTTCCAAAAAGAAACGATGCCTACGGTTAGCAAGTTTTGTGTGAAGTACGGATTGACCCCGACTCCCGTGGAGATTTCCTACGGCGATGCAAAGGGAGTCATGGAGTTCGATACGAGGTACCTCGACGCGTACATCGAATCGCAAGTGACCAAGTAGCTCGCATCACTCTCAGTCACATTGGTCCTAACCAGCGGTTCCCTTGGATTTCGGGTAAACTTACAATGTGCCAGTGATTTCTGGCCTGAGTACAGGAAACGTTTTTACCAGGGGATCGCCTGCGGGCGATGGTTAATCGATGATCCGTCGCGAGATTCCGAATTGGTTGTTCTTTGCGATGGCGATCGCAGGGGTGGTTGTTCTGCTAGTTGGATACGAGTTGCTTTCGCTGCGTCAGACCCGGATCAATCCCAGGCAGACGACGATTCCATCGTTTCAGAAATTGGGCGAAGGGGTCAAGCGGGTGTTTGCCAAGCAGGGGATGGCGGAGAATCCGAAGCCTGCGATGTTTTGGCAAGATATGCGAGCCACGTTGTGGCGTCTGTTCGTCGGCCTTAGCGTAGGAGTCCTGGCATCGATCTTCGTCGGTGTCCTAATGGGGGCTTATCGCTGGATCGAAGCACCGCTTAGTCCCGTGGTGATGTTCTTATCGAAGATCCCGCCGACGGCGATGATGCCCATCTATTTCGCGATGGCGGGTACCGATCAAAAGATGTTCACCTCGATGGTGGGCTTGGGGATCTTCTTTTCCATGGCTCAAGCGGTTTATTCGGCAGTTCGAGAGAACGTGACCGATGAAGCGATCAACAAGGCTTACACGCTGGGTGCTTCGGAGATGGAAGTGATTTACGAAGTGATATGGAAGCAGATATTACCGAATGTGATTGATTGCGTCCGGGCGCAGATCGGTCCGGCGTTAATTTTTCTGATAGCAGCCGAATGGTTGATTGGAGATGTTGGGGTGGGGTATCAGTTGCGAACGCAGTCGCGAGTTTTGAGCATGAACGTTGTTTTCGTTTATTTGATCGTGCTGGGGGCTTTAGGAGTGATTGCCGAGTATTCTTTGTTGTGGTTGCGGCGGACGATGTGTCCTTGGTTTGTCGGCAATTAGAACTCCGCTGTAGGACTCCTCTGTAGAACTCTATTGGGGCTACTTGCTATAGAACTCTGTATTCGGGATACTGCGGGTCGAGAAGCTGTGAAGTTGTATGGTTCACAGCGCCGTTTTAATGCCAATTCGATTGCTAATTCGCTAGTTCGGAGCGCGTCTTGAAAGCCACGATTGTATTATTGCCAGGGGATGGGATTGGACCAGAGGTAACCACATCGGCGCATCGAGTGTTGGAAGCGATCGCCAAGCGGCATGGTCATGAGTTTCGGTTTCAAGAGTGCAAGATTGGTGGGATTGCGATCGACATGTTTGGAGATCCGTTGCCTGCGGATACCATCGCGGCTTGTAAAGGGAGCGATGCGGTGTTGCTTGGGGCGGTTGGTGGTCCGAAGTGGGACGACCCGAATGCGAAGACGCGTCCTGAGGCGGGGTTGTTGAAGATACGCAAGGAGTTGGGGTTGTTTGCCAACTTGCGTCCCATCGTAACGTTTCCGGAGTTATTGGATTCATCGCCGTTGAAGCGTTCGATTATCGAAGGGACCGACATTCTATTTTTCCGCGAGTTGACCGGCGGTTTGTATTTTGGTCCGTCCGGATGTGAGACGCTTGAAGACGGCCAGCAGCGGGCTTATAGCACCGCAGTCTATACGACTTCAGAAGTTGAGCGGATTGTTCGGATGGCGGCAGATGCGGCGCGAACGCGGCGTAAGAAATTAACGATGGTCGACAAAGCCAACGTGTTGGAAGCTTCGCGATTGTGGCGGCGAGTGACTGGCAAGATCATGCAAGAGGAATATCCAGACTTGCAATACGAAGTTGTGTTGGTCGACTCGATGGCGATGCATTTGCTAAGCCGTCCGACATCTTTCGATGTTGTCGTCACCAGCAACATGTTCGGCGATATTTTGACAGACGAAGCGTCGATGCTGCCAGGATCGTTAGGGATGCTACCTAGTGCATCGATCGGCAGTTCGGGTCCTGGGCTGTACGAACCGATCCATGGTTCTGCGCCGGATATTGCCGGTAAAGGGATCGCCAATCCACTCGCAACGATTCTCGCGGCGGCGATGTTGTGTCGGCATTCGTTAGGATTGCATCAAGAAGCTGACGAGATCGAGCGAGCGGTTCGCAAGGTCTTAGCCCAAGGAGATCGCACAGCGGACTTGGTGGCCAAGGGGACCGCATCCTTGGGGACCGCAGCGATGACCGAGCGAGTGCTCGAAGCGCTTTAAGCGAGGATGGTCGCTAGCAGATGATCGAGTTTCCTCCGAGAGCAGAGCATTGCCCATTTTGTTCGTTGTTGTGTGAGTTGGGCGATGTCGCTGAGCCGAAGGGGGGCTGGAATGTCCTCACGTGTGCCAAGCGGCTTGCGGGGCAAAGTCAAGCCGCTGAGTTGCGGCGCGTGAGAGAATTGCACGCGACCGGAGAGCGAACACTTTCTAGTGTTCGTGATTTTGTTTCAGCGAGAAGTTGGCTGCAAAGTGCCGAGCGGGTGTTGGTCACGGGTCGGATCCACAGTGTCGAGGTTTCGCGGCGGGTGGTAGAGATAGCCCGGTCGCTTCGCGGGACGGTTGATCGCTGGGATAGCGATGTTGCCTTTGATACCTTCACAGCGATTCAGACGCATGGGGCGTACATGACATCGCTTGCTGAAGCCCGCGACCGGAGCGATTTGTTGCTTGTGATTGGCGATGATTCGATGTTGGAGTCCGCACCGGGCTTACCCGAATCACTCTCTAAGTTACGGATTAAAGATTCACAGGTTGTTGACGGCTCACAGTGTATTGACGGCTCACAGGGTGTTGAAGAATTGCAGAGCGGCGATCGAGTTCGATCTGCGAGTGTGTTGCTCTTGGGTGCGTGGGGTGAAAATGGGATTGCAAGGTGGGAGCAAGCTGGCTTTAGTGTGACAGCGATTTCGACGCAGTTGGACACGCTACCTCGGATGTTGAGTCTTGCGATGCGGGAAGGGGAGTTGCTGGGAGCGACGAGCGAGGTGAGTCGGTTGTTATTGGAAGCGACGTACACGACTGTTGTATGGAGTCCTAAGGACTTGTTGGTTTCCCATCGGGATTTGTGGATTGGAGAGATGATGCGATGGATACTCAAGCGGAATGAAACCGATCGGATAGGGGCGTTGGTGTGGAATGATTTCGGATCGACGTTTCATCAAGTGTGTACATGGACGACTGGGTATCCTGGGCGGGTTAGTTTTGGTACCGATGTTGCGAGCTACCGACCTGGAGAATATTCAGCGAGGCGATGGTTAGAGCGGAACTGTCGCAGTGGATCGTTGGTGTTATGGGTTGATGAGACAGGTGGGGATTTGCCTGTGGAGCTTGAGCGGTCCGGGGTACGGACCATTGCGGTAGGTTCGAGTGGATTGGTTGCTTGTCATCAGGGAGTGGATTCATCGAGTGAATGGTTGCGATGGATTCCGGCGGGAGTCGTCGGGGTAGAGTATGCAGGGAGTATGTTTCGTGGGGATCAGACCGTCTTAGCGAGGGTTCAGCCCGAGACAGCGGGTTTGGTAGCGGGGGGTGCGGGAGTGTCGCTTACCGATTGCCTTGAGAGGTTGGTGGCGCGATGATCACGATGTTGAAGAATGTGCGGTTGGTCGATGGGATCAGTACTTCGGCGCGACCAACGACACTTTGGATTGTTGGGGATGTGGTCTCGCGCAAGGGAGATCAAGCAGGGGGTCGGGTGGATGCCGAGTATGATTTGGCTGGTCATGTCGTGATGGCGGGTGGGATTGATTTGCACACGCACATAGGGGGTGGCAAAGTCAATTTAGCGCGGATGTTGTGGGCCAAGCCGCATGAGGAGTTAGAGAAGGGTAGGCGAGGGGAGGGCGATAAGCCTTGGGTAGGGCCGCTGAGTGCACCGGTGCCGGGGACATGGGAGACCGGTCGACGGTATTTGCAGATGGGGTATACCACGTGCATTGAGCCGGCGATGTTACCTGCGAATGCGAGGCAGTCGCATGCCGAGATGCAAGACACGCCGGGGTTAGACACCGGAGGGTATGTCGTTTTGGGGAACGATCGGATGTTGTTGCGGATGATAGCGCAAGGAGCGCCGCAAGAGCAGATCAACGACTATGTCGGATGGATGGTAGCTTCGAGTTCGGCGTTAGCGATCAAGGTCGTCAATGCGGGAGGGATTGATGCATTCAAGTTCAATCAGAGGAAGCTTGATGTTGACGAGTATCATCCGCAGTGGCCTTTGACACCGCGAGACATCTTGCGGACGCTGTCTCGTTCGGCGGAAGAGTTGGGGTTGGCGCATCCGTTGCATGTGCATTGCAGCAATTTAGGTGTGCCGGGCAACATTGAATCGACATTAGCCACGATAGATGCAGTAGAAGGTCGTCGCATTCACATCACGCATGCTCAGTATCATTGTTATGGAACGCAGGGGCCGTATGGTTTCAGTTCGGCGGCGGAGCGGTTAGCCGAGCGGGTGAATCGATCGAGTCAGATCACGTTGGATGTAGGGCAAGTGTTGTTTGGGCAGACCATCACTTTGTCGGCGGACACGATGCATCAGTTTGCGAACCGCAAGTTAGCCAAACCTTCGCAGGGGATCTTTCAAGACTTAGAGTGTCAAGCTGGTTGTGGGGCGTTGCCGTTCCGTTACCGCGAGAGTCAGTATGTGCATGGTTTGCAGTGGTCGATTGGATTAGAGTTGTTTCTGCGGGTGCTTGATGCGAGTAGGATATTTCTCACGACGGATCATCCGAATGGTGGTCCGTTTACTGGTTATCCGCATTTGATACGGTTATTGATGGATTACGATTTTCGGATGAGTATTTTTGATAGGTTGCATCCCGAGGTGAAGCGGGTCAGTGCGTTGGGGAGTTTGAAGCGGGAGTATCGGTTGGATGAGGTAGCCGCGATGACCCGGTTAGGTCCGGCGAGGGCGTTAGGGTTGCGGGGGCGGGGTCATTTGATGGAGGGGGCTGTTGCGGATTTGGTTGTGTATCGGGAGGGGGAGAACAGAGAGCAGATGTTTGCCGAGCCGAGGATGGTATTTCGGCGAGGGAAGTTAGTGGTACGCGACGGAGAGGTATTAGGAGAGATCCCCAAGCGGGTTTTGGTATCGGATTTTGCGAGGCGAGAAGAATCGCTTCGTTGGGGTTTTGAAGCGAGGAATCGCAAGGCATGGATTGAGCAGTATGGGTACACGCCGGGAGTGACGGCGGTGGGATGGGACGAATTGCGCGAGGGGGGGGCGGAGGTAGAGCGTGCGGGTTGGGATGATTAGTTGAATTTCTTCGGGGGGTGGGTGAAAGGGCTTTAAAGAGTAAGGAAACTGGGCTAGAATTAGGGAACTTGGAGCGAGATTTCGGCGATCACAGCCGATAAGTTTGCGACAGGTAGTTTGCACCCATAGCTCAATTGGATAGAGCATCGGTCTACGGAACCGAAGGTTTCTGGTTCGACTCCAGATGGGTGTACTAGGCGAAGGCCAATGAAAACGTTGGGTAAACGTGATAATGCCCAGGCGAGCCAGTAGGAAACAGGCGTAGTGCAATTTGAGTACTGTACGCATGAAAAGGTTTCCCAGGATGAAAAAACTCCCTTCGTATCGGCTTCATAAGGCTTCTAATCAGGCGATTACGCGGATTGCCGGTCGCACTTACTATCTAGGTGAGTTCGGTTCGGAAGAGTCTAAAAACAAGTTTAATCAGCTTGTAGCGTCCTATCTGACAGATCCTAGTTTTGGCATCGAGAAGGGCCGGCAAAGCGTCGCGGAAGCGGTGATTGCATATCTTAAGCATGCCCAGGTCTACTACCGAAGTGGTTCGGAATTTATTGGGATGCGGGATGCATGCAAACCACTCGTTGAGTTGTTCGCAGCGATTCACCTAGCAGACTTCGGAATTGCTCAATTCAAATCCTGTCGTCAGTACTGGATTGACCGCAAATGCTCCCGCCAGTACGTCAACAAGCAGACCAAGCGATTGCTACGCGTCGTCAAATGGTGGGTTGCAGAGGGAATTGCCGAGCCTACTTTGCATCAGTCGTTGAAGTGCGTAGAGCCGTTGAAGCGTGGTCGGTGCGAGTGCCCAGAGACGGAACCAGTCAAACCGGTTGACGATGCCACCGTAGACAAAACGATACCGTTTCTACCCCCAATCCTTCGCGATATGGTTCGCTTGCATCAGTTGTTAGGTTGCCGGCCCGGTGAGATTGTCAAGCTAACGCCAGCGATGGTAAACCGAAGTGGCGAAGTGTGGGTCATTCGGTTAGTGGATCACAAAACCGCTTGGCGTGGTCATAGTCGCGATATTTACGTAGGGCCGAAGGGTCAGGCGATACTATTGCCGTATCTGGAAACGTGCTTGGCATCCCAGGTCATTTTCTCACCGAAGATCGCAGTAGAGCAGCGGTTACAGGAAAAGGAACAGAATCGAAAGACTCCGTTGAGTTGTGGCAATCGTCGAGGATCCAACAGGAAATCCAAGCCGCAAAGGATCGCAGGGGATGCCTACACTACGCAGAGCTACGGCAAGGCGATAGCGTTTGCATGCAAACAAGCGGAAGTACCTACATGGAGTCCAAACCAGCTTCGCCACTCGGCAGCAACGAAGATTCGAGAGTCCGAAGGTATCGAGGGAGCTAGCGTTATCCTTGGTCACAAATCCTTGGACGTTACCCAAGTCTACGCGGAAAAATCTAAGAAACTCGCGTTCGACGTCGCGGTTAAGCATGGCTAAAGCGTGAGCCGGTAACGGGTTGTGGATTTTTCTTGACGTGAGCAGCTTCCGCGTTCTAATTGATCGCTCTTGCTAAGTCTTTAGCAGTTATTGTGTTGTCCTTGCAACGGAGTGAGGACAGCAGCGGGAGCCAAAAACGGCTTGATTCATCACTTCGGAAACGTTTCCACCCGCGCTTACGGGTTATCGATGAATAGGAGAAAAGTTGGGGTACGAAAAGGAGTTTTGGAAGATGGAGATTTTACGGAATCAAGTTCCCATCGTGGAAGCGGTGGAGCAGGTAATTGGTACGCGTCCTCACGTTCAAACCGTGAGACGATGGGTAAAGCAAGGTGTTCGCGGAATCAGGCTAGAAGCGTTGTTCGTCAACGGGGCCTATCTCACCACTCTGGAATCAGTACGCGAATTTATCAACGCCACAACGTCAGCAAGGCTAGAGCCATCCACCAAGCCAAAGGTGGAGATTGCAAAGCCTGTTGTTCCCGGTCGCGTCGCGGCAGCGGTCAGCGAGTTTAACAAGATGAGTTCTCGCGTTTCTTCAAACCGCTAGTTCTACGGCCATCCCAATAAAAAATCCCTACTTGGATCGCTTCCAAACAGGGATCTTTCATGCATTTAACCAAGCCTAACAACGAAGGATTATACCATTATGACGACGAATTTTCAATCATTTCCAGCAGTATTGACCGCACGTAAACAATGGATCACTTGGACGCTAACAAGCGACGGAAAGAAGATACCGAACGGCAAATCGAACGATCCTTCGACATGGCACAACTTCGAGGACGTCCAAAACGAAGATCGTATTGCGTACGTGTTTGACGCGTCAGATCCTTTTGTTGGGATCGATCTAGACAAGTGCATTGACGAAGAGGGCGAATACAACGAGGTCGCAACGTATTGCCTAGCGTTATTCAAAGGCAAGGCGTACGGCGAAGTTTCGCAAAGTGGACGGGGTTTGCATTTCATCGTCAAAGGCAAGAAACCAGACTGGGCGGTTTGCAATCGCAACGGCGTCGAGTGCTACGAGCAGAAACGGTTTTGGGTGATGACTGGAAACGTCATCGAGGGATATGAGGACGTCCACGATTGCCAAAACGAACTAGATCAGTTCTTGCGTGAGTATCTCAGCAAGCCACCACAACAAGCAGCGGAAGCAAAGCCACCCGCGAAGGCATCTAGCAAGCGTCGTAAGGGCGTTTTAGGATTGCGTGAGCGAATGGAGCAGTACGCCAGCAAAGTAACGCCAGCGTCGCAGGGAGAGCGTAACAACGTTTGCTTTGGTCTTGCCGGCCATTTGTGGCGTTTTGTTGACGACGCTATGCAAGGGCCATCCCGCGAAGATGTTTTGAGCGTTGTTCAATCGTGGAACCAGTTCAATACGCCACCGTTGGACGATAACGAGCTTTGCGAAGTGGTAGACAATGCAAGGGTTAAAGGTTCGCCACCGTCACCAAAGCCACCTACCCTAATGGAATCGACGTCTATAGCAACGATTTTAAGCAGCTTCCACCCGAAGCCCTTTCAAGATCCAACCAATAAAAACTGGATAGCAGAGATTACGCAGCAAACCGATAACGAGTTGGCGTTAAAGTTCATCGGAAAGTATGCGGAAAGATTGCGATTCATTCCAGAGTGGAAAAAGTGGTTAGTGTGGGATGGTAAGCGATGGGCCATCGATCACGCCAGTAATAGAACCTTGCGTTGTGCAAGGCTATTCACGCGTTCACTTTGGGATCGTGTCGGAAACTTGTACGCTTCCGATTCAGTTTCTAGGGAGAAGATTAATGTTGCTATAAAGTTTGTGAAGGATGCAAATAGTAAGCAAGTGATGAAAGCGTTTATCGATCTCGCAGCGGCAGACCGTCGCGTTGTAGTTGACGCGAAGATGTTCAACGCAAGTCCTCTGTTGCTTAATCTTCTCAACGGAACCTTGGATCTAGAGACGGGGCAGTTGCGTGAGCATAGGCAATCCGATTGTATTACGCAGCTTGCCGGCGTCAGCTTCGATCCAGCAGCGACGTGCCCACGTTGGGATGATGCTTTGCGTATGATCTTCGCAAGCGACGTCGAGGTTATTCGATACGTGCAGCAGGTGCTTGGATACTCAATCAGCGGTTTGCAGTCCGAGCATATCCTACCGATTGCGTATGGGTCAGGTTGCAACGGTAAATCGATGGTAACGAATTTGATGTTCAAAATTCTTGGTGACTATGGCTACTTGGCGAATGAATCGCTAGTGCTCGGTAACGGCCAAAAGCATGAAACCGAAAAGGCAGCGTTGTTTCAAAGGCGTTTTGTTGCGATTAGTGAGCCGGGGCAGGGATCGCAATTGAAGGAATCTCGCGTCAAGGAATTGACGGGAGACGCGTTGATAAACTGTCGTCGAACGTTTGAGGACTTTTGGACGTTTGAGCGTACGCATACGTTTTGGATGAGTACGAACCACTTGCCGAAGATCGCAGGAAACGACGAGGGTATTTGGCGTCGAGTGAAATTGATACCCTTCGAAGTGGATCTACGCAGCGTCACCAAGCCTATTCCAGACTTCGATAGAGTGTTGTTTGAGGAAGAGGGTAGCGGGATCCTAAATTGGCTACTTCGCGGGTTCTTGGACTGGAAACAAAACGGTTTCATCGTACCTGAAAAAGTACGCGTTGCCATCGATGACTACAGGCAAGAAGAGGACGTTCTAACAGCTTTCCTAAACGAACGATGCATTGTGGGAAAAACATGGCAAGCAACAGCAACAGAGCTATACGACGCGTACAAAGGCTTTGCAAGCGACAAGGGCGAAGTGCTATCAATTACGCTATTTGGGCGTCAAATGGTCTGTCGAGGATTCGAGAAACGAAAGCCAACAGCAGGTGAGTTTCGACGAAAAACCCTGTATCTAGGGATCGGACTTCGAGACGATGAGAGTGATTCAACGCTTGAATGATGCAGTAGGTCGCGTGAAAGTGTCACCGGTTGTCATCAGTTAAAAGGTAGTTTCCCTAATGCGTACGCGTATGAGAATGTGCCAATAGACTAGTGACAACTGGTGACAAGTCGCCGGAAGAGTTGAAGCAGCAAAGCAGCAGCGAAGGCAACAGGCGATAGAATGAACAGAGCTACCCCCCCATGCTTAAGGTACTTCCAAAGGTATTCGTTTGCGTCGCGGTGGGTAGCGTCGCGTTTGTCGCAGAGAATTACTTTCTGTTAGGGAATTCCTCATGGGGGGTTGGGGGCGTTGTGCGCCGGCATGGAGGGCAAGGATAGTGCCAGGGCCAATAATGTTTGGCTTACACGTCGTCGAGTGCTCGTTCCCCTCTGTCTGATTTTCCTCAAAATTGGGGATTTGCGACTTCGAGGACTTCGGAGCGTTTCCGCATAATCCAAGATTCCCCGACGGATCCTTGGACGTAGGCGTTGTGAGTATTGTACGCATGCGATTGCGTAGAAACGTTGTTTTTCCAATGTTCTGAAAATGCGTAGTACTCAGTATTGCGAAGCGGCGAATTTTGCGTTATACCAATGTTTTCCCTGTTCCTACAGCGTTTTCATTGGTTGCTTAGGCATCGACTACGGAACCGAAGGTTTCTGGTTCGACTCCAGATGGGTGTACTTAAATTGTTGTAGAAAGAACGCTTAGGGCCATCATGGCCCTTTTTTTATTGGGTTCTTCGATTTGCTTGATGGTTCCTAGGGGGGCCATCCATCTTTGGTCAGGGGTAAACCTGTCTCACGCAAAGAAGCGAAGACGCAAAGGTAGGGCAGGGATGGGGAATTGTTGTTGCAGCGCAGCGTGGTGTCGAACGTGGGGGCACTGAGACTTGTGGGGATCTGAAACGTGGGTTGGTCTGGGACGTGGGGTGGTCTGATACGTGGGGCGGTCCTCCTGGGCCGCCATCACGAGCGCAGCGAGGCGTCCTCTAGCAACATATTCACATCTTAGAATTTAGAACCAATGGTCTCACGCAAAGACGCGAAGACGCAAAGGGAGGGCAGGTGGGTGGATAGCGGGCGTTATTTAAAACGTAACTCACCTATTTAACACAAGTATCTAACACTCTTTTGCTGGCCAGGGAAAAAGAGGGGGGATTGGCTTGACCATAGCTATCGGTAGGGGCACACTTATAGCTCAATTTTCGGCAGCGATCTCCCCAAATTGGATAAGCCCCAAATTGGATAAGCCCCAAATTGGATAAGCCCCAAATTGGATAAGCCCCAAATTGGATAAGTTAGAGTGGCAAAAAAGAAGGCAAGTCAGGATACCAAGGAAGAGCCATTGGAAAAGCAGCTTTGGAAAGCGGCTGGCAAGCTGCGAAAAAACATCGATGCAGCAGAGTATAAGCACGGTATTCTTGGTCTCATATTTCTGAAGTACATCTCAGACTCATTTGAAGAGCTACAGCCGAAACTAGCGTCGGGTGAAGGGGGCTATGTCGGAGCCGATCCGGAAGACAAAGACGAGTGCACAGGCGAGAATGTATTCTTCCTTCCGCAGGAAGCTCGCTGGTCCTATTTGCTGAGACAAGCAAAGCAGCCAACTATCGGAAAGACCTTTGATGACGCGTTGAAGGCTGAATTCGAAGCACAGCTCGTCGAAGAAGCCAAGTTGAACAAAGCTATCACGGACAACCTAGCCAAGATCAAGGTGGACCTATGAGCGACTTGTTACGCAGCAACGACTATCGCCAATGGATCGTGTCCGTTAAGGCGCGGATTCAGTCATCGCAGATCAAAGCGGCAATCGCTGTTAATCGCGAGCT
>Ga0315899_10001888_pt1 | contig 23647 bp, 23 predicted proteins | sample LakEriMetagenome_2_FD_203518 | JGI IMG/M metagenome (GOLD analysis project Ga0315899, IMG submission 203518) | Freshwater fungal communities from buoy surface, Lake Erie, Ohio, United States - Buoy 4 MA112 | ecosystem: Environmental > Aquatic > Freshwater > Lake | place: USA: Lake Erie, Ohio... | reverse complement strand
CCTAAGCGTTGTGGTCCTTTTGTTTCTGACATAAATCTATTCCCGTTCCTTATAAAATCTATTTAACACATTGAATGGTGTGTTATCACACCTCGAAAAATGAAACGAATTATTCGAATTCAGATTTCAAAATACTCAACACCTCTTCAATGGTCTCCTCTTCTAAATCTGTACGCTTAACTAAATCTTCTTTCGGAATCTCAAGAACTGAACGAGCAGTATCACAACCAATCGATTTCAATTCGTCGATGATCCAGCTGTCGATTTCGTCTGAGAATTCTTCCAAATCCACATCGTCGATGTCAACATCAGTTTCACGGTAAACATCTAATTCATATCCACACAATCTTCCTGCAAGACGAATGTTGTGTCCACCCTTTCCAATTGCTAAAGACACTTGGTCTGGCTTCAAGAAGACATCTGCCTTCGCGTTGTCCTTATCAATGCTGATACTTGAAATTTTCGCTGGCGCTAATGCACGCGCAATTAACAAGTTTTCGTTTGTTGTATAGTGAATAACATCAATGTTCTCGTTACGCAATTCACGAACAATTCCGTGAATACGTGAACCTTTCATACCCACGCAAGCACCCACCGGATCAATACGATCGTCGTAGCTTTCAACTGCAACTTTCGCACGCTCACCTGGTTCACGAACAATTTTCTTGATGGTAATTAAACCGTCGAATACCTCTGGAACTTCTTGCTCGAATAACTTCTCTAAGAATTCTGGAGCTGTACGAGAAAGGATAATCTGTGGGCTGTTGTTACGTAAGTCTACGCGATAAACAACTGCACGAATGGTATCTCCTTTTTTGTAGAAGTCAGAAGGAATCTGTTGATCCTTCGGCATAATCAATTCATTGTTCTCGTCATCGAGTACAAGAATCTCACGCTTCCAAACTTGGTATACCTCACCAGAGATGATTTCTCCAATGCGCTCCTTATACTTCTGATAGATATGATCTTTCTCGAGCTCTTGAATGCGATTCTTCAACACTTGACCCATAGCCATAATGTTTCTGCGACCGAAATCTTCGATTTTAATCTCTTCGATTAATTCTTCACCCACTTCAAGATCGTCTACAATCTTTTGAGCCATGCTCACTTCGATTTCAGCAACCTCGTCATCCAGTTCTCCGTCGGGAACAACTTGACGTGTGCGCCAAATCTCTAGGTCACCACGCTCTGCGTTAATAATGATGTCGAAGCCATCTTCAGCGCCCCAGCGCTTTACAATCATAGCTTTGAACATTTCCGCCAAGATGTTTGTGATCGTCTCGCGGTCGATGTTTTTGAATTCTTTAAAGTCTGCAAAAGACTCTATCAGGTTTAGTCCTTTCATAATGACAAGGTTAATTAAAACGTATTACTACTTTGGTTTCTTTTATGTTATCAAATGCAAGGGTGACTGTTTTTTCCACCCATTCTTTTTTCTTTTTTCCTGGAAGCACCTCTTTTTCTTGATACTTCAATACAATTCCCGTCTCACTTACCTCAGCTAAATCGCCTTCGTATTTTTCTCCATCATCTGCTTTCACTTTAACCGTTCTTCCAATGTTCTTCACATACTGCCTGTGCACCAACAAAGGTTTTCCAACACCTGGAGAAGAAACTTCCAATGAAAAATCTTCTTTCTCTCGATCCAAAGACGATTCAACGTGGCGACTCACTTTCTTGCAATCTTCCACATTCAATCCAGAGTCTTTGTCAAGTAGTACCTCAATGGCGTTACCTGGACGAACGGAAATGGAAACAATAAACGCGTCGGATAAGGTATCCGTTTCGGCTATTTTGGTTTGCACCAATTGTTCTATTTCTGCTACTGTTATCATGACTAAAAAAAAGAGGGGTTAAGCGCCCCTCTCTCATTGTTCAATTACTTAATTTCAAGTGCAAATATAGGCATTTTTCAACAATAAACCCAAATATCTTCCGCCCAAGCCTTTTTTCTGTTAGTAAGTTGAATTGAGAGAGCCGTCAATGCATTGTTTCTTTGCAAAAAACTCAGAGCATGAATGTATTGATCTTAGGTTCCGGTGGCAGAGAGCACGCTTTCGCGTGGAAAATTTCACAAAGTTCGCTTATACACAACATCTATATTGCTCCAGGAAATGCGGGTACCGAAGAATTCGGAACCAACCTATCTATAGACCCAACAGATTTCAAAGGCATTAAGAAGGCCGTTATTGAACACGGAATCAAAATGGTTATCGTGGGACCTGAAGATCCTTTGGTAAAAGGAATCGTTGAGTTTTTTGAAAAAGACAAAGCCCTCACTGGCGTTTCTGTCATTGGCCCAAACTCTATTGCCGCTCAATTAGAGGGTAGCAAAGAATTCGCGAAACAATTCATGGTGAAGCACGGCATTCCAACCGCTAAATACGGTACTTTCACTCATGCAAGTTTAAAAGAAGGTCAAGCCTACTTAGAAACCCTTAAAGCTCCTTATGTCTTGAAAGCATCTGGATTGGCTGCTGGAAAAGGAGTTGTCATTCTTGAAGATTTGGCCCAAGCAAAAAAAGAGCTGAAGGCTATGCTTTCCGATAAAAAATTCGGAGAAGCTTCAAGCACTGTTGTGATTGAAGAATTTTTGAAAGGTATAGAATGCTCTGTATTCATTATGACAGATGGGAACAACTACAAAGTTCTTCCTGAAGCCAAAGATTACAAGCGCATTGGTGAAGGTGATATGGGCTTGAATACAGGTGGAATGGGAGCCGTTTCTCCAGTGCCATTCTGCACTCCTGAATTTATAGACAAAATTGAAGCACAGATTATCATTCCAACCATGAAAGGATTGAAAGCCGACGGTATTGACTACCGCGGTTTCATTTTCTTCGGCATTATTAAAGTTGGTAACGAACCCTATGTAATTGAATACAACTGTCGCATGGGTGACCCAGAGACGGAAGTGGTGATTCCAAGAATTAAAAGCGACCTCCTTCACTTGTTCGAAGGAATTGCCACGCAAACACTTGGTGAATGCGACGTTCAAGTCGATCCTCGTTATTGTACCACCACCATGTTGGTTTCTAAAGGATACCCAGAATCCTACGAGAAAGGAAAAGAAATTTCTAATTTGGAAGAAGTCCGCGACAGTATCGTTTTCCAAGCAGGAACTAAGAAGAGCGGCACAAAGATCGTCACGAACGGAGGAAGAGTAATGACAGCAACAGCTTACGGGAGTTCACTTCATGAAGCACTTGCGAAAAGCAATGAAGCGGCCGATACGATTTCATTTTCAGGAAAGTATTTCCGAAAAGACATCGGCAATGACCTGAAAAAATTAATTAAAGAAAAATAACTACTTACAAAGAGGAGAGATTCCGTTTACATAGAATTTCACCACATCAATTTCTTTAGCGGTAGAACTACCCAGAAAACCAGTGATCAGATCACTGGTTATTTTTTTGTTGTATTGTTCAATAAGTTTATTCGAAATGGGCATATAGGTATAATGCCATTTTTCCTCTGAATAGCCTGTTCTGTTGCTTTCCGATTTATTGTCATAGGTTTGACAAAAGCCGAATGAAGCTGCATTCTTTTTTAGCCATTCATATTCCAACTTACCTTTTCCTGAAGCAAAATAGGCAGGGTCTACGGAATTGATATCTAAATCAGTTCCCCAATGATGACGAGAAGTTCCAGGCATTGAACTGAACTTAAGAATATCCAAGGCCGTTTCCATATCCGATTTAAAATTAGGACGACGAGCTTTCCATTTGCGCTCCCAAATCGCTTTCTGCATCTCAAAATTTCTACCGCCCGAAACAACCTTTAGACTTATTCCAGCCTTCTGTGCTGCTTTTGCCATTTCATCAAAGGCAGTATTGACTTCCTTCAACAAATAACATGTTTTTGTACTGCGATTACTCGGCACAAGAATGAATCTAGCATCCTTTTCATAGTTAGTCTGACCCAAAAGAAATCCAACAGAAACAGAGTCTGACCAATTCGTTTGAGCAAACAACAAATTGGAAAAAATTAAAGCACTTAAAATTAATGTAGTCCTAATCATATGTTTCAAAGGTAAGTATTCGATGATTGGAATTCATAACTTCGCGATATGAATCCATTTGATTTTAGCACCTGGTTCCAATCCGCACTTCAAGAAGACATTGGCCCAGGAGATTACACAACTCTTGCCACCATTCCCAGTAGTGCTATGGGCAAAGCCCAATTAATTGTTAAGGATAACGGTGTTATTGCAGGAGTTTCCATTGCAGAAAAAATTATTCACGCCTTTGACCCTTCTCTAAAAGTTACGACGTTCATACACGACGGCGACGTGGTAAAAAAAGGAGATATTGCATTTTTTGTTGAAGGAAAAAGTCAAAGTATAACCACCATCGAAAGACTTGTGCTGAACGTGATGCAGCGCATGAGCGGTATCGCAACGGAGACGCATCGACTAACTCAGATGATTGCTCATACCAATTGCAAACTTCTCGACACAAGAAAGACAACTCCGAATTTCAGATACTTCGAAAAAGAAGCCGTGCGCATCGGTGGAGGAATCAATCATCGCTATGCGTTGCACGATATGATTTTGGTTAAAGACAATCACATTGATTTCGCAGGCGGAGTGAAACCTGCGCTGAGTAAAATTTCTGAATTCATTCAAGAAAAGAATCTCTCTTTAAAAGTAGAAGTGGAAACACGTAACCTCGACGAAGTTGATCAAGTGCTTGAAACAGGTATTGCTTTTCGAATAATGCTTGACAATTTCAATCCGGAAAAACTGCGCGAAGCTGTTTTGCATATTAATGGAAGGGTGGAAACCGAGGCTAGCGGTGGTATCAATGAAAACACTTTGGTAAGCTATGCTGAAACGGGTGTGAATTACATAAGCATGGGAGCACTTACGCACCACGTCAAAAGTTTCGATTTAAGTTTGAAAGCGATTTAATGAAGAAGAAAAAATTCACTCGATACGCTGCCTGGTTTTTTAAAGTTCGGCATTTCTTAGAGCGCTATCACCCCTATGGTTTTGGCGGGTTGAACCTCTGGGAGATATCTTCCTTTCTTGTCATTGCATTTTCAGATGTTCGAACCACCATGCGTTCAGCAAGTATTTCGTTCCGAATATTCCTGGCCTTTTTTCCTGCAATCATTACCATATTCACATTAATACCGTTTATACCCATTGCGAATTTCCAAGAAGATGTTTTTCTTGGAATAAAAAGTATACTTCCAGGCGATACGTTTCAATTTATAGAAGGCACTCTTTACGACTTAATTAATAAGAAGCAATCTACCTTGCTATCCATCGGTTTTGTCCTTATGTTCTATTACGCTTCTGCTAGTATGAATGCAATTATGCAAGCCTTTCAAACAAGCCAGCATCTGGAGGTTTCTGCTCATCCCTTTCTCGTTCGAATCATTAGTTTCATCATGATGCTCGTACTAGGAGTTTTGTTTCTACTTGCAATTCTACTCTCCTCGTTAAGTGAAAATACCTTCTTAGCTATGCATGAAAAAGGGTTCATTGGCGATAAAGGAATAATTCCGTTTTTAACATTTGGACAATGGACCATTTCGATCTTTTTCATATACGGCATCATAACAATTTTGTACAACTCGGGAATGAATATGCGTATTCGCAAGAATTGGAAATTCCTCAACACAGGTAGCATTTTCACAACGGTCTTGCTTATTGCAACTTCCTACGGATTCGCTTTTTTTCTAGAAAACTTCGCGCAGTTCAACAAGCTCTACGGTTCTCTCGGAACACTAATGGTTATACTCATTTGGCTGAACTTGAACATGGTAATCTTGCTTGTTGGGTTCGATTTAAATGCCCTTATTCGAAAAAAATTACGTGCAACAAGATTGTCGAAGCATAAGCTTTAGTATTTTCAAAAAAAATAAATTTTATGAAATCAATAATTTTCTTTGCCTCTTTATTACTCTCTCTCTCTGCAACTGCGCAAAGTGTGGTTGGAAAATGGAAAACCATTGATGACAAGACCGGATATGCCAAGAGTATCGTTGAAATTCGTGAGCAAAACGGTGAAGTTTATGGCAAAATCATTCAGCTCTTCCGCTCTGAATGGGCAAATCAAAATCCGAAATGCTACGAATGCAAAGACGACCGTAAAGATCAACCCATGATCGGTATGGATGTCGTTCGTAATATGAAATGGAATGGAAGTATGTATAAAGATGGGACCATCTGCGACCCAAACAATGGAGATATTTACCGTTGCGAAATGTGGTTGAAAGCAGGTGACCCAAACAGACTTGAAGTTAGAGGATATTGGGGTTTTGTTTTCCGCACTCAAACTTGGGAACGCGTTCAATGATTAAAATTGTAGCCATTCACGGCTTTTTAGGAAACAATGAAATGTGGAAGGATATACTCCCTTCCACATTTTCTTTTTATACGCCTCAATTGGCGGGACATAGCAACAACGATTCTCTTCCGACAGACTCCATCGAAGATTTTGCGCAACACACTCTTCAACAAATAGATTTTCAAGAATCAGATGAATACATCTGGATTGGACATTCCATGGGCGGATATGTTGCGGCACATTTGGCCAAAAAGTTTCCGAGCAAAACCAAGGCTCTTGCTTTTTTTCATTCCACTGCAGATGCTGACAGCGATCTAAAAAAACAAGATAGACTTCGCGCTATTGAAGCTGCTGAAAAACATAAGGCACTGTATGCAGCAAATCTGATAGACGGCCTGTTTCACAATGCCAATGCCCATCGCTTTGCTATTAACGAACAACTCAAAAAGATTGAAGGCATGTCGGCAGAAGCTACTGTGCAAAGCTTACGCGCTATGCGTGAACGCGAGTCGTGCATTTCCTTTCTTCAATACGTAAATTTCCCAATTTATTATTTCGCTGGCGCGAACGACAAAGTGCTTTCACTTGAAAAAATGAATGTCGAATGGTCCCTTCTTCCTTCAGTAAAAATTACCGTTGTTCCTGAAATCGGACACATGGGACACATTGAAAATATTCCAGCAGCGAAAAAATTTATTGAAGAAGTACTTTCCGAGTTTGTTTCGTAAATTCACTACAAACTAACTTCTCAATTTTGCACCATGTGTGGACGTTACGCCGTAGTTTCTAAAATTGAAGAAATTCAAAAAGCCTTTCGTGCTGAAATAGGCAAAGGGGTTATGTTTAAACCCCAAGCCAATATCGGTGCTGGAAAGCAGGGACTTATTATTACCCAAGAAAACAAATCGGAAATTCGAAATTCAACATTCGGATTTACACCCGCATGGGCCGACAAGCCGAAGTATGTGTTAAACGCGCGTGCCGAAGGCGATCACAACAAAGACAACTCTTTCTTTTTTTCCGGTTCGAAGGGCATTCTCGAAAAACCGTTCTTTCGAATTCCGATTCGAAGAAAACGATGCTTGGTGATTGCCGATGCATTTTACGAAGGTCCTGAACGCGGGGGACTCTCTTTTCCGCATTGTGTTTTTCTTTCAAATGGAAAAAATCCTTTCGCCTTTGCAGGCGTTTACGACGAATGGAGAAATCCTTCAACACAAGAAACGTTACACTCCTATGCCATCGTAACAACGGCCGCGCCTCCGGGTGTGCTTCAACAAATCGGACACCCACGTTGTCCGTTGATTCTTTCAAAACAACAAGAAGAACTTTGGCTCGATCCACAAGCTCATCTTTCAGACATCACAGCCATGCTTCAGCCCGTTGTTGATTTAGAATTGAACGCTTATCCTGTAAGCACAGACATTAAAAGTATTCAAGCGGAAGGAAGCGATTTACTGAAACCAACCGGAGACGCGCTACTTCCCGAAACATCATTCATTCTTCATCAACACATTGAGCTGTTTGGAATGGGTGAATCCCGCGCAAAAAAAAGAAGAGAAAACGAAGGTCCTACCCTTTTCGATTAACCGTGCTAAACTCACATTCGTATTACAGTTTACGCTACGGAATATTAACCGTAGAAAACGTCATTGAATTCGCGGTACAAAACGAATCAGAATTTGTTTCACTTACGGAAATAAATTCCACGACTACGCTTCACGACTTTCTTCGACTTTCGAAAAAGAATAACATACGCCCACTCTGGGGAATTGACTTCCGAAATGGCGCAGAACAACTGTTTGTGGCCTATGCTAAAAATACGGCAGGAGTCAATGAACTGGCCACATTCCTTTCGGAACATCTTCATGAGAAAAAAGATTTCGAAACACGCGCACCACAATGGAAACATTGTGTGACGATTTATCCGTTTGAAAAATTTAAAAAAAAATCATTCGTGTTGAATGAAGAAGAATACCTCGGTGTGACTTCAGCCGATCTTCCCATCTTCGAACGAAGTGAATGGAAAACGCAACGAGAAAAAGCACTCGCCTTTCAGACTTCAACTTTTCAATCGCAGCGACACTTCAACATGCATCAATTGCTACGATGCATAGAGAACAACATATTATTGAGTAGACTTCAACCCGAAGATCAAGGAAAGCGCAAAGATGTTTTCCTGACAGAAAGAGAACTTCAATCGGAATTCGAAGGAGCACCTGATTTACTTGATAAATCAAAATTTTTCGCACAACAGTGGTTTTGGAACGAAGTGGTGAATCACTCCGTTTCTAAAAATCAAAACACATTCACGGGTAGCTTCGAAGAAGATATGAGTCTGCTTCGTCAGCTCACACAGGAAGGTCTCGCATATCGTTATGGCAACGAACCGAACAATCATTCGGTTATTGAAGAGCGCATTCAAAAAGAACTCGAAATTATTGAACAGAAAAATTTCGTTTCCTATTTCTTAATCAATTGGGACATCACACAATTCGCTAGAGACCGCGGATACTATTACGTGGGAAGAGGAAGTGGAGCCAATAGCGTTATTGCCTACCTGCTTCGAATTACAGACGTTGACCCCATTGAATTGGATTTGTATTTTGAACGATTCATTAATCTATACCGACAAAACCCTCCAGATTTTGATATTGATTTTTCGTGGACAGATCGCGAAGAAATTACAGAATACATTTTCGAACGCTATCAAAATGTCGCGCTTCTTGGGGCTTACAACACCTTTCAATACCGCGCGGTTGTTCGCGAATTGGGAAAAGTATTCGGACTTCCAGTTGAAGAAATTGAATTGTTGAGCAGTGGGAAATTCAATCCGAATGCACTCGATAAAAATCAGCAGAACGTCATGCGATACGCTTCGTTCCTGCAAGATTTTCCTAATAGCTTAAGCATACATTCATGCGGGATTCTAATTTCGAACGAACCCATTCATAATTACTCCGCAACGTTCCTTCCTCCGAAAGGACATCCGACGGTTATGTTCGACATGGTTGTGGCGGAAGACATCGGACTTCACAAATTCGACATTCTTTCACAACGCGGATTAGCAAAAATCAAAGAAGCAGTTCAGTTAGTGAAAGAAAGATATCCGCTTCGCGAAATAGATTTACATCAGGTTGCACCGCTCAAACAAGACGAGCGCATCAAAGATTTACTTCGTAACGCAAAAGCCATCGGTTGCTTCTATGTAGAATCTCCTGCCATGCGTATGCTGCTCACCAAACTTCAAGTAGACGATTATCTTGGGCTCGTCGCAGCAAGTTCAGTCATTCGTCCTGGTGTAAGCAGCAGTGGCATGATGAAAGAATTCATTCATCGTCATCGCGATCCCAAAGCGCGTGAACGCGCGCATCCGCAACTCCTCGCCATCATGCCCGAGACCTACGGCGTCATGGTTTATCAAGAAGACGTGATTAAAGTTGGACACTACTTCGGAGGACTCACCTTGGCTGAGGCCGATGTGCTTCGCAGAGGAATGAGCGGTAAGTTTCGTGGAAGGGAAGAGTTCGAAAGAACCAAAGAATCGTTTTTCGAGAAAGCAATTTCGAAAGGAAATGAATTCAGCGATGTCGCAGAAATTTGGAGACAGATTGAAAGCTTTGCCGGATATGCCTTTGCGAAAGGACACAGTGCGAGCTATGCTGTTGAAAGTTATCAGAGTTTATTTCTGAAGGCCTACTACCCGATAGAATACATGACAGCTACGCTGAATCATTTCGGAGGATTTTACGACACTGAAATTTATGTCCTGGAAGCCATGAAGCACGGTGCAAAAATTTCTGCGCCCTGCATTTGGGAAAGCGATGCAACATGCGTCTTACATGGCAAAGAAATTATTCTAGGATTTGGTTTAGTAAAAAGTCTAGAAGCCAACACCATTGCTCGCATTCTTAAACTTCGTCAATCAGAAGGTATACGCAGCATTCCGCAACTCATGGATCAAGCGCATGTTTCCGTTGAACAAATGAGCCTACTCATTCGCATTGGTGCTTGTCGAAAATTCAACAAACCGAAAAAAGATTTGTTGTGGGAAACACACTTTCACGGCAATCCAGATAAACCAGAAATGGGGCCCTCTCTATTCGAAGAACCTGAAAAGAATTTAACCCTTCCGAAGTTTCAAGACGATTGGCTGGAAAGTGCCTTCGACGAAATGGAGCTCATCGGTTTTCCGCTGTGCTCTCCCTTTGAATTGGCATCTGAAGAATTAACAGTTACCGGAGTAGCAGCGCAGCTTCCCTTCCACCTAAACAAAAAAATTTCTTCGGTGGGGTATCTTGTGAATGTAAAGAAGACGCGCACGAGTAAAGGAGAACACATGGGATTCGGAACCTTTCTCGACAAAGATTTGCAGTTCTTCGACACCGTGCATTTTCCCAACAGTTCATCGTTCGGCAACTTCAGAGGACGCGGCATTTATAAGATCACAGGCACAGTGCTTGAAGAGTTCGGCGCCTATTCCATCGAGTGCACCGAACTCGAAAAAATTCCTTACAAAAAAGACCCGCGTTACATTTAAGTACGTTCTATCAACCACGACATCTGAATAACTCCAATAGCCTTCAAAAAAAACAAAGGCAATTCTTTTCAAATTTGAGCGTTACAATAAACACACAGATTCGAAAAATTATGGAGTCAGCTATTTTATTTCTTCAAGCACCTGCTGCTGCAAGTTCTGAAAAACTATCAATCACAGATTTAGTTCTTAAAGGTTGGTACATCTACATTCCGCTTTTAATCATGAGCGTAATTACAATTTACATCTTCGTTGAAAGATGGTTAACAGTTGCGAAGGCGAACAAAGAAGAGTCGAACTTCATGACGAACATCAAGCAGTACATCAATCAAGGAAAATTAGACGCTGCAAAAAACTTGTGCGTAACCACTAACACTCCAGTTGCTCGTATGATCGGAAAAGGAATTGCACGTATTGGCAAGCCGTTGGAAGACATTAAAAGTGCAGTTGAAAATTCTGGAAAACTAGAGATTTCCAATCTCGAAAAAAACACTTCAATCCTAGCGATCATCGCGTCTATCGCGCCTATGTTCGGATTCTTAGGAACAGTTATCGGAGTAATTACAATCTTCCACGACATCTCGAATGTTGGTAAGATTGAAATCGGAGTTGTTTCTCAAGGTCTTTACATTAAAATGATTTCATCTGCAGCAGGATTGGTTGTGGGTATGTTGGCCTACGTTGCTTACAACACCTTGGTAACGCGCATTGGAAGATTGGTGAACACCATGGAATCTCATGCTGTAGAGTTTGTAGACATTCTTGATGAACCGATGAACTAATAGGAGGCACCATGAACTTCGGAAGAAAACACAAAGTACACATTGAGTCTGGCATGTCCACACTCTCTGACATCATCTTCATGTTGCTTATCTTTTTCATCATCGCAAGTGCTGGAGCTGTGCAAGAATTATCTGCACAAATCGACAAGCCGCAAGCAGGCAATGGAAAAGAGAATCCAGCAGGATTATCAATCACCATTACAAAAGACATGGCCTATAGCTTGAACGGTTCTCCGTCTGAAAAAGCCATCATCCTGTCTCAACTTCAAGAAAAATTAAACAGTTCAGATGATAAGCGCGTTTTATTGCGCGTAGATAAATCGGTTCCGACTGGAGAAACCATTGAAATATTTTCAGGCATTCAACAAATTGGAGGAACACCGTTCATTGCAACTGAAAAAGCGAACTAATGACCGAAGAAAAGAAAAATAAAATTATTGGAGCTGCAACAAGCGGAGGAGTTCACTTGCTCATCCTATTCGTTGTTTTTCTTTTACTTGCCTCAGCTCCTCCGATTGAAAAAGAAGAGGAACCCGGAGGCGGCGGAGGTGGCAATCCCGTTGGCGAAGGTCAAGGCGCTGCTGAAGGTGAAGCAGGCGGAGCAATAGAGCCCGTTGAAATTGCTTTCGCTCCAATGCCTGAAACTTATGTTGGTGCTGACATTTCTGCTCCAACAATATCAGAAAGCAAAACACCGGTTGAACATCAACCGAACAAAACGAATTCTGATCGTACTCAAACAGCGCAAACACAGCCCAAGCCTTCAGAACTCGACAACCTACTTGACGGGCTTAGCGGTGGTGGCGGAAACGATGCAAGCACCGGCGGTGGAAACGGTGGGTCAGGTGGTGGAAACGGAGGCGGCGATGGCGCAGGAACCGGACCCGGTTCAGGAAATTTCAAGGGTGGCGGATTTGGAAATGGAACCAGTTGGTCGCTGAAAGGCAGAGGTAGTTTAACGGGGCCTAGCACCAATAAAAAACCAACAGCGAATGGTCAAGTGGTTGTTAGCATTACGGTAGACAAAAACGGAAAGGTAACAAAAGCCACCGTCGCGAAATCAAACATCACAACAGACGTTGCACACAACCACGAACTAGCGCTTGAGGCCGCAAGAAAATGCACATTCACTTCCTCGAGCAGCAGTATGCCACAAAACGGTACAATTACAATAGTACTAGCCGTTAAATAATCCTGTGACTTACGAAGAAGCAGTAGAATATCTTTTCTCTCAGCTACCTATGTTTCATCGCATAGGTGCAGCTGCGTATAAACCAGATATCGGAAACATTTCTCAATTGTGTGAAGCCCTTGGAAATCCGCACTTGAAATTTCCTGTGGTACACATTGCAGGCTCCAACGGCAAAGGATCAACCTCTCACCTCACTGCGTCCGTTTTAATGGAAGCCGGATACAAGGTTGGACTCTTCACCTCTCCTCATCTAAAAGATTACCGTGAACGCATTCGCGTAAACGGAAAAAAAATAGATCCTTCTTTTGTTGCAAACTTCGTGGAGCTATCGAAAGAATCGTGGAAAGAAATTGAGCCTTCCTTCTTCGAAATAACCACGGCCCTCGCCTTTCATTACTTCGCAGAGCAACAAATCGACATTGCAGTTATTGAAGTAGGAATGGGCGGAAGACTCGACAGCACGAACATTGTTCAACCTGTTGTAACCGCCATTACGTCTATTAGTAAAGACCATACGCAGTTTCTTGGAGATACACTTGAATTAATTGCGAAGGAAAAGGCGGGAATCATTAAAGAAAAAATTCCAATTGTTCTGGGTGAGATTCCATCAGGAGCGCGCGAGGAAATAATTGAAATTGCTAAATTAAAAAACGCACCGCTGACAATTAGTGCTTCGCTCTTCCCCCCTAAGTCGGCACTCGAAGGGAGCTATCAGCTTTTCAATGAAAAAACTTCATTCGGCATTCTCTTAGAACTTCAAAAAATGAAGTGGAATATTTCGAATGAAAATATAGCCAAAGGATTTCGTCGCGTCATTGAAAACACCCATTTAATGGGACGATGGCAGATTCTTGCTACCGAACCATTAACAGTGGCTGAAGTCGCACACAACGAAGAAGGAATTTCTTTTTTAGTTGAAAAGCTAAAAACACTTTCGTTTAATAAACTTCGCATTGTAATTGGAATGGTGAACGACAAAGACCATTCACAAGTCCTTTCGCTTCTTCCGAAAGAAGCGGAATACTACTTCGTCCAAGCCGACATTCCTCGAGCCCTTCCGAAGGAGGAACTTCAAGCAAAAGCATCTGAATTTATGTTGAAGGGAAATTGCTACCCGAATGTTCATTCGGCTATAGAAGCTGCAAACGCAGCAAGTTCAAAAGACGATTTGATTGTAGTTACTGGCTCTATTTTCACCGTTGCTGAAATACTTCCGGAAGAAGATTAATCTGCGATAGTCGATTGAATGTGTTCGAGGCCAGCACGCATGAGCGGAGTCTTTCCGAATACTGCTCGAAAGGTTTCTGCAGTCATTTCCTTCCATTCGTTCTTCGAAAGATTCAAGCGTTCCGCCCCTGCAAAAAAACGAGGCTCATTGTGTTGAATTGAAAAACGATTCCAAGGACAAACATCTTGGCAGACATCGCAACCAAACGCCCATCCATCAAGCTTTTCCTTCCACTCATTCGGAACATTTTCTTTCAATTCAATGGTGAAATAAGAGATGCATTTACTTCCATCTACTATTTTATCTCCAACAATTGCTTGAGTTGGACAAGCATCTATACAGGCAGTGCATGTTCCGCAATGATCCGTTACAATACCATCTGCATCTAAATTCAAATCGAGAATTAATTCTGCTAAAAAGAAGAAAGACCCCTTCTGTTTTGAAATCAAATTGCTGTTTTTTCCAACCCACCCTAATCCAGATTTCGCAGCCCATGCTTTCTCTAGCACAGGAGCACTGTCCACGAACACCCTTCCATTCACATCGCCTATTCGTTCGCGAATTAATTCTACAAACTGGAACAGTTTATCCTTCACCACAACGTGATAGTCTTCGCCCCATGCGTACTTCGAAATTTTAGGAATATCGGCAGATTGAGCTTCCTTCGGATAGTAATTAAACATTAGAGAAACAATACTCTTCGCACCTGGAACAAGTAATGTCGGATCAAGGCGTTTATCGAAATGGCCTTCCATATAACGCATTTCGCCGTGCATATTCTGCTTCAGCCATTGCTCGAGGCGCGGTGCTTCTTCTTCTAAAAATTCAGCCTTCGAAATTCCACAATGAGCAAACCCCAATTGACTGGCAATTTCCTTGACAATACGCGTATGTTCTAATTGGTTCAACACTAAAACAACTCTCCCGGCTTGTTGCGAATTTTCCCGAGATGCTTGTAAGTAAGATCCGTAAGCTGTCTTCCACGAGGCGTCCGTGTAAGGAATCCCTCTTGAATTAAGAAAGGCTCATACACTTCTTCAATGGTACCTGCATCTTCCCCAACTGCTGTTGCAACAGTCGTTAAACCAACCGGCCCACCGTTGAATTTATTCATGATGGTCATGAGAATCTTGTTGTCCATTTCATCGAGACCCAAAGTGTCCACATTCAAGGCATTCAGAGCCATTTGAGTAATGTTTATTTCAATGGTACCATCTCCCTTAATCTGCGCGAAATCTCTAACACGACGAAGCAAGGCATTCGCTATACGTGGCGTACCGCGACTCCTACGAGCTATCTCGTAGGCAGCATCAGGTGTAATTGGAATCTTCAAAATGGCAGAGCTACGCTCAACAATATCCGTTAATGTCTTCGAATCGTAATAAGAAAGTCTCGCATTAATTCCGAAACGTGCACGCAATGGAGCCGTTAGCAATCCACTTCGTGTGGTAGCTCCAACAAGCGTAAACGGATTCAAATTAATTTGAACCGAACGAGCATTCGGTCCTGTATCAATCACTAAGTCTATGCAAAAATCTTCCATTGCACTGTAGAGATATTCCTCTACAACCGGACTTAATCTGTGTATTTCATCTATGAATAATACGTCGTTCGCCTCAAGATTGGTGAGCAATCCTGCTAAGTCGGCAGGCTTGTCCAATACCGGACCAGAGGTAGTCTTAATACCCACACCCATCTCCAAAGAAACAATGTAGGCTAAGGTCGTTTTTCCTAAACCTGGAGGTCCATGAAGCAGCACGTGATCCAATGACTCACCGCGTAACTTAGCGGCTTGAACAAAGATTTGAAGGTTCTCTAAAACTTGTCTTTGCCCCGTAAAATCTTCAAACGATTTGGGTCTCAAGACACGCTCTAAATCCTTGTCTGTTGTTCCTTCCGCCTCGTCTCTTATATCGAAATCTTCACTCATGTTTTTCTAATTCGATTTCATTATCTTTTTTCCAAATTCATCTAAGTGAAACAATTCAGCCCAGCCGTATGGATTGAAACTCAAGCGTACCACAAAGTTGGGTGAAGTTAAGCGTTGTTCAATTGAGTTGTTGTTCTTGAGCATAATTCTATATCCAAACCCCGCCCCTACTTCGAATAAATTGGCTATATCGTAACTGAAGCTCATGGCAGGTTCGTAAAGGATTACTCGACCGTCGTTTAACCTAAGTCGATTTCCATCTGCGTCTACATACTTCAAAAAACTTTTTCCAAATCCCAATTGAATAGGAAGTGTTCCCTTCCAATGCCCCTTTTTGAAAAAATCTAATTCAGTATACGGCCCAAAATACCTCAACTCAAATTCACAACGCTGTGAAACCTCGTTCAAATTAACATCTTTGAATACACCGTTCGAAAGCCAATTGTAACCTATTCCTAGAACAAGTGTTTTATTAAACTCAGCACCCACTTTGAGAGCTTGCGTATTAAATGTTCTTCCACCTACAAAGGTTCCCCACGTATCCCACTTGGCTGTAGCCGATGGCTTGCCATCGAACACTCCCTTGAATGAATCTCGCAGATTCACAGGCTGAGTCTTTGCTAGCAGAGCAGTTGTACTAAAGAGTATGACAAAAAAAATCCGCATCGTTCTAAGATACGGATTTTTAATTTTATTGAAGTCGTTCATTAATGAGCGTGCTCTCCTGGTTTCATTGGAACAACTTGAGGAACGAAATCCTCTTCGTGTTCTGGATTTGAATAGTCATAAGCCCAGCGGTGAACTTCAGGAAGTGCACCTGGCCAGTTTCCGTGAACATGTTGAACTGGAGTTGTCCATTCCAACGTATTCGACTGCCATGGATTTTGAGAAGCTTTCTGCCCGTACCAAATACTGTGGAAGAAATTCACCAAGAATAAGATTTGTGCGGCACCACCCACGATAGCGAATGTGCTGATGTATGGATTCAAATCCATAACCCAATCTAAGAATTCAAATTCAGAATAGCTATAGTAACGACGTGGCGCACCAGCCATACCAATAAAGTGCATTGGGAAGAATACTCCGAATCCGCAAACCAAGGTTAACCAGAAGTGAGCGTATCCCAATTTCGTATTCAACATTCTTCCGTACATTTTAGGGAACCAGTGGTAAACACCGGCCAACATACCAAAGATTGCCGACATACCCATTACAATGTGGAAGTGAGCTACAACGAAATAGGTATCGTGAACGTTCACATCTAAAGCCGAGTCAGCTAAGATGATACCTGTTAAACCACCCGTAACGAATGTACTTACCAAACCAACACTGAACAACATGGCTGGAGTGAAACGTACGTTTCCTTGCCACAATGTAGTGATGTAGTTGAAGGCTTTAACCGCTGATGGAATAGCAATCAACAAAGTAGTAAATACGAATACCGATCCTAAGAATGGGTTCATACCTGTGATATACATGTGGTGACCCCATACGATGAACGATAAGAAACCAATTGCCAAAATTGAACCGATCATGGCTTTGTAACCGAAGATCGGCTTTCTTGAGTTTGTAGAGATAACTTCTGAAGAGATACCCAATGCTGGCAACAATACAATGTAAACCTCAGGGTGACCTAAGAACCAGAATAAGTGTTGGAACAATAAAGGCGATCCACCAGTTACGTCCAATGCCTCACCTTGAATGAAGATGTCAGACAAGTAAAACGCTGTACCCATGCTTCTGTCCATCAAAAGAAGGACAACTGCAGAAACCAATACAGGGAAAGAAAGAATACCTAGGATTGCAGTTACGAATAACGCCCATACTGTAAGTGGAAGACGAGTCATCTTCATTCCTTTTGTACGAAGGTTAATAATGGTTACTACGTAATTCAAACCACCTAAAAGTGAAGAGGCTACGAACAACACCATAGAGATCAACCAAAGTGTCATTCCCATTCCTGAACCAGGCATAGCTTGTGGCAATGCCGAAAGCGGTGGGTAGATTGTCCAACCGCCTGAAGCAGCTCCGCCCTCTACAAACAATGAAGCCAACATGATAACGCTAGAAACAGCGAAGAACCAATAAGACAGCATGTTCAAGAAACCTGAAGCCATATCGCGGGCTCCAATTTGGAGTGGAATAAGTAAGTTCGCAAAAGTTCCTGACAACCCTCCGGTCAATACGAAGAACACCATGATTGTTCCGTGAATGGTGACCATCGCCAAATAGGCGTTACGGTCTAAGATTCCATCCGGTGCCCACTTGTCACCAAGGAAAGCATTTAAGATCTGGAATTTCTCTCCTGGCCATCCCAATTGAAGACGGAAGAAGATCGATAACATAACAGCCACGATTCCCATTACAATAGCCGTAATTAAGAATTGCTTCGAAATCATTTTATGGTCCATAGAGAACACATACTTCGATATGAAGCTCTCTTTGTGGTGGTGATGACCGTGGTCTTGTGCGTGCGTATTTTCAGTTGCTTCCATGATTATCTATTATTTTTAGTTGCCCATTGCTGTGGCTACAGTGTCTTTTTTAGGTTCATTCGCTAATGTTGTATCAGCCTCTTCTTTTACTTCAGGAGCTTTGAACATTTTTTGTTTTGCAACCCAAGCGTTGTAGTCAGCTTCGCTCTCAACAACAACTTTCATTTGCATGTTGAAGTGAGCTGCTCCACATACTTTGTTACAAAGAAGAACGTAATCAAATGAATCGTTCCCTGTGATCTTGCGCATTTCCGCAGTAGTCACGGTTGGAGTCATCTTCAAACGAGTAGCAACCCCTGGAACCGTATTCATTTGCGCACGGAAGTGAGGCAAAAATGCAGAGTGAATTACGTCTTGAGAACGGAAAATCAACTCAACTTCTTTATTCACCGGGATGTGCATTTCACCTTTAACCAAACGGTCATCGTTTCCTGCTTCCCAAGTACTCAATCCATTCACGCTATTTTCGTCTAAGTCAGCAATACGTTGCTTGTGACGCTTCAAACGACTCACTTTATCTTCCAAAGTAGCAACATAGCTCTCTGGCAATAAAGGCATCAATTTGTTCTCTTCCAACTGATGTTCAACATTCGCAATTTGCGCATCTAACTCGTCCATTTTATCACGAATTCCGTCAGCAGTAACCAATCCTAAAGGATTTGAAGTGCTAATCAAATTGTAGTTCGCGGCACCAAATGTTTTGTTCTCACCAGGGTAACGTGCTGTCCAGTCGAACTGACGAGCAAACAACTCAATTTGAAGAGCATCTGCTGAAGCTGGTCCTGTGATTTTGTTCCATGTAATCAATCCGTAAACAATAATAAACGCTAGAACAACACCAGGAACCAATGTCCAAAGCATCTCTAAACGATTATCATGAGCGAAGAATCTCGCCTTTCTTCCTTTCTTGTATTGGTATTTCCAAGCGAAGAAAAACAAGAAGAAGTTCACGATGAAGAAAACGATGGTAATTAACCAGATGTTCACTTTCATCAACTGATCAACATCTACCCCATGAGCAGAAGCTGAAACAGGCAAGTAATCTCCGTATCTTACGTATAAGAATACGGTACCTACGAAGAATAAAAACATCCACACTAACATCAAGTTAGCATTCAGTTTATTGTCGGCCGCAGAGATCTCCTCCTCTTTGTTCTTTCTTAACGAACGGCTCAATTCATATACTTTAGTCAATTGCGCTATGGCAATGATTGCAAGTACGATAACTAAAAGAATTAGTAGTTTCATTTGACTATCTTTTTTTCTTACTCTTCAATTAAATATGATGGTTCTCACTTTCTTGTAGGAAAGGATGGTTCTTCGGAACAAGAGGTGCCTTGGTTAAGGTAGTTAATACCACACGCAAGAACAATCCCAAGAATCCAAGTAACATTCCAATTTCAAACCACCATCCGAAGTTGGCGTGATGGCCTTCACCGAATCCCCACAACAAATGTCCGTGAATTGTTCCCGGAATAACAGCTAAATACAAATCTGCGAAGTGACCAATTAAAATAATAACTCCCACTCTAGTTAAGTACTTCGTGCTACGTTTTGCATCGCGAGAAATTAAGGTGTAAAAAGGAACAACAAAATTCACCGCGAAGATTGCCCACATCAAAACCATGTAGTGATCATAACGTTCTTTAAAGTACGTGATCTCCTCTGGAATATCTGAATACCAAATCAACATATACTGACAGAACCACAAGTAGCTCCACAACATTGAAATAGCGAACATCCATTTACCCATGTCATGAATGTGAGATTCATTCATCATTGCGTAGTAACCTTTTCCACGCAACCAAACCAAGATCAATGTAGCCATTGTCATAGCTGTAACCCACATACCTGCGAAGATGTACCATCCATACATTGTGCTATACCAGTGTGTGTCAATAGACATTAACCAATCCCAAGCCAATGTAGAAGAGAATACCGCAAACAAAACAAGGAATGTCGCACCTTTTTTATACATTTTGTAGTGAATCTCAGTTCCACCCACAGTATCCTCTTGCAAAGACCACTTGCGGAAATAACGAGCAAATCCTACAAATACTGAAGCATACGCAACAACTCTCAACCAGAAAAACCACGGTGTGAAGTAGGCATGTTTTCCAGCAATGATTTCATCGTAATTTTCACTAGCTGGGTCGTAAACAGATGAATCCATCCAGTGGTAAAGGTGATGTCCGTGGAATTGACCAACCAACAAAACAATTACTATTACAGCTAAACCATAAGGAATATAGGAGAAAATAGCCTCAAATAAACGCTTCAATAACGCAGACCAAGCAACCTCAGCAGCATATTGCAACGAATAGAAAAACAATATTCCCAATGCAATAGCAAAGAAGAAAAAACCACTGATTAACAACATTGCCCACCAATATTGGTGATGCTCGGTCTTATCAGCAAACCATCCCAATAGAGCTGAAACTCCACCAATGGCCATCAATGCCGTCGTCCACAATTTAGTTTGCGACGGGAATTGGAATTGTAATTTATCCTGTGACATACGTTATTCCTTCTAGTTCTTATTATTTTGTTGAATCTGCCGCTGCTACTTCAGCCGCAACCTTTAACATTTCTTTCGCATCATACTCTGGAGTTGTGATACCATTTTGAAGGCATTTCACCCATTCCAAAATCTGCCAACGCTCTTTTTGATTCAATTGAGAAGCATGTGAACCCATCAATCCTTTTCCGTATTGAAGAGTGTGGTACATCTTTCCTTCCTCTAAATCTTTCAACTTCGTCGAGTAGTCAGGAATACCAGCGATTAAGCCGTTTTTCGAGATAGCACCATCGCCATGTCCTTCTTTACCGTGACAGTGTTGACAGAAAATCATGTACAAACGCTTTCCTTCTTCAATGTTCACTTTGTTAGCAAGCAAAGGAGAGTGAATCTCAACAGCAGCTCTTGAATATCCAGTTGTGTCATTCGGTAATGCATATGGCATTCCGAATATAGCGTCATCACCAGCATAAGCAATACTGCCCTTTGCTGGAACGCGCGACAACACAGGTTGAACTCCCGCTTCGTCTTTCTGACTCTGCGTCCAATCCATGTGTTTGTTTGATCCGTAATCAACGTAAGCCTCCAAAGCTGGAGAGCGATACATATCTGGCATGTATTCCACACCAGGTGAATTCGTGTCTACACCACAAGAAGCAAATGCGATTGCTACAGTGATAGCCGAAAATGTGTTTAATAGGGGACGCTTCATCTTAACAGTCCTTTATGCTTAATTCAAAAACTTCAGTTGCACGTATCTTTTCTTCCAAATCAGATACAGAGAATGCGTGATTATCTTCTGTAACAATTTCCATTACAAACTTATCGTCTGTAGTTCTTGGATCTGGGTTAGAGGCTGGCATTCCAGGAAGAGTTCCGTTACGCAACAAGTAAGTTATTGCCATACCGTGTGCTCCACAGAATACCGAAAATTCAAAAATTACAGGAACGAACGCAGGAGCGTTTTCAATCCAAGTGAAGTTTGGTTTACCACCAATGTTCATTGGCCAGTCGTGAACCATGAAATACCATGTTCCTAGGATTGCCAATAACGTTCCGGTAGTTGCATACATGAACGATGTAATTGCTAAGCGTGTGCGCTTAATACCAATGATTGGATCTAATCCGTGCACAGGGAAAGGAGAAAATACATCTTTCACCTGTATTCCTTGTTTTACCAACGCCGTAGCTGCATCCAGCAACTTCTGGTCGTCGTCGTACATCACGTGAAATACTTTATTTGCCATTGCCTTAATCGTTCAGTTTTTAATGTTTGTCTGAGTTCTTGTAGCTTTCGCCAGAAACTTTTAAGATTGTCTTCAATTCGTTCAAAGCCAATACTGGGAAGTAACGGGCGAACAACAAGAACAACGTGAAGAAGATTCCGATTGTTCCTACGAACATTCCGATATCGGTAACACTTGGGTGGAACTCACCCCATGCTCCTGGCGTGTAATCACGGTGAATAGAAGTCACGATGATAACGAAACGCTCGAACCACATACCAATGTTAACTACGATAGACAATAAGAAAGTCGCTGTCAAGCTTGTTCTAATCTTCTTGAACCAGAATAATTGTGGAGAGATAACGTTACAAGTCATCATCATCCAATATGCCCAACTGTACGGACCGGAGAAACGATTGATGAACGCGTAAGACTCATACTCTACACCACTGTACCAAGAGATGAATAACTCAGTCAAGTATGCAACACCTACGATAGAACCGGTTACAATGATTACAATGTTCATGTACTCAATGTGAGCCATGTTAATGTATGCCTCTAAACGCATTGTCTTTCTCATGATTAACAACAGCGTCAATACCATTGCAAAACCTGAGAATACCGCTCCAGATACGAAGTATGGAGGGAAGATTGTTGCATGCCATCCTGGAATAATAGATGTAGCAAAGTCCATCGATACAATCGAGTGAACCGAGAATACAAGTGGAGTAGCAATACCTGCAAGAACCAATGATACCTCTTCAAAACGAGTCCAGTGCTTTGCACGTCCAGACCATCCGAATGCAAGAATTCCATAAATCTTTTTAGCGCGTGGCTTCACCATACGGTCACGAATGGTTGCGAAGTCAGGAATCAATCCAATGTACCAGAATACTAACGATACAGAGAAGTAAGTTGAAATCGCAAATACGTCCCACATCAATGCCGAGTTGAAGTTCGGCCAAAGAGAACCGAATTGGTTTGGCAATGGAAGGGTCCAGTATGCTTGCCATACACGTCCCATGTGAAATACAGGGAAAAGCGCAGCCATGATTACCGCGAAAATGGTCATTGCCTCAGCTGAACGGTTAATCGCCATTCTCCAACGTTGACGGAAAAGTAACAATACCGCAGAAATCAAAGTCCCAGCGTGACCAATACCAACCCACCATACGAAGTTGGTGATATCCCATGACCAACCAACGGTCTTGTTCAATCCCCATGCTCCAATACCTGTACCTACAAGATACATGATAGACCCTATTCCATACAATGCAATGACTGCAGCAATGGAAATAGCAATTTTCCACTGACGTGGAGCCTTGCCTTCAATTGGACCAACAACATCATTTGTGATGTCATGGTAAGTCTTGTGTCCAAGAATAAGGGGTTTGCGAATAGCTGCTTCTTTTATCATGGCTTATGCTTCAGTTTCTTCAA
>Ga0315899_10001887_pt1 | contig 23652 bp, 23 predicted proteins | sample LakEriMetagenome_2_FD_203518 | JGI IMG/M metagenome (GOLD analysis project Ga0315899, IMG submission 203518) | Freshwater fungal communities from buoy surface, Lake Erie, Ohio, United States - Buoy 4 MA112 | ecosystem: Environmental > Aquatic > Freshwater > Lake | place: USA: Lake Erie, Ohio... | reverse complement strand
GGCCAGCTTCGTCTACATCAACGCGACGCGGCGCCTGCGCATTCGACTGCTGAGTTCGCCAACGTCTGAGCCCTGACGTCGTTGGCCAGGTTCGTGGCCATCTTGTTCATGACGTAGGCCACGCTCAGCTCGGCCTCCGGCAGCGCGAACGCAACCGAACCGCCGGCCCCGGGGTGCCCGAACGACCCGGGACCACCGAAGAGGCTGAACATGCCGTGCACCATGAAACCCATGCCGAACGTGGTCGGCATGATCAAGCAGGCATCCGGCTCGTTCTCGGGAGTCACCTTGACGCGTGCACGCTCGACGGTCTCGGGCTTCAACAAACGCACGCCGTCCACCTCGCCGATGGTGGCGGCGTAGATACGCGCCAACGTGCGCGCGTTGGTGATTCCGTTGGCGGCCGGGATCTCGGCGGCGTGAACGTCGCGACGATTGAACGCACCATCCACGCTGAACGCACCGTTCAGACTGAGGGCGCGCCCACCGGGCGAGTTCGGCCCCATGAACTGCTCCATCATGGCCTTCACCGCCGGATCGAGGTTGGAGTCGTCCATGGTGTTCAGACCGCCGATCATCGGCGACACGCGGGGTTCCTGCGACTCCGGCAGACCGATCCACAGTTCGCCACCCATCGGCGCGACGATCTCTTGCTGAACGAACGTTCCCAGACTGCGGTGGGTCGGGTCGACGCGGCGAACCAACTCGCCCGCCAGCCACCCGTAGGTGAGCGCGTGATAACCGTGCTGGGTGCCGATGGGCCACAGCGGCGCGGTGGCCGCCAGACGTGCCGTGATCGTGTTCCAGTCGAGGGCCTCGGCCAGAGAGATGTCACCGTCGACTGTGTACAGGCCGCACTGGTGCGACAGCAGTTGGGCCACGGTGGCGTCGCCCTTGCCCTGAGCCGCGAACTCGGGCCAATAGGTGGACACCTTCTCGTCGTAGGACAGAAGGCCGCGCTCCACGCACATGGCCACGGCGATGGCGGTGATTCCCTTGGTGGTGGAGAACACCAACTGCAACGTGTCCTCGTTGTAGTCGCGGGTACCGTCGGCATCGAACGATCCACCCCACAGGTCGACCACCTTTCGCCCTCGGTGGTAGACGGATGTCGCCGCACCCACTTCTTCGCCGGCGAAGTTGGCCACGAACGCGTCACGAACCTTCTCCCAACCCGGTGCGACGGAGCCTCCGATGTTGCTGGTGGTCACCATCAGGAGATCATCTCCTTCAAGGTCTCGATGGTCTTGACCGCATCGGGGCCGACGGGGTTCACCGACAGCACCGTGACACCGGCCTCCTTGAAGGCCGCCAGACGCTCCTTGATGAAGTTCTTGGGGCCGACCAGGTTCGAGTTCGCCAGCATCTCGCGCGGAACCACGGCGGCGGCTTCGTCCTTGCGACCCGAGAGGTACAGATCCTGGATCTCGATCGCCTCCTTCTCGTAGCCGTACTTCTTGCAGATGGTGTTGTAGAAGTTCTTGTCGCGAGCACCCATGCCGCCGATGTACAAGGCCGCGTTCGGACGCGCGAAATCGAGGATCTTGTCCTGTGCGTCGCCCGTGAGCTTCTCGTCGATGGCGACCATGCCACCGGCCGAGATCTGCAGGCGCGGCAGATTCGGATCGCGCTTGGCCAGACCTTTCTTCAGATCGTCGCCCCACACGTTCTGGAACTTGTCGGGGTCGAAGAAGATCGGCAGCCATCCATCGGCCACCTCGGCGGTGGCCTGAACGCTGAGACCCATGAGGCTCGCCCACCAGATCGCGATGTCCTTGCGGATCTCCTGACCCGGCTTGATGATCTTCAGCGCCTTGCCGAGTCCGGTGCCCTCACCGGCGGGCAACGGAACCTTCACCGTCTGCCCGTCCATGTGGAACGGCTCCTCGCGCGCCCAGATCATGCGACACGCCTGGATGTACTCCTTGATGCGCTGCATCGGCTTCTCGTAGGGCACACCATGGAAGCCCTCGATCACCTGCGGGCCACTGGCGCCGAGACCGAGGATGAAACGTCCGTTGCTGACGTAGTCGCAACCGGCCGCCGTCATCGCCATGAGCGCCGCGGTGCGGCTGTACACGTTCACGATGCCCGTGCCGATTTCCACGGTGTTCGTCTTGGCCGCCAGGTAGCCGACCTGACTGATGGCGTCGGCGCTGTACGCCTCGGCGATCCAGACCACGTCGAGACCGGCCTTCTCCAGTTCGACGACACGATCGACGCCGGCGTGAAAGCCTCCGGCGTAGTTGAGCATCATGGACAGCTTCATGCTTCTCCTCGGGTGACGCGGGCCGGTGCGGCCGTGACGAGCAAACCCTACGAGCGCAGTGGGTCCACGGACGAACCCTCGTTACCCGTCAACCCATTGTTGAGGTTCCCCGAACGAAAGCCCTCGAGGTCGATGGTGACGTAGCGATATCCCGAACCCTTGACCGCCTCCACGATCGGGCCGCGACCCTCCACCGCGCGCACAAGATCGGACTCCTCGACCTCGATGCGCGCCGTCTCGCCGTAATGACGCACGCGCACCTGACGGAACCCCAGACGGTGCAGGGCCGCCTCGGCCCGATCGACGCGGCTGAGGATGTCGATGCTCACCGGCGTTCCGTACGGGACGCGACTGGCCAGACAGGCCGCGGCCGGCTTGTCCCAGGTGCGCAAGCCGTCCAAACGCGAGGCGGCGCGGACGTCGTCCTTGGTGAATCCCGCCTGCACGAGGGGAAAGACGGCGCCGTGCTCGAGTGCCGCGCGTTGACCCGGTCGGTGATCGGCGAGGTCGTCGAGGTTCACCCCGAGGATCACCGTGGACCCTTCGGCGACGGCGATGGGACCGACCACGTCCATCAACTCGGACTTGCAGTGGTAACAACGATCGACGTCGTTCGCTCTGTAGGCGGCCCGTTCCATCTCGGCGGTCAACACCGGGGTCCAGCGCAGGCCCCACTCGTCGGCCAACTCGCGGCAATCGCGCTCCTCGTCACCGGCGAGGCTGGGCGACACCGCCGTCACCGTGTGCGCGCGGTCGGCTCCGAGGACCCGATGGGCGACGGCGGCGAGGTACGCGGAATCGGCGCCTCCACTGAACGCCACCACGACCGACCCCAGGTCGCGGAGGATGCCCTCGAGCGCGGCGATCTTGCCGGTCAACGATTCATGGGCGCTGGACATGGCTCCATCGTGCCACGAATCGCAGGTCGTTCACCCTCTCGCTCGGGCAAAGATCCCCCGTGAACGGCAGACTCCAGTTCATGGATCTCCCGAGCGAGCGCTTCCCCGTGGTCGACGGTGTCGTGGTTCGGGTCCCCGTTCCGAACGGGCCCGCCCTGAGAACCATTCACCGCGGCGTGCGCTCCGACGACTCCCCCGTCTTCTTGCTGATCCATGGTCTGGCTTCGAACGCCCGGATGTGGGACGGCGTCGGCGAGGCTCTCGCCCGTTCCGGTTACGCCAGCATCGCGATCGACCTGCGCGGGCACGGATTGAGCGACAAGCCCGACGACGGCTACGACTTCGACACCGTCTGCGACGACCTGCGCGGACTTCTCGACCATCTAGGGATCGCCCGCGCGGTGTTCGTCGGTCAGTCGTGGGGCGGGAACATCGTCGTGCACGCGGCCCATCGCCATCCCGATCGGGTGATCGGCGCGGTGGCCGTCGACGGTGGGATCATCGAGCTCGGTCGCGTGTTCCCCGAGTGGGCCGACTGCGAACGCCGCATGGCGCCCCCGCGACTAGCCGGGATGCGCGCCGGTCGTCTGGAGAGCGCGATCCGAGCCACGAACGGCGACTGGCCCGAGTCGGGCATCATCGGTTCTCTGTCGAACTTCGAGCATCTGGACGACGGCACCATCAGGCCTCACCTCACGTTCGATCGCCACATGTCGATCCTTCGTCACCTGTGGTCGCATCGACCCTCGGAACTGTTCCCCCACATCGAGCGCCCCGTTCTGTTCCTTCCCGCGGACTCGGGCGACGTTTCCTGGACGAACGACAAGGAGCACTCGATCGAACGAGCGATGAACGCGTTGAAGAACGCGCGCACCCACTGGTTTCGACCGGCCCACCACGACCTGCACGCGCAACATCCGCGCCGATGCACCGAAGTTCTCATCGAACACGTCGAGAATGGATTCCTGACATGAGCATTCCCCGACTTCTCACCATCATGGGTTCGGGCGAGACGGCCCCCACGATGATGAAGCCCCATCGTGATCTGATCGCGCGACTGCCCGGAACCCCCAACGCCGTGGTTCTCGACACCCCGTACGGCTTCCAGGAGAACGCACCCGAGCTCGCGGGGCGCGCCGTGGAGTACTTCCGCAAGTCGGTCGGTCATCCCATCGAAGTGGCCGGGCTCACCCGCCTCCACGACGAGGATCCGCTCACCGTCGAACAGGGCCTCGACCGCATCCGTCGCGCCGACTACCTCTTCGCCGGACCGGGCAGCCCCACGTACGCATTGCGCCAATGGGCCGGAACCGCGGTTCCCGACATCGTCCGCGCGAAGATGCGCACCGGTGGCGCGGTCACCTTCGCCTCGGCGGCGGCGTTGACGTTGGGTCGATACACCGTTCCGGTCTACGAGATCTACAAGGTCGGCGAAGAGCCGTACTGGCTCGACGGACTGGACGTGTTGGGTGAGATCGGACTGAACGTCGCGGTGATCCCCCACTACGACAACGCCGAAGGCGGTCACCACGACACCAGGTTCTGCTACCTGGGTGAACGCCGCCTGCGCCTGCTCGAGGAACGACTGCCCGAGGATGCCCACGTGATCGGAGTCGACGAGCACACGGGTGTGGTGCTCGACATCGACGCCAACACCGCGACCGTCATCGGAAACGGCACCGTCACGGTGCGCGTACACGGTGAGTCCGCCGTCCACCGTTCGGGTTCGGTGATCAGCATCGATCTACTCCGCGATCCGAAGCGGGCAACCGGCACCTCGTTGCCGACCGTCGTTGCGACGGCCACCGCACCCGCGGGCGCCGGCGACTCGATCGACCAGAGTGCCCCGGCGTCGCTCGCCGGCGACACCGAGCGTTGCCTGCGCGCGTTCGACGAGGCGCTCGCCGCGGGACGGGCCGGTGACGCCGCGCGAGCCGCGCTCGACCTGGAAACCGCCATCCGCAACTGGTCCGCCGACACCTTGCAGAGCACCGACATGGACAACGCCCACTCCGCCTTGCGGTCCATGATCGTTCGGCTGGGAGACGCGGCCGTGGGCGGACTCGCCGACCCGCGCGACGTCATCGGACCGTACATCGGGGTGCTGCTGGAATTGCGGGCCGCGGTGCGCGCCGACAAGCGCTACGACCTGAGCGACCTCATCCGTGACCGTCTGGCCGCGGTCGACGTGGAAGTGCGCGACACGCCCCAGGGCGTGGAATGGGTGCTACGCGGACCGCAGTGACGGACCGTGGTGGTCCATGCCGGCCACGCGCGCACGACGACGAACGGCCGCGGCGGTGTACACCGCGATGAAACATCCCGTGGCACATTGTGCGATCTGATGGCGACTTTGCGAGTCCGCCAATTCTTACTGCTTTTGAAGATTTCCGACTACGGAGCAGTGTTACATTGCGCGAATGAGGGTTGACCCAGGACTTCATTCTCCAGATGCCGCGTCGTTGTTTCCATCCTGCTCCTCGCATTCATCTCCTCGGCAACAAGCACGACGCCAACGAACGCATCCGGAAAACTTGCCGAATTGATCGATGTGGATTCGATCAATCTGCTCCTTCAACCTTCGATAGAAGACCGGGAATTTGCAGTTCTTGCATCGCGAGATACCGGCGTTCCGACAGAGTTCATCGAGAAACAAAACGGATTGGTGTTTCTCGCAAACGAGGTAGCCCGAGTATTTCCCGATGAATATGCTTCGGCGCGCCTCGAAGAGGGCAATTTGGTCATTGCTTTTCGGGCCGTCGTGCCGGATGGACTCGCAAATCGGGTAAGCGAAACCACCGCGATGGTGGAATTCGAAGAGTACGTAGGCGTCTCCGAGCGATCGATCAACGCCGCGTTGATCAAGTCGTTCAGCCACATCATGACTCTGCCTGGGATCGAAGACGCAACTGGTGGATATGACATTTACGAGAAGGAACTCATCTTCATGGTCGCCGGCGACGACCTGAACACAGCGTCGATTGAGGCCCGAATCGAGCGAAGTACGGACTTCGACGTCAGTGTTTACGCAAGCAACGGCTCGCTCGGCAGCGACGATACGGTCAATGGTGGCGGCCGACTCGAGATACTCGGCGGGGAGTCGCTCGCTTGCACATCCGGTTTCGGTATCGCGAAAGGGGCCCAACTGGGCGTGGTCACCGCCGGACATTGTCCCGACAGCGTCCTCACCTACGAGGACTGGTCCGGGCAACCCGAGGTTCAGATTGGCTCCAGAGCAGCTCAATACATCGGTGATCTGGGGGACATGCAGATCCACCTGTTCGGCTCGACTTCAACCGATGACATATACGTGAATTCCAGCCACAACTTGATCGACATCTCGGGAGTCCTCATACCTATCAACGGAATTCAACTGTGTCGCTACGGGGCGAATTCGGGAAGAGAATGCTCGGAGACCTACTCACAAGGCCACTGCAAGACGGTCCAAGATATTCCGGTTTGCAACTTGACCATGATGAACACCAACGAGGCAGGACCCGGAGATTCCGGTGGTCCGTGGTTCGCGTCGACCTACGCGTATGGCATTCACCAGGGAGAGAAGTTTTGGTGGGGGGCCAAAGATGTCTTCACAAGGGCAAGCAACTTCAATCTTGCCTTTGGCGGCATCATCAGAACCCAATGACTGACGTTTCGTTTTCAGGACGTGACTCGAGAATTCCGAATCCCAGGTTCTTCTCCGCTCTGACAACTTTGCTCGTCGTAGCAGGTTGCGCACACAATCCGAAGGTCGAACTGTTGGCCGCCTCGATCGGTGAGAACACCCGTCTGTTGAGTTTCGCCACGTCCTGCGCCGAGGAGTTAACAATCGGAGTGGAAGAAACCAACGACGTCGTCAGAGTGAGCGAGTTCGACGGAAAGCCAATCGACGGAGACTGCCTCGGTGGAATTACGGTCGAATTGTCGGCCCCACTCGGAAAGCGTTCTCTCGTCATCGGCAGTGAGATTTGGGCGCCTTTGGAGCCCACGTGCCCATTGGGAAACTGGGGACCACAGAGTGTGGCCCGACGCCACGATTGTTGACCTTCGTTCCTGTGCCAAGAATCTTCCTACGCGGACCGCAGTGACGGACCGTGGTGGTCCATGCCGGCCACGCGCGCACGACGACGAACGCCCGCGGCGGTGTACACCGCGATGAAGACGATGGTTCCGGCGATGATGATGACCGCGCCGCTCGGGACGTCGGCGTACCAGCTGGCGTACATTCCCACACCGCCGAACACCGCCCCCAACACCGGCGACAACCACAACATGCGTCCGAACGAATTGGTCAGCAGTCTCGCGGTGACCGCCGGGAGCACCAGCAGGGCCGAGATCAGCAACACGCCGATCACCCGCACCGTCACCAAGATGGTGGCCGACAGCAGGATCATGAGAACCGCTTCCATGCCGGGCACGTTCACGCCGCTGACGCCGGCCACCTCGGGATCGAAGGTGGTGAAGAGAAGCTTGCGATACAGGAGCACCACGACGACCGCGCTGACGACACCCACCGCGGCCACGGCCAGAATGTCGCCGGTGAAGACGCCGAGAACGTTGCCGAAGAGGACCGCATCGATGCTGCGCTTGGCCTGACCGAACCGCGCTTGCAGGGCCAGCCCCACGGCGAACGAGGCGGTGGTGATGACGCCGATGGCCGCGTCGGCGCCGATGATGCGCTTGCGCGACACGCGACCGATCATCAATCCGGAAACCACACCCCACACTCCGGCACCGATGAAGTAGTTGATGTTCAACACGGCCGCCAGCGCCGCACCACCGAAGACGGCATGACTCAAACCGTGTCCGATGTAGCTCATGCTGCGCAACACCACGAACACGCCGATCAAACCGCACAGGGCTCCGGCCAAGGTGGCGATGAGCAGACCGTTGCGGAAGAATTCGAACGAGAACGGTTCGAGCAGGTCGACGGCGGTCATTCTCAGGCTCCGCGACGACTGAGTCGCAGACGCAACTCGTCGCTGCCCTGCTCGAGCACCACCGGCATGCCGCCGTGTTGCAGAACCTCCATGGGGGCGCCATAGGTGCGCTCGAGGAAGTAGGGCTTCAACACGTCGGTGGGCGCGCCGTCGGCCACCACCGTTCGGTTGAAGCAGATGAGTCGCGGAAGGTGCGCGGCCAGACCGTTCAGATCGTGGGTGGTGAGCACGATGGCGATACCGGACTCACCGTCGCGGCGATCGGGCGTGGACTCGTTGAGGTCGGCCAACACGTGGAGCACCTCGTGACGCGTGCGAACGTCGACTCCGGCGGTGGGCTCGTCGAGCACCAACAGATCGGGCTTCTGCATGAGAGCTCGGGCCAGGAAAACGCGTTGCTGCTGTCCACCCGAGAGTTCACGGATGTGGCGCGACGACAGACCGGCCAGTCCGAGATGCTCGAGGACGCGCTCGATCTCGGACTTCTCGTCGGCCTGCAACCTCGGCCACCACGAACGTTGCGGACGGCTCATGGCCACCACCTCGGACACCGTCACCGGGAAGTTCCAGTCGACGGTCTCGAGTTGGGGCACGTAGGCCACCCGCAGGCCCGCCGATCGCATGACCGAACCGTGAACGGGCTTCACCGAACCGAGCATGGCGCGCAGAAGCGTGGTCTTTCCGGAGCCCGAGGGCCCGACGATGCCCACGAACTCGCCGGGGGCGATCGTCAGGTCGACGTTCTCGATGACCGGCCCGTTGCCGTAGGAACAAGACACGTGGTCGAACCGCACCATGGGCGTGGTCGCCACGGAAGTGGTCACTGCGGGTACTCCGCCGTGTCGGGGCCGACGTCGGACACATCGACGGTCTTCAACGCGCTCGCGTTGCCCCCGAGGGCCTCGACCATGGTCACGTAGTTGAACCGCATCAGTCCGAGCCACGAATGCTCGGGGTCGCCCGGCGCGCCGAGAAGGTCGTCGTCGCGCAACACGTCGACGTAACGCACGCCCGTCTCGCCACCGATCTGCTCGAGCACGTTGGACGGGAACACCTCACTGCCGAAGATGGCGGCCACGCCCGATTCCTTCACCTGCGTGATGAGGTCCGCGATCTCGCGCGGAGTGGGCTCTTCGAACGAGGAGGGTTGGATCGCACCGATCACCGACCATCCGTAATGAGCGGCGAAGTACGCGTACGCGTCGTGGTAGGTGAGAAGTTGGCGTTTTGAGGCATCCAAGGTGGCCGAGGCGGTGGCCATCGCCGCGTCGAGCGCGTCGACCTTGGCCACGAAAGCGTCGTAGTTGCCGGCGTAGATCGCGGCGTTGTCGGGGTCCGCGGCCGACAAAGAGTCGCGCAACAGAGCGGCGAAGTCGCCGGCCATCGGCGGATTGGTCCAGACGTGCGGGTTCGGCTTGCCACCCTCTTGCGGGAACGAGAAGTCGAAGATCCACTCGTCCTCGGGAAGGATCGCCGTGCCCAACTCGCACACGACCGCACCCTCGCGCAGATTCGCGTCGGCCAACTCGCGGGTGGGGTCCTCGAGACCCAATCCGTTGATGAAGACGATGTGCGCCTGCTCCAGCGTGGCCGCCACGCTCGGCGGAGGCTCGTAGGTGTGGCTGTTCGTCCCCTCAGGCACCACGCCGATGATGCGCGTGTCGGTACCGGAGGCGATGTTGGCCGCGATGCTGGTGATGGGCGCCACGGTGGTGGCGATCAACAACGGACCGTCCGTCACGGCTGACCGCAACGGGCAGGGGTTCGAGGTGTCCACGGTGGATTCACCATCCGCGGACGGGTCGTCACCGCCGCAGGCGGCGATGGAGACGAGCAACGACACGGCGCCAATTGACGCTAAACGGCGACCGGAACGTGAAAGTCCAGCCAGAGGGGCATGGGGAACCATTCCCACAGGGTACCGCCCCGCCGGAGCGGGGTGCACGATCGACCAGTTCCGAAGCGAACCGTCAGGGGGCGATCAGCCCTGAACCAGCATGACCCGGTCCATGAAGGTCATCACCAGGTCCTGCCATCCCTGGGGGTCCACCGGCTTGCCGGTGACCTCGTCGATCACCAAACCGAAGGAGTAGGCCAACATGAACACCGCCCCCGTGTCGGGGTTCAACTCGGGGCGCACCCAGCCGCGGGTTTGGGCCTGAACGATCACGTCGGCCAGAAGCTCGCGCAATCGCAACTGCTCGGCACCCAGTCGCGCCCGATACTCATCTCGTCCCCGGGTGGCTCCCACCATGCTGGCGCGCAACAGGCGTAGATCGGGACGGTCCGGAAGAAACGCCGATCCGACCACCGCGAGGATGAACCGACGAAAGTCCTCCTTGGACGTGGCGCGATCGAACGCCGCCTTGGCGTTCTCGATGTCGACGCGGACGGACTCGGCGAAGATCTCCACTTGCACGGACTCGACGAAATCCATGAAGTCCGAGAAGTGGTGATACAGCGAACCCTTGGAGATGCCCGACGAAGCGAGGAGCATCTCCACCGTGTAGCCGTAGAGACCATGTTCCGCAGCCAGTGCGCGACCGGCCTCCAGCAACGCGATCTTGGTCGGATGCGTGGGACGTTCGGACTTTCGATTGGGGCGCAGGGCACCGTTCATGGATTCGCTCCCTTCGCCGACGTGTGTCTATGCGTCTCCGACGTGTGTCTTTGCGTCTCCGACGTGTGTCTTTGCGTCTCCGACCATGACATCCCCGCGAGCGAATCGACGTCGTGCGGCAGGCCCAGCACTCGCTCGGCCACGATGTTGCGTTGCACCTCACCCGTGCCACCGCCGATGGTGAGCGAACGCGCGAACATGTATCCGTCGAACCAACCCGGATGATCCAGTGATCTCAGGCCCACTCCACCACCGCCACCCAGACCGTTGTGCTCGCCGCGCGCGGAGTTGTCGTGGCTCTGACGCAACAAGGCGTGGGCGCCGAGGATGTCGCGCGCGACCTCCATCACGTTCTGTCCGTGTTCGTCGGCGAGGATCTTGCGGATGCTGGCCTCGGGACCCGGTTGTTCGCCGCGCAGGCGCGCCGACAGGGTTCGCATGCGAATGAGGTCCAGCAACACGTGCTCGATGTACACGCCGGCCAATCGCTGTCGCATCACCGGATCGGAGATCGGTCCACGTTCGCGCACGGCGTCGAGCATCTCGAGCGCGGTGGGGCCGCTCCCCCATAGAACGCCACCCGTCGACAACGACACCCGCTCGTTGCCCAGGGTGACCTTCGCGAGACGCCAACCTTCGTCCGGTTCGCCGACCAGGTTCTCGACCGGAAGACGAACGTCGGTGAAGAACACCTCGTTGAAGGTGGACGCGCCGGTCATCTCCTTGATGGGCCGAATCTCGATACCCGGAGTGTCCATGGGACAGACGAAGTACGACACGCCCTTGTGCTTCGGAGCATCGGGGTTCGTGCGCGCGATGAGGATCCCGTACTTCGCGTGTTGCGCTCCGCTGGTCCAGATCTTCTGACCATTCACGACGTACTCGTCACCGTCGCGCACCGCGCGCGTTCCCAGATTGGCGAGATCGCTTCCGCTACCGGGCTCACTGAACAACTGACACCAGAAGTCCTCGCCCGACAACAGCCGCAACAGGTAACGACTCTTCTGCTCCTCGGTGCCCGCGTACAGGATCGTGGGTCCGGCCCAACCGATACCGATCGGATTCGCGGGCCGACGGATGCCGGCCTTCGAGAGTTCGTCGTCGATGATCAGCTGGTGGATCGGATCGGCATCGTGTCCGAACGGCGCCGGCCAATGCGGTGCGACGTAACCGGCCTCGGCCAGCTGACGGCCGGTGGGGCGAGGATTCGCGGCGATCCACTCGCGCACGGCGATCCGGCGCGGATCATCGGCGGACGGCATCTGGAAATCCATACGGCGAGAGTATTCCCACCGAGGCGCACGGCGTACCATCGCACCCGTGCCCCGCCTCGGACCCAGCCCCACATGGAACTTCGCCGATTCGTGGGAGGCCATCGCGCGAGCGATCCCGGACGCGCCCGCCCAATTTGGCTTCTCCCACCGTGACGGGCACGAACTGCGGTACACCTGGGCCGACTTCGACCGACGGGCCAATGGCATCGCCACGGCGTTGCTCGATTCTGGAGCCGCCCATCAGGACAAGGTGGCGCAGTACATGTACAACTGTCCGCAATACCTGGAGAGCATCCTCGCCACGTTCAAGGCCGGCCTCGCCCCGGTGAACACCAACTACCGCTACACGCCCGACGAACTGGTCTACATCTGGGACAACGCCGACGTGGTGGCCGTCGTCTTCCACGGATGTTTCGCCGACACCATCGACGGACTGCGCCATCGGGTTCCCCGCGTCGTGTCGTGGTTGTGGGTCGACGATGGCAGTGGCGATTGTCCCTCGTGGGCGACCGACTACGAGACGAGAGCCACGAACGGTGGTGTGGAACCGGTCGTCGCGCCGTGGTCGCGTTCGGGAGACGACCTGCTTCTCATTTACACCGGTGGCACCACCGGAATGCCCAAGGGAGTCATGTGGCGGCAAGAAGACCTGTTGCTGGCCCTCGACGACGCCAACCGCGTGAAGTTGCCACCCACACCGGATCTCGACTCGTTGCTCGCGCGCACCGCCAAGATCGGACCGCGCAATCTTCCCGCCGCTCCGCTGATGCACGGAACCGGACTGTTCAACGCCATGAGCAATCTGATGATGGCGGGATCCATCGTCACCATGCGCGGTCGCAAGTTCGACCCGGTCGAACTCTTGGACACGATCGAACTTCTACGTGTGAATTCGATGTCCATCGTGGGAGACGCCTTCGCCAAGCCCATTCTGCGCGCGTTGGATGCCGAGCCGTCGAGATGGGATCTCTCGTCGTTGCGCGTCATCATCTCGAGCGGAGTGATGTTCGCCGCCGAGACCAAGGCCGGCCTGCTTCGACACAACGATCGTCTCATCATGGTGGACGCTCTCGGATCGTCCGAGGCCATCGGCATGGCGCAGAACACCACGACCGCAGACGGATCGGCCAAGACCGCCACGTTCCAACTCGGACCCCGAACCAAGGTGCTCACCGAGGAGGGTCGCGAGGTGCTACCCGGTAGTGGCGAGTTGGGACGCGTCGCACTGCGTGGTCACACACCGATCGGCTACTACAAGGATCCCGAGAAGTCGGCCAAGACTTTCGTCGAGTTCGACGGCGTGCGATGGTCGATCCCCGGTGACTGGGCCAGCGTCGACGCCGATGGCACCGTTCAATTGCTCGGACGCGGAAGTCAGTGCATCAACACCGGAGGCGAGAAGGTGTACCCCGAGGAGGTCGAAGAGGTGCTGAAGCTGCACCCCGATGTGGCCGACGCCGCGGTGGTGGGATTGCCCGACGATCGATTCGGCCAGGCAATCACGGCGCTCGTCGAACCACTTCCTAATCACTCGATCGACGAAGCCGGGATCATCGCCCACGTCAAAACGCACCTCGCGGCGTACAAGGCCCCGAAGCGCGTGGTGGAAGTGGACACCGTGGGTCGAGCCGGCAACGGAAAGCTCGACTACAAAGCGCTCACCGAGCGGGCCGCCAAAGCCCTCGGCTAGCGTCTGCCGTCACTTCCCACGAACACACGTCAGGAGCGGTACCCATGTCAGCACTCGGATACGACGGCAAGGTCGCGATCATCACCGGAGCGGGCGGTGGCCTCGGTCGCCAACACGCGTTGCTCATGGCCAAGCGCGGTGCGTTGATCGTGGTGAACGATCTCGGTGGCTCCGTCGACGGAACCGGAGCGAGCGCGTCGGCGGCCCAGAAGGTGGTCGACGAGATCAAGGCCGCCGGCGGCGAGGCCGTGGCCGATCACAACTCGGTCGCCACCCCCGAAGGTGGCGAAGCGATCGTGCAGACGGCCATCGACACCTACGGACGCGTCGACATCGTCATCAACAACGCGGGCATCCTGCGCGACAAGGCGTTCCACAACATGGAACCCGACCTCTTGAACCCGGTCCTCGACGTCCACTTGAAGGGTGCGTTCTACGTGACCAAGCCGGCGTTCGTGCGCATGCGCGAACAGGGATACGGTCGCATCATCTCCACATCGTCAGCGGCCGGCGTGTTCGGCAACTTCGGTCAGACGAACTACGGCGCGGCCAAGATGGGTCTGGTCGGATTCACGCGCGTTCTCGGCGTCGAGGGTGCGAAGTTCAACATCAAGGCCAACGCCATCGCACCCCTGGCGATGACCCGCATGACCGAGAACATCCTCGGCGGACTGAAGGACAAGCTGGATCCGGGTCTGGTGTCGCCGTTGGTGGCCTTCCTTGCACACGAGGACTGCCCCGTCACCGGTCAGTTGTTCTCGGTGGGAGGGGGTCGCGTGGCCCAGGTCTTCCTCGGCGAGACGAACGGGTACTACAGCCCGACGCTCACACCCGAAGACGTGCAGGGGAACTGGGACACCATCACCGATCGCTCCTCCTACTCCGTGCCGAGCAATCTCGGCGAGGAGACCGCGCTGTTCCTGCCGTTCTTCAAGTGACGTCGGATTCGCACTGACGGATCGAGCGCCAAAGCCGAGAGGGGCCACATGATGATCAGCGTCGAAGACTTCGGCCGGGAGGCCAGCGAGTGGTTGGCCGCGAACAAGCCCGTTGCTCCACGTGACTACGGAGCGATCTGTCCGCCCGATCTGGTGGACGCCGGGCTCGCGTGGCAGCGACACCTGTACGCATCGGGCTGGGCCGGCATCCATTGGCCGACCGAGGTCGGTGGACGGGGATTCACCCCGGCCCATCAGGCGCAGTGGTTGTACGAGTGCGCGTTGGCCGGTGTGCCGGGCGTGTTCAACATGGTGGGTCTGGTGCTGGCCGGAGGCGCGATCCAAAAGTTCGGAACCCCCGAGCAACAGGAACTTCACCTGAACGCGACGCTGCGCGCCGATCATGTGTGGTGTCAGTTGTTCAGCGAACCCGGAGCCGGAAGCGACTTGGGTTCCTTGAACACCCGAGCGGTGCGCGATGGCGGCCGATACATCGTCAACGGACAGAAGGTGTGGTGCTCCGGCGGGCGTTACAGCAACTGGGGAATCCTGATGGCGCGCACGGATGTCGATGCCCCCAAGCACAAGGGAATCAGCTTCTTCCTGATGGACATGAGCCTGCCCGGAATCGAGATACGACCCCTGAAGCAGATGACCGGCGAGGCCGAGTTCGACGAGGTGTTCTTCACCGACGTGGAGCTGCCCGCCGACGCATTGCTCGGTCCACTGCACGGCGGATGGGGCGTGGGGATGGCGGTGCTCACGTCCGAGCGCGGACACATCGGAACGAGCGTGATCTCGTTGGAGCGCCGACTGGAGTCGATCTCGCGGCTGGCACACGGGCGAGAGTTGAGCGCGACCGAAACGCAGGAGCTGACCAAACTGCTGTCGAAGGGGATGGCCTACAAGGCGATGGCGCAACGACAGGGGCCGGTGGCCTCGACCGCGGCGTCGCTGATGAAGTTGGGGATCACCGAGATGATGTTCGACACGGCGATGCTGCGGGCCGACATCGCCGGGGTGGAGTCCACGCTGGAAGGGGCGGACGCGTTCGGGCTGTTGTCGGCTCCGGGGGGCCGGATCGCGGGCGGAACGAGCCAGGTGCAGCGGAACATCATCGGGGAACGCCTGCTAGGTCTCCCCCGCGACCCCTCCCACTAACCCCACCAAAATGCGACAATTTGTCGCTTTGTGTACACGCCGCGTGTACACAAAGCGACAAATTGTCGCATTTTGGTCATTGGGCGGGGGGACGGTCGGCGTCCAAGATCGCCTCGTCGCCCGTAGAATTCTCCCCCTTGGTCACGAACGGAATCATGGGTACAGAATCGTGAAAGTCGCATCCGCCAACGGCGTCAAAGTCGAGCTCCACGATCTGGGTGGCACCGGCCCCCACATGCTCATGTCGCACGCCAACGGGTTCCACGGCCTGTGCTGGAAGCCCGTGGCCGCCAACCTCATCAAGCGCTTCCACTGCTACGCCCACGACCATCGCGGCCACGGCGACACGGCCGCGCCCAAGGACTGGAAGGTCGCCTGGTCCGGATACGCCGCCGACGCCACGGCCGCCGCCAAGGCCGTCGCCCAGAAAGGCGGCATCATCGGCGTCGGCCATTCCATGGGAGGCGCCACTCTTCTTCTCACCGCGATGAAGCACCCCGAGCTTTTCCGCGGCCTTCTGCTTTACGAACCCATCCTCTTTCCCGACGACGTCCGACGCCCCGCGAATCGTCCGAACGTTCTGGCCGAAGGTGCCGCCCGCCGCAAGCCGTCGTTCAAGTCGCTCGATGAGGCCATCAAGAACTACTCGTCCAAGCTTCCGATGTCGCACTTCACCCCGGAGGCCCTCGAGGCGTACGTGCACGGCGGATTCCGCAAGGGCGACGACGGCCTGATGCACCTGAAGTGCTCACCCGAACTGGAGTCGGAGAACTTCAAGAATCCCAACATTCCGAATCTTTGGAAGAAGCTCCCCGAGATCGACATTCCCGTCTGGGTTCTGAGCGGTCATCCCGAGCCATTCCAGCCCTCCGGATTCGCCGAAGCCATCGCCGATCGTCTGCCCAAGGGAAATCACATCGAATACAGCGATCTCGATCATTTCGGCCCGTTCGTCGATCCGGCCCGCATCGCTCGCATCATCGACACGTTCGCCGACACCTTGGAGCCGTGAACCGAGCCATGGCTTCCGCCGAGGAGTCCACCGTCGACGCCACCTCCGGTTCGGGCGCTTCCGGCTCGGACACACCCGGTTCGGCGATGTTCGGTCCGGGTGTCGACCGTTTCGACCAACGCGTGGACGAACTCCTCGAACGCGTTCGCAATCATCCCGCGGCCGCCAAGGCCTTCGAAGCCGCCAGCCATCTCGGCGACTTCAGCCTCGTCTGGCACCTCGTGGGCTCGGCCCGTGGTGTCACCAGCAACAAACGGGCCGCCCAAGCCATCGCTCTGTCGGCCCTTCTCGGCGCCGAGTCGCTCATCGTCAACCAGGGCGTGAAGCGCATCTTCAAACGCGAGCGCCCCACCACCAGCGGTGACGAGCGTTTCGACGTGCGCACCCCGTCCACCAGCAGTTTCCCCAGTGGCCACGCCAGTTCCGCGGTCTTCGCCGCCACCGTTCTCACCACTTGGGACGGCAAGAAGTCGGCTCCACTCTGGTTCGGATTGGCCGCGGTCGTGGGCACCAGTCGGGCCTTCGTGCGCATCCACCACGCCAGCGACGTCATCGGCGGAGCGGCCGTCGGGCTCGGTCTCGGCTTGCTCGTTCGTCCGATCGTCAAGCGGCTTCGCTGATCTCGATTCGAGCGCTGCCGTCGCCGATCTTCAGCACTCGAACCACGAACCCGCTCTCGATCCACTCGTCGCCCGCGCGCAGTTCCTCCGACGCCACGAACTGACGTCGATCGAAACCCGAACCGTCGGTCAACTCGATCCGATGGATCAGCACGAAGCCGGATCCATGGAACGCGTCGTCACCCGAGGCACGAACCATCTCGATCGAAAAAAAGGCCGACGCATCGATCGTAAGCGCCGCCAATCTCGGCTTCGGCGACGAGTGGTCGGAACGCGCGCCGATCTCGATCACGCGTGTGTCATCCCCGAGCCACCAGCGCTCCACGCGATCGACCCATCCGGCCGCCAACAGGTTCACCACCAGAATCCCGGGACCATGTCGCAAGGTCTCATCCGTTTCGCGTGACGCGGCGCTGTTGCTCATCAAGTCGTACGGACTGTCGTACACGACTCCGTCGAGTCCTTCGGCGGAGAGCGAACTGTGCGGCCAGTCCAACCCGTGCCCCAACTCGTGTTCGATCAAGTCGAGCGGCGGCTCGCTCCCCCACACCGACATGAAGTCGGAAGCCCCCACGTACACGTATCGACCGGTCGCCTTGGCCGAACAGTCGTCGGCGCACGCGGAGCCCGGACCGCCACGACCACCTTCGGCGTCCTCGGCGTGCTGCGCATCGGCCACCACGATGACGCCCTCGGCACGCGGCGACGACTGCTCCAACGCCCGATCGACGCACTGCTCCGACGTCTCCGTCGTCAGGATCGACACGTCGCGTGTCGCCGCGACGAACCGCAACGAGTAGCGACCTCCAGACCAGCGCGTGTAGAAATCCGATACCGGACCGAGCAGATCGACGATCTCGTCGACGTCGTGGTCCATTCGGTCGTCCAGTTCCGCGTACAGCGGATCGGTCACCCCTCGGGGAATCCGGCAGACCGCCACTTCCCACGTGTCGTCACCGTTGGCCCGACCGAACATCGGTTCCGAAGCCGCGAGCAGGCGTTCCACGGGATCGGGCCGAGTCGACGGCTCGGTCGGGCCACAACCCACCGTGGTGGCGAAACACGCCGACAGCACCACCGCTCCCGCCATACGCTTCATCGCCGACGAACCGTAGCCTTGTCGACGTGAACACCGGGATTCGCTTCGATCGCAAGATGTCCGAAGCCGAAGGCCTCATGTGGCGTCTCGACAAGGACCCGTACCTCTCGTCGACTTTCGCGAACCTCTCGGTGCTGGACCGTGCCCCCGACTTCGATCGTTTGCGACGTCGCATGGAACGCGCGTCCATTGCCATCCCGCGCCTGCGTCAACGCGTGCAGTCCTCGCCCGCGAACCTCACGCCTCCGTTGTGGGTGGACGATCCCGATTTCGACATCGATTACCACGTGCGTCGCGTTTCGCTCCCCGCACCCGGCTCCATGCGCCAGATGCTCGATCTGGCCGCGCTCATCACCAACGACCCGTTCGACCGCACTCGACCTCTCTGGCAATTCGTCGTCATCGAGGGACTCGACGGCGACCGCGCGGTACTGGTGGAGAAGTTGCATCACTCCATCGCCGACGGCGAGGGAAGCGTGCAGTTGTCCCTGCAGTTCTTCGACTTCGAACGCGACGCCCCCGAACCCACTCCACTCGAATGGGAACCGACGTCGGACTCCTCGTCGATGCTGAACGTCGACCTGTGGCGCGAGATGTTGGCGGGTCCCCTCAAGGTGCCGATGGCCATGGTCAAGCAGATCCGCGAGATGATCGCCGATCCCTCGCAGATTCCGGCGAGCGGGTCGGCCACCATGGATTCGCTCCGGTCAGCGTTCGGACAGATGACCGACATCGAGCCCGCGCGTTCACCGCTGTGGAACGTTCGCTCTCTTCGCCGACGCGCCGAGGTTCTCAGTGTGCCTTTCGTCGACACCCGCGACGCCGCCCGCACCCTGGGCGGCACCTTGAACACCGCGTTGTTGTGCGCCGCCGCCGATGCCGCCGGTCGTTACCACCGAGCCCTCGGCTCCCCGGTCGACCACCTCCGGGCCTCGATGGCCATCAGCACGCGCAAGCAATCCGGCGACGGGGAGGCCACCAACGCGTTTTCTCTGGCCCGCATGTTGGTGCCCACGGCCGAGATGGACGTGCGTGAGCGCTTCGCGGCGGTGAACGCCGCCACGGTCGAGGCGTCGAACGGATCAGCCGCTTCGCTCGTGGGTACCGCGGCCACGTTGGCCACCTCGTTGCCCACCGCACTCATCACCAGGGTCGCCCGCCTCCAATCGCAGACGGTGGACTTCGCCACCTCCAACGTGAAGGGCACCCCGATTCCGGTCTTCGTGGCGGGCTCGCAGATCGTGAACAACTTCCCACTCGGCCCGTTGGGCGGTGTGGCATTCAATCTCACGTTGTTGTCGCACGTCGGCAGCCTCGACATGGGACTGAACATGGACGCGGGCGCGATCACGCATCCGGAGGTGTTGCGCGAGTGCTTAAACGACGCGTTCGAGGACCTCGTGAACGCGGGCCGTTCGAAGAAGCGTCCGAAAGCCTCGGGTCGCCCGCGGAAGTGAAGGCTCAGCCGCGAACGGCGGAGGTGAGCAGATTGCGCACGTCGAGCAGAAGGTCACTGACCTCGTCGGCGGACACCAACTCGCGCCGAACCATCTGGGCCAAAGCGGAGTCGATGGTCGACAGGGCACGATCGATCACCTCGGCCGACACGACCTTGATGTCGTTGATGTCGAGTTCGGCGATTTCTTCGGCCACCTGAGCTGTCATCGGAATCTCCCTGTTGATCGTCACCAGCCCCGGAAAACCCGGATCTGGAAGCCTGTACGTGAACGTAACGCACGTTCGGGCTGGATGTGTGCATCGTATACCTGAGGTGTCGGACACATCGGGCACCTCGTCACACGTCACCGCGCGGGTTCTCGGCGCGTCGTTCCCACCGACTCCCACGACGTACCATTCGGACATGGATCTGAACGGGGCCGGAACCGTCGTCACCGGTGCGTCGGGCGGAATCGGCGATGCTCTCGTGCGTCGATTCCATGCCGCGGGCGCCAAAGTCGTGGCCTCCGACGTGAACAACGAGGGAATCTCGGCGTTGGCCGCGGAATTGAACGCGATTCGTCCGAATTCGGTGTTGGCGGTCACGGCCGACGTGTCGACCGAGGATGGCAATCGCGAACTGGTGTCGGTCGCCCGCCACTTCCTGGAATCGGATGATGGCCCCGGGATCGATCTTTTCTTCGCCAATGCGGGCGTCGGTGGCGGAACGCTTCTGGAGTCCACCACCGAGTCTCAGTGGGACCTGGCGTTCGACGTGAACATTCATGCGCACCGATGGGCGATGAAACATCTCATCGAGGATTGGCTCGCGCGGGGTCGTGGCTACTTCTGCTCCACAGCGTCGGCCGCCGGTCTGCTCAGCCAGATCGGCTCGGGTCCGTACTCGGTCACCAAACACGCCGCCGTGGCTTTCGCCGAGTGGGTCTCCATCACGTACGGCGATCGGGGCGTGAAGGTCAGTTGTCTGTGCCCCCAAGGCGTCAACACGAACATGTTGCGTCAGAGCGACGACAGCGGTTTCGCCGGCGCCACGAACGTGGTGCGGGCCGCCGGGGTCGTCCTCGAACCGTCGGACGTGGCCGACGTGGTGGCCCGAGCCATTGCCGACGAACGTTTCCTCATCCTGCCCCATCCCGAAGTGGCCGACTACGAACAACGCAAGGCCGCCGATCGCGAACGGTGGCTCGCCGGCATGCGAAAACTCCAGGCACGCGTGTTCGGAAGTCGCTGATCGTGGCCCCCAAGTTCACCGCCGAACAGGCCGACGTCCTGCGTCGCATCGGCTTGGTGGCCGGCGAGGAGGTTCGCTTCCGACGCGCCGATCGCGGGCGTTGGCAAACGGGCCGCATCTCCTGCGTCGAACGGGACGGAAGCATCACGGTGCACGATTCACACGGCGCGGCGCGCTCGTTGCGCCCCGAGAAGCTCGAGGTTCTGCGCCCCGGCAAGCGACGCAAGGCCGTCTGGACACCGGTGACCGAGGTGGCCGTCACCTGGGAGCAACTCACCCTCTTCTGAGCGACTACCCTCGCCCCATGGGCGTACGACTGGATCCAGAAGACGAATACATGCACGAGCTCGGCCCCGAGTCGAACTTCAACGAGAGCATGTACATCAATTGTTTCGACCCCACCAACAAGGTCGGCGGTTGGTTCCGTATGGGCAATCGGGCCAACGAGGGCTATGCCGAAATGACGGTGTGCATCTACCTTCCCGACGGTTCGGTGGCGTTCATGTTCAAGCGTCCGACCATCGAGAACAACGACCGCCTCGACGCCGGCGGTCTCACGTGGACCATGGTGAAGCCATTCGAGGAGCTGCGCATCGACTTCTCCGGCAAGGTGGTGGTTCTGGCCGAGCCCACACAGATGGTCGATCCCAAGACCGCGTTCAAGAACAATCCCTACGCCGAGTGCGAGGCCCACATCACGTTCACCGGTCAAGGACGATCCAGCATGTTCGGAGGCGAACCCGACACACCGCACGAGACTCCGGGTGAGGAGTTCGCCAAGGGCCACTACGAGCAGTTGATCGCGGCACACGGAAGCATCCGTGTCGGCGACCAGGAATGGGAGATCAACGGTTTCGGACTGCGTGACCACTCCTGGGGCCCGCGCTACTGGCAGGCACCGTGGTACTACCGATGGCTGACGGCCAACTTCGACGAGAACCTGGGCTTCATGTTGTCGCGGGTGGCCAAGAAGAACGGACCCGGCACCCGTGGCGGATTCGTGTGGGAGGACGGCCAGATGCACCTGTGCGACCACGCCGAGATCACCACGGTCTTCCAAGGTGAGGACACCTACCACGACAAGATCGAGGCGGTCCTTCGCAGCAGTCGCAGCCAACGCGAATGGCGATTCACCGGTGACGTGATGAGCCTCATCCCGCTACGCAACCGCCGCCAGACACCCGACGGTGAGTGGCTCACCACTCGTATCAGCGAGGGAATGACGCGCTGGGAGATGGTGTCCGACGAGCACAAGGGCAAGGTCGGTTACGGCTTGTCGGAGTATCTCGACCAGATCATCGACGGCACGCCGGTGGGCACCGCCGAGTGACCCTCGATCGTCTCGTCGTCTCAGACCAGCGAGGCCGCCACGTCGGCCAGTTCCCGCAGTAGGCGTTCAAGTTCGCTCGCGGGCAGTTCCACGCCCTCGCCGTACAACTTCACCTTGGGTTCGGTGCCACTGGGTCGGATCTGCAGGCGCACTCCCCGACCGCCGACCTCGTCCAACCACAGCCGAACGAGATTCGCCTCCGGAAAGTCACGCACCGCCACCACGTCGCGGCCACCGATCGTTCGCGGTGGCGACGCGATCAACGCGCGCACCAATTCGGCCCCCGACGACGGATCCATCTTGATGCTGCGCTCTGCGGTGACGTGACGGCCGAACCTCGCCGCGATGGAGTCCAACCGTCCCTCGATGGTGGTGCCCTCGTCCGCGGCCAGTCCGGCGATCTCGGCCAACAGCACCGCGGCCGACAGTCCGTCCTTGTCGAGCGGACGATCGCGCACCAGGTACCCCAGGGCCTGCTCGTAGGCGAACACCAACCGCAAGCCGACGGCCTTCATCGCCGCATCGGCGATCCACTTGAAGCCGGTGAACGTCTCGCGGTACTCCACCCCGTGGGCGACCGCCATCTCGCCCAGCAACGACGACGACACGACGGTGGTCTCCACCAAGCGGTCGGAGCCCGTCGTGTGCCGCAGGATGTGATCGGCGAACAGCCAGCCGATCTCGTCGCCCCGCAGCAAACGCCACTCGCCCGTCGCACCGCTCGGAACGGCGACACCGAGACGATCGGCGTCGGGATCGTTCGCGATCACGACCTCCAGTGATTCCCGACGACCGAGCTCGATCACCATGTCCATCGCTCCCGGCTCCTCGGGATTGGGAAACGCCACCGTCGGGAAATCGGGGTCCGGATTCTGCTGAGCGTCCACCACCACGGGTGCGGGTAACCCGCACGCATCGAACGCGCGCAGCAACACCGCACCACCGACTCCGTGCATCGCCGTGTACCCGACCCGCGCACCGCGCACCTCCGGCGTCAAACGCACGGTCGGCAACCAATCGAGATACGCCCGGGTGGCTTCATCGCCCACGCGATGAACGAGCGGGTCGTCGACGTCGGCCAGCTCCACCATCGGAGCGTCGATGGCATCGATGC
>Ga0315899_10001885_pt1 | contig 23661 bp, 22 predicted proteins | sample LakEriMetagenome_2_FD_203518 | JGI IMG/M metagenome (GOLD analysis project Ga0315899, IMG submission 203518) | Freshwater fungal communities from buoy surface, Lake Erie, Ohio, United States - Buoy 4 MA112 | ecosystem: Environmental > Aquatic > Freshwater > Lake | place: USA: Lake Erie, Ohio... | reverse complement strand
AAGCGCGTGTCGACACGTCGCAGGTCGACACGCTGCATCCCGGCCAGCCCGCGCAGCTCAGGCTGACCGGTGCCGGGGCCCGCTACGCGCCGCCCCTGGCCGGCACGCTCGAGCAGGTGTCCGCGGACCGGCTCGCGGACGAGCGCGACGGTGTGCCGTACTACATCGTGAGGGCGAGCGTGGATGCGGGGTCGGTGAAGCGTTCCGGCATCGAGCTGCGCCCCGGCATGCCGGTGGAGCTGCACCTGCGGCTCCCCGACCGGACGGCACTGCGTTACCTCGTCGAGCCGCTCACCCGCCGTCTCGCCCGCACGATGCGCGAGCCGTGACCACGCAGCCCGACGGTCCCCGACTCATGGTCCATCACTCCCGATCGAGCCTGCGGTTCCTTTCGCACGGCACCCGCTGCGCGGCGTGGCTCTACGTGCCCCGCGCGAGGCGCCCGGCCCCGGTCATCGTGATGGCGCCGGGGCTCGGCGCGACCCGGGCGATGGGCCTCCCCGTCCTTGCGGAACGATTCTCGCAGGCCGGCTACGCCTGCCTCCTGTTCGACTACCGTCATTTCGGCGCGAGCGGCGGCGAACCGCGTCAGCTGCTCGACGTGCGCAGGCAGATGGAGGACTTGAGGGTCGCGATCGACTGCGTCCGCAGGGAGCCGCGGGTCGACGGACGTCGGATCATCGTGTGGGGCACGTCGCTGAGCGCGGGTCATGCGATTCGCGCCGCGGTCGCGGACGGGGACATCTCGGCCGTGATCGCGCACGGACCGTGCGTCGACGGACGGGCGATGCTTCGGGCCCTCGGCGCGCGATCGCTCGTCGGGCTGGGGGCGCGAGCGCTGGCGGACATGGCCGTCGGTGCGACGGGACGCATGCGCGTGACCGTCGCCGTCGTCGGGCGCAGGGGATCGGCGTCGCTGGCGACCAGCGAGGATGCCAGGGCGGGCTATGGCGACATGGCCGTTCCGGGCTCGCTGTTCGAGAACCGCGTGACCGCCCGGGGCGTGGTGCAGCTCGCCTCGTACTCGCCCGGTCGCATGGCACGCGATCTCGCCTGTCCGGTCCTGTTCTGCGTCGGGGACCGTGACGGCATCGCCCCGGCCCGATCGACGCTGCACTACGCCAGGCAGGCGCCCCGGGCCGAGATCATGCGCTATCGCGCGAACCACTTCGACCTCCACAGACCGCCGCTCTTCGAGCGAGTGGTCGGCGATCAGATCGCGTTCCTGCGGCGCCATCTGCGGCAGACCGGCGACGGCGAAGCGGCCGCCGGCCCGGGCGCGGCGACGATACGCCCGATGGCGGCGAGACGAGCCTGACGACCGACGCGCCACGGTTCGCCTCGATGCGCCGTCGATCGCGCGGGGAGCGAGGTCTGCCGGGGCGGGCCCGCGTGGATCCGCAGCCCGAGCCGCGCCTTCGCCCGCTCGAGCGGCGATCCGTCCGCTCCCGTGCCCGCTTCGCGCCGGACCACGGCGCGCACACCGGCGCGGTGCTGGCCGAGCTCGGCCGCACCCCGCCCGACGCTCACCAGCGGTAGCTCAACCCCAGCGACAGCACCGGCAGCACGTCGATCTTCGCCGCGGTGTCGCGCACGGTCTGCAGCTCGCGCTCGAGCTCGGCGTCCGGGTCGCGGCCGGTCGCGGCGATCTTCGCGCGCAGCGACGGCGACAGCGTGCCGGTGACCTTCGGCGAGCCGATCAGCACGCCGACGTCGGCGCTCAGGCCCCAGCCCTTCGTGATCGCGTGGCCCCAGCCGATGCCGACGTAGGGCATCACCGACGGCAGCTCGGCCTTCACGTCGTACCGGTCGGCGGGCCCGACCGGCACGGTCGCGCCGCCGATCGTGACCGTCGATCCGCTCGAGGGCGCGCCGCTGAAGTTGCCCGAGCTGCGGCCTCCCGACAGGCCGACGCTGAGCCGGAACGTGCCGCGCAACGGGTGCCAGTCGCCGAGCGCCGCGAAGCGCTGGCTCTTCACGTCGCCCGAGTAGTCGATGCCGTCCTCGCTGAACGTGCGGCCGGCGCTAGGCAGCCACGAGACCTCGGCGCGCGCGCCGAGCGTCTCGCCGTAGCGGTGGCCGTAGCCGGCGAACAGGCCCGCCGTGCCGACGCCGCCGTAGAGCGACTGGGCGGCGACGGGCGAGGCGAGGCCGGCGGTCGCCGCGAGCGCGACGACGGCGGGAACGAGCAGGCGGATTCGGAGCATGGCGGGTGGGAGTGTGGACGGGTGGAGGCGGCGCGGTCAGGCCGCCGGACTTCATGACTCTATCGATGCGGGCCCGCGCGCCCGCCGCCCGGTCCGACGGGCGGTCGACGCCTGCGGGCGGGCCGGCGACGCGCCGCCCGGGACGGACCGGCCGGTACAATCGCGCGGCGCCGTGACCCCGCGTCGCGCAGCAGGACACCCTCCCCATCGTGCGTATCGGCCGCCTCTCCCGGATCCTCTTCGTCGCGTGGCGCTTCGGGCTCGACGAGATCGCCGCCAGCGGCGCGCAGGCGACCCTGGGCTGGCGCTGGACCCTCGGGGCGGCCCGCGCGCTTCGCTTCGGTCGCCGGCTCGACGCGCCGCGGGGCGCGCGGCTGCGCGAGGCGCTCGAGTCGCTCGGCCCGATCTTCGTGAAGTTCGGCCAGGTGCTGTCGACGCGACGCGACCTGCTGCCCACCGACGTCGCCGAGGAGCTCGCGCGGCTGCAGGACGACGTGCCCTCGTTCCCGTCGGCGGTCGCGATCGCCGAGATCGAGCGCGGGCTCGGTCGGAAGATCGACGCGATGTTCTCGGAGTTCGATCCGCAGCCGGTCGCCTCGGCGTCGATCGCGCAGGTCCACTTCGCGCGGCTGCACGACGGCACCGCGGTCGCGGTGAAGGTGCTGCGGCCCGGCATGGCCGACGTCATCGACAACGACCTCGCGCTGCTGCGCACCGCCGGCTCGCTCGCGGTGCGGCTGTCGGCCGACGCGCGCCGCCTGCGCCCGCTCGACGTGATCGACGAGTTCGACCACTACCTGCACGACGAGCTCGACCTGGTGCGCGAGGCCGCCAACGCGAACCAGCTGCGGCGCAACTTCGCCGACTCGACGCTGCTGCGGATCCCGGAGATGTTCTGGGACTACTGCGCGCAGAACGTCATCGTGATGCAGCGCGTCGGCGGCATCCCGATCGGTCGGATCGACCGGCTCGTAGACGCCGGCATCGACCTGAAGAAGCTGTCGCGCGACGGCGTCGAGATCTTCTTCACCCAGGTGTTCAAGCACGGCTTCTTCCACGCCGACATGCACCCGGGCAACATCCTCGTCGGCGACTCGGGCGAGGACTTCAACCGCTACATCGCGCTCGACTTCGGCATCGTCGGCACGCTGTCGGACTTCGACAAGAACTACCTCGCGCAGAACTTCCTCGCGTTCTTCCGCCGCGACTACCGGCGCGTCGCCGAGCTGCACGTGGAGTCGGGCTGGGTGCCGCCGACGACCCGCGTCGAGGAGCTCGAGGGCGCGGTGCGCGCGACCTGCGAGCCGTTCTTCGACCGGCCGCTCAAGGAGATCTCGCTCGGGCTGGTGCTGCTGCGGCTGTTCCAGGCCTCGCGCCGCTTCAACGTGTCGATCCAGCCGCAGCTGGTGCTGCTGCAGAAGACGCTGCTGAACATCGAGGGGCTCGGCCGCCAGCTCGACCCCGAGCTCGACCTGTGGGTCACCGCCAAGCCGATCCTTGAGCGCTGGATGAACGAGCAGGTCGGCACGCAGGGCCTGATCGACCGGCTGCAGCAGGAGATGCCGCAGTGGGCGCAGCTGCTGCCGTCGATCCCGCGGCTCGCGCACCGCGCGCTGGTCGCGGCGGGCGAGCGGCGCGAGGAGCGCGTCGAGGACCGGCTGCTCGCGCGGATGGTGGCCGAGCAGCGGCGGATCCGGCTCGCGCTGTGGGTCGCGAGCGCGCTGCTCGCGGCGCTCGTGGCGATCGAGGCCTGGCGGACCTTCGGCTGAGCGTCAGCCGCGGCCGACGGAGGGCCGCAGCACGCCCGCGCGCGGCGAACGGGCCGACGGCGCGGTGAACGCGAAGTCAACCTCGGGCGCGAGCCCGGAGACGATGCGGGCGACGCTCTTGCCCGAGCCGCAGGCGTGGGTCCAGCCGAGCGTGCCGTGGCCGGTATTCAGGTAGAGGTTGTGCACCCTCGAGCGACCGATGATCGGCACGTTGCTCGGCGTCGCCGGCCGCAGCCCGGTCCAGAACTGCGCCTCGGACGCGTCGCCCGCGCCGGGGAAGAGCTGCTCGACGCGGCGCACGATCGCCTCGCAGCGCACGCGGTTCAGGTCGCGGTCGTAGCCGTTCAACTCGGCGGTTCCGGCGATCCGCAGCCGGTCGCCGAGCCTCGAGAACACCAGCTTGTACTCGTCGTCGGTCAGCGAGACCTGGTGCGCCTTCGAGGCGTCCTTGACCGGCATCGTCACCGAGTAGCCCTTGGCCGGGTAGATCGGCAGCCGCACGCCCAGCGGCTTCACCAGCAGCGGGCTCAGCGAGCCCATCGCCACCACGTAGGCGTCGCCGCGGATGCGGCGGAAGCGGCCTTCCGCGTCGGTCGCCTCGACGTGGTCGATCGCGCCGCCCGCCTCGCGCAGCGCGGTGACGGTGTGGCTCATCAGGAAGCGCACGCCGGCGCCCTCGCACAGCCTCACCAGCTCGCGCGCGAAGCGGTTCGCGTCGCCCGACTCGTCCTCGGCGGTGTAGGTCGCGCCGGCGAGCCGGTCGCGCACGTGGGCGAGCGCGGGCTCGATGCGCACCGCCTCGTCGGCCGAGATCACGCGGCGATCGCACCCGAGCGCGCGCATCTGCGCGGCGGGCGCCTCGGCGGCCTCGAACTCCTTCGGGTTCGTGTAGAAGTGCAGGATGCCCTGCGCGCGCTGGTCGTACTGCAGCCCCGTGTCGCGGCGCAGCTGCTGCAGCGTCTCGCGGCTGTAGGTGCCGAGCCGCACGATCTGCTCGATGTTGTGACGCGTGCGCGCGGGCGTGCACTCGCGCATGAACTGCAGGCCCCAGAGCCACTGCCGCGCGTCGGCGCGCAGCCGGAACAGCAACGGCGCGTCCTCCTTGCCGAGCCACTGCAGCACCTTGAGCGGCGCGCCCGGATTCGCCCAGGGCTCGGCATGGCTGACCGAGATCTGTCCGCCGTTGGCGAAGCTGGTCTCGGCGGCCGGCGTGGCCTGGCGATCGACGACGACCACGTCGTGGCCGAGCTGCCTGAGGAACCAGGCCGAGGTCACGCCGAGCAGGCCGGCACCGAGGACGACGACGTTCATGATGCGTGCTCCCGTGGGGTCTACTGTGCCTGCAGGTCGATCGACTTCGCGATCGTCCGGAACTTCGCGGTGCCGTCGGCATACGCCTTGCCGACCGCGTCGAGCGGCAGCGGCTCGGCCATCAGCAGGCTGTGCGCGTCGAGCCCGGCGCGAACGGCGGGGTCGGCCAGCGTGTCGGTGACCGCGCGGTGCAGCCGCTGCACCACCGGCTCCGGCGTGTCGCGCTTCACGAAGTAGCCGGTCCAGATGTCGAAGGCGAAGCCCTTCAGCAACTTCGACTCGCCCACCGCGGGGAACGCCTTCACGCCCTCGCGCCGCTCCGTGTTGAGCATCGCCAGCACCTTCAGCTTGCCCTGCTTCGCGAAGTCGTCGTAGCGCCGGCCGTAGGGCGCGAGGAAGATGTCGACCTCGCCGGCGAGCAGGTCCTGCTCGGCGGGTTGGCCGCCCTTGTAGGGCACGTGCACCATCGGCACGCCGGTCGTCTTCGACAGGTGCTCGCCGAGCAGGTGGTAGAACGAGCCGACACCCACGCTCGCGTAGGTGATCGGCTTGCCGGCGGCGGCAGCGCGGCGCGCGTGCTCGACGAACTCGTCGACGCTCGAGACCGGCAGCCCGGCGCGCGCGAGGAACGCGATCTGCGCGGTCGCGATCATCTGCACCAGCCGGAAGTCCTCGCTGCGGAACTTGATCGACGAGATCGCGAGCGGCGCGAGGATCAGCTCGTTCGGCGAGCCCTGGAACAGCTGGTGGCCATCGGCCTGGGCGGTCAGCACCTTGTTCGCCCCGATCGAGCCGCTGCCGCCGCCGACGTTCTCGACGATCACCGACTGGCCGAGCCGGCCGCCGAGCGAGACGTTCACGGTGCGGGCGATGATGTCCGACAGGCCGCCCGCCGGGTACGGCACGACGATCGAGACGGGCCGGGTCGGAAATGCCGGCGCGGACGCGCGGGCGGGCAGCGCGAGCCCCGCTGCGAGCGACGACAGACCCAGGAGTGCGGAGCGCTTGGTCGGATTCATGGCGGACCTCGTGGCGAAAGGCGGACGTGGACGGGTGCACGGATCGTAGGAGCCGCCCCGATCATGTGTCCAATGCATTATTCTCCTCGTTGTCATTCGTTCTTCGACTGGCTCTGGCGATGAACATCCGGCACCTCGAGCACCTGCTCGCCATCGCGGAGACCGGCTCGTTCAGCCGTGCCGCGGAGCGCGCGTTCATCACCCAGTCGGCACTGAGCCGCAGCATCCGCGCGCTCGAGGCGACGCTCGGCGGGCCGGTCGTCGACCGCATCGGCAAGCGCAACGAGCTCACCGCGCTCGGCCACGACGTCGTCGAGCGGGCGCGCCGGATCGTGCTGGACGCCGAGGAGCTGCAGCGCAGCGCGGCACTGTTCGCGGGCGGCGGCGGCGGCACGATCCGCGTCGGGCTCGGGTCGGGCCCCGGCGCGATGCTGATGACCCCGCTGCTGCACCACGTCGCGACCCGCCGCCCGGGCGTGCGGGTCGAGGTCTCGCGCGGCTCGACCGAGCTGCAGCTCGGGCAGCTGCGATCGCGCGCGCTCGAGGCGCTGGTCGTGGACGCGCGCCGGATCTCGCCCGCGCCCGACCTGCGGATCGAGCCGCTCGGCGAGATGCGCACCGGCTTCGTCGCGCGCGCCGACCACCCGCTCGCCGCGCGCCGCCGCGTGACGTTCGAGGACGTGCTCGCCTGGCCGGTGGCGACCACGCCGCTGTCGGGCGAGGTCGCGCGGCTGCTGGTCGAGCAGTACGGGCCGCGCGCCGACCCGGCGACGATGGCGACGTTGCGCTGCGAGGACATCGGCGCACTGATCGACACCGTCTCGCGCTCGCAGGCGGTGTACCTCGGGATCGTCGCCGCCGCCCGCGAGGCGATCGCGCGCGGCCGCCTCGCCGAGTTGCACCTCGCGCCCCGGATCCAGGCGAGCGCCCGGTTCGCCTACGTCACGCTGGCCGGCAGGACCGAGGCGCCGGTGATGCGGACCTTCCGCGAGTTCGTCGCGCAGCGGCTGCGCGACTGAGCAGCGCCCCCGGGGGCGGATTCGGCCACGGCTCGTACGGGAATCGTTGTCCGGCCCGCCGTCCTCGGCTAGCGTCGGCGACACGCCGATACTCGCCGCGGCGGGCCGTTCCCGAAGCCACCCCCCTGCCGGAGGTCGCTCCCATGCTCGTCACGTCCGTCGCCGCATACCTGCTGTTGACGATCGCCATCGGCTGGTACGCCGCCCGCCGCGTCCACACCGCGAAGGACTACTTCGCCGCCGGCCGCAGCCTGCCGCTCTACATGAACTTCGCGACGGTGTTCGCGACCTGGTTCGGCGCCGAGACCGTGCTCGCGGTGTCGTCGACGTTCCTGAAGGACGGGCTGTCGGGCGTGGTCGCCGACCCCTTCGGTGCGGCGACCTGCCTGGTCATCGTCGCCCTGGTGTTCGCGCGGCGCTTCTATCGGCTGAACCTGCTGACCATCGGCGACTTCTACCGCAAGCGCTACAACCGTACCGTCGAGATCGGCACCGGCGTGGCGATCACGCTGTCGTACCTCGGCTGGGCGAGCGCCAACCTGCTCGCGCTCGGGATCTGCTTCAACGTGCTGTCGCAGGGCGGCATCACGCTCGAGCAGGGGATCATGCTCGGCGCGGCGGTGCTGGTGGTCTACGTGCTGTTCGGCGGCATGTTCGCGGTCGCCTTCACCGACCTGTTCCAGACCACCGTCATCATCCTCGGGCTGCTCTACATCGCGTTCACCCTGGGCGGCCAGGCGGGCGGCGCCGACAAGGTGATCGAGGCGGCGGTGTCCGAGGGCAAGCACGTGCTGATCCCGAGCGTCGAGCCGCGCGACCTGATCGCGCTGTTCGCCGCGTTCATCACGATGGCGCTCGGCTCGATCGCGCAGCAGGACGTCTTCCAGCGCGTGACCTCCGCGAAGGACGAGTCGACCGCGGTCAAGGGCACGCTGTTCGGCGGGCTCTTCTACTTCGTGTTCGCCTTCGTGCCGATGTTCATCGCGGTCTCGGCGCTGCTGATCGACCCGAAGTCGGTCGAGGCCGCGCTGGCCAGCGACGGCCCGGAGTTCCAGCTGATCCTGCCGAACCTGATCATGAACCACGCGAGCGGGCTCATCCAGGTGGTGTTCTTCGGCGCGCTGCTGTCGGCGATCCTGTCGACCGCGAGCGGCGCGCTGCTCGCGCCGACCGCGATCTTCACCGAGAACATCCTCAAGCCGCTGACCGGCGGCCGGATGGGCGACCGCCAGCAGGTGGCCACCGGCCGCGTGATGCTGGTGGTGTTCGCCGGCTCGACGATGCTGTTCGCGCTGAACAGCGAGGCGTCGATGTACGAGATGGTGCAGAACGCCTACAAGGTCACTCTGGTCGCGGCGTTCACGCCGCTCGCCTTCGGCATGTTCTGGCGCGGCGCGACGCCGCAGGGCGCGGGCCTGTCGATCGTGCTCGGCCTGGCGACCTGGATCCTGATGGAGCAGCTCGCGCCCGAGGGCCTGCTGCCGCCGCAGCTGGTCGGGCTGGGCGCGGCGATCTTCGGCATGGTCGCCGGCTCGCTCGCGCCGCAGGTCGTCGGCGGCCGCGGCCACCCCGAGGTCGTCGACGAGGCGGTGACCGGCCGGCCCGCGCATGCGCACGGCCACGGCCACGCGCACGGCGCCGGCTCGCACCCGTCGCGCGCCGCGCGCTGATGACGCTGCCCGCACTCGACCCGGTGCGCACCGTGCGCGCCGGGGTGCTCGACGTCGCGTACCACGCGGGCGGACCGGCCGACGGGCCGGCGGTGTTCCTGATGCACGGCTTCCCGTACGACGTGCACGCCTACGCCGAGGTCGCGCCGCGGCTCGTCGCGCGCGGCTGCCGCGTGATCGTGCCGTACCTGCGCGGCTTCGGCCCGACGCGCTTCGTCGACGCGACGACGCCGCGCTCCGGCGAGCAGGCCGCGCTCGGCGCCGACCTGCTCGCGCTGATGGACGCGCTCGCCGTCCCGCGTGCGGTGCTCGCCGGCTACGACTGGGGCGGGCGCGCGGCGTGTGTCGTCGCGGCACTGTGGCCGCAGCGCTGCGCCGGGCTCGTCTCGTACAACAGCTACAACATCCAGGACATCGCGCGCGCGATGGACCCGGACACACCCGACAACGAGCGCAGCCTCTGGTACCAGTACTACTTCCTCACCGAGCGCGGCCACGCCGGACTCGCGAAGGACCGGCGCGCGCTGTGCCGGCTGCTGTGGCGCACCTGGTCGCCCTCCTGGCGGTTCGACGACGCGACCTTCGAGCGCAGCGCCGCCGCGTTCGACAACCCGGACTTCGTCGACGTGGTGATCCACTCGTACCGGCACCGCTTCGGGCTGGAGGCGGGGGACCCGGCGTACGCGGACATCGAGCGGCGCCTCGCCGCGCAGCCGCCGATCGCGGTGCCCGCGATCACCTTCGACGGCACCGACGACGGCGTGCGGCCGCCGGCGCCGGCCGAGCGCTCCGCGCACCGGTTCACCGGGCCGCGCCGGCACGGGATCGTGGCGGGGGTCGGGCACGACATGCCGCAGGAAGTGCCCGCCACCTTCGCGGACGCGGTGCTCGAGCTCGTCGAGGGCGCGCGCGGCTGACGCGGGCACGGGTCGGGACGGCCGGCCGCACTCAGTTCGTCGCGACCGTCCCGGTCGAATGCGCGGTCGGTCCGGGCCTCAACGACTCCAGCAGGTCGATCCACTCCTGCAGCTTTCGCTGCAGGTGCTGGCGCTGCCTCGGCGTCGCGATCGCGAGCATCCGCGCGCTCATCGCGTCGGAGGCGGCGAGCGAGCTCTCCGAAAACGGCCGTCCCGGACCGTCGCGGACCTGCGCGTAGCGCATCAGGTGCTCGCGCATCCAGGCCGATGCGGTCGCGGGGTCGGGGCGCTCGGCGCGGATCCGGTCGAAGGTCGAGACCAGGTCCTGCTGGCGCAGCAGGCGCTGCGCGAACCACTGCTCCTCCGCGTCGGGCACCTCGGCCGCCATGCGGCGCGCGAGCTGCTTCTGCTCGGGCGTCAGCGTGCCGAGGAACAGCTCCGCGCGATCGAGGTAGCGCTTCGTGCGGGCCTCGACGCGCTCGCCCCGGTCCTCGGGCATCCACTCGCGCCGGAGCTTCGCGTTGTCGCGCGCCATCTCGTCGCGCAGCCGGCGCATCTGCGCGGGCTCGAGCGTGACCGCGACCTCGGCGACCGCCGGCGCCGCGCGGTCGGCGATCGGCTTCCAGCGCTCGAACATCGCGAGGCGCCAGGCGCGGATCCGCGCCTCGTCGACGTCGCCCTGCGCGACCGTGCGCTGGATCTCGCGCAGCAGCGCGGCGTAGTCGTCGAGCTGGGTGCTGCGGTGCCACGCGTGCAGCGCCTCGATGCGGCGCGACGCGATCGCCTTCTGCTCGGCGTTCAGCGACAGGTAGCTGTCGGCGCGCCAGGTGGCGAGCGTCGGCAGGTTGTCGTAGCCGAGGCGGCCGATCATCGAGCAGCCGGCGGCGACGGCCACGCCGGCCGCGAGCGCGACCGCCGCCACGCGACGCGTGAGGACGCCGCGCGCCGCGCGCAGGGGGATGGAGTCGTCGAGCTGCACCGGAACCACCGCACCGACCGTTGCCGAACAGCCAGCGTAGCACCCTCGCGCGGCACTGCTCGCCCGCCCGGGTCAACGTGGTTCCCGAAACGGCCACCGCCTCGCCCGGGGCGCCGGTGGCGCCGTCCGTCCCCGCCCACGCCGCGTCCGTCCCGAGGGCCGTTGTGCATCGAGGACGGGCGACGGGCGGCGGCCTGCCGGCCCCGTGCGCGGTGTTAGCATCGACCGATCTTTCGGCGGTGCGCGAAGCCGATCCCCTAACTCACTGAAACACAACGAGAAATGAACGTCGTCGTGCTCGCTGCAGGGATGGGCAAGCGGATGCGCTCGGACCTGCCGAAGGTGCTCCACCGCCTCGCCGGACGCCCGCTGCTCGGCCACGTCCTCGACACGGCGCGCACGCTGTCGCCGTCCAGGATCGTCGTCATCCACGGCCACGGCGGCGAGGCGGTCCCGACCGCGCTGGCCGCCCCGGACCTCGCCTGGGCGAAGCAGGAGCCCCAGCTCGGCACCGGCCACGCGGTGATGCAGGCCCTGCCCCACCTCGACGACGCGGCGCCGACGCTGATCCTCTACGGCGACGTGCCGCTGACCCGCGCCGCGACGCTGCGCGCGCTGCTCGAGGCGGCCGGCGCGGGCGCGCTCGGCCTGCTGACCGTCGACCTCGCCGACCCGACCGGCTACGGCCGCATCGTGCGCGGTGCGGCGGCGGCCGACGGTGCGCGCGGCCCGGTGCGACGGATCGTCGAGCACAAGGACGCCGACGCCGCGACCCGCGCGATCCGCGAGGTCAACACCGGGATCATGGTCGTGCCGACGCCGATGCTGCGGCGCTGGCTCGGCGCGCTGTCGAACGACAACGCGCAGCGCGAGTACTACCTGACCGACATCGTCGCGATGGCGGTCGCCGAGGGCGTGACGGTCGCGACCGCACAGCCCGCGCACGACTGGGAGACGCTCGGCGTCAACAGCAAGGCGCAGCTCGCCGAGCTCGAGCGGATCCACCAGCGCACCGTCGCCGACACGCTGCTCGAGGCCGGCGTGGGGCTGGCCGATCCCTCGCGCATCGACGTGCGAGGCCGGCTGGTCGCCGGGCGCGACTGCTTCGTCGACGTCAACTGCGTGTTCGAGGGCGAGGTCGCGCTCGGCGACCGGGTCACCATCGGCGCGAACTGCGTGCTGCGCGACGTGACGATCGGCAGCGGCACCGAGGTGCTGCCGATGTGCCACCTCGACTCGGCGATCGTCGGCGCGGATGCGCGGATCGGCCCGTTCGCGCGGCTGCGTCCCGGCACCGTGCTCGGCGACGACACGCACGTCGGCAACTTCGTCGAGATGAAGAACACGCGGATGGCGGCGCACTCGAAGGCCAACCACCTCGCCTACGTCGGCGACGCGAAGGTCGGCCAGCGCGTCAACATCGGCGCCGGCACGATCACCTGCAACTACGACGGCGCGAACAAGCACGTCACCGTCATCGAGGACGACGCGTTCATCGGCAGCGACACGCAGCTGGTCGCGCCGGTCACCGTCGGCGCGGGCGCGACGCTCGGCGCCGGCACCACCCTGACCCGCGACGCGCCGGCCGGCCAGCTGACCGTCACCCGCGTCAAGCAGGTCTGCGTGCCCGGCTGGAAGCGTCCGGTCAAGGCCCCCAAGGTTCCCAAGGAGTAGCCCGCATGTGCGGCATCGTCGGCGCGGTCGCGCAACGCAACGTCGTCCCCATCCTGATCGAGGGGCTCAAGAAGCTCGAGTACCGCGGCTACGATTCCGCGGGCATCGCGGTCGTCAACGGCACGATGTCGCGCGTGCGCGCGGTCGGCCGCGTCGCCGACCTCGAGGCGCGCGCCCGCGAGCAGCACACCGACGCCCCGACCGGCATCGCCCACACCCGCTGGGCGACCCACGGCGGCGTCACCGAGGTCAACGCGCACCCGCACTACTCCGAGGGCGCGGGCATGCAGGTCTCGGTCGTGCACAACGGCATCATCGAGAACCACGAGGCGCTGCGCGCCGAGCTGCGCGCGCAGGGCTATGTCTTCCAGTCGCAGACCGACACCGAGGTCATCGCGCACCTCGTCCATTCGCTGGTCAAGGCGGGCGCACCGCTCTTCGCCGCGGTCCGCCAGGCGGTGCTGCGGCTCGAGGGCGCGTACGCGATCGCGGTCGTCAGCACCGCCGAGCCGCACACCGTCGTCGGCTCGCGGCGCGGCTCGCCGCTGCTGCTCGGCGTCGGCCACGGCGGCAGCGGCCGCGGCGAGAACTTCCTCGCCTCCGACACGTCCGCGCTGCTGCAGGTGACCAGGCACGTCGCCTACCTCGAGGAAGGCGACGTCGTCGAGATCCGGCCCGACGGCTACACCATCGTCGACGCCGACGGCCACCCGGCGACGCGCGCGATCGTCGAGAGCCAGCTCTCGGCCGACGCGGTCGAGCTCGGCACCTATTCGCACTACATGCAGAAGGAGATCTTCGAGCAGCCGGGCGCGATCGCGAACACGCTCGAGATGGTGACGAACGCCGCGTCGATCTCGCCGGGGCTGTTCGGCGCGGACGCGGGCGAGGTCTTCGGCCGCACGAAGCAGCTGCTGATCCTCGCCTGCGGCACCAGCTACCACGCGGGCCTGGTCGCCAAGTACTGGATCGAGGCGATCGCCAAGGTGCCGGTCGCCGTCGAGATCGCGAGCGAATACCGCTACCGCGAGTCGGTGCCGCAGGACGGCACGCTGGTGATGACGATCTCGCAGTCGGGCGAGACCGCCGACACGCTGGCCGCGCTGCAGCACGCGAAGGCGCTCGGCATGACCGACACGCTGACGATCTGCAACGTGCCCGAGTCGGCGCTGATCCGCCAGAGCCGGCTGCGCTTCCTGACGCGCGCGGGCCCGGAGATCGGCGTCGCCTCGACCAAGGCGTTCACGACGCAGCTCGCTGCGCTCTTCGTGCTGACGCTGGTGCTCGCCAAGCAGCGCGGCCTCCTCGACGCCGCGCGCGAGGCCGAGCTGCTCGCCGCACTGCGCCACCTGCCGGCGGCGCTCAACCGCGTGCTCGGCTGCGAGGAGGCGGTCAAGGGCTGGGCGAAGCACTTCGCGCCGCGCCAGCACGCACTCTTCCTCGGCCGCGGCATCCACTTCCCGATCGCGATGGAAGGCGCGCTGAAGCTCAAGGAGATCACCTACATCCACGCCGAGGCCTATGCGGCCGGCGAGCTCAAGCACGGGCCGCTCGCGCTGGTCGACAAGCAGATGCCGGTGGTGGTGGTCGCGCCGAACGACGCGCTGATCGAGAAGCTGAAGAGCAACCTGCAGGAAGTGCGCGCGCGCGGCGGCGAGCTGTTCGTCTTCGCCGACCGCGACACGCGGATCGACGAGGCCGACGGCATCCACGTGATCAACCTGGTGGATCACGCGGGCCCGCTGTCGCCGATCCTGCACGTGGTGCCGCTGCAGCTGCTGTCGTACCACGCGGCGCTCGCGCGCGGCACGGACGTCGACAAGCCCAGGAACCTGGCGAAGTCGGTCACCGTCGAATGAGCGCGACTGGGGCGCGCCCTGCTCTTCGCGACGCTGGACGGCCAACGCCTGATGGTCGGCGACCGCTTGCAGCCCGCCCCACCGGCCTGGCCCGGCTACACCAGCCGTTGGCTCGGACGCTACGAGGCGATCTGGCAGCCGGGCGAGGTTCCGTTCGTGGGCCGGGAGGTCCGACTGCTGCAGGCCGACGGACGACTGTGGGTTGAGTTCTCGACGCATCCGGCATTCGGTGGCGGCAGGATGAGAATCCTCATGCAGCCGGAGTCCGAGACGACGGCCCTGCTTCCGGGCCCCTTGGCCGATGGTGGTGCACGGCTCAGGGTGAACTCGAAGCCCGGTGAGCCGGCCCGGGTGCATCACTCGGGTTGGGAGTTCGTCCGCGTTGGCGACTGAGTTCGAGGCCGCGCGCAAGCTCGAAGAGCCGAGGGCATCCGGGGTCCCTTCTTGCCCCGATGCCCTCAGTCCACCTGCACCGGAATCCACCGCGGCCGGGCGTATGCGGCCGTCGGAACCTGCACCCGCAGCACATCGTGCTGCACGTCGGCGCTCACCGCCTCGGCGTCGAGTTCCTCGCTGAGCACGAACTGCGGCGGTGACGCGCAAGCATCGCCTCGGCATGCGGGGCTGCCAAGCGCCCACCTCCGTGGTCCGATCTTCTCCCGAGCGAATCCTGGCAACTCACGGCGCGTGTTGTGTGGCCAGCCGAGACGCCAAGAAGCTGCCCATGACCACCGCTGGCTGTTGGCCGGCTGCAGCCGCTCGAGGTGAACCTGCTGGCGTGGCTCAGGCGGCCAGCGAGAACGGTTGGATCTCCTTGGCGATAGCTTTGCCGTTCTCGATCTCGGCCACTCGCAACTCGTAGGCCGCCTGCAGGTTCAACCAGCCCTTGGCCTCGCTGCCGAAGTAGCGCTCCAGCCGCAGAGCCGTATCAGCCGACACGCCGCGCTCGCCCTTGGTGATCTCGCTGAGGCGCGAGTAAGGCACATGCAGGGCCAAGGCCACGGCGCGCACGCTGACGCCCATGGGCTTGATGTAGTCCTCCAGCAGGATTTCACCAGGGTGGACAGGACGCATACCGTTCTTGAACATGACGCACTCCGTTGCTGTTCAGGGTTCGAATGCCGGTCGGGCCTGGGTCAGTGTGGGTCTTCGATGAGCACGTCATAGGAGCCGCTCTCACCCCACTTGAAGGTCAGTCGCCACTGGTCGTTGATTCGCACATGCCAAGCACCGTCGGATCCCTTCAGGTCGTTCCCTGGCGGGGCCTTCATGAAACTCACGGAAGGCGCCGCGTCGAGCTGGGCCAATTTGCGCTCGGCCACGCTCTTGATGTCGGCGAACCGGCGACACTTGCCTGTGGTGAACAGGCCCTCTGTGTCGGGGCAGGCGAACGACTGAATCGACATGAACGAGAAATCATCTGTTACCCGGTTAACAGTCAGTTCGACAAGATCTTGGGCAGCGCACAAGGGCGCACCAACGACGCGCGCTTGGCGCTGCTCAGTGGACTGCCCGGAACCTGCCGTTCGCAATCGGCAGGTCGTGGCCGACAGCCGTCGTCGTATTCTGCCGACCGAGCAGCCGCTCCCGCTGCGCACCGGTCGTTCGCCGGCTCACGCCAAAGGACGACAACCGCCGCAAACCAGACGCGTGCATCGTTGGGCGTGAAGTACGAATGTGCAACCTCCACGACTAACCTCGATTGCGGCACCGACCTCTTTTTTCGAACGCAAGCTGCAAAGCGGCGAGGCGAAAGAGCAGGATCTTTCCGAAGTCGATCGGTCGGAGGAGTCACCCCGACAGACCTTGATGCCACGGATCACTGCCGCCCCCGGCGCGCGTGCCGGCACGGCGCCGTTCGCACGCGTGCCGGGGGCGACGCTGACACCGCCCGCGCGCACCGCCCCGTGATCACGCTGCACCGCTCGGCCCCGTCGGTGCCGGCCCTCGCGTGGTGCGTCCCGCACGTCGTCAAGCGTCGCGGCGGCCTGGCCGAAGGCGGCCGCAGGCTGGTCAACCGCGCATCGGGCGCGGTCGGCACGGCGGCGGCGCGCCTCGCGTGCGACGCCCGCGCCCGGGTGACCGGCGTCTGCAGCGCGGACGCGTCCGGCCTCGTGCGCGCGCCAGGCGCCGCGCGCGTCGTCGACCGCTGCGCCGAGGACCTCGCGCGATCCGGCGAGCGCTGGGACCTGATCGTCGACGTCGCGGGCACGGCGTCCTGGCGGCGCTCGGCGCAGGTGCTCGCGCCGCGCGGCCGGCTGCTGCTCGTGCTCGCCGACCTACCCGCGATGCTCTCGGCGCCGTGGCACGCGCGGGTCGACTCGGGGCGCAAGCGCGGCAGCGTGGTCGTGGAGATGGGCGACCCGCGGGACTGAACGGGTGGCCCCGGGGCGCGCCTCACGCGCCGCGCCGCGCCTCTCCCGTCGACACCCCCGCTTCGCGCAGCGCATCCAGCACGCCGGGCAGCCGCTCGCGCATCGTCGCCTCGCCGATCCGCCGTGCCTCGACGAAGTAGGCGCGGCTCGGGCCGGCCCAGTAGCCGAGGTCGGGGTGGATCAGCACGTCGGCCTTCGCGACCTCCGGCTCGATGCGGGCGCGCCGCGCGCGGTCGCGCCGCCGCATCCACTCGGGCGCCTCGGGCGGTGTCGCGCCGGTATGCGCCGAGACGTCGACCGCGATCACGAACGATGCGCCGGCCGCGCGAGCGGCACCCACCGCGACCGGCAGCGCCTCGTCGCCGTCCTCGTACTCGCGCCCCGCGATGCCGACAGGCGAGAGGATGCCCGGCATCGCCGAGGACGCACGGACCGCAACGCCCGCGTTGCCCTCGACGAAGAAGCGCGGCGCCTTGCCGTCGCGCTCGGCCGCGACGACGACCGCGCGCCGCGGCAGCCGTTCGAGCGGCCGGTGGCCGACGCCCTCGTTGACGTAGTCCTGCAGCTTCGCGCCGTGGATCCAGCCGCGGTCGGCGAACGGCGACGGATCGAAGAGCGTCAGCGGCCCGCCCTGCATCGAGCGCGCGTCGAGCTCGGCCGCGTCGAGACCGCTCGCCCAGAACACGCCGATCAGCGCGCCGACGCTGGTGCCGACGACCAGGTCCGGCACCACCCCCGCCTCCTCGAGCACGCGCAGCACGCCCAGGTGCGCGTAGCCGCGCGGGCCGCCGCTGCCGAGCACCAGCGCGAGCCGCGGCGCGGGGTCGAGGCGCGGCACCTCCGGCAGCGCGCGCGGCGCGTCGGGCGCGCGGTAGTCGAACGCCGCGCAGCCGCCGAGCGCGGCGAGCCACGGCGCGGCGAGCGCGCCGAGCGCGCGGCGCCGCAGTGCGGATGCGGGCGCAGGGCAGGGGTCGCCGGCATCGGAGGCATCCGGGCAGGGCAGGTGGTTCATGGTCGGGCACGCGTCTTTACTTGACGGTGTCTAGAATCATTCAGCACACGCCTGGACAGTGTCAACCCCAGGGGCTCTGCCCCGACCCCGAGGCCCGCCATGCGTCGTCCGATGTCCGTCCGCCACGCCGCGGTGCTCGCCGCGCTCCTGCCCGACGTGAAGGTATCGAAGTGACGACGTCACCAGCGAGCGGCCCGCACGGAGGGCCGCCGCGATCCGGCGCGCGACAGGAAGCGCCGTGTCCTCAGTCCGCGAACACCCCGGCCTTCTTGATCACCGGCCCCCACTTCGCGATCTCCGACTCGAGGAAGGTCTTCAGCCCCGCGGCCGTCATCTTCTCGGTCGGCACGATGTCGGCGCTCAGGTCGACCATCCGCTGCTTCACCGTCGGGTCGTCCATCGCCGCGCGCAGCGCCGCGTTGATCTTCTCGAGCACCGGCGCGGGCGTGCCCTTCGGCGCGTACATCCCGTGCCAGACCTTGACCTCGAAGCCCTTCATGCCCTGCTCGTCGAGCGTCGGCACGTTCGGCAGCGTGGCGAGCCGCTTCGGCACGGTGACCCCGAACACCTTGACGCGGCCTTCCTTGATCAGCGGCACGGTCTGCGTCGTCTGGTCGCACAGCAGGTCCACCTGACCGCCGAGCAGGTCGGTCATCGCGGGGCCGGTGCCCTTGTACGGCACCGTCGTCATGTCGACGCCGATCGCCGACTGGAACAGCAGCCCGCACAGGTGCGACACCGCGCCGAGGCCGGCGTTCGCGAGCGTGACCTTGTCCTTGTTGGCCCGGATGTAGGCGAGCAGCTCGGGCAGCGTGTTCGCGGGGAAGTCCTTGCGCGCGAGCAGCGTCATCGGCACGTCGACGACCTGGCCGACGTACTCGTAGTCGTTGAGCGGGTCGAAGGTCAGCTTGCGGTAGAGCGCCGGCGCGGTCGACATCCCCATGTGGTGGATGAAGATCGTGTAGCCGTCGGGCTTCGCGCGCGCCACGCGGGTCGCGGCGATGGTGCCGCCGGCGCCGACGGTGTTCTCGACCACCACCTGCTGGCCGAGCGACTTCGCCATCGGCACGGACATCATCCGCGCGACGACGTCGGTCGGGCCGCCGGCGGCGAACGGCACGACGAGCGTGACCGGCCGGTCGGGATACGCCTGCGCGAGCGCGGGGCCGGCGGCGGCGAGGGACAGTGCGCCGACCAGCGCGGTCGTCGCGGATCGGAAGGCCTTCGGGATCATCGTCGTCTCCAGGGTCGGATCGGGGCCGTGGGCCCTCTCTGTGGTGACCGGTCCGGCGGTGGGGTGCCGTCCCGGTCGGGAAGGGGGCGCGTCAGCCGCCGCAGGCCCGGAAGAACCCGAACTCCAGCGTCATCGCGCGCCGGTACAGCCGCGCCATCGCGGCCGCGTCGCCGCCGGGCGCCTCCATCAGCGCGTCGACGCGGTCGGCGAGCGCGTGGAAGCCCGGGTCCGCATACGTGCGGACCCAGTCGGCATAGGGCGAGGCGGCGTCGAGCCGCGGCAGCAGCTCGCGGCCCAGCCACGCGTAGAGCCGCATGCAGGGCGCCATCGCGGCCATCACCTGCGGCAGCGGCTCGAGCGCGGCGGTCGCGCGCAGGAAGTCGGTATAGGCGAGGCAGGCCGGGCCGGGCTCGACCGCGTCGAGGTCGATGCCCCAGCGTCGCGCGTAGTCCGCGTGCAGCCGCAGCTCGTCGGTCACGCCGCGCAGCAGCTCGGTGAATGCGAGCAGCTGCCCGCGGTCGGGACTGCGCGCGAGCGCCAGCGCGTAGGCGCGCGCGAACACTTCGAGGAACGCCGCGTCCTGCCCGACGTACCACGCGAAGCGATCGCGCGGCGTCTCGCCGCTCGCCAAGCCGGCGACGAACGGGTCGTCGAGGCAGGCGCGAGCGAGGTCGAGGTTGTCGTGCCAGAGGCGTTCGGCGAGGCGCATCGTGTCGCCGTGCGGCCGCGTCACTCCTGCGCGATGCCGGCGTCGCGCAGCGACTGGCCGAACACCGCGAGCTGGTCCCGCACCAGCGTCGCGAGCGTCTCGGGCGACGACGGGATCGGCTGCAGCCCGAGCTTCTCGTACTGCTCGACGACGTCGGGCCGGCGCATCACCACGTTGAAGTCGCGCGAGATGCGGTCGACCAGCTCGCGCGGCAGCTTCGCGGGCGCGAAGAGGCCGCCCCACGGCTGGATGTTGACCAGCGGCTGGCCGGCCTCGGACATCGTCGGCACGTCGGGGAACGCGCGGGTGCGCTGCGGCAGCAGCACCGCGAGCAGCCTGAACTTCTTGTCGAGCAGCTGCGGCAGCACCGCCGGCGTCGCGAACATCGCCTGCACGCGCCCCCCGACGAGGTCGACGACCGCCTGCGCCTCGCCCTTGTAGGGCACGTGCGTCATCTCGAGCTTGTTCTGCGCGACCAGCTGGCCCATCGACAGGATGCCGGTGCTGTTGCCGCTCGCGTAGGCGAGCTTGTTCGGGTTCGCCTTCACGTGGGCGACGAACTCGGCGAGCGTGTTCGCGGGCACCGAGGGCGCGACCGCGAGGTAGAACGTGAAGATGCACAGCCCGGAGATCGGCGTGAAGTCGGCGATCGGGTCGTAGGGGGGCTGCTTCTTGAGCGACGGCACGTACGACATCGAGCTCGCGGTGCCGAAGTACAGCACGTGGCCGTCGGCCGGCCCCTTGATCACCTCGAGCGCCGCGACCGCGCCGTCCGCGCCCGCCCGGTTCTCGACGACGACCTGGCCGCCGAACGCGGCGCCCATGTGGGTCGCGATCACGCGCGCGCCGAGGTCGGCGCCGCCGCCCGCCGGGAACGGCACGATGAAGCGGATCGGGCGCGCGGGCCAGCCGGCCTGGGCGCGGGCCGCGCCGGGCAGCGCGGCGCCGAGGGCGAGCGCCCCGCCGGCGGCGAGCGCGCGACGGCGGTCGGTGCGGACGGGTGCGGCGGGCGCGCGAGTGCTGCGCGCCGACGGGCGCTGGGGGTCGGTCATCTCGTGTCTCCTCGTGCCGTCTCGGGCATGGGTGCGACGGGGCGCGGACGCCCCGGGTCGGCCGCACTGTACCCCAGCGCGCGCGCCATCCGCGAACGTCCCGACGCGCCGTGGGGCGGTCGCGCGAGCCCGTCCCGGTATCATCGCGGCGTCCCCTCGTGCGACCCCTCGATGCCGTCCCTCCCCTCGATCTACCTCGCCGGTCCCGACGTGTTCCGACCCGACGCGGCCGCGTGCTACGAGCGGATGGCGCGGCACTGCGAGGCGCTCGGCCTCGTCGCGCTGCGGCCCTCGGACGGCGCGGGCGACGACCGTCTCGACGAACGGGGCGCCGACCTCGCGCAGCGCATCTACGAGGGCAACGTCGCGCTGATCCGCGGCTGCGATGCGGTGGTCGCCAACCTCGCGCCGTTCCGCGGCCACGTGGAGCCCGACAGCGGCACGGTGTTCGAGGTCGGCGTCGCGATCGCGCTCGGCAAGCCGGTGGCGGCCTACCTGCCGCAGCCCTCGATGAGCTACGCGGAGCGCGTCGCGCGGCACTTCCCGACGCGCACCGACGCGCACGGCACGCTGTGGGACGACGCGCACGGCTGCTGGGTCGAGGGCTTCGGCGAGCCGCTGAACCTGATGCTGTCGCGCTCGGCGCGGCTGTTCGGGTCGTTCGAGGACGCGGTGGCGCACCTCGCGGAGGTGCTGGCGCGCGCACCTGCCCGGGCGGTCGCCGGCTGATCCCGTCGTCCGGCCCGCCGCCGCGCCGGCGTCGCGGCCCCGCGCGGGCCCCGTCCGCGCGTCAGGTCAGAACAGGTGCCGCATCCCGACGGCGACGCGCATCGGGTCGACGAGGCGCGTGCCGACCTGGACGTCCGAGTCCATCCCCGTGGTGACGTAGACGTTGGTCCGCCCGGACAACGGCATCGAGTACGCGACCCCGAGACGGTCGGACCTCGTGCCGCCGTCCGGTTCGACGCGGATGTAGTTCACGTACAGCGTGCCCGATAGGAGCCCGACCGAGCCGCTCAGCAGGTATTGCGAGACGTCGTTGCCGGTCGCGAGGTTCGTGAACAGGTACGCCCCGCCGATCTGGGTGCGCGGACCCGACCGGTACGCGACCCCGGCGCCCCACTCCTCGCGGTCGGCCGAGCCGGCATCGCGCTGGCCGTAGCGCATGTACCCGCCGACGAGCACCAGCGGGCCGGTCACCCACTGCAGCGCGGTGCCGTACGAGTCGCCGCTGCGCTGGCCCGCCGCGAGCCCCTCGCCCGCCGCCCACATCGCCGAACCGGTGAAGCCCCGCAGGCTCGGCGTGCGGTACCCGACCGCGTTGCTCAGCCGGTTGTTCTGGTAGGCGCTCCAGTTGTTGTAGAACGTGTTGCCGGTCGTGTCGAGCGGCAGCAGCACGTCGTACAGCGGCACGTACTGGCGACCCGCCGTCAGGCGACCCCACCCGCCCGCGAGGCCGACGTACGCCTGCGCGTTCCAGAACGTCCGGTTGCCGGAGGTCTCGGCCGCCGGGCCGCTGATCTCGCCGGTGTCGACGAAGAACCGGTGCTCGAGCTCGAAGATCGCGGACAGCCCGCCGCCGATGTCCTCGATGCCCCGCACGCGGAACCGGCTGCTCCCCTGGCCGCCGCTGATCACCGACACGCCGGAACGCCCGTCGGCGGCGGCCGTGGCGGTGGCATCGGCGTTGGCGTACTGCAAGGCCGCGTCGACGACGCCGTAGACCGTCACGGAAGATTGTGCGGTCGCGGGCGTCGTGGCGCACAGCAGGAGACCGGCTGCGATCGCCGACGCGAGGGCGTGGTGCACGGGGAGGCCTCCTTGTCGTTCCGACGCGGCGATCCGACGTCGACGGCGTCGGTCCCGCGACGCCGCAGCGTGATTCTGGACCCCGATCGCGGCCGTCAGACGGCGACCCGTGTCTCGAACTTCGCCCTCAGGACCGAGAAGTACGTCCGCACGTTGCGCACGTTCGACTCGCTCGCGAGCACGCGGTGCGCGAACGCGCGGTAGGCGGCCATGTCGCGGACCTGCAGCACCAGCACGAAGTCGGGGCCGGGCGAGACGCGGTAGCACTGCTGCACCGCCGGCTCGGCGACCGCGCGCGCCTGGAACGCGTCGAGCAGCTCGCTCGCCTGGCGGTCCAGCGTCACCTCGACGATCGCGGTGAGCGAAGGCCCGAGCGCATCGGGCGCGACGATCGCGACACGCCGCTCGATGACGCCGCGCTCGACCAGCCGGCGCACCCGACGCAGGCAGGTCGGGGCCGACGCGTGCACGCGCGCCGCGAGCGCCACGTGCGACAGCGACGCGTCGTCCTGCAGGACCGCGAGGATCCGGCGGTCGAGGTCGTCGAGGTCGTCGAGGTCGGCCGCCGGGGCGGGTGGGGACGGTGGCGAGGTCGAGGCGGGGTCGGCGGGCGGCGGTACGTGCATGGAACGGTCCCAGAAGTCCGTTTCAGTGAAAGATTACTGCATGACGTGATCCTGCTGAACGAAACGTTCATCTCTTGGTCGTATCGGACGCCATCGTTCACCCCCGCCGCCCTAGCATCCGGTCTCCCCCGCCCCACCGGAGCCCGCCATGTGTGGCATCGTCGCCGCCGTCTCCACCCGGGACATCGTCCCCGTCCTGATCGAGGGCCTGCGTCGCCTCGAGTACCGCGGCTACGACTCCTGCGGCGTCGCGCTGCACGCCGGCGACCGGCCGCGGCGTGCGCGCAGCACCGCCCGGGTCGCCGACCTCGCCGAGCAGGTCCGCGCCGAGGGCCTCGCGGGCTTCACCGGGATCGCGCACACCCGATGGGCCACGCACGGCGCGCCGCTCACCGGCAACGCGCACCCGCACCTCTCGCC
>Ga0315899_10001884_pt1 | contig 23663 bp, 21 predicted proteins | sample LakEriMetagenome_2_FD_203518 | JGI IMG/M metagenome (GOLD analysis project Ga0315899, IMG submission 203518) | Freshwater fungal communities from buoy surface, Lake Erie, Ohio, United States - Buoy 4 MA112 | ecosystem: Environmental > Aquatic > Freshwater > Lake | place: USA: Lake Erie, Ohio... | reverse complement strand
ATGACGCAGCTGATATTGGGTCTGATCTTGTTTTTAGGCGCGCACTCTGTTCGCATTTGGGCAGATGGCTGGCGAAATCAAACCATTGAAGCATATGGCGAGAAAGCGTTTAAGGGTGTTAACGCCCTTGTCTCAATTCTGGGATTTTATTTGCTGGTGGTGGGTTATGGCGAAGCAAGGGTGCAAACTGTGGCGCTTTGGAACCCGCCCATTTTTACCAAACACATCAGCATGCTTTTGATGCTGTTCTCAAGCATTCTCTTAATGGCAGCCTACATCCCTCGTAACCATTTCAAAACGCGTTTGGGGCACCCAATGGTTTTGTCTGTTAAGGTTTGGGCTTTGTCGCACCTGCTAGCGAATGGTAATTTGGCCGATCTTGTCTTGTTTGGCTCTTTTTTAATTTGGGCTGTTTTGAATTTCAGGTCTGCACGTGCACGTGACCGTGCGCTTTTGTTGCACTTGAATGTCACAGAAGATGCAGCTGGCGAGCCGCTTGCTGAAACTGAATCGACAAATCAGCCTAAGTTGCCCTCAACCATCATCACACTGGTGAGCGGCATAGCAACTTGGGCCTTGATCACGTTCGTCCTGCATGCCAAAGTTGTTGGCGTTTCCCCCATGGGTTAATGAGAGATTCAGCGAGAAAAAAGTATGCCTGTTATTTCTGTCACCTTACTTCCTGGTTACCCTGAAGAGGCCCAACATCGATTGGTTCAAAGTTTGGCCAAAACAGCGCGATCGGTCATCGACGCCACCGATGCCGGTACCACTGTATTCATTCAAGAAGTGAGTACCTATCGCCGTGATGGTCGTGTGTTTGACCAAGGGGGCGCTGTATTGCCAGACGCTTGTCAGCTTGTGGCTCAATTTTTGGCGTTGATGTCGCAACGAGATTTGTCGGGTGCACAGAAATGTTTGGCGGTTGACTTTCAAATGACATTTCCAGGGGGGCAGCCGATGACACAGCTCTCAGAGCTAGTGACTTGGGCCGCGACAAGGTATCGAAGTATCGCCAAAAGCAACATGGCCTTTGATGAATCGTGGCAAGGTGACAAGACCGTTGTTTACGTCCGTGGGGTCTTGAATGGTGAATGGCCAGACGGCACTGCGTTCAAAGACATTCGATTTGTCGATCGATTTGAGGTCATCAAAGGCTTGATTTCAAGACAGGACGTTTGGAACGATTTGGCCGAAATGAGACCTAAGCTTTGATTGCCAATTGAGTCTCAAACCGCGAAAATACGATCATGAGCACACACGAAGTTAATCCAAAAGAGGTAAGCACCTGGTTTGATGGTTTTGAGAAAAGACAGTTCAATGTGAACGGTGTCGTGGTGTGCTCGCGCCTATCTGCCAATTGGTTGAATCAAATGGACAAGCCAGTTTTGGTCTTGTTGCACGGTTTTCCGCAAACACATGTCATGTGGCACCGTGTGGCGCAAGCCCTGAAAAATGACTATCGGTTGGTCTTGCCCGATTTGCGCGGCTATGGCGACTCGTCTCATGCCCCTGGCTTGCCCGATCACAGCAACTACAGTAAACGTGCCATGGCGCAAGATGTCGTGGGTTTGCTTGATCAACTCAATGTAGACACTTTCTTTTTGTGCGGCCACGACAGGGGTGGGCGTGTTGCGCACCGCCTGGCGCTTGATTTTCCTTCCCGCGTCTTGAAGTTGTGCGTGCTCGACATTGCACCCACACTCGACATGTACAACCGAACCGATATGGACTTTGCACAAGCCTACTATCACTGGTTCCATCTCATTCAGCCAAGCCCATTGCCCGAGAAAATGATTGGCGGCAATGTGCTGCATTACTTGCACGCCAAGCTGGGTGGCTGGGGGTCGCACGGCACTTCTTTCATTGAGCCCGAAGCCATGGCTGAGTACGAACGCAGTATGAACTTGCAGCCAGATCAGCCAGGTGATTTGATGCCCGCAGTGCACACCGCTTGTGAAGACTATCGTGCCAGTGCAGGCATCGATTTGCTTCACGATAAAGCCAGCCGTGCACAAGAACAAAAAATCATGTGCGATACCTTGGTCCTCTGGGGAGACCGTGGCGTGGTGCACAAAATGTTTGCACCCATTCGACTCTGGCAGGCGCAATGCGCGGGTGAGGTTTCAGGCCACGTGGTGCCTTCAGGTCACTTCATTCCAGAAGAATTGCCAGACCTCACAGTCGAAAGCTTGCGCGCGTTCATGGTTTGAACAGGGTGCCTTAGTTGGCCCCGCAGCACTTCTTGTATTTCTTGCCGCTGCCGCAATTGCAAACATCGTTGCGACCTGGCGTTGCTTCTTTGATCACTTGGACAACGCGAGGTCCGATATTTCGCCAAATTTCACGCAGATCGTAGACCGCCCACAGGGCTTCGCCATAAACATGGAGGCGTGACTCGCTGACACTCAAAGGCCCGTCTTCACTGAGGGCGGACAGAGTAGGTTCGTCAGTGTCGTCTTCTGTGAGCGCCACAATAGCTTCTAACGCTGTGTCGTGCCACTGCGCAGATTCTTTGTCTTTCGGCGCTGTCCATTCATCGGGCCAATTCTCAACAACGAACATAAACCCCAAAGCCCAGACCTGCGCAAAGGCTGGAATTTCTTCGCTTGCAATCTCTGCACGCTCGTCGGGTGACAAGCTGGCAATAGCGCCTCGCACATCCATGACTTCGGGTGCATAGGCGCTGTCTTCGTCGAGGGCTTTGATTTCTGTGTCTAGGGCTTTTTTGACTTCGTCGTAACGTTGTTGCCACAAACTTAGGAATTGAACTTTCTGAGCGTCATTGGAAAAGCCAGCGCCGCCTTCATCGTCTTCAAGCCCCAACAAAACGGGCAACCATTCTGCTTCTGGCAGAGCACGGCGGCAACAAATGAGCGCCACCATAAAACCTTCACAAAACTCCCACTGTGGTGTTTCTTCGTAGCGCGTTCGCAGGTCATCCAAAATATCGTCGAGGGTATCAAAGTCTTCGGGTTGCAGGCCGGGCATGGGTTGTTCCTGTGTTCTGTGTCTTTTGGGTCAATGAGGGGCAGCTGTACCGTTCAATTGGCAGGAATGTCAGTAGGATTCAACACCACACCTGATTGGAGTAAGCGTTTCCTCATGCACAAAATAGCGTTGTCTTTGCTTAACAAGGGCACCGCATGGGCTACCGCCAAGTCGATGAATTTTTGATCGTCAGGGTCTTTGCAAGTACAAGCCGCTTTGGCCGCAGTTTCTGCTGCCAACAGGTATTTGTCATAGCGGTTTAATACATCGGACGCTTGAATATTGGACTTGACCATGCGCTTGATAAGGTGCGGATACGTCAACACCCGCGCTAGCTCGTCCCGCATGCTGGTGGTGGCCAAGTGTGAAATAGCGCCGCTTTGCAGTGCGGCCCGCAAGGGTACTGTGGCAGGGTCTTCAAACAGCCAGAGATCAAGCACGATGTTGGTGTCGATCACCCAAGCTGTGCCTATGGACTTTTCTTGAACCTCAAAGCTTGTCACGCACCGAGCCCTTCATGAGATCGAAGCGAAACATTCGGCATTCAATCGGGCCATTCCACATGGGCACACGGCGCGATTCTTTAAGACGCATTTTGGTAGGTAGCTTGAGGTCAGGTGTGAGCATCCAAGCGGTCCATCCGTTGTAGTTCTTTTTCCAATGCGAGGCCAGTTGCGAAAAGAACTCGCCACCGTCATCGCCTTCGGCAACTTCCCGTGCCCGGCTTAAGTCAACGCTAGCACGCGTTCTGCTAAAGCCAGCGTCTTCACGGCTCCTGTCTCTGCTTGAAACGCCAGCTACACCTGCAGCCGCAATCCGCTCGCCATAAGGCGGGTTGAGCAACATGAAGCCGGGAATTTCGCAAGGGGGCATGCGCTGAAGTGCATCGCCGCCGCGCGCCTGCACCACTTGACCTACACCTGCACGTTCTGCATTGCGTTGCGTGAAATCGACCATGCGGAAAGCCACATCAGAGGCGTGAATTTCGGCAGTGGGGGGATGTTCTTGTTCGCGCGCGTCGTTCTGGAGGGCTTCCCACACGTGCGGTTGGAAAGGCAATAATTTTTCAAAACCAAAACGACGCAAGATGCCGGGCGCAATACCACATGCAATTTGTGCGGCTTCAATGACAATGGTGCCGCTGCCGCAACACGGATCGTACAAGGGGGTGTGTGCATCCCAGCCGCTGGCAGCCAGCATGGCGGCTGCCAAGGTTTCTTTCAGGGGCGCATCGCCTTTGTCTTCACGCCAGCCGCGTTTGAACAAGGGTTCACCAGACGTGTCCATGTAAAGTGTGCAGCTGTCGGTGGTGAGGTGCACGTAAATGCGCACGTCGGGCCACTGGGTGTTCACGTCGGGACGTTCACCCCGTTTGTCGCGAAATCTGTCGGCCACAGCATCTTTGATTTTGAGGGCCGCAAAGTTAAGGCTGGTGAGTGGACTGTGTTGCGCTGTAATTTCAATCTTGAAGGTTTGCTTGGTGGTGAACCAAATTTCCCACGCCACAGCAAAGGCGGCGTCGTACAAATCTTTTTCGCTTCGATAAAAAGTTTGCGACAGTTGAATGAGCACACGCTGCGTGAGACGACTGTGCAAGTTCAGGCACAGGGCATCGCGCCAAGACGCATTGGCCATCACGCCGCCGCGACCTGTCAGCAAATCGGTACCCGTGAGGCCGGTGAGTTGATGGACCTCGTCGGCCAGTAAGCCTTCAACGCCGGCGGCGCAAGGCATAAAAAGTTGAAGCGAGTTCACAGAGTTTTACGCAAGTTGGCGGGCGCAATTTTGAGCGCCTCGCGGTATTTGGCCACGGTACGCCGCGCGCAATCGATGCCTTGTTCTTTGAGCATTTCAGACAGTTGGTTGTCTGACAGGGGTTTATTGGGGTTTTCAGCCGCCACCAATTGTTTGATGAGTGCACGCACGGCCGTACTGGAAGCGGCGCTGCCACTGTCGGTACCAAGGCCCGAGCCAAAGAAAAACTTCAGCTCAAACGTGCCCATGGGCGTGGTCATGTACTTGGCTGTGGTGACGCGGCTGATGGTGGACTCGTGAAGACCCAGCTCATCTGCAATTTCACGCAACACAAGCGGGCGCATGGCCAGCTCGCCATGAATGAAGAAGTTGCGTTGGCGCTCCACAATGGCAGTGGACACACGCAGGATGGTGTCAAAGCGTTGCTGAATGTTTTTAATGAACCAACGCGCTTCTTGCAGACGTTGTTGCAAACCTAAATGGCCTTCGCCTTTACCGCCGCGCAATGCGTTGGCATAAATATCGTGCACGCGCAGCTTAGGCATGACATCTGAATTGAGCTGAACTCTGAAATGAGGTTCGCCGCCTTTGCGAGTGCCAATGACCAGCACATCGGGCACGATGACATGCTGCTCTGCATTGGCAAAGGGGCGGCCTGGTTTGGGTTCAAGGCGTGTGATGAAGGTCAGGGCTAATTTGACAAGGGCTTCGTCTTCGCTGCATTGAACAGCCAAACGTTTGAAATCGCGTTTGGCAAGTAAATCTAAGGGCAGGGCACAAATTTTCAAGGCCACCGCAGCCACTTCGTTGTTGGGCTCGTCTTTCAAAATGGCTTTGAGTTGAATGCGCATGCATTCACCCAAATCGCGCGCACCAATGCCTACTGGCTCAAGCGATTGCAACAAACTCAGGGCAACCGTAAAACGGTGCACCAATTCTTCAAGTTGTTCAACGTCGTCGGTGCCGGCCAGACCTTGAGCCAATGACTCTAGGGTGTCTTCTAAATAGCCGTCATCGTTCAGAGACTCAATGAGGAAACGCAATGCCGCGCGGTCAATTTCTGACAATCGCATGGACAGCGCTTGGCGGTGCAAGTAATCGGTCAGTGAGCCAAGGCCGCGCGCCAACTCAATGGCGTCAGCACCCTCGGAGTCGTTGTTGGTGTTGTTTTTCCGAGCACCGGCATCAGTGCCCCACTCACTGTCGTCCGGCGCAATTTCAACGCTGCCGTCGCCATCCCAGCTGTCTGCCACATCTGTCACGGCTTCATCGCTGGTCACCGATGCGGTGGATTCAGCAGCGGCATCGCGCGAGTCAGAACCCGCATCGCTGGCAGCTTCTGACACACGGTCGCCCAAGCTCACGCGGGCATCGGCTTCGGGCAAACCAAAATCTTCTTGGGGTGCGTCGTCTGAGCTGCGCTCTAAGAAAGGATTTTCGTCGAGCATTTGCTCAACTTCTTGACTGAGCTCCAGGGTGGAGAGTTGAAGCAGCCGAATGGATTGTTGCAACTGTGGCGTGAGCGCCAAGTGCTGGGACATCCGAAGGGAAAGGCTTTGCTTCATACTTTGACAGCCATCACATTCGGAAATGTTCGCCTAAGTACACGCGGCGAACATCGGCATTGTTGACAATGTCTTGCGGCGTGCCTTGCGCCAGCACACGCCCCTCGCTGATGATGTAAGCGTGGTCGCAAATGCCCAATGTTTCACGCACATTGTGATCGGTGATGAGCACGCCAATGCCACGCTCTTTTAAGAATGCGATGATGCGTTGAATTTCAATGACAGCGATGGGATCAATGCCCGCAAAAGGCTCGTCCAGCAAAATGAAGCGAGGGTTTGTGGCCAAAGCGCGAGCAATTTCGACGCGTCTGCGTTCACCACCTGAGAGCGCCAAAGAAGGCGAGTCGTGTAAATGGTCAACGCGCAAGTCTTTCAGGAGCGCTTGCAAGCGAGCATTGATTTCTGTATCGTTTAAGGGGATGCCTTCGTCATTCAGTTGCAGTTCTAACACAGCGCGCACATTTTCTGCGACGGTGAGTTTTCTGAAAATAGAAGCTTCTTGTGGCAGATACGAAAGCCCCATGCGTGCTCGGCGGTGAATGGGCATGCGGGTGACGTCTTCACCATCGATCAAAATGCGACCGCCATCGGTGCGCACCAAGCCCACAATCATGTAGAAAGAGGTGGTCTTGCCGGCTCCGTTGGGGCCTAACAAACCCACCACTTCACCTTTTTGAACTTTGACAGAGACATCAAACACCACTTGTCGGCTGCCATAAGACTTTTGCAAGTGGCGCGCTTCAAGGCTGCTGACTTCGGTGTGCCCACTCATGGCTTGTCTCCACCTGTGCGAGGGCTCGATTTCAAAACGGGTCCGGCAGTGGGTGGGTTGACCTCATTGGTTTTAGGACGAGGTGTGATGGTGGCCTTGACGCGTTGGCTGCCAGTGGTGCTGCCCGCGCCGCTGGACTTGCCATCGACTGAGAAAACTTCGGTGGTATTGTTGACCAATATTTGTTGGCCTTGAATGCGGTCGGCCACCATCGTGCCTCGCAGCAAGCGCAGTTCGGCCCGCTGAGTGAGTGTCAGGGTGTCGGCTTGGCTGTTGTAAATGGCTGTTTCGGCCTCGCCTTCGGTGTATTCGTCTAGGCCTTCGCGTTTTTGGCGAAAGAAAATGCGCTCACCCGGATTGGCCCACAATGTGGCGACCTGGTTGCCTAGCTTGTCTTGTTTGACTTCCATGCGAGCCGCTTTCAGGACCAGGGTACCCTTGGTCATGAGTACTTTGCCAGTGAAGAGGGTGAGTTGTTGTTGGTCGTCGTGTTTGAGCGTATCGGCCTCAACGTTCATGGGTTTGTCTCGATCCGCTTTTTCGGCGAAAGCACTTTGAGCCGCAGCAGCGGCGAGCGTGAAGAGCAATGTGATGAACTTGATTTTCATAAAGGCGCGAATCTTGCTTGATTGTAGGTGTTCAGAGGGGAAACACACCTGTTTGGAAGAAAAATCACAAAAAAAAGCCCGCCGAAGCGGGCTGATGCGCAACACCTGCTTTGAATCAGGCGCGGCCTTGTCGAACTTGGGCCAACAAAAAGTCTGTGACTTGAAGTGCGCGGTCCATGCTGCCGGCCAAAGTACCGTCGATGTAGTACTTGCCTGCAATACCCAAAGAAGGAACGCCTTCAATTTTGAAATCATTTTGCAATTGAACAGCCCGCTTGAGTTTGCTGGCCACACCAAATGATTTGGCTGTGTCAGCAAATTTATTTTTATCAACACCCTGCTTTTCGACCCAGGCCAAAATGCTGGCATCGGTGTTCAATGGCAAGCGTTCGCCGTGAATCGCATGAAACACTTTGCCATGTATTTTGTCTAGCAAGCCCATGGCTTCTAGCGAGAAATACAAGCGTTGCTGTGGCGCGAAGTCTTCTCTGAAGGCCACGGGTATGCGGCGCACCACCACGTCCTTGGGTGCATTTTTCACCCATTGTGCAAAAGCAGGTTCGAAAGCATTGCAGTGTGAGCAGCTGTACCAAAAAAACTCAATCACTTCAATTTTGCCAGCTTCAGTTTCGGTGGGAACAGCGCGGTCCAACTTCGTGAAGTCTTTGCCCGCAACAAACTTGGCGGGGCCTTGCGCCAAAGTAGGCGTACTTAAAACCAGGCCACTGATGCTTGCTGCGGCGCTCATACTGGCCAAAGAAAATTCGCGGCGTTTCATAGGGTGCTCCTGATCAAATAAGGTTTTCGTTAGGCTTAGCGTTGTACGCGAACCAATGCAGCATCCATGCCATTGGCATCTAAGCGTGCTTTGATTTTTTCTGCTTGTTCTTTGTCATCAAAAGGGCCGCTTCGAACTCGAAAAATGGCGCGCCCGGCTTGTTCACGTTCACTGACCTTGGCTTCAATGCCCATCATTGAAAGTTTGGCTTTTTGTGCATCGGCATCGTTTGCAGATTTAAATGCTCCCGCTTGCACAAAATAAGTGAAAGGATCGTTGGCGGCATTTGAAGGCGTGGAGGGTGTCGACGTAGCAGCAGTAGGCGCGGATGCTGTGGGGGCAGCGCTTGGCGATTGTTTTTTGATCATGTCTGCCAAAGGGTCGGCCGTGACTGCTGGCGCACTGGCACTGGATTGGGTTGTCGTACCTTCTGCAGGCGCCTCGGGCGCAGCGGGCTTGCTTTGAATCGCAGCGTTTGGATTCCAATCTTTGTTTTTTTGCGCTTCAACCGCGTCTTGATCGGCAGAGCGAGATTGGTTCTTATTGCTAAATGGCGTGGGTACTTTGGTCACGTACATGGCGACACCGAGGGCAATGACGAGGCCAATGACCAAGCCTAGAACAAAGCCCAGCAAGGTACCGCCGCGTTGGCTTTGGATGTTGGAGTGGGTCATGTTGTGAAGTGTTCTCAAAATCATATCGAAAAAAGGCTATCCGGCTTACATCTGCTCAGGTGCGGAGACACCTAAGATTTTCAAACCATTTTGCAAGACTTGTGCGCAGGCAGCAACCAAGGCCAAGCGTGCCAGCTTGAGCGGTTCTTCTTCAACCAAAATGCGCTCTGCATCGTAGTAGCTGTGGTAGCTGGCCGCCAAGTCACGGAGGTAAAACGTCACGTCGTGAGGTGCAAAGTCTTGCGCAGCATCGGTGAGCATGGACGGGTATTTGGCCAACAGCAACATGAGGGCCTGAGCCTTGGGATTTTCTAAATTAGACAAATCGACTTGGCCCAAGCTGGCCACATCGCCGCCCCAGGTGCGCAAAATGGAGTGAATGCGTGCGTGGGCATATTGCACGTAATAGACCGGGTTGTCGTTGTTTTTAGCCAAGGCCAAATCAATGTCGAACACGTATTCGGTGTCTGGCTTGCGGCTGAGTAAAAAGAAGCGTACCGCATCTTTGCTGGTCCATTCAATGAGATCGCGCAAGGTCACATAGCTGCCAGCGCGTTTAGAAATTTTCACTTCTACGCCCCCGCGCATGACGCGCACCATGGTGTGCAACACGTAGTCGGGGTAGCCCTCTGGAATGCCAGCACCAGCGGCTTGTAAGCCAGCGCGCACGCGTGCAATGGTGCCGTGGTGGTCGGTCCCTTGAATGTTGACCACTTTGGTAAAGCCGCGCTCCCATTTGGCTATGTGGTATGCCACATCGGGCACAAAGTAGGTGTAGGTGCCATCGCCTTTGCGCATGACGCGGTCTTTGTCGTCGCCATAGTCAGTGGACTTGAGCCACAGCGCGCCATCTTGTTCGTAGGTCTTGCCGGCTTGTTGAAGTTTTTTGACGGCTGCGTCGACGCGTCCGCTGGTGTACAGGCTGGACTCAAGGTAGTAGTTGTCAAACTTGACGTCGAAGGCTTTCAAGTCGAGGTCTTGCTCGTGACGCAAATAGGCTACAGCAAATTCGCGCATGCCATTCAAGTCGTTCAGATCGCCACTGCCCGTAAATTCACGGTCGTCCGACTTGACAGTTTTCTTTGCCAAAAAATCTTGCGCAATGTCTTGGATGTAGTCGCCGTTGTAAGCTGCAGCGTTTTCGCCACTTGGCCACTGTGAATCACCGGGTTTAAAGCCTTGCGCGCGCAATTGGGTGGACGCGGCCAAGGTGTTGATTTGCACCCCCGCGTCGTTGTAATAAAACTCGCGGTACACGGACCAGCCTTGCGTGGCAAACAAATTGCAAATGGCGTCGCCCAATGCTGCTTGACGGCCATGACCTACGTGAAGCGGGCCGGTTGGGTTCGCCGACACAAATTCCACCAACACTTTTTCCTTGCGCTCAGCTTGCTTTCCAAAGCAAGAGGCCGCGTGCAGCACTTCTTTGATCACCGCTTGTTTGGCATTCGGCTTGAGCTTGAGATTTAAAAAGCCAGGACCCGCAATGTCGATGCTTTCAACCCATTGGCTAAAAGCAGGTGTGGCCATGAGCGAGGTGCGCAAGGCTTCCCCCACTTGCCTGGGATTTTGACCCAAGGGCTTGGCCAAGTGCATGGCAGCCGTGCAGGCCAGATCGCCATGGGCAGCCACCTTGGGCGATTCAAAAATGGCTTTGGCGCCCGCACCGGAATGCAGGCGCTCGAGTTCGGCAGCAAGGGCCGTCAGTAATTCTTGTTTGGCTAAGAGCATGCCCTGATTTTACGGGGCGGTTTGCCAAGTTGCGGGCAAGCTGTAGTGATGCTTTAAAAAGTCGATCCAAAGGCGCAATCGGAGGGGCAAATGCTTTCTTTGGGGGAAAACGCCGTAAATGCCGTTGGGCGGGGCGGCAAACTCAGCCAGCACTTCCACCAATTGACCCGATCGGATGTCATTTTCCACCTCCCAGGTGCTGCGCCAAGCGATGCCCATGCCAGCCAGGCACCAGCCGTGTAAAACTTGACCGTCAGAGCAATCTAGGGGGCCATGCGGGCGCAAGTGGGTCACCTCGGGGCCTTCTGCAGGGTCTGAGGGCGGGACTTTGAAGGCCCACCCGCGCGTTTGAGAGGCATCGCTAGACAGCGTGAGGCAGCTGTGCTGAAGTAATTCTGAAGGCGTTTGGGGAGTGCCATGCTTGGCCAAATAGGCGGGGGTGGCCACACACATGCGCCGGTTGTCGGCCAATCGAACGCTGACCAAGGAAGAATCAGGCAGGTCGCCTACTCGCACAGCAAAGTCAAAACCTTCGCCGGCCAAGTCAATCACCCGATCGCTTAGGTTGAGCGAAATTTTGACGTCTGGATTTTGCGCATGAAACAAAGGTGCAAGGGGTGCCACATGCCTGCGCCCAAAACCCGCGGGTGCCGTAATTCGCAGATGACCGCTGGCTTTCAAGCCGCCCGCTGAAACGCTGTCTTCTGCATTGGCCACATCGCTCAAGAGGCGTTGGCAATTTTCTAAGAAGGCGCTGCCTTCGTGCGTCAAGCTGATGCGCCGGGTCGTTCGCAACAACAGCTTCACACCCAGGTGTGATTCCAAGGCATCGAGCCGTCTGCCAATGATGGCGGGGGCTACGCCTTCTGCACGCGCAGCCGCACTCAAACTGCCGCGCGTGGCGACCGATACAAAGGATTCAAAAACTTTGAGCTTGTCCATGGTTCAATCTGCCGCGTTGGGGTGGCTCAGTTTCTGAATTTCTGCCGAATTGTACCCAAGGCTGCTCAATAAACTTTCGTTATGTTGTCCTAAATGAGGGGCTGAATGGCGTACCTTCAAGCGTGATTGATTCATGCTCAGTGGCAAAAGCACGGTGTGTATCTCTCGGCCATCGTTCAGTGACACAGGGGCCAGTCCACCCGTTGCATGAAGGTGTGGGTCTTGCAGGAGTTCATGGGGCGCCGTAATGGGTGCATATGGCAATGAGTTTTTTTCAAACACTTCGCTTAAGTGGCCCGCTGAAAAAACCTGAAGTCGTTTGCGCAGCATCGGGATGAGCCAGTCGCGAGCTCTGACCCGGTCGTTGTTGGTCAGTAAACGAGGGTCATGGAACAGGTCGGGGTAATTGAAGGCATCGCAAAATATTTTCCAAGCGGTGTCACTGACAACCGCTAAGAATATTTGCTCGCCATCTTTCACCACAAACACATCGTAGACGGCCCATGCTGAAATTCGCTCAGGCATGGGTGCTGCTGCTTGGCCGGTGACTTGGTATTGCATCATGTGCTGCGCCACCAAAAACACATTGTTTTCAAACAAGGCGCTTTGCACTTCTTGACCTTCGCCGGTTTGTGCGCGTTGCGCCAAAGCCGCCATGGCACCCATGGCGCCAAACATGCCGCCCATGATGTCATTGACACTGGTGCCTGCGCGTAGCGGATCGCCCCGTCGGCCCGTCATGTAGGCCAAGCCGCCCATCATTTGCACCACCTCGTCAAGGGCTGTGCGATGCTCGTAAGGGCCCGGCAAAAAACCCTTGAGTGAAACGTAGATGAGGCGTGGATTGAGTTTCTTCAAGCTCTCGTAATCCAAGCCCAGTTTTTTCATGGCGCCTGGTTTGAAGTTTTCACAGACGATGTCTGCGGTGGCGATCAATCGCAATGCTGCTTCTTTGCCTTCTGGGGTTTTCAAATCTAGGGCAAGGCTTTTTTTATTCCGATTGAACATTGGAAAAAAGCCAGCACCCGAGCCCAACAGTTTGCGGGTGTTGTCGCCCTCATGGCCATGGCCAATGGGCTCCACTTTGATCACCTCTGCGCCCAAGTCTGCCAGCACCATGCCGCAGGTTGGGCCCATCACCATGTGGGTGAATTCGACCACACGAATGCCTTCATAGGGTAGACCATCGCGAGGGCCGACTTCACTGTTCAATTCGCGGTCTGATGTCATGTTGTCTTCAAGATGTGGCAATGCGTATTTTGGAATTGAACAATATTTTGACTAATATTGTCACATTTGGCCTTTATCTTTGCATAAAAGTCACAAGTCAAAGGATGTTTCTCTAATTTATACAGGATGAAACATCGAATAAAGTAACACCAGTTTGGGAAAAGGCTGAGTTCCTGCTTCCTAAAAGCTGTTGAAAGCAGCTCTGACTCTTTTATTTTTGACATGAGGCTCTTTATGACTGATCGCATTGCCATTCACGGACTCCACGTGGCCACACCGCTTTATCGCTTTATTGAGGACCAAGTACTGCCTGCAGTGGGCGTGAAAAGCAAGACCTTTTGGTCGGGCTTTGATGGCATCGTGAAAGACTTGGCGCCTGTGAATTTGGCCTTGTTGGCCGAGCGCGATCGCATTCAATTGGCCATGGACAAGTGGCACACCGCCCACCCAGGACCCGTGAGCGATGCCAAAGCCATGAAGGCTTATCGCCAACATTTGACATCGATTGGCTACTTGGTGCCCGAGCCCAAAAGCCCCAAAGCCAACACCCAAAATGTGGATGCAGAGTTGGCGGTATTGGCAGGCCCCCAATTGGTGGTGCCTATTTTGAATGCACGCTACGCATTGAACGCGGCCAACGCACGTTGGGGTTCTTTGTATGACGCGCTGTATGGCACCGATGCACTGAGTGAAGCCAATGGTTGCGAAAAAGGCACGGGCTACAACCCCAAGCGCGGCGCCAAAGTGATTGAGTATTGCCGCTACGTGTTAGATCGCTGCGCACCTTTGAAGAAGGGTTCGCACATTGACAGCACGGGCTACAGTGTGAAGGGTGGCAAGTTGGTGGTCAGCTTGAAAACAGGCACCACCACTTTGGCCGATGCCAAACAATTTGTGGGCTTCCAAGGCGATGCCAAGGCACCCACTTCATTGCTGTTCAAGCACAACGGTTTGCACCTTGATTTGGAAATTAACAAATCACACCCCATTGGCAAAACAGACCCTGCGGGTGTTTCTGATTTGGTTGCAGAAGCTGCACTTTCTACCATTTTGGATTTAGAAGATTCAGTGGCAGCTGTTGATGCCGAAGACAAAGTTTTGGCCTACAGCAACTGGCTGGGTATCTTGCAGGGCACTTTGTCAGAAGACGTACAAAAGGGCGGCAAAACATTCAAGCGTACTTTGAACCCAGACCGTGTGTACACCAAGCCTAGCGGCAAAGGCCACGAAGTGTTGCATGGCCGTTCTTTGTTGTTCGTGCGCAATGTGGGTCACCTTATGACCAACCCCGCCATTTTGTACAACGCGGCAGACGGCACGCAAAAAGAAATTCCAGAAGGCATTCTGGACGCCATGATCACCACCACCTGCGCCATGGCCGACTTGCAGAAAAAGAAGGGCGCCGATTTTCGCAACAGCCGCACTGGCAGCGTCTACATTGTGAAGCCCAAAATGCACGGCCCCAAAGAAGTGGGCTTTGCCGATACGTTGTTTGGCCGCGTAGAAAAAGTCTTGGGCTTGAAGCCTTCCACCGTCAAGTTGGGCATCATGGACGAAGAGCGCCGCACCAGCGTCAATTTGGCAGCGTGCATTGCAGCCGCCAAATCACGCGTGGCCTTCATCAACACCGGTTTCTTAGACCGCACTGGCGATGAAATGCACACTTGCATGTTGGCAGGTCCTGTGATGCGCAAGGGCGACATCAAGGGCAGCACTTGGTTGGGCGCTTACGAAAGAAGCAACGTGGCGGTGGGCTTGCAGGCGGGCCTGCGCGGTCGTGCGCAAATTGGCAAAGGCATGTGGGCCATGCCCGATTTGATGGCCGACATGTTGAAGCAAAAAATTGCCCACCCCAATGCCGGTGCCAATACCGCGTGGGTGCCAAGCCCTACGGCCGCTACTTTGCACGCCATGCACTATCACCAAGTGAATGTGCCTGCTTTGCAAAAGCAGATGGAAAAAACCATAGGCCAACAAAGTGCCAAGGCCATGCGCGAAGAAACGCTCAGCAAGTTGTTGCAGTTTCCTGTGGTCACCCAAGGGCAGGCTGCAGAGTGGACTGCGAAAGACAAACAAGACGAACTCGACAACAACGCTCAAGGTATTTTGGGTTATGTGGTGCGCTGGGTTGATCAAGGCGTGGGGTGCTCCAAGGTGCCTGACATTCATGGCGTGGGCCTGATGGAGGACCGTGCCACTTTGCGCATCAGCAGCCAACACATTGCCAACTGGATGGCCCATGGCGTGGTGACCCAAGCGCAAGTCAAGGCCACCATGGAACGCATGGCCGCCGTGGTGGATCAGCAAAACGCGGGAGATGCCTCCTACCAAAAGATGGCGGGCAACTTCCAAACTTCGAAAGCCTATCAAGCCGCTTGCGATTTGGTCTTCAAAGGCAAAGAGCAACCCAGCGGTTACACCGAGCCCTTGTTGCATGCATGGCGGTTGAAGGTGAAGGCCGGTTAAGTCAGTGAGGTTTTACGAGAAGCGGCTTTGATGGCCGCTTCTAGTGCGTCTATGAAAATTGACGCCACATCGCAACCCGTTTGATCAAAAATCTCTTGGAAACAAGTGGGGCTGGTGACGTTGATTTCAGTGACGCTGGTGCCGATCACATCGAGACCAATGAGCAACAAACCGCGTGCCGCCAAGATGGGGCCAATAGCTTGCGCAATGGCGCGATCGTTATCGGTAATGGGTTGTGCCACACCCTTGCCGCCCGCCGCCAAGTTGCCGCGCACTTCGCCACCTTGCGGAATGCGGGCTAAACAAAAGGGCACAGGCTTGCCGCCAATGATGAGCACACGTTTATCGCCTTGAGCAATGGCTGGCAAAAACTTTTGCACCATGACCGATTGCGCGCCGTTTAGGTTGAGCGTCTCAATGATCGAGCCCAGGTTCATGCCGTCTGCACCCACGCGGAAAATGCCCATGCCACCCATGCCGTCGAGCGGTTTCAAGATGATGTCTTGGTGTTCGGCATGGAAAGCTTTGATAGCGTCGGCAGAGCGTGTGACCAAGGTAGGACCAATGAATTGAGGAAATTCCATGATGGCCAGTTTTTCAGGATGGTCGCGCAAAGCAGCTGCCTTGTTGAACACCTTGGCACCTTCTCGTTCTGCTTGGCTGAGCAAATGTGTGGCGTAGAAATACTCGCTGTCAAAGGGTGGATCTTTGCGCATGATGATGGCGTCAAAATCTTTCAGCCACGCTTGGCGCGAAGCAGTGACTTCATACCAAGCATCGGCCTTCCCCGTAAGGTGCAAGTCTTGGACGTGTGCTTTCACGCACTCGCCTTTTTGCCATTGAATGTGGGGCACTTCGCAAGCCGTCACCTGATGGCCACGCTTTTGCGCTTCGCGCATCATGGCAAAACTGGTGTCCTTCCTGATCTTGAAGGAGGCGAGGGGGTCAACGATGAAAAGAATGTTCATGCGCGTAATGTCTCACAAAGACGTTAACAGCGCATGACAGTCGGGAATTTACATGTTGCGACGGTATTGGCCGCCCACTTCAAAGAGGGCATTGGTAATTTGACCCAATGAACAGACACGCACAGCGTCCATCAGCACTTCAAACACGTTGTCGTTGCGAATCACAGCTTGCTGCAAACGGGCCAACATGGCGGGCGACTCTTTGGCGTGCTTGGCATGGAAGGCGTGCAGCCTCTCGAGTTGAGATTTTTTTTCTTCTTCGGTAGACCTTGCCAACTCCAGCTTTTCCATCACTTCGTCGCCCTTGGGGTTTCTGAAGGTGTTGACGCCAATGATGGGGTACTCGCCGGTGTGTTTGAGCATTTCGTAGTGCATCGATTCGTCTTGAATCTTGCCGCGCTGATAGCCGGTTTCCATAGCACCCAGCACACCACCGCGGTCTGCAATCTTTTCGAACTCAGCAAGCACAGCTTCTTCCACCAACTCCGTCAGCTCTTCAATGATGAAGGCACCTTGACTGGGGTTCTCGTTTTTGGCCAGGCCCCACTCGCGGTTGATGATGAGTTGAATGGCCATGGCACGGCGCACACTGTCTTCGGTGGGCGTGGTGATGGCTTCGTCAAACGCATTGGTGTGCAGGGAGTTGCAATTGTCGTAAATGGCAATCAAAGCTTGCAGCGTGGTGCGAATGTCGTTGAACTGAATTTCTTGCGCGTGCAAAGAACGGCCAGAGGTTTGAATGTGGTACTTCAGTTTCTGGCTGCGTTCGTTGGCGCCGTACTTGTTCTTCATGGCAACTGCCCAAATGCGGCGCGCCACACGGCCCATCACGGTGTATTCGGGGTCCATGCCATTGCTGAAGAAGAAACTCAAGTTGGGCGCAAAGTCGTCAATGTGCATGCCGCGCGCCAAGTAGGCTTCTACAAAGGTGAAGCCGTTTGACAAGGTGAAGGCCAATTGGCTGATAGGGTTCGCACCCGCTTCGGCAATGTGATAGCCACTGATAGACACGGAGTAGAAATTGCGCACATCGTTGTTGACAAAAAATTGCGCAACGTCGCCCATGACCTTCAGGCTGAACTCGGTGCTGAAGATGCAGGTGTTTTGGCCTTGGTCTTCTTTCAAGATGTCAGCTTGCACGGTACCGCGCACATTGGCCATCACCCATTCACGAATTTTGGTCGCTTCGGTATCGGTAGGTTCGCGGCCGTTTTCAACTTTGAATTTTTCCAAATTCTGATCGATGGCGGTATTCATGAACATGGCCAATATAGACGGCGCAGGGCCATTGATGGTCATGGACACGCTGGTGCTGGGGTTGCATAAGTCAAAGCCACCGTAAAGCACCTTCATGTCTTCTAAAGTGGCAATGCTCACCCCCGAGTTGCCCACCTTGCCGTAAATGTCTGGACGGGGATCGGGGTCGTTGCCATACAAGGTGACCGAGTCAAATGCCGTGGACAAACGTTTGGCAGCCATGCCTGCGCTTAGGAGTTTGAAACGTGTGTTGGTTCTGAAGGCATCGCCTTCGCCCGCAAACATTCGTGTGGGGTCTTCGCCTTCGCGCTTGAAGGCAAAGGTACCCGCGGTGTAGGGAAAACTGCCTGGCACATTGTCGAGCATGAGCCACTTCAAAATTTCGCCATGGTCTTCGTAAGTAGGCAAAGCCACTTTGCGAATGGTGGTGCCAGACAAGCTTTTTGAAGTGAGGGCGGTGCGAATTTCTTTGTCGCGAATTTTGACGACGTATTCGTCGCCTGCGTAGGCTTTTTGCATATCGGGCCACTGGCCTAACAATTTGCGAGTGCCAGGGTCTTGCGTTTCTTCGCGGCGAACGGCCAAGTCGATGGCGGCCTCGGCAGCTTTGGCGCGACCTGGTTTGTCGACTTCCAACATGACTGCGGCGGCGCGAAGTTGCTGAATTTCGCGGGCCAATTTGGCTTGTGCACGGGCTTGTTTTTTATAGCCGCGCACGGTGTCGCTGATTTCTGCCAAGTAGCGCGTGCGCGCGGGTGGCACGATGGGTGTTTGGTTGGTGCTGTAGCGCACATTCACGAGGGGAAGTTGTCCCGCTTTGAGTTTCAACCCCAATTCGCCCAAACGCACTTTGAGCGTTTGGTACAAAGCTGTCACACCATCGTCGTTGAAGCGTGCGGCCATGGTGCCAAACACGGGCATTTGTTCTGTGGGCACGGTCCAAGCTTCTTTGTTGCGCTGAACTTGTTTGGCCACATCGCGCAGTGCATCGCTGGCGCCTTTGCGGTCGAACTTGTTGATGGCCACAAACTCGGCAAAGTCGAGCATGTCGATTTTTTCGAGCTGGCTGGCCGCGCCAAATTCGGGTGTCATCACATACATCGGCACATCGACGTGCGGCACGATGGCGGCATCGCCTTGGCCAATGCCTGAGGTCTCTACCACCACCACATCAAAGCCAGCCACCTTGCAAGCGGCCACCACATCGGGCAGTGCGGCAGAAATTTCGCTGCCAAAATCGCGCGTGGCCAAACTGCGCATGAACACGCGCTGGCCATTGCGCCAAGGGTTGATGGCATTCATCCGAATGCGGTCACCCAGCAATGCACCGCCGCTCTTGCGGCGGGAGGGGTCAATGGACACCACCGCAATGCGCAAATCATCGCCTTGGTCCAAACGCAAACGGCGAATGAGCTCGTCGGTTAAAGAAGATTTTCCCGCACCGCCTGTGCCCGTGATACCAAGGACGGGCACTTTGTGTTTGGCGGCTTCTGTGCGCAATGCAGCCACCATGTCGGCAGAAGCGCTGCCGTTTTCCAACACAGTCATCAGTTGTGACAATGCGCGCCAGTTGGCTTCGGTGTTGCCTTGAATGGCTTTCAAATCTTTGGGCGCATAAGGACTGATGTCTTTGTCGCAGCGCATGACCATCTCGCCAATCATGCCGGCCAAGCCCATGCGTTGGCCGTCTTCCGGGCTGTAAATCCGGCCCACACCATAAGCATGCAACTCGCGAATTTCAGCGGGAACAATGACGCCACCGCCACCGCCAAACACTTGGATGTGCTCGCCACCGCGCTGGCGCAGCAGGTCGACCATGTATTTGAAATATTCCACATGGCCGCCCTGATAGGAGCTGATCGCAATGCCTTGCACATCTTCTTGCAACGCGGCCGTGACCACTTCGTCTACCGAGCGGTTGTGACCCAAGTGGATGACTTCAGCGCCCATGCTTTGCAAAATGCGGCGCATGATGTTGATGGCGGCATCGTGGCCATCAAACAAGCTGGCTGCTGTGACAAAGCGCACTTTGTGTGTGGGTCGGTATTCGGCAAGGGCTTTGAATTCGGCAGACAAATCGGTCATAGCAAGGTTCCATTCAGTCTTTACGTTTACGTTAACGTCAACTGGCGATCTTAGCTGTTTTACTGAGAAAAGTCTTACAAATCAACATGCCGACCAACATCGCGGCCGTAAAAATCAGGGCATCTGTGCTTAAGAGAGCACTTGCCAGGGCTGGCCCTGGGCAATAGCCCACCAAACCCCAACCCGCGCCAAATAAAACGGCGCCCCCAAGCAATGGCCAATCAATTTGGCGCTGAGCGGGTTCATGGAACTGGTTGGCAAACAAGGGGACTTTTGAAATTCGATGAGTCCATGCAAAGCCAAGCAAGGTGACGCAGACGGCGCCGCCCATGACAAAGGCCAAAGTGGGGTCCCACAGGCCTGGAAAGGGGCCTTTTCCCATGGCGGTGATGTCTAAAAAACCCAATACTTTGAGGGGCTGTGTCATGCCAGAGAGCACCAAACCCGCTGAAAACAAAAGACCTGCCGAGAAGGCCAGGCCTAATCGGCCGGCTTGGTGAGGGGTAGCGCTCATGCCGCACCTCGCATCAAAGTGACGGCCAACATGCCCGTGGCCATGAAAACACCCACGGCCACCAAAGACCTGGCGGACAACCTGCCCAAGCCACAAACGCCATGGCCACTGGTGCAGCCACTGCCCCAGACCGTACCAATGCCGACCAAAAGCCCTGCAGGAATGAGCAAATACAGGGGTCTAGTGGGAATGGTGGGTATTTCCAAGCCCTGACCCAACAGACATCCACCCAGAATCAAGCCTGCTAAAAAGGCCCATCGCCAAGTGTCTGGGTGGGTGGGTGCCACCATGGTTTCTGAGGTGATGCCGCTGATGCCTGCAATGCGGCCGAGGCCCCACCAAAGCAAACAACTGGCCAATCCAATGAAAATGCCGCCCAGTCCGGCAGTGAAATAAGGGTGCAAATTAGCAAGCATCAAGTAGGGTTCCCAAAATAGGTTGAAAAAGGCTGGCAAAAGTTATCATAATTTGTTGTCCTCTTGAAAGATTTACATGAGCCGCATTGCCGACCCCGAAAAAAAGAAAGCCCTATGTGCCCGTCTGGCCCGAATTGAAGGCCAATTGAGGGGTTTGCAAAAACTCATTGAGACTGACGCAGACTGCGAAAAAATTGCGCAGCAAATGGCCGCTTCTCGAAAAGCTTTGGATAAATCCTTTTTTGCCATGGTGGGTTGCATGATTGAGCAAGGTGATCAATCGGCAGAACATGTGGCCGAAATGCTCACCAAATTTGCTTAAGGCTAGACATGCCTCAATCGCACGCGCAAGTCATTCAACTGTTTGACAACCATTCAAGCACTTATACCTATTTGGTCTTTGATCCTGACACGCTAGATGCCGTCATCATTGACCCCGTGGACGATCAAATTGAACGCGATCAAAAGCTCATTCAAGACAAGGGCCTTCAAGTCAATTGGGCTTTAGAAACCCATGCGCATGCAGATCACATCACCAGCGCAGGTTTGCTGGCTGAGCATTTGGGTTTGAAAACGGCCGCACCTGAAGGCTGTCACATTGGCACAGCCTCGGTGCAACTGGTCGACGGTCAATTGATTCCGTTTGGAGCGTTTGCGCTCAAGGCATTGCACACCCCTGGCCATACAGCAGGCAGCATGAGTTTTTATGTAGCTGACAAAGATGGCGGGCATGTTTTCACGGGCGATACCTTGCTCATTCAGGGCTGTGGCCGGACAGATTTTCAGTCGGGAAGCGCTGAAGCGCTGTATCACAGCCTGACTGAGATCTTGTTCAAATTGCCTGAAGGCACCACGGTCTGGCCAGGGCATGATTACAAAGGCCGAACCCATTCAAGCATTGGCAATGAAATCAAAAACAATGTGCGTGTTGCGGGTCAAACCAAAGAACAGTTTGTGGCAACCATGAACAACCTGAACCTGCCGAAGCCGCGTCGAATAGATGTAGCGGTCCCCGCCAATTTAAATTCTGGATTACGGCAAGATGCCGGAGGAGAGCCTGTGCGAAATGATGTTTTAACCATTCGGCCAGCCCAAGGCTATGCCGGCGATGTCTACCCAGAACTGGCTTGGCATTGGGTGCAGTCAGGCGAGGCGGTATTGGTTGATGTGCGCTCTGATGCCGAGCGCGCTTGGGTGGGCTTTGTGCCTGAAGCCAAACCGTTGGCTTGGAAGCAGTGGCCTGTGGTGGATATCAATCCAGAATTTGATGCTGGCATTCAGGCGATTGCGTCAGCAGGCCTCAAAATTGTATTGCTCTGCCGAAGCGGTGTCAGGTCTGTGGCTGCAGCGCAAAGGGCCAGTCAGTTGGGCATCGAGGCCTTCAATATTTTGGAAGGTTTTGAGGGCGATCCCGATGCCCATGCGCACCGTGGCAAATTGGGTGGTTGGAGAATGCGCGGACTGCCTTGGAGACAAAATTAATGAATACAAAAGCCGCCCCAGCTTCGCTCAGCCCTCAAGTTCAAGCCTTGCTTGCGCGCATTGAGGCTAAGCAAGATGAGGTGGTGGCGCTCACGCAAGACTTGGTGCGAATTCCAACTGTCAATCCACCTGGCGATGCTTATGAAGCTTGTGCCAGGTTCATTGGCGAACGTCTCAAGCCGCGGGGCTTTGCGGTGGAGTATGTCAGAGCGCACGGCGCACCTGGCGACTCAGATGCCAAACCGCGGGTTAATGTGGTAGCGCGCTGGCAAGGCTCAAGTGCCGGCGATTGTGTTCACTTCAACAGCCACATCGATGTGGTGGAAGCCGGTAGTGGCTGGACTTCCGACCCCTTTGGCGCAGAAATTCGCGAGGGCAAAATTTATGGCCGCGGTACCAGTGACATGAAGGGTGGCTTGGCGGCCAGCATCATTGCGATTGAAGCCTTGATCGAATCGGGACTGCCCATTCCAGGCGCACTGGAAATCAGTGGTACTGTCGACGAAGAGTCGGGGGGCTTTGCGGGTGTGGGTTATTTGGCAGAGCGCGGCTACTTTAGCAAGCCACGTGTGCATCACGTCATCATTCCAGAGCCTTTAGGGGTCGACCGAATTTGCTTGGGTCATCGGGGTGTTTGGTGGAGTGAGGTAGAAACCAAGGGGCGCATTGCGCATGGCTCGATGCCCTTCCTGGGCGACAGTGCCATCAATCACATGAGTGCCTTCATTCATTTGCTTGAAACTCAATTGCAACCACGCTTGAAACAGCGCCATACTTCCGAGCCCGTTGAGCCACCAGGTGCCCGCGTGAGCACCTTGAACATCAACAGCATCCATGGCGGTCAAGTTGAGCAGCACTATGTCACCGATACCCGTGGCTGGCCCACCGCTGATTCACCGTCACCGGTGGTGGCCCACAGTTGCCGCACCGTCCTCGATCGACGCTTCATTGCAGAAGAAAATTTAGAAGCTGTGAAACAAGAAATCATTGACATGCTCGATGAATTGAAACGCACGCGTCCTGGTTTTGATTTTGGAATTCGCGACATCATGAGTTTTGTGCCTACCGCTACCCCTCGCGATGCGCCTGTGGTCGATGCCACGGCACGCGCCATTGCGCGTGTATTGGGGCGCGAGCCTTCTTATATTTCGAGCCCAGGCACCTACGATCAAAAACACATTGTGCGAACCGGCAAGCTGAAAGACTGCATTGCTTATGGCCCAGGTATTTTGGATTTGGCGCACCAGCCCAATGAGTATGTGGGCATTCAAGAACTGGTCGACTCGGCCAAAGTGATGGCCTTGGCCAGCCTCACTTTGACGGGTGCCATGCGTTAAAAATTCAAGGCTTGAAAAGCACCTTGGCTTTAAAGCCCGGGTGGGCGCTTTTGAATCAAATCTTGCGTGGCCATTTCATAAGCATGGGCTAC
>Ga0315899_10001883_pt1 | contig 23669 bp, 23 predicted proteins | sample LakEriMetagenome_2_FD_203518 | JGI IMG/M metagenome (GOLD analysis project Ga0315899, IMG submission 203518) | Freshwater fungal communities from buoy surface, Lake Erie, Ohio, United States - Buoy 4 MA112 | ecosystem: Environmental > Aquatic > Freshwater > Lake | place: USA: Lake Erie, Ohio... | reverse complement strand
AGAGAAAAGTTTATTGACAATCAAATAGATGACTGAAGGTCGGTAAGTACAACGCCTCTTCAGGGTGGCACCGCCTGCCTGGATAAGCAAGAACGAACGGCCTCACATTGAGTGCAGATAACCCTAAACCCTAAACCCTAAACCCTAAACCCTAAACCCTACAAGTACAGACACTCAAGAATTCTGCGACTCATCATCGGAATAGGTCAGAACCCGACGCAGCGTCTCTCTTCGTCCTCTTTCTCCCCCCTCCTCCCTTTGAATCCCGGTCAAGCACTGGCCCGTGCTGTGGACTGGCGTGCGGAATTTTTCTCACTTGCTCCTGATGGGGCTTAGGGGTTTGTCACTTGCTCCTCATGGGGCTTAATGCACTATGTTGTGTGCGTTTGCGTGTGTAAAGCGCGTATACAATCCTATTTGGAATAGGCGTATTTCTGACAGCGGTCTGACCACATTCTAAACCAACTTCCAGTCAACGACCTAGTATGGGCTCACGAGTTCGCGACCACTGCTATCACTCGCACAGGCTTGAGGCCCCCAGTGATGCGCGATTACGTGAAGAGATGCAAACGATACACTTGCACTTTGACAGGCGTCAACAGTCTCAAGACTCAGAGTCAAGAGCCTTCTACCCTCTTCTGACTACGCGTTTATTTGCACTTTCTCACACCAAAGCATCTGTATCCAGTGCATGAACCCCCGGCCCACGTGCGCCTCGTGTTGGCATACGAGCTATCATTTACGTTGGTACAGGTGTTCGTTGCCTTTCTGGGGGCGTTCTCCCCCGCAAATCCGACGGACGCACTGGTGCCCCGGCGCTGATGCTCTTTCGCTGCACATCCTGACTTGCCGCTTTGGGCACGGCGGCACTCAACACTCGCGCACGCGGTCCAGGGGCGTGGTCCACTCTCATCACGTCGCTATGCCACGTCTCTATACAAGTGTTGAGCATCTTGGTGGCCAATTCGTTGGAAAAGGGGAAGAGGAACAGGCCGTGCGAGTAGGTAGGTCTACTCGGGGTGGGGCGTGTGAAGTCAATTTTGATGTTGGAGCGGTACACAAATCCTCCGCCCATTTTAACAGAGCCGTCTACCGAACGACGTGACGAGACCGTGTCGACGTCGTGCCTTCGTCCGCGCGCTCCAGGAGGATCGACAAGCAACTTGACTCGGTTCACGACCGCACGAACATTGTCTTTGCTGTGTGAAAGGTACGCAGGCGGCGTTGTCATCTTGTCTACCATGATGCCATCTCCACGGCGATAGGGCTGCGAAAGATAGACAGCGAACGAGGAAGGAGGGAGTGGGGGAGGCAAAGAGAGTGAGTCAGCGTTGTACATACAACTATCATCACCAGCATCACCGTCAATTCGTGTGTGCGCGTGTGTTTTGTTCGTGTGTTTTGTGCGTGTGTTTTGCGCATGCGTGCGTGCTTGTACACCCATAAACATATGCACACACGCACACGCATTGCATTCACGTTTGGTCTGAAAGCACATGTGAAATACCGTAAATCAGATTCGCATACATACACGAGAGCGTCTGTGTGCAAACATGTGCTGTTGGCTGTCTCTTCGTCTGTCGAACTTCTTTGCGCATGCACGCATTGATTTTGTCGCAAACAAATACCTTATCCGCACGATACCAGTCGCCTGTGCATGGATCTCGTTCCCAGGGCATGCTGGGTTCTGGCCATTCTATGGGTCCGGGCTCGGATACCCGCACCGCGGCAGCAGACGGCGGCGCGATTTGCAAGCGCCCATCCTCGTTCACCCTCTGCAGTACTCTGTTGTCCGCGCGAATGGCATCGGTGATGGTCTGGCGCAGCGTGTTCTCACCCGGGGTGCGAGAGTTGACCGAAATGCCTATAAGCCCTTCCAGATTCGACTTTTTGTCTGCAGTTGAGTCGCGCAGCGATTGAAGCCGGTCGCTTGTCATATCTGCTGACGCCCTGATGACGTACGGCAGCCCCTTCTGGCTGTAGTGCGCCATCGTGAGCTGCTGGCGCTCAGCTTCTCTTGCTTCAGCATCCACGCGTTCGCGGTTCGCCAAGTCCAGCCTCACATAGTCTTCCATGCGGTCAAGCACGGCCTGCGAAATCGCAGGGCGGCTGTACCATCGCTCCGTTGCCTCCGCCATCTGCGCATCCGCCATGCTGGCGTCCATCGTGGTGTGCAGCGGCGCTCGTTCCGCGCGCTCCAACATCTCCATGGACTGCCCCGCGCCATGCGCCGCCGGCGCAGGCTCCACCCGCACTGCCTGCATCCGATCCTCTTTGCTGGACGTCGGCAAATGCCTGCTCGGTATCTCCACCTCCACCCTGCTATCTCGGGCGGGCGTGGCGACATGCACCGGGCTCGCGCTTGGCTCCTCGAAGTCGGTCCCCGTCAGGAAGGTCAACGAGCCCGACTGTGTGCCCATGCTGGTGCGCGGGCGATGCGATGACTGCAGGTCCTCGCCCCAGCTGCTGGTCGACGCAGCAGCCGGGCGCGCCGACTGCGGGGGCCGCTGGCGCGGCTGAGGGTGGAACGTGATGAGCTGTTGCTGCGTGCGCTGCGGCTCAGGGTTGCTGCGCGCTGAGGCCATCGGCGTGGTGCCTCGCGCATGTGCTTGGCGCCAGCGTAGCTCCTCGCGCTCCCCAGCACGCGTGTCGTTGATTGCCCCCTCCTTGTCGTCAACGGACACGAAGGCCGAGCCAAAGCCCTGCTGCGAGCGCGCCGCATCAATCGTGAAGACCTGCTGCAGCACTTCGCGCGCATAACCCTCGCGCTGCTTCTGGGTCCCAAAGTCCAGGTTCAGCGCAAGCTGCGGCGGTGTCCTCGGCCTCACCGGTGCGCGCAGTCGCTGCCGCATTTTGTGTGCTCCCAAAAACGTTGGGAAAAAAAAATTCTTGAGTCATGACCAGACCCCCAAAATAGGCAAACGAGAAAACAGCATGGTGAGCGTGGGAGTTGTGGGTGCCGGCGTGCTGCTGCGTGCTGCTGCGTGCTGAGTGCTGCTGTGTGCTGCTGTGTGCTGCTGTGTACTGCTGCGTGGTGTAAGTCTGCCCGCGCTGCACGCACGTGGCCTGCTTTCATCCCTCTGTCCTGGCTCCCACCTATTGCGTGGGTGCCAGGAAGGGCGCCAGCTGGCGGTGCGCGGGCGAACGCCGCCGCCGCGGCACTGCTGCGCATGGCGTGCTAGCACGGCTGCTGCTCTGCCCGTCCGGCCGCGTCCCACCCGGCCGCCGCTGCCCCCCTTCTCTACAGCTGCCGCTCTTCACCTGGGAAACGCACGCGTACGCTGCTGTGGAAGTGGTGTGCGGTGGGCGCAGAATGTGAGCAGTAGCGAAGTGGGTGAGCCGAGGCGCGTGTGCGATTTTCCAGCGCCCTGACGGTGCGCTGTTGCCTTGGCTGCCCTGCCGCCCTGTCCCGGTCGCAGATCGGCAAGTTCCTCCCCAACGCTACCAAGGAGCAGCAGGCGTACAAGGAGCAGCGCCAGACCACAATGCTCCAGCAAACTGGCCAGTTCACCATGCTCACTCAGTTTACCAAGCTCGAGGATCCAATCGCCGCTGCCCTCGCTGCCCACGGTGAGCGTTAGGTCGTCGTGGAGTCTCTCGCGTTTGTGCCATGGCTGCGGACGGGGGCAACTTGGCGTGCGGAAACAACCTGCTGTGGTGCTGCAGTCACAGCACGTACCCGCAAGGAGCTTCAGTGGTTTAGGGAAACAAAGGTTTTAGGTCAGGAAGGACGGCGCTGCGTTGGGTCGAGCCGGATTGGAGATAGCGGCTGTGCGTGGGAATCTTGCCCGTGTGGTGCGCATCGCTGACGTTTCTGTGCAACGCTCCTCCTTCCATACCCTTCCCCTCTATTCCGCTCCCCTATCCCCCCGTTTGCACTGCGGGCATCTCGACGCCATCAGGTGACGGCGTGCAGCACAAGAAGAAGAAGTCGATCGATCCCAACAACTTCTTCAACCCTAACTCTACCTGGAGATAAATGCACCAGCCTCGAGCTCAGGGAGAGGCACGCTGATGGCGCCCATGCTTCTGAAGGGGTTGACAGCTAAGGGGACTTCTGAGCGCGGCATGTGTATCTTTGTTCGCCGAGCGCCGGGAACCCGGGGCGGCGGTGGGCACAGAACTGGCTTGACTGTGTTCGGAAGATGTAGTGCGTGCAGCATTGCCGCAGCTATGCTTTGGCACAAGCGTGCACGTTTTGTATGTTTTTGTTTTTTTGTTTCAAACGTCAAATGATGATACCCTATGATGGACCGTCTAGCCCCCTAGATGAGCGCTCATCGTCACCTTCTCCTGGCGCGTCAGCGTCTCCCTGCACTTAGCGCTCGCTCAATCGTCCGAGTCATGAAAAATTCCAACACCCTTGTTTGTGCGTTACGGCGCTCGCTTTGGACGACTGCCGCTGCCCTCTCTAGTCTTCCTAATTTCCAACACGGGTTCGGCCACCCCCTCGGTCTGCATCGAGTCCGGAGGGCGCAGGCGCGGGCCTCCGCTCCCAGTGCCATAAGGGCATCTCATGATACAGTTCGGCTATGGTGTCGCACATCCATTCGTCTTTGGCTCGTTGAAGCTCCTGAAGCGTGATGGACTTGGTCACATCGTCGTGCACCATGCATCTTCTGACGATGTTGCACAGTTCCTGAGCGATGATGTTGGTTGTTGTTGAGAATTATGTCCTCCACATTTCTTTGAAAAAACAAAGATGTCCGATGCCGTGCAATTCCCGAGGTGATCAGCCCGCTTATATGCTTGCACCCAAAGTGGCTGCAGCTTGTCGAGCTCGGATTGTCTCCATTGTACCTAAGTCTTTTTTCCCCACTTTTTCTATCTTTGGTAGGCGTCTCTTTTTCTTTTCTCTTTTCTTCTTTCTTTCTTTTTTTCGCGCCGGTACACGCGAAGGCTTGACACGCGATAGATCGATCAACACATGGTTTATTCGGAACGAAACACGGTGAAACTTGCTGAAGTGTCTGTAGTCAAGGACGCTACCGCAGCACTTTTTTCAAAGAGTCTGGAGCTGTTATGGAGACAGGGCGTGCAACGCCGACGGGACGGGCACATGGTGCGCACTCGTTTCAAAACCCATAGTCATCAGACAGCCATGCGTGCTTCTGTGGAGAGTACACATTCAACCGTTTCAGAGCTTGGACGTACTTTGATCATTCCCCGTACTTGTTCCTCGGAACAATCTTCCCGCCGTGAGATACAAACCCCTGTTTTTGTTTTGCGAAGTAAGCATAATATCTTTTTGTTCACATACTCAACAAAACTTTGAGACATACCTCTTTTTTTGTAAGTGCATTTTATTATTTTGTATTCATTTCCCCCCCTTTTTTTGATTTCACTCTGTCACTGATCTCCTTCTTGAAAATCATTGCATTTCCATAGTACAACGCCTCTTGCTCGCGTGGATGCTTGTGTTCAAAAGCGTCAGCACGGGAAGTTTCTTCATCTGCTGCTTCTTTTACGACTGCTACGGGGAGAATCCCCGTCTTTCTCGCGTCCAAGGTTTACGGCGGTTCGCAACCCGCGCATCTCGCCGCCGCGCGGCACGATGCGCGCCGATCCACGCGCCACATGCACACACACCTGCTTCACGCCCAAGTTGTTCTACCAAGTTGTCCCCCGCGGCCGCACCAGCCATTAAAGGAAAATAAAAAAAATCAAACAAACTTCACATGGGACAAAGATTTATTGGCACTACGCAAGAATTTAAAAATAGCGCTGACGATGATGTCAACGACCTCTTCCTTTGTAGGACTCCTTCTTGATGATGTCAAGGACCTCGTCCTTGAAAAACGGCCCCGGGCCCCGGCAGCGGAGGACGGCGTGCCTCCTTCTCTACAGACTCGGATACCTTCTCCTACACACATGCTGCCCGCTCGCTTGCCCCCTACTCGATGGGCGTACGCTGATGCAATATATGCAGAACTTTGAGCAGGGCCTTTACACGCCTTCCCCCTCGGTATGAACACATCTTATCATTCATTTATTTTTACAAGTCAAGCGCAACCCATCTAATCATCCTTTAGCCACTCCTATGCGTCTGCAGGCTCCTCTTCCGTCGCCTCCCACGTTTCCTCTCTCCCGCCAGGACTCAATATCTTCTGCTCCTTCCCTTGTGCTTCTGCATCCCCGCCCTCATCCTCTGCCGCGTTTCCCGACTTTCCCGCCGCCCCCTCTCGTCCCCCTGCCTCGCCCAAAGCTGCTGCGTCACCTGCATTTCGATCCTCATCAGCTGCTTCAGCAGTCGCAACCACACCTTGATCCACAGCGATATCTCCTGCGGCCACACCCGCCTCGCTCTCTGCGGATGCCTCTCCTGATGGGGCCTCTCCTGGAGCCCCATCGCCAACAGGTGCGCCTGCGCTGCCGTCGACTGCATCCCTTGCCTCCCCTCCTGCTGCCTCAGCCTTTTCGGATTTGTTCAATATTTTGGGCTTGGTCACCTTCTTTCCATCCAGGGAATCGGCAGGTGCGGGGGTAACCGGCGAACCGGATACCTTTGCTGGTTTGAGCGGCATCTTGGGCGACTTGCCTATGGGCGACTTGGCTATGGGGCTGTCCAGCGATGCCCCTGCAACATGTGTACCCATTTGTCAGTGTGTGTGAGCGCGCAGGCGGGTATGTACGATGTGAGTGCGCGCTCGTGGGTTTGTGCCGTCGAGCATCTAGCAGGTTGACGCGATGATAGTTGCATGCGCAGGCAGTCAAGACCAAGCAGGCACGTCACACACACCGAGGTCGGTCGGCGTCGGCGCGATGTCATCGCGCAAAAGATCGGGAGTTACGCCCATTCTGCCTGCCTGCTGCCCACCGGCGCCATTTTTCTTCTCAGGGCTCCGAGTCTTTGGGCTTCGGTTGTTGGCGCCTTTGGTTATGTCTGCCTTGCCTTTGGGAGGCGTTGGGTCCAAGACGCTCTTCTTGTTGCCGCGAATACGTGGTGTGCCGTTGCCTGCTGCGGTTCGCAAGGGGAGTAAAAGGAAGGGCAGGATCACCATGGAGGCGGCGGTAGCGTTTTGCAGCGTTGTACACGGGGGGAAGGGTGCACGAGTTGTTTGGCGTGTGGTACAGGGTGTAGGGGCCCGTCTGCGCGTGCGCTTCTCTCGTTCCACGCGTCGCCGAGACCGCATACGACACCGCAAGAATGCGCAGCCGAGCAGCTGGCTGCTGCAATACTATTGACCTAATGACCAATGCGTGGCCCAGAGGCATAGGGTTTGCTTCATGTTGGTGGCTTTCTGCAAATGCACCAAGCATGCAAGGCTCATTTGCGGAAAGCCACCAACAATTTAGCGACCCCTATGCCTCTACGCTACCAATTAAGCACGCGTTGGGGGCCATGATCCTCGGTAGGATAAAATATCACGGAAGAAACTAAGCAGAACACGCGTCTACTCGCAATCTTTTCCCACTCTCTCGCCTCCAGCGCCTCTTCCAAACATCTTCACGAGACATAGTGGAAAAGGGCGCGTGCGAGGACGTGACTAGACATCCATTAGGGGAATGGGGCTAGACGAGTTCGTGGGATGTCACACGAACTCGGTGTCACGAACTCGGTGTCACACGAACTCACTCACTTGATGCTTGAGCTTCAGAGAGGGGATACGGAGGACCATCGTTGATGTGACTGACCAAATCTAAGGGAGCGTGCGACACTAAGGCAGCCGCATTCTCCGCTAGTATTCCCCAGCAAGGAAGGCACGCAACATCAAGAGAGAGGACACAAACTCGCACGTTCACGAGAAACAGACAGGGCACAGGCCCATTCCACGCACGCACAGACACACGCAAACACGCACAAGCACAATACACGCACACACACAAACACAAACACAAACACAAACACAAACACACACACAAACACACACACACACACACACACACAAACCACGCACACGCATTCAGAGAGACACAGCCAAAGAGAGGGTCCTGAGACGTGAGAAATTGGACGGGACAGCAATGGGATAGCACGAGCACGCATTCGAGAGAAAGAGAGAAAGAGCAAGCGCGCACACGAGAGAGCGAAAGCGAGAGTGGGAGAGCGAGCGAGCGAACGAGCGAGTGAAAGAGAGATGGGGAGAGCACACATATGATAAAGCACACACGCACACGCACACACATCACAGACCTTCTTCCTTCTTTTTGCGCAGGTGTTCTTGAATCTTCTTGCGGCGGTCAGCTTTACTCAAGTTCTCTTCTTGCTCCACCTTGAGCGCCATCTCCGCCCGTTCCTGGTACGGTGAGTGAGTGAGTGAGGGAGGGGAAGTACACGCATGCACATGTCACAACACACGTTCACACTGGACGCATGCAGGTACATCACGCAAAAAAAAAAACCCCTTGCACCTTCCTCCCGACATGCACGCATGCACGCATGCACAGTATGCACGCATGCACGTGCGTTGATGGATGCACGCATGCAGAACGACAGAAACACAGCAATACGAGCCGCACCAGCTCGACACGCAGCTTATACTGGGCGAGTTTGTCTTTGAGCTTCTTGCGCCGGGCGGCCTGAAAAGATTCTGAAATTGAGCACAGCTCTGCCGCGAGGAAGAAAATGCTGCAACGCGCATGTACATCCCCAACACAAGCGGTTGCATGAGAAGGGAGAAGGAGGAAGAGGAGCGAAGAGGAGGAGGAGACGCGCCTCGAAATTTCGTTCACGGGCCTTCTCTGCATCCATCGCTGCTTTCAGCCGCCGCTCTTCTTCTGCCTTCCTCTCCTCCACCTGCGCCACACAATCACACCAACACACGCACGCACATGTCTAGTCAGGCTCTGTGTATACACCATCAGAGCATTCTTGATCCTCAGCTGAAAATACATAAATAATGTTAGTTTTCACACCATTAGAGGAGGCTTGATCATAATGTTTGGTTTCACATGATTAGAGGAGGCTTGATCCTCCGCTGCCTCCCCACAGATCGTATCTTTCATGTGTGTGTGAACACTCGCGCGAGTGCGTGCGTACAAACGCACGCACACACACACACACACACACACACACACACACACACACACATCACCTCTTGGCGCTCAGCACGGTAGACAGCAAGTTTTTTGCGCAGTTGCGCCTGTCGTTTCGCCATCTTCTTGAGCTGCCACAGACGCATGATAGAAACAGAGACATGATAGACCAGAAGTGAGAGATAGCGCGCACGGGGGCGGGGGGCGGGGGGGGGAGAGACTCAGGTGTGTGCTCTTTCATAAATGTGCTTGCACACACTATGCACCTGTTCGTCACCGGTGATCGCTGAGCGCGCCAAGAGCATCTTGTCCATCTCCTGTGATGTATGTGCATATGTGCGCATGTGCGTGAGTGTGTGTGTTTGTGTGTGTGTGTTACCCACTTTGTCTGACCCCTCCTGCAAGTGCCCCCCCCCACCTAACCTCCAGCTCGGCAGTGGTACGGCGCGCCCCGGCACCCGCACGCGAAGGTGCAATGTTTGCGCGTGGCGGCGCCACTGCGGGTGTTACCCCTCGCGAATGCGCCTTGCCCTCCTCTCCGGCAACTGCGTTGTGAGAATGCAAAAGCATGTCAGCGCAAACAATGTTCTACAAAAATTTAAATATTAATAAATTTGATGCTCATCTATCCTCATCCGCACCCACACACATAACCAGATGGAAGGAGGGACATGCGAGAATAATAGCTCGTCCGAAAGCCACAGGAAGGTAGCCGTGTGCTAACGTGAAGGTGAGCTAGACACACTACTTTCTCAGTTCTTGAACAAGGACATGAGGCATCTAGAACTCTTCATATAATCAATCGCATCTCTAGACATATTCTACGCATAGATTCAGCGCGGAGCAAGGCAGCGGCGTACCCGGGCGCTGCTGACGCATCACATCATCCTCGCCTCGCTTCAGCCGGGCGCCCTTCTTGCGCTGGTCGTCGCTGACTGGCGGCCGATTTGCCCCGATCTTATTGTCCCCCTGCGCGGAGCGGACGCGTGAGAGGGAGAGAGAGAGGGAGAGGGAGAGAGAGAGAGGGAGAGGGCGAGGGCGAGGGAGAGGGTGAGGGAGAGTGCCCATTACTATCGGAGCACAATGCACAACAAAGTAATCATAAACAATGAATAATAACAAAGTAATAACAAATAACAAATTGTCGCTTGGCGTAGACCTGCTTCGAGTCCTTGCTCGCCCCTCCACGAACTCTTACCACACTCCCTCTGACTCACGCTCACGCTCACTTTCCACCCAGCCCACATACAATACGTGCCTTCTGACTCGCACACTCTCTCCAATCTTCCCCACCATCCCTCACATCCCTTTTCACGCGCGCGCGCGCACACACACACACACACCGCCGAAGTGGCATCAGAGAAGATGAGCTCAAGAAACTCGAGGGCGAGCGCCACGTTCTCCTTGCGCTTGGGCGTGAATTTCCACATTTGCACGTGCCGCTCAATGTCAAAGGCGCCCTTGTTGACACTGTGCTCGGCATCCCTCTTGAGATTAAAGGCGCGTTTGGGCGCCACTGACACGACCGAAACATCAAAAGGCACCATTCTCTCACCTCCGCCCCCTGCCCCGCCGCCTCCTGCCCCGCCGCCCCCTTCCTCGTCTAGTCCACCAAGGAAACCGCCGCCGCCGCCGCAGCCGCCCTTGAGCGCGGCCATGCGGCGCTCGACCTCGGCGCGAGCTTGGCGGAAGATGCCTTGTTCACGCTCTCTCTTGCGCACCTCTTCTGCCTCCTTTTCAAGGATCCGCATCTGGCGCTTACGCTTGATTTCGGCGATCTCCTGCTCGCGCTTCCGCGTCTTGGGGCTCAGGTCGCGCAACCGGTTGATGCGCATGCGGTCCTTGTCCGGCATGGACATGCTGTTAAAATTCTCAAACGTCAGTGCCCTATTATATTTACTATGTAAAAATCACATTAGAGAGTACTTTTTCAGAATTTGTACCGGTCATCGTCGTCACTATCCTCAAGGTTTTTGAACGTCTTGCCTGCCAGCCCAGAAGACGGACGACCCGCAGCCAGTGCCTGCTGCCGGCGTTTGCGTTCGGCTTTGGCCTCGTGCTTGCTCACTTCTGCTGAGGTTAGCAGGTTGGGTAGGTTGCCAGCCTTGTTTCGCTTCTCCAGAATTGCTGCCTTCTTTTCCTGCTCAGGATCAGTGTCAGATCGGCTTCCTCGCTGTCCCTCCTATTGCTCAAGCGTCTACCACGACCCACAATACCAACCATGCGAAGTGCACACTTGCTTTATGGTGCCAAAAGCCTGCGCCTATACGCCTCTGCACGCCACTCCTTGCAAATATAAGCCATTTATGGTGTCAAGCAAGCCTGCTCCCATACGCCACCACACGCCACTAGACAGTAGATTCATCCTCTCACTCAGACTCATCCTCGCACTCAAACGCATTCTCTCACAGAGTTCTCTCTTCTCTCTCTCTCTTTCTCTCTCTCTCTCTCTCTCTCGCGCGCGCGCGCTCTCTCTACTTATATATATAAGAATCGCGGCATCACCTCTTGTTGCTTCTTGGCACGCTCGAGGTTGGCGGCGCGGCGGTCCGCTGCCGACACCTTGGGCTCTTTGCCGGCTTGCTCTTTCGCCTCCTGCTCCGCCAACGCTTTCATGTCCGTCTCCCGCTTCTTTTCCTTCTCTAAAATTGCAGCCTGTTCCCACACCGAAGCACGCACACACACACAACACACACAGACAAACACGTACGCGAGCACACAAGGTCAGTAGCCACGCATATGCCCACGCCCTTACAGAAGCCACGCACGCTCCAGCCGCACGAAGAACCAAACTGGGCTTACACATGAGCAGCATAGTTGCTCACAGCTGCGCATCAACATTCGATCAAATTACACGTGCAGCAAGTTGCTGCCGTTGGCACCTTTTTCTGATCTTCCAGTTTCTTTGCCCGCTCGAGATTGGCTACCCGTCGCTCCTCCGCTGTCATTTTCGGGCCGCGCTTCTCCTCTTCCTCTAGTCTCAATTTCTCAGCCTCTTCCTCTTGCCGACGTTTCTCTTTTCTCGCCTCGTTTTTCTCTTTTTTCGCCTCCCGCTCCGCTGCTGCCTGCTTCCGTTGCTCGTCCGATTGCTCATTGTGCTTTTCTGCCGCATCCGAACTCTTGTCCCCACGCTCACTCATCTGGCTCGCCTCTCGTCTCGCGCCTCCAGCGCCCCCGGGCACAGAGGGTGCCCGCTGAGGACCTTCATTCCGCCTCGCTGCAGCGCCTCCCGAGCCTTTGCTGTCGCCGACCCGCGCCGACGAAGGCCGGCCGGGAGGAGGCGAGCCTTCAGCGCGTGGCGTATCAGTCTCGGAGCATAGCACCGAATCTGCAGACTTGCGGACATGCGAGTACCGATCCTTTGCCACTTCTTGCTTCCCAAGCTTGCCTGCACGGCTCACTTGCGCACGCGCATCGGTCTGGCCATCGGTCTGGCCATTCTGAGCTTTTTCTGCCTTGCCCGACAAAGCAGTTTTCAGGAGTTCGAACTCACTTGCCAGCTCCGGTGGCATCTGATGCTGTCGTGTCATCGCCTCCAAGAAGTGCGCGTGCAAGTGCTTATTGTATACCGGGCTCTGTAGCCGCGCGATGCGACACATGACGCGCACGATATCTATTTTGCGTCCTACTGGAACCTGTGCGCCCGATGCTCCAAGCGCCATCGACAGGCCCTTGGCACCAGAAGCGGCGCGGGCAAGGGCCTCGGCACTAGCATCTGCAGGCACGGCAGATGCTACACCCAATGCCAGCCGCGCCAGGCGATCCACGAAGTCGGCCGCCGACGGCAAATCGCGTAGGGAGTCGAGGAGTTGAACCAGACACTTGGTTGCGCCTTGCCTGCAGTCAGCACGCTCGTCGGCCACGCACACACGCGCCATCATGTCGAGGAGCATGAGGCCCTGCGCGGGCTCCAGACGTGGGTGGACTGCGAGCACATTGTGGAAAGCCAGATCCGCCGCTGAGTGCCCGCACACTCGCATTTGCTTCATGAGAGGCTCCACGAGGATTCCGAGAGGCATGCGTGGCGTTCTCTCAAGAATGCGTCCCAAAGTGCTCTGCACTAGGTTGCGCACTTCTTCTTGCGCATAGTTCTCGAGGAGCGAGCTAACAAGCAAGCGGTATGCGATGCTTGAATCCGGAGACTTTGCCGCTATGCACCCTTCCAGGAGTCGGAAAACGAGCGAATGCGCTGTGAGCTGCAGCTTGCTGCCATTCCCCGAACCCTCCAGTGCCTGTACCACGCGCCTGCTGTCGCCATCATCTAACGCGACCATAGTGGCAGCTGGAGTCTTGTTTGCCATCGCATTTTTGAGAAGCGTCCACAGGACATTCTTGGCGCTGTTTGTTGATGCTGCGGCGCCATGCGAGGTACCGTTTACCCCTCCCCCCCCACCCTGTATCTCGGCCATTTCCGCCGGGTACGTCTGCCAAAGAGAGACGAGCAGTTGAAGGGCGCCAGCCTGTGCACACAACAAATGAAGTCAGCAGGGATCTTGTTCTTCTCCCATTGCAGTAGCCCCCGCCTTGCTAGTGCCGCGATGCCGTGCGTGGACATGGCTGCAGTTACAAGTGCGGTGGTGGACATCCCACGGAGATCAATCAGCAGCACTAACACACCAAACCTGTACATCTTCTGCCGCCGACTGCGCGGCCATGTCCCCTTTCGCAGAGCCCGCCCCACCCGATGCAGCCGCAGCAGCCGCAGCAGCTGCCGCAGCCGAGCCCCCACCTCCAGCATCGCGCACCGCGCTGTGGTTCAACTCCTGCAGCACCGCGAACCTGACAAGAGCCTCGCGAATAGTTTGAGACTGAGCAGGTGCGCCCATCGCCTCTACCACTTTGGACAACAGCACAAGCCCGCCGCTGCGCCCCACGCCACCTCGCGCGGGAATTTCGACCGCCAAGAGCTGCCGCAGCCCTCGCCCTCGCCCGGAGAACTCGTACATACAGACGGCGATGGCGTTTGACACCTCGCTCGCATGCTCTCCTGCTAACCCGTGATGCTGTAAACAGGAGAGTGCCGCGCCAATGGCTCCTCCCGCAGGAGGAGATACCCTTGCAGACAGCCAGTCCCAGACTACCCGGCTCATGGACGAAGCAGCGCCGCCGCCGCCGCCACTACCATCCCAACTTCCACCAGCGTGCTGCTGCAGGAGCTCTGCGAAGGTGGTCAGGAGGCGACAGCTTCGGAGCGCCACTGACCCCACTCGCGACAGCATCGCCCAGTGAATCGTAGAAAAAACCAGCTTTGCCTCCTCCTCTGCCGCTCCGTGCCCGCCCCCGACGCTCGCGGCAGCTAAATGGGAAAGCACAGGAGGCAGCTGCTCTTCGAGCGTCTTGAGAAAGGTCTCAGCAATACTACACACACACACACACACACACACACACACGCACACACATATATACATATACATACATACATACATACATACAACATACATACATACATACATACACACACACGAACACGCACACACGCGCACACGCACACACGCGCACACGCACACGCGCGCGCGCACACACACACACACACACACACATGCATACACACTAGCACACACAAAACAAAACAGGACCTGCCTCCGTGGTCGTTACCCGCGGGCAGCAGACCCTCGGCAAGGAACCGCCGCAGGAGCGGCTGGCGGCTTTCGGTGATAGCAGAAAGAGCGTCGGCAGCAGGAATGGACAGATTGGCCGCCACGGCTTCTGAGAGAATGCGTGCACACAGCCTGCCACTTGCTCCTGTACCTATCCCCGCGCCTGCACCTGCTACACCAGCGATACCGCTGCTGCGCACATCAACATCCCCGGCTCCTGCCCCACCTCCATTCACCCATGCACTGGGTCCGCCCAATGGCTTGGCGCCATAGTGAAAGTCATCCTCGTATCGTGCTGGCGGGCCAAAGTTGGTTGGTGCTGGGCCCCCCATTGCAGCACCACCGTTGTAACCTCCGTTTTTGATCTCGTGAACCTTGTAGCCTCCATCTTTTTCATAATCACTGTAGTTGCGCACTGAGAGTGCTGGTGGGCCGCCGGCTATTTGATGGTTTCCTGGCCTGTTACTTGCATTTTGGTACACATTTGTGGGCGGAGAGATGCCTCCAGCGATTGCTGGAAAAATAGAAGGTGCAGCACCGCCCCCGAAGTGAGGACCGGGGCCTGGATTCATTCCATAACCACCGAAGGGGATTGGCGCGTCGCCGAAAGCCTGCGGCGCGCGAAAGTACATACCAGGAGCCGCCTCATGCTGCGAACGCGCAGGTCCCCAGATGTCCGCCGCAGGCGCCCTATTTCCGCGTCCCTGGTCGCCATGACTGAGAACGTTGATAGGCGCGATGATTCCAGCCCTGGGATCAGGCGAGGGGTGGGCGGGCTGAGAAGTTGAGGTCAACTGCCGGTGCTGCCGCCCGTCAAGCACTCCGTGCGAGACGCTGCGATGAACGTTTGTGCCGGGTCTGCTCTTGGACGCCGGCAGCCTGCTCTTCAGCTCCAGTAGCACGTTGACTACAATCTGGCGCGATCGCATTAAGCCGATCCAGTCAGCTGAGCTTACAGGAGGCTGCAGGGGGGTGTGGCGGCGGGCAACTTTGCTCCCTGGCGTGACGCAAATCACTGCGAACAGGCCGGGCACGCAGACAGCGCAGGGCGGGCGGGCGAACCTCTTCGTCACCAGCAACAATGAGCGTCTTGTCATCGTCCGAGAGGCCGACCCGCAAACGAGCGAGGACGGGCGACAGCAGGTTCCACGAGTACAGTCGCTCCGAGGGCGCGGCCCCTCCGCCTGGGCCCAATACACGCTGTGCCGCCACCTGCTTGATCAGCCGGGCCTCTGCGGTGGGGTTGCCGCCGGCATCACCCAGCTCGGCGATTCGACCAGCCAGAATCTTTGCCACGACCTGCCCCGACATGATTGCGTCGGCCGCCGCGGAAGGTAGTTCCACCATGCCGCCGCGCGCCTGCTTTCCTCCGTCCATGCCGGCTTCGGCTCGCAGCCAAGCGGCCACATCTGCAGGCACGATCATCGCTGCACCTTCCCCGACGGGCTTTCACGCGCACCGTCCGGTGTGTCTCCTTTGCCGTGCGCCGAAAATCCAAACAAACGCCATTATCGGTTGGTTTTATGGGGCGTAGATGAAAGGGCCCGAGATGGGCCTGAGACGACGTCCGACTGGGCACTCAGTATCTTGCGGGCGGGGCAGCTGTCCGCGGAGGGCCGCCATGCTATCTAGACCAAAGAGAGTTCCGTGAGGTCCCGAGACGACTCCCCCTTATGCCTCTGACGCTGACGCTTGTCGGGAGCGTGCTACTATACGCACCCGGCGCGTTCTTCTTCTACCCGTGGAAGCCGTTCGCGCAGGCAGCGTTCGGCGATTCGTACCATGTTGGATACGCGTTCTTCCGGCGCGATCACTCGGAGCCTACCAACGTCTGCCTGCATTTGGTAGCGCTCCTCTGGCAGCTTCTCGGCAACTTTGGGTTGTTGAACGCCGTCGACCGGGCGGTCGCACCCTTGCTGCCTGCTCCGCTGGGCGTCCACCGCCCGCTGTCCATGCTCACGGCCGCGCTATGGGTGGTGACTCTCATGCTCTCCCCCGCGCCGCTGGGCTGCTCGCTCCTTTCCTCGCTGTTGATCGTGGTGGTGTGCTGGGCGGCGCCTATGCTCACGCCGAGCGTGCTTGAGCTGGGCGCGCCCACCGTGTTTGTGAGCGTGCTCACGCTCAGCTACCTGTCGCGGGGACAGCTGCGCAAACTCGCGCGCGGTCTCGGCATCGTGCTGGCCTACTTTGGGTTGGCGCTCATTCTCAAAGAAGGCGCAAAATTCGGCGCCACGGCCTTGCGCGGCCGCGCGTGGGCGACCGAGAACCCGAGCACGACGAACCTCGTGCTTGTCTTCATGATGGGGTTGCTTGGTGCCCTGCCTAAGCCGACGATTCCGTGCGTAGTGGGCGGCGTCGCGGTGGTCCGTGCTCTGGGAGAGCTCACTCGCCAAGACGCGCTCACTTTCTATGGCGCTGCCTTCCTCGCACAGCTCTCACAGGGCGTTGCCCATAAGGTGAGCGGGCAGGAGGCAACGCTGCTAAGCCATGAAAAGGATGACTCGCATGACCGTGGCGTCAAACTCGCGTTCGAGTGGTCGCACGTAACGTTTTTCCCCAACTTTCTGCTCCACGCCTGCCACGACGAGCTCACGTGCCGAGCAGAAAGCGCCTCCAACAAGAACAAGAGCAAGATCGAGTAGGGTCACTGGGCCGTTGAGCGAGTCTTCAAAAGCAAGCAACCCCTCTCGCTTCCTTACTTCCGTCCTCCGCGAGGTGCCGTTTGCAGCTGGGAGCGCACTTGGAGCGAATGCGGGGTATTTGTGGCGTCAGCATTTTCGCGGGCCTCGAACAGTAAGGAAGCGAGAGGGGTTGCTTGCTTTTGAAGACTCGCTCAACGGCCCAGTGACCCTACTCGGTACAATAGGGCAATAGCGCACGAGCAAGGAAGTGTCGACCAATACCCTAAACCGACAAAGTTGTTGCTTGTTTTTCAAGAACCTCAGTCCCACCCGCTCCGTCAGCGGGCCTCGCGACCAAGCACGCAAACCGCTCGAGGTGCATCAGGATCGATACTTCTGTCTGATACCAACGACTCGGACGTTCTTGACATTGTGGTCGAGAGGTCATAGCACGTGGGTAAGCCTCCCGGCTCCCGGTTGACAGACACCCAGAAACATCGTGACTTGGACTCGGAGTCGGCCACTCTCACCGATTTATCACACCGCTTTAGGTGGCTTTAGGTCGTGAGAAAACTCTTGCACCCTTGGTGTACCGGAGACCCCACCGCCACCTGGGGACCTTAAAGAGAATTGGTTTCTTTTGTTTTCCAATTAAACACTCAACACACTCCGGGTGAATCACTCGGCGGTGCTGCTCCTCCCATGACAGGTGACTCTACTCGGACATCGGCCTCCTGGCAGAGAAAACACTAGCTTATACCTCTGCTTTCCCCCCTCACTCAACCCCTGCACCCGCCCGCCTCCTCCTCACAAAAGCGTATTTTGCACAGAATGTCCTCCTTCTAAAACAAGGAAAAAGTTTGAGGGCTCGGGGACCCCGGTCTCAACTCGTGATTTTTTTTCAAAAGCGAGTTTTGACTCTATTAGACCGGCCCATGCCCTTTAGGAGTCCTCCCATTGTCGTCTTGCGTTCCATTTTCATGCTGGGATTGACCTTGAGGACGCCTGTAGTACTGTGACTGCTGATGTGTGTGGGCTTGCTCTTCTTCTTTGTCTTTTTGACCGCCATGCCTGTCTCCTGGTCACGTGCCTTCTGCTTTGCGTCCCGCTCAATAGCTTTGGCACGCATCCCCTTGAGGATGTAAATGGGGACCTGATATATTACATATATTATATACTCTCTCACACACACAAACACCCACCCACCCACCCTCCCACCCCCATAAGGTTGTAAATGTGGGGACCTTTTCGTTCTTGGGCGCCTTGGCCCCCATGGCTTTGAGGCGCTTCAATTCCCACTTCTTCTTGTCCTTCCCCTCGAAGCGACTGGCGCCCAACTCCTCGACGATACGCGCAGTAGACACAAAGTCTGCGTCGGGGGTCTCTTTCCGGAATTTTCGGCCGCGAAGCGGCTCTTTCGCGGAAGCAAGGTCCGCGCTGCGGTGAACCTTACTCACGTTGCTTGACATAAAGGCTGCGCGTTCTCGCTCAAGTTCCGCAGCTCGCTCCTCACGTAGCCGAGCAGGCCCGCCCGAAGACTCGCAAGTAGCGGAAACCCTCCCTCCCTCTCCCGCAGACCCCCCTCCTGAAGCCCCCATTCCAGCAGATCGCCCGACAGACCCAACCTCAGCTACAAACCAGTCAAGGCCCTTTCTGCCCGCGCAGTTACGTCCTCCATTTGCCGCGCCCGGCAGACGTTCTAACAAAGAAAAAAAAGTCAGCTGCCCAGTACCTTCTTTTGCAATTGAGAGAGTACTTTTGCTTTTTTTGAGAATGCGCGCTTGCTGCCCATCCCTTGTCCTCCTGGTTGCCTCCTATGAGTAAAAGAGACCTACTATACAAGTAAAAGAGACCTACTATACAAGTAAAAGCGACCTGGAGGCTGCCCATCCCTTGTCCTCCTGGTTGCCTCCTATGGCGGCAGCCGAGTGAGGCCTACTATATGAGTAAAAGAGACCTACTATACAAGTAAAAGAGACCTGGAGGCTGCTGTGAGTCCCGCTTCTTTTTCTTCTTCTTTTTCTCCTGCCTGTCCCCTTCCTGCTTAGCCAGGAGGCGGGCAGCCTTGTCCTTGCTCTTTTGCTCCTTCTCCTGTAATTCAAACACAGACACAGACACACACACACACACACAAATACATAAATACATATATAAGTGTGTAAATATATACATGTATGTATATGCATGCATATATGTATGTATGTATGTATATATATATATATACATATATATATATCACAGATACATATATACTTATATCGCATACACATAAATACATTTATGCATATGTATAAATGTTTATGTGCATATTGTGCGCGCAGGGGAGCGCGAATGCCAACCCGGCAACCCACCCCCCACGCGAACACCCTCACCCAACCGCGCACCCATCTACCGACCCGCCCAGACCCAACGTTGGTGAGCGCGCATGGGTGAGTACTCCTGACCTAAACCCTAAACTCTGAGTCCTAAACCCTGAACCTACACCCTACCCGCTCTGTCCATGCGTTCCGCGCGAGCATGCGTGGTTTAAGCGGCATGTCATGCCGAGATGTTGGGGGGGGGCAGGGTTTAGGGGTGAGGGTTGAGGGCTTAGGGTTAGGGTTTAGGGGTATGGTCTTGGGTTTAGGGTTTAGGGTTTAGGGTTTAGTGAGACCTCGAGAAGCCTTTGGCGCTTGGCGGCCTTGTCCGCCTGCTGTATGTGACAAGCACCCCCCGCGTCACATCATCACGCGGCCCGCGTCACAACATCACACAACCCTGGGCTTGCAGGTACTCGAGGTTTTAAAGAGCGTGGCGCCGGCTATAAACAAAAAGCTTCTACGGCACTGTTACATGTGCGCTGGCTGCAGCTCGCGCCAGCATCGCAGACAGCATGTGGTGTGTGTGTGTTATATAGATACATTCATACATTCATTCATACATACGTATATACATACGTGTTACAAGGGGGGACCCTTGTAGGGCCTCTCACGTGAAGTAAATGTAAACACATCGCAACAATAATGGGCGGACTAATTAGGACGTATTATATATACATACATACATACATACATACATACATACATGCATGCATGCATACATGCATACATACATACGTATATACGTATACATACATATATGCATGCATGCATAGGAGTACGTATCTAGATATGCACTCATGAAATCTATGTACACACACACAATTTATTTATGTATATACGTATACACGTATATACGTATGTATTGATTGCACACCCACGCACACACAACACACCTCTTGGTCGTAGTCGAACCCAAACATGTCCATCATCTGCCGCTTCTGCAGCGCCTCCAGCCGAGCCAGCGCGCTCTGCAACCACCAACGCAACACAAGGCACGCACACACACACACACACATACACGCGGGTCCAGATCAACAAGAGTGCGCTCCAGAGAGTGCAGAAATTGGCACACACCCAGCATGAGACTCGCGCAAACCGCGGCCGAGCCGGGCGTGGGTGCGCATCTCGCAAAATGTGCTGTAGTGAGATGCGCTGTGTGATAACCACCTGGTCGATCGCGTCGCCGTCTTCGGGCGCGGGCCGGCGCGCCGCGGCCGCACCGGACATCGCGGAAGCAAAAAGCTCCCGCGCAACCGCAGCGTTTCGAATTGTTGCCCTCCGTGGGGGCACGGCGGCCTGTTCGCTTACCGTGCGACCCGGCAACTCATTTAACGAAGAAGTTCACGTGTGATCTTTACTGGTGGTTTCCCGTGGCCTCCCCCGGGAATTTTTTTTAGATTCAAGGGGTACCGTTTTTTGCCTGAGGGCAAACTCGGCCGCGGGGATCAGGGCCCCTTGTAGGCCGGGATCCGCGAGCGGTGAGGGTGCGGGATAGGAGGTGGGGGTGAAGAGGTAGGAAGTGCAGGCGCAGCGCGTGCATGGCCAGCGAGAGCGTCGTTCTGGCTTGCGTGTTCCTCTTGCCCACCCCTGGCCCGCAGAGGTTCCGCAACAAGGTCTAGCTGCGCTGGGTGTCCACCCCGCACTCTGCCGTCATAGCGTTCTAGGCCACTCATGCAATGCCAGATTCTGTCGCCCGATGGGGGCGCAAACGCACGCGCACACACTCACGCAAATGCATTTGTGTGCACGCACGCACACTCACATGAACTGTGAGAGAGCAAGAGAGGGATGGATTTAAGAGAGAGAGAGATCGAGAGAGATAGAGACAGACAGACAGAGAGAGAGTGACAGAGATACAGACGCACCGAGAGGGAGGGAGAGGGAGACGGAGAGGGAGGGAGGGAGAGAGAGAGAGAGAGAGAGAAGAGGTCCACAACACTCACACAGCATACACACACAGCGATGGCGCGGCGCATCGCCGGGATGCGAGCGGGAGCTCTGCTCGTGATGCTTGCCGTGGGCGCCCATGCCGCGCATACCGAGAGCGTGCCTCCGCGTCTGAGGAAGCACACAGACATATTGTTGAACGTCGGGGGCATGATGATCAAGGCCTCGCCCTCTGCGCCGTCCCAGGCACAAATTCTCTAAAATTGCCCGGTATAATGGTTTATATAGTAAATACACTAGGGTGCTAACTTTTTGGAATATCTGCCAGCCCATGCGCCTACGCGGCGGCGGCGCATCCCACGGCGCGGTCCCAAAGTACATGAGCAACCGTGCTCTCGATCAAGATGAGTATGCAGCGCCCTACGGAACCATCATGCGAACGAGGAGCGGCGCCATGATTGCGCCTACGCCTACTCCAGAGTGGTTTGAGGAGGGGCTCATGTACCAGATATACCCCTTGGGAACGCCCGGGCCTGGGGGGGGGGGTTTCTTCGGCGGCGTCCCGGCGACAAATGACCTCACGTCGCCCCCTGAGCAAAAGCTCTTGCTCCTGCGACAATGGTATTCGCACCTGGTCAAGCTTGGCGTGACCTCGATCTACTTTTCGCCCCTGTTTGAGTCTGAGACGCACGGCTACGACACGGTGGATTACTTCATGATTGACCGCCGCGTCGGAGACCTAGAGACGTTCAAAACCATCGTGGAGGAACTGCACGAACTGGGGATCAAGGTGATCCTCGACGGGGTCTTCAACCACACCGGCCGCAACTTTTTTGCCTTCCAGGAAATCATCAAGGCGGGGGCCAACTGGGCCCAGTGCCCGTACAAGGAGTGGTATTTCATCAGCGAGGGCAACAGCACCTACGACGACCCCTTCGCATACCGCTCCTGGGAGGGGCATGAAGAGTTGCCGGAACTCAACGTTGAAAACGAGGCCGTTCGAGAGTACCTCTTCAAGGTAGCCGGCTTCTGGCTGGGCGAGGTGGGTGTAGACGGCTGGCGCCTGGACGTGGCGCACGAGCTGCCGCCGGCCTTTTGGCGCGACTTCCGCACCGCGTGCACGCAAGCCAACCCTGAGCACGTGCTTCTCGGGGAGGTGATCCATGGCGACTACAATGTGTGGGTCGGCCCCGGCAAAGGGCTGCTACACTCTGGCACAAACTACCAGCTGTCCAAGGCGCTGTGGTCCTCTCTCAAGGAGCACAACTTTTGGGAGCTGGACTCGGCCATCCAGCGTGACCTCATGCTCTACCGCGAGATGTGCCTCGTCAACTTCCTCTCCAACCACGACGTCGCGCGTGTGGCGACGCAGCTGCAGGGGGAGCCGCAGCTGAACAAGCTCGCGCACTTCATGCTCCTCACCTTCCGCGGCGTGCCGTGCATCTATTACGGCGATGAGTTGTGTGTTCAAGGGCGCAAGGAGGATGGCGATTCCGCGCTTCGAATGGCCATGGTCCCTGCGGATGAAACCTCTGGCCAATGGCCTCACGGTGTCCCCACATATACATGCACATATGTATGCACATATAGCATACAATATACACATGCACAAGTTGCACATACATATAGTATATACATATGCACATGTGTATGCACATATACATGCACACATACAGTACATATGTATGCACATGTAGTATACAATTATGAGAGAGAAAGAGAGAGAGAGAGAGGGAAAGAGAGGGATTACTGTCTCTCTTGCGAGCGCGCGCGCGGTATTTCTCTCAGTCTCACTCGCGCGCTCTCTCTCCCTCCCTTGCTCTGGCTCTCTCACGTTTGCTTCCTGTCCCCCCCTCCTCTCTGAAATCGTGTATGTGTACTGTGTGTGTAATGTATGTGTATACTGTATGTGTGCACTGGATGCGTGCATCCAGTGACATGCATCCTCCTCCTCATACACGTATACTGTATGCGTGCACTGGATGCGTGATGCATACCGCAGGCGGAAAGGAGCTCTTTGGGTTTATAGAGAGCCTCGTGAAATTTCGTCGCCAGCACCCTGCCCTCGTAATAGGCGCGCACCAGCCCCTGTACCATCAGGTGGGAAAGAGAGAGAGAGAGAGAGAGAGAGAGAGAGAGAGAGAGAGAGAGAGAGAGAGAGAGAGAGAGAGAGAGAGAGAGAGAGAGAGAGAGAGAGAGAGAGAGAGAGAGAGAGAGAGAGAGAGAGAGAG
>Ga0315899_10001882_pt1 | contig 23669 bp, 27 predicted proteins | sample LakEriMetagenome_2_FD_203518 | JGI IMG/M metagenome (GOLD analysis project Ga0315899, IMG submission 203518) | Freshwater fungal communities from buoy surface, Lake Erie, Ohio, United States - Buoy 4 MA112 | ecosystem: Environmental > Aquatic > Freshwater > Lake | place: USA: Lake Erie, Ohio... | reverse complement strand
AAGAACTGCAACAGATCCGGCCCTACCCCTTGACGGGGGCGGGGTTCGGGTTCTGGCGGCGCGGGTGCGGGTCCCAGGGAACCTACTGATATAACTGACTTTCCTTCTACTGTGCTAAACTAAGCTCTTCTGTACTACATTCCCATGCTTTCCCTTGCTCTGGTACTCGCCACCGCCTACCCAATCACGAAGGTTGGCTCGTCCTGCCCCTACGGCTACTACTCCCAAGGCAGTTACTGTCTCCCGAACGCCGCAATGCAAAGGCCGGTTCGCGCTGTCCCCCAAACCAGCAGCCCCTGCCCGTACGGCACCTACAGCGCCGGCAACTACTGCACCTGGACCCCAAAACGCTGAAGGGGGCAGGGGTTCAATTCCTGTAATACCCTAGAAGGTACCCGTACCCGAAAAAGTGACCGACACGGCTGGAACCCTCTCGCTCCGCTACGCCCAGGGGCAAGTCTTCTCCAGCCGCAAACGCTTCCGTGTCTTGGTCGCCGGCCGCCGTTTCGGCAAAAGCTACCTCTCCTGCATCGAACTCTTGCGTGGGGCAATCGAACGCCCCGGCGAAACCTTTTTCTACGCCGCCCCCACCTACCGCATGGCGAAAGACATCGCCTGGAAGGTACTAAAAAAACTCGTCCCAAAAGCCTGGATCAAATCCAAAAACGAGACCGACCTGAAAATCGAGCTGGTGAACGGCTCCACCATCGAACTGAAGGGCACTGAAAACGCCATGGCCCTGCGAGGCCGCAGTCTGGCTGGCGTGGTGCTCGACGAAGCCGCCTTCATGTCCAGCGACGTCTGGTTCGAGGTGATCCGCCCCGCTCTCGCCGACAAACAAGGCTGGGCATTATTCATCTCCACCCCCGACGGCACAGCCAGCTGGTTCTACGACCTCTGGTGTTACTGCGAGCAAGACGACCCGGACTGGAGCCGGTGGCAATTCACGACGATCGACGGCGATAACGTCCCACCCGAGGAGATTGAAGCCGCTCGCGCCCAACTCGACGCCCGCACCTTCCGCCAAGAATTTGAGGCCAGCTTCGAGAATCTCAGCGGTCTTGTCGCCGTCTCATTTAGCGACGACAACATCGACAGCGTGGTGCAAGACCTGCCTGTTTTGCCCCTACTCCTCGGCGTGGACTTCAACGTGGACCCTATGTCCGCCATCTGCGCCGTCAAAAAAGGCGACGTGCTCTGGGTCTTCGACGAAATAATCATGACCGGCGGCGCCACCACCTGGGACCTCTGCGAAGAAGTCCAATCCCGCTACGGCGTGGAGCGCCGCATCATCGCCTGTCCGGACCCCACCGGCGGCGCCCGCAAAACCAGCGGCGTTGGCGCCACCGACCACAACATCCTCCGCAAATCAGGTTTTACCGTCTCCAGCCCCCGAAACCCCTGGAAAATCCGCGACAAAATCACCTGCGTCAACACCGCCCTCCTCGATGCCTCTGGAACACGCCGCCTCTTCATCCACCCCCGCTGCAAAGAACTAATCAAATCCCTCCGCACCCTTACTTACGCCCCTGGAACGGGCCTTCCCAACAAGAATCTCGGCGTCGACCACGCCTTCGACGCCCTTGGGTATTTATGCCTACAAACCTTCAACTTGGCCAAGCCCGAGAACCTGGGCAAGACGAACTATCGTGTGTGGTAAGTAGATCGGATCTACAAGATGGCCGCAAAAAAGCCCACCAAAGCCCAGAAAAAGGTGGAAAAAGTGATGTCTGAGTACAAATCAGGCGCACTGAAGTCGAGCTCGGGCCAAAAAGTGAAGAGCCGCAAGCAAGCCATCGCCATCGCCATGAGCGAAGCCGGCATGGCACGCAAAAAACCCACCAAAAAAGGTAAGAAGTGATGGCCAAACGCGGTCTTTACAGCAACATCCAAGCCAAGCGCAAGCGCATCGCCGCCGGCAGCGGCGAAAAGATGCGTAAGCCTGGAACCAAGGGTGCCCCAACCGCCGCCGCCTTCAAAGCCGCGGCCAAAACCGCCAAAAAACGGAGCAAATAGCCATGGCCGCCGTTGCCAACACCGCCGTCGACCGCTTCACAAACGTGGTCGAGTTCACTGGCGCCACAATGACCGCCGTGGATCAGTGGATGGAAGTCCATGCCCAATCCAGTAGCTATACCTTCGCCGCAACCGTGACCGGCGGCGCCAACTTCCAACTTGCCCTGGAATGCAGCTTCAACGGCAACGGCAACTGGTTCACCATTGATAGCAGCAAAACCATCAACTCCAACGGTCAATACGTTTACTTCTACGACGGCAAACCTGCCGCCAAGATCCGTATGCGTATTGCCTCCATCAGCTCTGGAACGCCCAGCGTTGTTCCCCACATCGCCGTCGCTTATCACGGCTGATGACCATCCAAACCATTACTGGCAGCTGCCTTCACATCGAAATTGACGGCGAAGAGGGCACCACGAACGCCACCTTCGTCTTCAAAACGCCTTCCAAACCCGAGACTTTGGGCGGCTTCATTACGATGCTGGCACACGGCATCGAAATCCTGGTGCCAATCGCCGACCCCGACGACGAGGAAGACGAAGATGACGATTGAATACCGCGGCGAGAAATTTGCCGGCTACAACAAACCCAAGCGCACGCCCAACCACCCGAAAAAATCCCACGTGGTACTCGCCAAAGAAGGCGACCAGGTGAAACTTATCCGTTTCGGCCAGCAAGGCGTATCTGGCTCACCAGCACAAAAAGGAGAGTCAGCAGCAGACAAGGCCAGAAGGGCATCATTCAAAGCTCGTCACGCCCAAAATATCGCCAAAGGCAAAATGTCCGCCGCTTACTGGGCAAACAAGGTCAAATGGTGACTACCTACCTTCAACTTTATGAATCCACATTTTCAACTCTTTGACATATTTTCTGAGTCCATCAGCTTTCTCCAAGTGCCAAACATTCCCACTCTTCATGTACTGGCGCATGTGCTCATCAATAGCCCGCAAACACTGGTGAATAACCGGATTCCACGGCTCTCGTACGGGCGTATTCCACTCACGCACGGTAAGGTTGCCGCGTTCACTGCCAAAATAGGTACAAAGTAGGAGTCAAGCCGTGGTCTACAGCGCCAACATCCCACCGACTGGAGCTGTAGTCAGCGAGTCGCCGTTCGTCCGCAGCCTGGACGTAATTGCGATGATGCCGGATTGGCAGGTGATGGCCGCCGTCACCCGCGGCACGAACTATATCCGCGACCTGAGCGAAACATATCTGCCGCAAGAACCACGCGAAGACGACGACGCCTACCAAACCCGCGTCGACCGCAGCGTCCTGAGCCCCTACACCAGCCGCCTAATCGAAACCGCTGCTGGCGCCATCCTCCGTAAACCCATCCACATCGAAGGTGACCCCTACTGGCTGGAACTCGCCCAAAACATTGACGGCTTGGGCTCCAACATCAACGAGTACGCACGGCGTGCGTTGGTAAGCAGCCTGACCTTCGGCCATAGCGCCATCCTTGTGGACTATCCCGCAGCGATGGGTGCCCGTAACTTGGCAGAGGAACGCGCCCAAGGCCGCCGCCCTTACTTCATTCACGTAGACGCTCCCCAGATTTGGGGTTGGCGCCAGGAGAGCACGATGCCTGGCTCCCCCCTGGTGCAAGTCCGCATCCACGAGTACACAACCCGCCCCCTCAACGACTTTGGCGAGGAGCAAATCGAGCAAATGCGGGTGATCTACCCCGGCAAATACGACCTGTACACGCTGGGCCAAGACGTCGTGGAGTTCAGCGAAACCGGCGGCTACAGCCTCGACGCTATCCCACTGGTGCCGATCTACAGCAATCGCCGCGGCATGTTGCGCTCTCAGCCGCCACTGCTCGACATCGCCAACCTCAACATCACCCACTACCAACGCCAAGCCGACCTTATTCACGCTCTGCATATCGCCGCAATGCCCACCCTCGTCCTTGAGGGCTGGGACGACACCACCGGCAGCGCAACGATGGGCGTCAACTACGCCATCGCCATGCAACCGGGCAACAAGGCGTACTACGTGCAAGCCGACGCCACCAGTTTCGACGCCCAAATGGCCGAACTCCAGTCCCTGGAGCAACAAATGTCGACGCTGGGCGTCACCAAACTCTTCGGCCAGAAGTTTGTGGCCGAGTCTGCCGAGGCCAAGCGCATCGACCAAGCCCAATCCAACAGCGTGCTCTCGATCATCAGCCAAGAACTGGAAAGCGCCCTCAACCAGGCGTTCGGTTTCGCCGCCGAGTACGTGGGCATGGAGCCACCCGAGATCACGATCGACCGCGACTTCGACTACTACCGCCTGATCGGCCAAGACGTCTCTGTTTTGACCCAACTCAACCAGATGGGCAAGATCAGCGACGCGATGCTGCTGGAGATCCTGCGTCGCGGCGAAGTCCTGCCGGACAACATCAACATCGAAGACGAGGCCGAAGCCGCCGAGATGGACGCCACCGAGCTGGTGGAAGCCAACGAAAACACCGGCGAAGAGGACATGGAGGAGCGTGCCGAAATGAATCCCGACCGTGTTGACCGCCTGATCGAGCTGCTCTCCCGCTAATGGCCACCAAAAACGAGCAACTCACCCTTGCTCAAGTCACCGCCCTGGTGCGCCTCACCAAAAAGGTCAGCCGCCTCAACAGCATCAAATCCGGCACCGACACCCCTTCCGCCTCCACCGGAAAACTCGGCGACTGGTACATCCAAACCGACCCACTAACGCTGTACGGCCCCAAAACCGAAGCCGGCTGGGGCGACGGCATGGAACTTGTCACCCGCACGCAAGTGACGGGTCTGACAATCGGCGGAGCATTGCCTGGCGGCGGAGGCGGTAGCGGCGCCACCATCACCGTTGGTGCCACAACAACTGGCGCCCCCGGCACTAGCGCCAGCGTCACCAACACCGGCACCGAAAGTGCCGCAATCTTCAATTTCACCATCCCCCGCGGCGACGTTGGCGCCACCGGCCCAACTGGAGCAACTGGTGCAACAGGCGCCACCGGCCCCCAAGGACCTACTGGTGCAACCGGTCCCCAAGGCGCCACCGGACCTCAAGGACCAGCCGGACCACAAGGCGACACCGGCCCCGCCGGTCCAACTGGCGCGACTGGTCCTGAAGGACCCCAAGGCGAACAGGGCGATACCGGTCCCCAAGGTCCTGCCGGCCCCACAGGAGCCACTGGCGCCCAAGGTCCCCAAGGCGACCCGGGCACTGCCGCCACCATCACGATTGGAGCCGTCAACACCGGCAGCCCCGGCACCGGCGTCATCGTCACCAACAGCGGCACGTCTACAGCCGCCACGTTGAATTTCACCATCCCCCGCGGCGACCCAGGCACCAACGCAACCGTCACCGCCGGCACCAACATCACTGTTGTAGACGGGCAAGTCTCAGTGTCGTCCACCGCCGAATTTGACGATGGCACGTATTAACTCTCTTCTTGTAAACTAAGACCGTCCAAGTAGTACACAATCGTGCCTGAAGAACAGCAAGCAGCAGCCACTCCTGTGGAGCCTGTTGCGCCTCAGCCTGTGGCTGAAAGCTCCGATCTGGCCACCCAACTGGAACTTGTCAAGGCCAAAAACGCGGAGCTTATCGCCGAGCGCCGTAAGGACCGCGAAAACCGCGAAACCCTGCAGAAGCAGCTCGAAGAAATCAAGGCTGCCCAAGAACAAGCCAAAACCGCCAAATTGGCCGAGTCTGGCGAGTACAAAACCCTCTGGGAAGAAGCCCAGCAAACTGTTGCTGACCTCAAGCAACAGTTGGCCGCCAAAGAAGCCGAAGTCAACGAAATCCGCCAAGGATTTACACAAGAACAGGTGAAATCGGCCGCCATCGCACAACTGTCCCACGCTGGTGCGCTGGCACCCGATCAGCTGTATCGTTTATTGCAAGAGAACCTTCGTGCCAAAGACGGTCAGCCTGTGGCTGTTGTTGGAGGCATTGAAGTTCCGGTTGGCGAGTATATCGCCAACTTGAAAAATCCCGGCAGTGGTTACGAGCATCATTTCGCTGCAAGTAACCGCGCTGGAATGGGTGTCACGGGCAGTGCCCGCGCCACCGCCCTCCCCGGCCAAGCCAACCCCTGGTCTAAGGACAGCTGGAACGTAACCCAGCAAATGATCCTTCTTAGCAAGGATCCCGACAAAGCCAGGTTGTTGAAAGCGGAAGCCGGCATCTAGCCCCTGTGGGGCAACTCCCGTAAACCACTAGGAGCCCACAATGGCTGCTTCTCTCGAAAACTATTCCGGCGGTACTTTCCTGTCGGATCTCGTCGCACGTCCCGAGTTCCTCGCTTACACCAGCGAGGGCATCTTCGAGCAATCGAAGTGGATCCAAAGCGGCATCATCCAACGCAACGCTGCCCTGGACGCCCGTAGCGGCGGCACCCGGGTGCGCGTGCCCTTCTTCGATCCCATCAACCCGACCGAAGAGCAAATCCTCTCCTCGGCCGCCTGGGGCACCAGCGGTCTCGGCTATCTGACCCCTCAGAAGTCGACCGCCGACGAGCAGATCATGACGATTCTGCATCGTGGTTTCGCCTACGCCGCCGACGACCTCAGCAAGCTGGGCTCTGGCGCCGATCCGCTGGCTCACGTCCGCAACCAGCTGACCGCCGCCATCAACAAGCTGAAGACCTCCACCCTGAAGTCCCAACTGCTGGGTCTGTTCGGTGGTATTTCTGCTGCTGGCGTGCTCGGCCCCAACCAGGTGGACGCCACCGGCACCACCACCGCCACCGAGGCGAACTACATCTCGGTCGCCAACGTCATCAAAACCAAGAACAAGCTGGGTGAGCGCGGCGAGGAGCTTGACTCCATCGCCATGCACTCCGCTGTGGCTTACTACCTGCAGCAAGTCGGGATGCTGACCTTCAGCACCTCCGCTCTGGCTGCCGCTGGTGCCGTGACCTGGGGTGGCGGTGGCGTGGGTATCACCCAGCCTGAAGTCGCCTACTTCGCCGGTCTCCGCGTGGTGATCGACGACCAGCTGACCTACCTGACCGGTGGCACCGCCACCCACCTGGTGAAGTACCCGGTGTACCTGTTCAAGTCCGGTGTGATCTCGGAAGGCATCCAACAGGACCTGCGCCTGGCCGCCGACCGCAACATCCTGTCCATGCAGGACGTGATCGCCGTGGATTACCACTACGGTTTCCACGTGACCGGTACCAAGTGGGCCAGCGGCACCGACAACCCCACCAACTCCACGCTGACCACCGTCGGCAACTGGAACCTGGTGTTCTCCACCACCAAGCAGGTGCCTGTGGCCCGTCTGCTGGTCAACACCCCCTTCGACGTCACCGTCTACTGATAGGCAGTGGCCAAAAGGAAAGGGGCTCTTCGGAGCCCCTTTTTTCTTACTCGTCGATACCCAACCGCATCTTTTCTTGTCGGGCAAAACCCTCAACCGAGTCAATCACCATCTTGTACGACTGAAGAATCGCCTGATTCACCAGCACATACGAGACCTGCAACTTCTCGCAAATCTCAAGGCCATTAACCCCAGCCTCCTGGAGCGCCTTGATCTCTTTGGCAACAACGCCCCAGTCACGAACTTTGCTGAAGTCATAAGCCTCAGCAACCTTGGTCTCCTTGACCTCTTGCGGTTCTAGGCTGGCTTCTGCAGCAACTTTACGCGGAGTCATGAAAGTAGTCCGGCTTTTCGTACTACAGGATAACTGCCGCTCGTTTATTGACGTCCCCTACGGCGAACACACCGAATTGCAAGCCGAGCTTGAAATGCAAGGCGCCAATGTTTACCACGCCGCTCTACTCAGCAGCCCACCCAAGCGAAGACAGCGCTGGAGCGAGGCTAAACTGAGACAAAAGATGTACTGACTGTGGCCGCAGTTATTGATGCCACCTTGAGCGGGGCCTCGGCCAACTCGTACGTGACGCTGGCGGGAGCCAACACCTATTTCGAGACGGTCCCCAACAGCAGCACCTGGACCGACAAAACCGACGACCAAAAGAACCGCGCCCTAATCTCTGCCACCCGCTGGATCGACGCCCTCAGCTTCTACGGCGACCGCTGCACCGACACCCAAGCCCTCAAGTGGCCCCGTGAGGACTACACGATCGACGGCGTTGACCTCGCCTGCACCCTGATCCCAGACGGCATCAAAACCGCCACCTACGAGCTGGCACGCGCCTTCGCCAACGACACCGACGCCATCACCGGCAGCACTGGCACCACCGGCATCTACGACCAAGTGGAACTTGGCGAACTCAAGGTCAAATACAACAAATCCAGCCAGACCAGCGGCGTCATCAACAACGTCTTCGACGTCTATCCCTGGCTCCAGACCTACCTAGGCCCCTACTGCATGGGCGGCGCCGCCAACTACGCCGTCCGCCTCTTCCGAGGGTGACATGGGCCTAATCGACGACACATTTGCCCCAATCCCGACCTCACTCCTAGCGGACTGGGGCCAAAACATCACGTACATCAAAACCGTCACACCCCGCACCTACGACCCCACCACCGGCAACGTGACCGGCGCCGACACCACGGTCACGGTCAAAGCCGTCATCACCCGCGTCACACCCCGCGAATCCGAAGGTCTGTACCAAGCCACCGACGTCAAATTCATCTTCGGCAGCAACGAGCTTGGAACGTACTACCCCACCGAAGCCGACCGCATCCAATACACCCAAGCCGGCGTCACCCGCGAAGCCAAAATCCTCAACGTCAACACCTACCGCGGCGACGCCCCCGTCCTACACATCGTCATAGCGAGGCCCCAGTAATGGCAAAGCTGAACGCTCTAATCAAAGAATTAGATCGTCTCGGCGGTTCTCTGGCCCTTGTCGGCCCCACGCTTGCGGCAGAACAAATTGTGCGGGATTTACAAGATAAAGGACCTCTGTGGACAGGTACCTTTGCAAATTCCTGGCAAATAACAGGCCCACAAGGCCAAATTGCAAGAGGCACCGGCTCTGCTGGTGCTCCTCAAGCTATAGGTTTTAATACAACCCCGTTTAGCGGGCGTCAAGCTACACAAACTTTGCTCAGAACCGTATTTACTACAGACAAAGTTGTGTACACCATCTCTAACTTCTGCTCCTATGCAGATGAAGCTAGAGATCTTGTGGCTTACACGCCGCCTTCAAAAGAAGAACGCAGCAAGATAGGAGAACCTCTGGGACAAGCGACATTCGGTTTCCGTAGCGCCGGCGCCAAGCGCGGTGACGTCAGTGGTTCTGGCCGTAATCGCTCCACTGCGCCCCTTGACTGGTACACCACTTATGCCGGAGGAGGAGAAATGGATCGCACCATCCAAGTAATGTTGGACAAGACATTTAAGGCAGCCCGATGAACTACCAAGCCATCCGAGCCGCCGTCGAAAACCCGCTGCTGACAGCGTTTGGCGCCCTTGTGCCAGCGGTCCCTGTCTACTTCGACAACATCACTGCCGTTCCACCCAACACGACCACCGAATACGTCCGCGTCAACGTCACCTTCGGCATCACCAACGAACCCACCTTGACTTCCAGCGTCGACAACGCCCGTGGAGCAATAGTCATTCGCATTTTCACTGAAAAAGGCCGCGGCCCCGCCCGCAACCAAACCCTGCTAACCACCGCAGTCAACGTGCTGGAAACCCTCAACAACTCAACAAAGGGCACCACCGGCGTTTATTTCAAGGTTGGTGAAATCAACGGCCCTACATTTTCAGCTACAGAAGATGCGCCCCATTTCGTGGGGCGAATTGACACCTCCTACGTCGCTACCGTGCTGTCGTAGGAAGAAACTATTACAGGCGCTAACCTGTAATAAGCCGGGCAGTGCCCGCCCTGTAACAACCCCCTGGTACGCCAATGGCCACCACCGTTCTGTCCGGCACGTCCGGCGCTCTTTACTACAAGCCCGCTGGCACCACCGGCTCGTTCGGTGAGTCTGGCGTGAATACCGGTACCGACACCATCACGGTCGAGACCTACCTGAACCTCAAGGTGGGCGACCCCGTGAAATTCAGCGTGATTAACAGCCAAACCGGCGGCGCTGGCACGGGCACCCTGCCCGCCCCGCTGTCTGCCGTCACCACTTACTACGTGATCGCCTACACCGCCGCCACTGGTGCGCTGCAGGTGTCGACGACCGCTGGTGGCACCGCTGTTGACCTGACCGACGACGGCACCGCCGTTGCCCCCAACGAGTTCCAGGTCGCCTACGCCGATTTCGTGGCCGTGGGCCAAGTCCGCGACTGGACCTTCGAAATCAACCGTGCCGAAATCGACGTCACCACCATCGGTCAAACCCAAGGTCAGTACGTCCCCTTCCGCAGCTACATCGCCGGCTTCGGCGACGGCACTGGCACTGCTACGGTCTACATGACCAACGAGAACGCTTCGATGTCCAACCGGATGATCGAGGACGTGCTCCAGCGCCAGCAAACCGGTGCTGCCTTCAAGCTGTACATCGACCGCGTGTACAGCGGCGGCAACGTGAGCGACACCCTCAGCCGCTCGATCAGCTTTGACGCCACGCTGACCTCGGCCAGCATGAACGTCAACCCTGACGACGCCCAGTCCGTGACGGTGAACTTCCGCCCGGCTGCTACCCCGACCTTCGACTTCAGCACTTCCGCCTGATAGTCTGCAAAACGGACGAAACCCTAACCCCGGCCTCACCGCCGGGGTTTTTTGTCTCTACTCCGCTACACTAATCCGAGACCATCAGGACTTCTATGCCTGCCCCCAGCTCACTGCGTGCCATTGACCGCCTCCGCAAGGCCGCCAACCTGGAGCCCGTCAAAAAGATTGTCGAACTCTCCGACGGCACCAAATTTGAAATGTGGGTGGCACCGCTGACGATGGCCGAGCGCGAACGCGCCCAAAAACAAGCCAAGTCCGACGACGCCAACGCCTTCGCCCTCCAACTGCTGATCGCCAAAGCCCTCGACGATACCGGCTCCCGCCTGTTCAACGCCGGCGAAATCGACGTGCTTAAGAACGAAGTCAAGGACAAGGACCTGCAAGCCCTGATGCTGGCGATCCTGACCGACGACGCGGAGCCCATCGACCCAAAATCCTGAGTGCCGAACTTCGGAAAGACAACTGGCTCATGCTCCAATTCGGAGTCGCCAAAGAGCTAGGCAAAACCCTCTCCGAAGTCAGCACCACCATGACCGCCGAAGAGCTGATCGGCTGGAGCGCCTACTTCAGCATCCTCAACGAGGACCAGCAAAAGGAGATCGACAAAGCCCGACGCCGCCGCTAACCCCGGCGGCTTTTTACGGCGTAAACTGAAGTACCAGAATGTGACGCGGCGCCGTGGCCTACAGAGCCGATATTGAAATTGCGGTTCGTGGCGCACAAGAACTCAAGCGCCTGCAAAGTGAAATTTCTGCGACATCTAAATTAGTTGACGGATTAAACAATTATCTAGAAAATATCGGCTCAGGTGGTATTGTAAGAAGCATAAGTAATTTAAAAACTGTAGTTGCAGATGCTGCTGCAGCTTTTAATAAAGCCGCATTAAATACGGAAGAAGCTACTCTCGCAGCTAGAAAGTATGTAATAGCTACGAACGAGTTAAATGCCGGACTGCGCGAACGTGCTCAGCTATTAAAACAAGTAGCTGATGAAGAGCGTAGAGCTGCTTTGGCGCGAGCTGGTATCCGCGAAACAACGCAATATGGAGGCCCTATTGGTCCGGGACCGGCATCGCCTGTAGGCGCTCTTGTAGGTCAAAAATCTCCTGTCGAAGAACGTATTAAACGGATTATCCGCGCTACAGAAGAACAGGCACAACTAGAAGCCGGTCTTTTACGTTTAGAACAGAAAAGTGCTGAAGCTCTTAATAAACAACTTCAAGCTAGAGGAGAACTTAACCGAATGGCCGCTGTAGCCGTTGGGACGGCACGGGCACTGGCTAATTCGCCTGCGGCCCAGCTTTTGCTGGCTCCCGCTGCCCCCGGAGCACCGGCAATGGGCGGTGGTGCTCGCCGCCGAATAACAGGAGCAGTAGAACGTCTTGGGGGCGCACGCACAGAAGACGAAGCCGCAATGGCCTTGCGCTTCGCGCAAGCCTTGCAGGAACAGGTACGCCCACTCAGTCAAATAGATGCTCTGTACGCTGGAATCGCCGGCCAAGCTGCAAAGTTACAGCAAGTAAAAGCATTGCCCGATGCTGCAATGCTTAATGCTTCCGCACGAGGTATTAAACAATTAGAGACTGCGGAAGATCGGCTAAATAACGAACGCCTGGAAAGTGTTACTCGCCTAAGAGAAATAGATCGCCTTGAAGCCTCACGAGAAAGAAGAGCCGCAAAACTACGTGAAAGAGCGGCTTATGAAGCAGGAACCACTCCTACTGCAGCAGAAATAGGTCGTGGAGGTGGATTATCAAATAGAGCTGGCGGTGCAATAAGTAGCGCACTTATTGGTGGCGGTTTTCCGCTGCTGTTTGGGCAAGGTCCGGCAGCTGCAGCTGGCGGTGCTGTCGGCGGCTTAGCTGGCGGTCTTGTAGGAGGAGGCTTCGGCTTTGCTCTGTCCATCGTTGGTACAGCTCTTGGTGATGCTGCCGAAAAAGCTGATACGTTTAATAAACAACTAGCCGTTTTAAATACCCAAGTTTCCGGCACCGGAAATGCCGCAAAAGTAACCAGTAAAGATGTAAGTAATCTCGCTAAAACTTTCGGTATAGCCAACGATGAAGCTATAAAATTGCTGCAAAGTTTTGCAGGTTTTGGCGACGCTAACGTAACTAAATCGCTGGCTTTCTTGTACGGCGATGATGCTTCTATTCTCAGAGGTCTAGCCGCAGCAAAAGATCAAGCTGATTTAGCCCAAGTAATCCTTGGAGCGTATGAGAAGATTGGAATTGAAAGAGCTACTCAGCTAATAAATCAAATAAAACTGGGCGACTCGGCTGCCGTGGAACTTGCGTTCCAAAAAGCTCTACTTGACGCAAGGATAAAACAAACAGAAGAGGGGCTAAAACAAATAACGATCCAAGATCGTATTGTTGCCGGTCTTGCCACTGCTGCCAGCTTTATGGGCGGCGGTCAAGGACAAATTATTGATCCGGCTATTTTTGGTCAACAACGCGTATTAGAAAACCGTAGAAATAATCCGCCATCTTCGATATTTACTAACGCTTTACAGGGACTCAGGCAGCTACGTTCCGCCACGCAAGGCGTGGAATCTCTTCGTCCAGACAAAGGTGCAGATAGAGCTGCCAGGGATGCTGAGCGCGAACGCCAGCGCGTTGCTCAAGTGGTACGTGATCGCAATGCAGAAGCCTCGATACTGCGTATTCAGTCCGGATTACAGCAAAAAATTGCGGATGCGGAACTCAAACGTGATCCTATTCTTGTAGCTCGTTTACAAGGTGAAGAAAGGATACTGGCAATTCAGTACCAGTACGCTAAAGAACTAGCAAACGAGAAAAACCTAGAAGCCCAGATTGCGATTACACGCGAAGGGCGTGCCGCAGTTAAAAAACAACAAATTGAAAATGAAATACGGCTCAACGCTATTTACGCAGAGCGTAAAGAGTTTACCGAAGACACCATTAAGTCTCTGCAGTACGAGCTTAATCTGAAAAATGCAACTACAGAAGCAGAGCGCAATAGCTTGCGGATAGCTTATGAAATGGAGGCATTGAAAAAAGGCGGGCAAGTTGACGCAAACGCGCTTCCGCAAATTGAGGCGCTCAAGAAACAGCTTGCTGCCCCGGAAACCGCCGGCGAAATCATCCAAAAACGAATTGGCGCCCTGCAAGACGAACTAAATAACCTGACCAACATCGGCACCGTTGCCGTATCGGTGGCAGACAGCATTGGCACGGCCTTCAGCCAAGCGTTCCAGGGCATCATCTCTGGCACGATGACCACCCAAGAAGCCCTCGCCAGCTTCTTCCAATCTGTCGGCGATGCCTTTATTCAGATGGCATCCGAGATCATCGCCAAACAGCTAACGATGATCATTCTTCAAACCGTCCTCAAAGCATTGGGTGGCGGTAGCTTCGGCGGAGGCGGCGGAGGCGCTACAGATTCTGTAGCTAACTTCAACCTTGGCGCAGCCCAATATGGCGGCGGTTTGGCAGGAGGCGGCCCAACCCGCGCTGGTACCCCTTACCTCGTTGGCGAGCGCGGCCCCGAGTTGTTTGTGCCTGGTACCAGTGGCGGCGTCATGTCCAACAGCGACCTGCGTGCCTCGATGGGCGCAGCCCCTGGTGCCAGCGGCGGCCCTGTCCTTAACATGACGTTTGAGACCAGCACGATCAACGGGGTGGAATACGTCAGCCGGGATCAACTGGAGGCTGCGATGGCTCAAACCCGCCGTCAAGCCGCCCGCGACGGCGCCCAACGCGGCATGTCCATGACACTGGACAAACTCCAGCAGTCACCCTCCACACGTAAAAGGGTCGGCTTCTAATGGCTAACTTTCCCTCCTTTACACCTACCGCACGTCGGTATACCCCTGGTGTATACCCGCAAAAAACATTCCGCACACTGTCTGGAGTCACCGTCCGCCGCACCTTCGGCAACAGCCCTTACGGCGCCCAACTGGAACTGCAATACGAAAATATCCCCGACGCAACCGTCGACGCCTTCTTGAATCATTATCATTCTCAAACTGCCAGCAACAGCCGCTTCCGCCTATCCGATAACGTCACGGCCGGCATGAGTTCCGCACTGACTGCCGAAGTCACCAGCTACACAGCCGACCGCGGCAACCTGCGCTGGGAATACGAAAAACCCCCCGAAGTCCAGTCCGTGCGCCCCGGCATCTACACCGTGACCATCACGCTGCTTGGAGAGATCCGCAACACGACTACGGATGACACGTAATGGCTGTCGACGTCCGCATCGCCCAATTTTTCAACCTAACTACAACTGATGGCACCACACACCGCTATCAAAACTACTTTGTAAACGAAAGTTACACCTACCTAAACCAGCGCTACGAGTTCGCCCCCTTCCGCGCCGAAGGGACAGTTTCAAACAACACCGGCGACAACAACATCGTGCAGGTGCTGTTTCCCAACGTCGATTTTGCGATCCGCCTGCTGGATGCCGGCAACGGCAACCGCCTGGGACGCCTGGTGCTCTCAACGGTATGGCTAACCAGCACCAACGAGATCGCGGTCAACGGCGCCACCCAAGTCGAATACTTGGTTGGCATTGGCTCCAGCATCAGCGAGACTACTATTGAGTTGCGCTACCGCTCAGCCATCGACAGCGTAATTTCCAACTTCCCGGCCCGCGTCATCACACGCCAGCTCGTCGGCCCCCTCCCCGTTAGCGCCAACGTATCCCTCCAGTGAACGATCTCATCGGTCTGCAATATGGCTGGGGCCACTCACCCCGCGATGGATCCGGCAAAACCGACTGCTTTCAGCTGGCGTGTGAAGTCCACGAGCGTCTCGGCTTTGGCGATTATCGTTCTCAATTTGAGTGGGTATACCAGAATTACACCGAGACCACATTCCGTTACCGGCTGATTATTCGCTGGCTGAACGAAAACGGCAAACGCCTCACCGAGCCCACGCCAGGCGCAGTGGCTCTGTTGCCAGCCAACGTCGGCCTGGCGCTAGCCACCGTTTTGGACGACGGCCTCCTATTTATCGCCCCAAGTAAAAATGTAGTTCGCAGCCCTATCCCTAAAGGCATGGGCCACTACTTCTGGATGGAACGATGACACGAAAACTCCTTCCATTCGAGCACGAACTAATTGAAATCCTTGACATCAGCAAGGATGAATACCTGGAGTTTGTTGCACTTCAAGCAAAGTACAGCGACATTAAATTAGGGACGAATTTAGATGTCAGAAATGATGTCGGTGTTGTCGCTCTGGTCCTCACTATCGTCGGCATTATTGCCCAAGTTGTTTCTGCGATATTAACGCCGCAACCGCAAATTCCTGAACTACCTGGCATACAAAAACAGGAAGGTGGCGGCCAACAACAAACACGCGACGAACGCTTTTCTCCGCGTTTTGGTTTTAACAGCGTTCAAGAGCTGGCCACTTACGGCGACCCTGTAAACCTCGTTTACGCCAACCGCGGCACGGGCACTGGCGCAAACCCTAACGGCGGCGTTCGCGTTACCAGTTCACTGCTGTGGTCCGCCGTCCGCAGCTATGGATCCAGTCAGTTCATCCAGATGCTGCTGCTTCTTTCCGGCGGCGCCATCACCGCGATCGACCCAGAAAAAAGCGCCTTCGGCCAAACCCCTATCCGCGACCTGATCACCAACAACCTCTGGATGTATTTCAATCCTGGGGCCACCGGTTTTCTCGCGCAGAACAATGAACTTAACAACCAGTCAACATCGGACCCAACGAGTTACGGCCAACTAACCGATAACCCCTACCGCATCCAGACGGCATCAACCAACGTTCGTGTCGACGGTTTTAGCCAGGCATATTCACCCTCAACATCAAATACTTGCGGCATCTACGGCGTTGTACCGCTGAACGTGTTGCTGTATCTGCGTAACGCTACTGGCGATAAAGAAAGCGTCAACCTTGGCGTGTATGCACAAATGACGCCATGGGTAACCGGCTCGGGCGTTTCTATTCCTGTAAATACCGAACTAACAGTCCGCGTCACCAAAACATCTGGAGCATCCGATGCCCCAGGCCAAGAAGCGGAAGATGCTCGCCGCAGTATTGTCAGCACGTTTGATATTGCCAGCATCTTCAAACTTGGCACAGCATTATTCAAAGTCACACAGCTGGTAAATCCCGACATTGAAAACGTCGATGCTGCAGTAACTCTCAAGTGCATTTCAGCTGGCCGAGCACCATCCGCTGCTTACACGAGCCTTGATCCCGCATCAACCACACCAGCAGTATCCGACGAAGATAGAGCTGAGTACGACCGCCTACGCCCTAGTGCTCTAGCTCTACTTAATGAAGATCAAAGACCTGATATTACTACTGCCACACAACTTGCAGATTCTGGTGAAATACGTGTCGCTTCTTATAGCTCGTATCAAGCTACGCGGAACGAAAGAAGCACACCCTCTCGCCAAGGCTGGGGCAGAGGCTCTTGGTTAAGTTGTCCACCAGGCTGGAGACTTCAAGATTATGGGTACCCTAACCAGTACTGTGAACGCACTGTTACATACACAGCACAGTCGTTTAATGGTTATGTCAGAAGTAGGTTACTAACCACAGAAGAAATATCTCTGCTGCGTCGGTACGAATATCTGGACAGCATTGTTGTTAATTTGTCTGGCGCCGTTGACGATGTTTTTTATACCAAAGCCCTAGTACGCATCGCAACAGCCAGCTACGAAACAGTTTCCCAGTGCCACATCGTTGACCTGGCGCTCAAAGCCGTTGTCTACAAGCGCATCAGCGGCCGTCAGATGGAATACGGCAGCGGTAGGCGCAGCGGTTATCCAGCCAGCGATAACGGCATCAAGCCGCGTGTATCGCTGTTCAAACTGCGTTACAAGGAAGTTGGACAAACGCAGTATTCAATCATTCCCGGCATATTTGCAATCAGCCGCGCCGCCGACAACGAAAACTACGTTTACATCAAATTCAACAGCGGCCTAACCGACCCCGCAGCAGCCACACAATGGGCATTTGAGCTGGAGCCTATTAGCGATCCACTTGCCGAACGCCAAGTAGGCGCAAACTATTTCTACCTTGAAAACACTGGAAGCGCTGTCACCTACACGCTCGAAACTTACAGATTGCGTAGCGGAAGCACCACGGTGCCTTCGATTCAATTTACGGGACTGGCACTTACTGGCACAGACCGAAATTTCCCGCCTCAAAACAACAATCCTGCAGACCTCAACGAGTGGGACTTGTTTAACTACGACTCCGATACGCAACTCCAGTTTTCCTTTGACGCAGGGCCGGAAATAACCCTTACTGCAGTTACCGAACAACTCATCCAGCCTTTTTCTGATTACACGACCTTAAACGCCAGCGGTGCAATAACCAGCCAGCTGTACAACAACCTTGCTTTGTACGGCTTCAATGCCTACTCGGGCAAAACAATCCAAGACCTGCGCTCGTTCAGCGTCTTTGCAACCCAAGGCCGCCGCGTCCGCAGAATCCGCACCAGCGGCGTCGATCAGTTTGGGACTGCTTGGGGGGACGAGGGCTATGTGTACTACCCGTCTGATCCTGACGGTGCAAGCAGCCTGGCGCCCGACATTTTCTTGGACACCGTGCTTGATAGCACTGATGGCATCGGTAATTACGCCGAAGTTAACGCCATCGACCTGCGCCAGCTGGCACTAACCAAGCGTTTTTGCCAAGCCAACAACCTATTTATGGACTGCGTGATCGCCAGCCCCCGCAGCTGGCGCGAGTTCTGGGTTGAGGTCGCTCCGTTCAATCTGCTGGAGTTTGCCCGTATCGGTGGCCGAGAAACACTGGTGCCTGCAGTGCCCTACGACCCCAACACCGGACAAATCACCCGCACCATCAACGTAAGCGCCATCTTCAACCAAGGCAACATCATCGAAGACTCCTACAAAGAGGAGTACATGGACTTCGGCTCCAACGTCCAGGACATCATCGCCTCCATCATTTACACCGATATTCCTGCAGACGCCGTTTTCTCCAAGAAAAAATCGCTGGAAGTCCAACTTGCCGACACGCTTGAAGTAGATGCAATCCGGCAAACGTTTGATCTGTCGTTGTACGTAACAAATCCCGAGCAAGCTATTTTGTTTGGAAAGCTGATCTGTAATCTTCGCCGTTACGTTCGCCAGGCCGTTGAGTTCAAAACTTATCCCACGCTGGATCCCATATCACCCGGCGCTTTTGTGTACGTAGATATCGGCCAAAACAGCTGGGACGCCATCCGCACCGGCATGGTCGGCGTCGGCGGAGCACTCAACATGCCACTGGATAACAACCTGGTATCAGGCACCTACAACTTCCGCCTGTACCGCAGTGATCGCGGCCTGATCGACGTCAACTCCGTAACCGTCACCAACGGCGTGGCACCCCAACTAGCCGACTACGAAAACTTCCTGTTTGTGCTTGGCGTGGAGACCACAACCCGCCGCATATTCCGCGTCAGCGAAGTTCAAATGGACGAGGAAGGTGAAATTACGGTTCGGGCAACCATCTATCCCTGCACCACTGACGGCCAGTCCCTTATCGCCGACTTCAGCGATAATCTGTTTACCATCCGCCGCTAAAGTGGCATAAGAAAACGGGATTGCCGCAATGGCCTTCTACACCGGACGCACCGGGGCTCTGTACCTAACCAGCGCTGGCACCGGCGAAATCAATCCCACCGCCTCCGAAAAGGCACTAAAACTGCGCGACTGGTCACTGGAGACCACCCTCGAACTGCTGGAAACCACCACAGTCGACACCGCCGTAAAGAGCTATACCCCCGGCGCATCGAGCGCTACCGGCAGCGCCACTCTGCTGTATTACCGCCGCGAAGGCACCACGGGCACCGAACCTGGAACGCAGTTTGACCAGTTCTTGGCCAAGGTCATGAAGACCACCACCGCTGGCGTCACCGAAAACGATCGCGTTGGCATGGTGCTGCGCGTCGGCGAAACTGCCGGCAGCGGTGCCGACATCAAAGACGACATCGCCTTCAACGCCTACATCACCAACGCCTCTCTGCAGGTCAGTACTGGTGAACTAACCTCCGTTGCGATCCAGTTCACCGTGGATGGAGCGTTCCGCGAGCTGATTGACGCATGACCTATTTCCTAGGCCACTACGGAAAAGTCAAACTACGCCGCAAAAGCGCGACCACCTTCTCCAGTTCCGTATCTCCAGCCGACGTCAACACAATCCTCAACCGTTTCGGTTTCGATGGATCCGTTGAAAACCTACTGACTGGAGATCAACTCCGCATTTTTACGGACGACCCACGGGGCCTGGACTTTTTGCCGCCATCCACCTGGCCCGACGGCGGTGGAGCAACTTTGAATGAAGTAGTTGCTTATTCAAATATCAACGCGATCGGCGGCATCCGCCTCTTTAACGACTTCTCGAACGCCATCAACAACAACCGCACTGTTGAATACCCACTGGAGTCATTTACCGGCAACCCGATTGACATCAACGTCAGCGTCTACGGTTCCGTGGAGCGCGTTCTTGGCGACGTAACCGGCTTCACGTTTAACACCGACCGCGAAGCGCTGGACACCACCACAATGTCCGACCGCTTCAAAAAAATGTATTCCGCCGGTCTCATCAGCGGGTCAGGCTCCATCGACTGCATCTTCAACACCAGCAACAGCGGCCTGGTGGAGAACTCATTGTTGATGCTGCAACTAATTAACCGCACCGATATCGGCAGCGAGTTCAGTTGCTTTTTACAACTTACTGAAGATGCTGTGTATTCAAATTCGTCGGATGTGTATTACGAATTTGATGCAATGATTACACGCACTGGAGTAGAAGTGCGGCCTGATCAAACTATTAACTGCGCTATTGATTTTGTAACTACAGGCGAAATCAAACTGCTGATTGGTGAGCCATCGGGCTACATCCTCAAGGAAGACACGGATCGCCTGCGTCTGCAGCAAAACCTTGACTTCCTCATGACCGAGGTGACGGACTAAACTGCTAGGAGACTCGCCGTAACCGGAGCTGGCGCGTGGCCGATCAACGCATTACACAATTAAACCAGCTTCCCGAGGCCAACGTCGCGGCCACCGACGTACTGCCTATCGTCGACATTTCGGCAAGCGAGACCAAAAAAGTCACCGCCAAAGATCTGTTTGAGGCTGGAGCAACCCTTGCGGACGCTTCCAGTATTGATATTTCCAAAATCGATCAGGCCAGTGCCACCAAACTTGGCACCACTGCGCTTGCCGATGACGCTGTAACTGCGGCCAAGCTCGCCAACGATTCGAGCATTGCCTACGACAGTGTTGAGCCCGCCTCGGACAACTTTGAAGGTCGTGGTTACGTCAACAGCACCAGCAAATACCTGAAGGTCTACGACGGCAGCGCCTACCAACAGGTCATTGCGCCTACGGCTGGCATTGAAGATTCGGCGGTCACCACCGCAAAACTCGCCGCAAACGCAGTCACCACCGCAAAAATTGATTCCGCCGGCCTGGGCACCGCCGCTCTTGCCAACGACGCAGTAACCACCGCCAAGCTTGCCAGCGACGCCGTTACCGCAGCCCAACTCGCCACGGGCTCGGTCACCGCAGACGCCATCGCTGCCGGCGCAGTCGAAACCGCCGGGCTGGCTAACGACGCCGTTACCTACGCCAAGATCCAGAACACCAGCGGCACCGACGTACTGCTGGGGCGTTCCACTGCTGGCGCCGGCAACGTCGAAGAAATCGCCTGCACCGCTGCCGGCCGGGCACTCCTAGATGATGCCGATGCTGCCGCCCAACGCACCACGCTGGGTCTCGGCACCCTCGCTACTCAATCTGGCACGTTCAGCGGCACCCACTCCGGCACCACCAGCGGCACGAACACCGGCGACCAGACCATCACGCTGACCGGTGATGTAACCGGCTCGGGCACCGGCAGTTTTGCCGCCACGATTGCCACCGACGCCGTAACCGCCACCAAGATCGCGAGCGGCGCCGTCACCACCGCAAAAATCGGCGCAGCAGCTGTAACTGGCGCCAAACTTGCCGCCGATTCCAGCACAATCATCTCCGGCAACACGCCCAGCGGCAGCGGCGCGTTCCAAGGTCAGCAGTGGTTCAACACCAATACCGGACTTGCCTACGCCTGGGATGGCACGGCCTGGATCCAACAAGCCGGCGTCCAGAGCTTTGTCTTTTCGGACTCCACGCCCCTCACGTTTAGTGCATCTGTCAGTGCAGCCGGCGTTGCCACAATCACGACCGGCCTTGACACCCAAGCCGCCAACCGCGTTTTTGCTGGCCCCACCACCGGCTCCAACGCCACCCCCACCTTCCGCGCTCTTGTCCCCGCGGATCTACCAGTCGCCACTGCTGGTGCAACTGGCGCAATCCAGCCTGGCACTGGTCTGACCGTAACGGCAGGCGGCGTCCTCAACCACAGCAACGCCGCCACCGCTGGTATTTACACCAAGGTTTCGATTGACGCCCAGGGTCACATCGTCACCGGCGACGTCCTGGCCTCAACCGATATCCCCAACCTGGATGCCAGCAAGATCACGACTGGTACTTTCAGCAGTGCGTTCCTTGCTAACAACAGCGTTACTGCTGCCCAGCTGGCTGATTACGGCATCGCCCAAGTCAGCGAAAGTGCTCCAACGCCGGAATTTGCCGGTCAGTGGTGGATCAACCCATCCGACCGCTCGGCCTACATCTGGGTCGGCACAGTCAGCCCAACTCCCAACGGCTACTGGCTGCTTGTCGGTTACGGCAGCCCCACCCAGCTCAACATCCGTTTCGGTGGCACTTACAACGCCAGTACCAACACCGTTGCCACCCTCAACCAGTACGGCACCGAAGCTGGTTTGACTGTGGGCCAAGCGCTTGGCGCACCCAACCCACAAAACAACGGTATTTATCTGATTACAACGGTGGCCGGCACCGGCACCACGCCGGCTCCTATTGCATCACTGGCAGTCGGCGACTGGGTTCTCAGCCAGGGCACCACAGCCAACTGGACCAAGATCGCTGTTGTCTCTGGTGCTACTGGCACCTTCAACGACTACGACATTTTGTCGGACGGTACTTACTTCACCCCGGACATGACCGGTGTGACGGACGTCCGAGATGCACTTGTCTTGCTGTGGGGCCGCACGCAAATCGCCACCACATCTCAAATCGGCGTGGTACTTGAATCTGCTGAAGTGCTGGTCGACAACACTACGGGTGAAATGACAATCGGTGTGGTTGACGATGGCACCTTCTGATGTCACACCGCACAGAAAGTTTTGTCTATAGCGCCGAGAACGTCCCCATCGGCGGGCGACCCGGCGACGTCCTGATAAAACTGCAAAACGCCAACTACTACACCGCCTGGCGCGACTTCACCTACGTTTTTGAGACCTACGACGTGGTACTTGACGACGGCGAATACTAGACTGCTCCAGTAATCCCGTCCTATTGGAGTTAAGGGAATGGCCTCGACGCATAAGTCTCTTCGCAGCGGCACTGCAAATAAGCGCCCGACGACTTCGATTGCCGACGGCCAAATTGCCCTTAACACCAATACCACCAGTCCCGGCCTGTTCTTCAAGGACAGCACTGGTGCCACCATCATCAAAGTCGGCCCGGTTCACGTTGGCACGACTGCACCTAATGCCAGTCCGGCAGCCGGCGGCAGTGCCGGCAACAGCGTTGGCGAGATCTGGCTTGACACCAGTCTGACCCCCGTCGGCGTCAAAATCTGGAACGGCAGCGCCTTTGTCAACGCCACCCCCATTGGCAGCACCACCGTTCAAGGTCTGCTGGAGCTTGCCACCAACGCCGAAACTCAGACTGGTACTGACCCCGACCGCGCTGTAACTCCCGCCGGTCTGCAGTCCAAAGTCAGCGATAGCACCAGCACCACCAGCTCCACCACTATTGCTTCGAGCACGGCAGTCAAGTCGGCCTATGACTTGGCTAATGCTGCTCTGCCCAAATCCGGCGGCACCGTTACCGGCAACCTGGAGATCGGCACCACCGGCAGTTTGAGTTTTGAGGGCGCCACCGCCGACGCATTTGAAACCACGATTGCGGTAACTGACCCCACTGCTGACCGCACCATTACCCTGCCGGATACCACTGGCACGGTGGTCACGACTGGTGATACCGGCAC
>Ga0315899_10001880_pt1 | contig 23691 bp, 23 predicted proteins | sample LakEriMetagenome_2_FD_203518 | JGI IMG/M metagenome (GOLD analysis project Ga0315899, IMG submission 203518) | Freshwater fungal communities from buoy surface, Lake Erie, Ohio, United States - Buoy 4 MA112 | ecosystem: Environmental > Aquatic > Freshwater > Lake | place: USA: Lake Erie, Ohio... | reverse complement strand
CAGGGCAATTTCGAATTGGTCTCCGCCTTTGGCGGCATATTGCTGGTGATCACCATGGTCTTTGTCGGCATCGGCATGAAGCTTGTCGGCCGCGATTTCATGCTGCGGAGGGATTGAAATGCCGCGCCTGACCCTTTCCGGCCTTACCAAGGCCTATGGCAAAAATGTTGTTGTGGATGCCATTGATCTGACCCTGGAAGAAGGTGAGTTCCTGTCCCTTCTGGGGCCATCAGGCTGCGGCAAGACCACGACGCTGCGCATGATTGCGGGCTTTGTGGAACCCAATGCCGGCACGATTTCCGTGGATGGCCGCGTGCTTTCCGCGCCCGGTGCCGTGCTGCCGCCGGAACGCCGCGGCATGTCCATGATTTTCCAATCCTACGCCATTTGGCCGAATATGACGGTGGCCCAGAATGTCGGCTTCGGGCTGACGCTCCGCAAACTCCCCGGCGATGAGATCAAGCGCCGTGTGGCGGAGATTCTGGATGTGGTAAAAATGGGCCACCTGGCCGCCCGCTACCCGGCCGAGCTTTCCGGCGGCCAGCAGCAACGCGTAGCCCTTGCCCGCGCCATTGTGGTGAAGCCGGCTGTGCTGCTGCTGGATGAACCGCTGTCCAACCTGGATGCCAATTTGCGGGAGGAAATGCGCTTCGAAATCCGCCGCCTGCATGATGAATTCCGCATCACCACGGTTTATGTCACGCATGACCAGGCGGAAGCCATGGCGACATCTGACCGTATTGCAGTCATGAATGCCGGCCGGATTGAACAAGTGGATGCGCCACATTTGCTCTATACCAAGCCGCGCACGCGCTTTGTCGCGGGCTTTGTTGGGCGCACCAATCTGCTGGAAGCGCGGGTGGAAGCGGGTGCTTTGCTGCTTGGCGGCTTATCGCTTGGCCCCGCGGCCGTAGCTGGCATTTCGCCTGATGTATCGGGCGATATTCTGCTGTCACTCCGCCCGCAGGCCATGAGCCTGCATCTGACCGAACCAGCGCATGAAAGCGCGGCGCTGATCATGCCAGTGACAGTGATGGAACGCACTTATCTGGGTGAAGCTTGGGATTATGTGCTGCGCCCTGAAGGGGCGGAACTTCGCCTACGCGCCGCGGCACCACCGCTTGCCGCCCATGCGGTGGGCACGAAGCTTTGGCTGCGCATAGACCCGCAGCAGATCGCGATTGTGCAATAAGCGCTAATGAATTGGCAGGCTGATCGGCGTAATTTCATCGCCGCTCCGCCCGCGATAATCCCGCCCGATTGAATCACGCAGCATCTTGGCCTGGCTTTCGGCCAGAATGCCGGCGGCATCCGCGACATCTAATTTGGTTGGCCGGCCATAAGCATAAATCGTCTCGCCACCCACCATTACGCGTTTCACGGCGCGATCCGCCGCATGGAAAACAAGCGCGCGCAGGGGATCTCGCGGCGGGGTCATCAGCGGATGCGCCAGATCCACCAGCACGATATCGGCTGAAGCGCCCAGTTGCAGGCGGCCAAGGTCACGCCGCCCCAGGGCATCAGCGCCGCCCACTGTGGCCGCATGGAAAACGCTGCCCGTATCGGCGGCGGCAATATCACGCGAGGCATTGCGCGCCAGAATAATCGCCAAGCGCATTTCCTCAATCAGGTTATGCGGCGCGCAATCCGTCCCAAAACCCATATTCACGCCGCGCGCACGGTATTTGCCGAAATGGCGCAAATGTTCGCCATAACGCGCAAAGGGTGATGGGCAATGCGCGACTGTCGCCCCGGTATCAGCCATCAAGCCAATATCCTTCGCGGTATGCCAGCCGATCGACATATGCTCATCCACAAAAATCGCATGGCCCAGAATGCTGCGCGGTGTCAGCAAGCCGATATCCGCAGCCCATTGAATGGGGGTTACGCCATGGCGGCGAATAATCTCCCGCACTTCGACCACGGATTGGGAGATATGGGTGGTGAAAGGCCGGCCTGTCTCGGCAGCATAGGCGATGCTTTCTCGCAACATCTCCTCCTCCACCGTGTCAATCTGTGCGGGGAAGACAATGCCGGTCAGCCGGCCCGATGGATCGGCTTCGGCTTCCTTCATGAATTGCTTCGCCGCATCGAATTGCCGGCGCGCATCTTCGCGGTTCCACATCCAGGTCACGGTCTGTGGCGCTTCCATGCCCCAGCGCGCTGCCGCATAACCCGCCCCCGCCCAACCACGCAGCCCGCTTTCCGCCATGATGGAAAGCCAGGATGGAAAAGGCGGCGACAAATCCACCACGCTGGTGACACCGGCTGACATCAACTCGGCATAGGCAAGGCGCATGGCAGCGGCCTGGCCCTGCTGATCCAGCTTGAAGGCTTGCAGGCGTTCAAATAGCCCGGTCATTTGCTGTTCCGGTACGCCATGATCTTCCCGCACACCGCGCCCGGCAGGTTCTGTTGTCGGGTGGGTATGGATATTGATCAGCCCCGGCATGACCAGAAGCTTGCTGCCATCAATCATCTCAGCACCCGCAGGCGGCGGTGCATTGGGGTCATGCGGCGTAATGGCGGCGATGCGGCCATCCGCCAGCAGCACATCCTTGCCCTGGCCATAGAAATGTTGACCCGCCGCTGCATCCCATTCGGCGGTCCAGGCGGCGTTGCGGATCAGGGTAGATGCGGGCATGGCGGGCTCCTGGCTTGCGGATCGCGGCGAATGTCGCAAGCCAAGCGCGAAGCGCGCCGCCTTTCAAGCGAAAAGAAGTCGCGGTTCAGGCTTCCGCATAGGCCGGCGCAGCGCGAGCGATGCCACCATAGGCATCCAGCATCCTCTCCCGCCAGGCATAAACCGCATCATCTTGGGTCAGTAGCGGGAAGGCGCTCACGCAGCGCGCCCATTGGAAGCCGCCAAAGACGATCATATCGGCGTAGCCCGGCGCATCGCCATGTAGGAAAGGCGCAGACCGTAACGCGATGCGCAGCGGCATCAGGCTGTCACGAAAACCCTTCACCCGTTCCGCGCGATCCGCCGTCACCGCTTCAAGCTTCATGCCGAAGCGCTTTTCCCGATCCGGTACAAAATACGCAGCATCTTCCGGCGCCAGATGCTGCACAATGTCGGAAACCACCAGTCGCGCAATCCCGGCATGCAATACCGCATCGCCCCAGGCATTGATGAAGCGCGCCAGCGCGTGCCCGCCCGCACCGCCAAACAGTGAAGGCTGATCCGGGTAGGTATTTTCCAGATATTCCGCGATTACCCAGGAATCGATAATGGCGCGGCCATTATCCAACATCACCGGCACCTTCTGCGCCCCATGCGCACCAATCGCCGCCTTTTCCGTGAAGCGCCAGGGGATGGTCTCAACCGCCAGGCCCTTATGGGCCAGCGCCAGCCGGCTCCGCCAGCAATAGGGGCTGAAGCGCCGCGCCGGATCGGCACCGCAGAGTTCAAAAAGCTGAATGGCCATCGCGCAATCTCCTTTCCCGCATTATGCTCGTCAGCGAAAGGAAACGCCACAGCATGAAGACCCCCCTGCTGCTTGCGCTCGATCAGGGCACAACCTCCACGCGCACCATCGCCTTTGGGGCTGACCTGGCGCCGCGCGCGACAGCGCAGATGGAATTGCCGCAGCATTTCCCCTCACCCGGCTGGGTGGAACATGAGCCGGAAGATATCTGGCAGGGCGCCATCACTACCTTGCGTCAGGCTTTGGAGAAAACGGGCGGCAGCGCTGCTGATGTGGCCGGCATTGGCATCACCAATCAGCGCGAAACCACGCTGCTATGGGATCGTACCACCGGGCGCTGCCTGCATCGCGCCATTGTCTGGCAGGATCGCCGCACCGCGGATGCCTGCGCGAAGCTGCGCGCCGAGGGCCATGAAGCGCTGCTGACGGAACGCACGGGGCTGCTGGCTGATCCCTATTTCTCTGCCACCAAGCTTGCCTGGATGCTCGACCATATCGCGGATGCGCGGGCGGCGGCGGAACGCGGCGCGCTCGCTTTCGGGACGGTGGATTGCTTGTTGCTCTGGCGCCTGACGGGCGGGCGCGTGCATGCGACGGATGCCACCAATGCAGCGCGTACCATGTTGTTTGATATCAGGCGCGGGGTTTGGGATGCTGAACTGCTGCGCCTGTTTCGTATCCCGGAAGCCATTTTGCCAGAAGTGCGTGATTGCGCCGGGGATTTTGGCGAAACCGATCCCGCGCTATTGGGTGCCGCCATTCCCATTCGTGGCATGGCAGGCGATCAGCAGGCGGCAACCATCGGCCAGGGCTGCTTCGCGCCGGGCATGGTGAAATCCACTTATGGCACAGGGTGTTTTGCCTTGTTGAATACGGGCGAAACGCCGGTCGCATCGCGCAATCGGCTGCTGACGACCATCGCTTACCAATTGCAAGGCAAGCGCCATTACGCGCTGGAAGGCGCGATTTTCGTGGCCGGCGCCGCAGTGCAGTGGCTGCGCGATGGCCTGGGCATCATCAAGCATGCGAAGGAAGCCGGGGTTCTGGCTGCGCAGGCTGATCCCGCGCAGCGCGTGGTACTGGTGCCGGCCTTTGCCGGGCTTGGCGCGCCGCATTGGGATGCCAAGGCGCAAGCCGCGATTTATGGCCTGACGCGCGGTGCCGGGCGCGCCGAGCTTTGCCGCGCTGCCCTTGAAAGTGTCGCCTTTCAAACGCGCGATCTGATCGAAGCCATGCATGCGGATTGGCAGGGCACCAAGGAAACCGTGCTGCGCGTGGATGGCGGCATGGTCGCTTCCGATTGGACCATGCAATTCCTGGCCGACCAATTGGGCGCGCCGGTAGACAGGCCAACCATACTGGAAACCACCGCGCTTGGCGCCGCTTACCTGGCCGGCATGCAGGCAGGGCTTTGCGCCCCGCCTGGGGCTGCGGGGGCGACACATTGGCGTCTGGAACGTCGCTTCATGCCGCAAATGAACCGCGCTGAAGCGGATAGTCGCTACGCGCTTTGGCGCGATGCTTTGCGCCGCACCCTTTCGGAACCGACAGCATGATTTACGATGACCTTGGCGTGCCGCGCATCATCAATGCCTATGGCACGAATACGCGGCTTTCCGGTGGGCTGATGGCGCCCGAAGTGCTGGCCGCCATGGCGGAAGCCGCGCGCGCCACGGTCGAAATGCATCATCTGCAAGCCGCCGCCAGCCGAGAGATCAGCAAAGCGACGGGGGCCGAAGCGGGCATTATCACTTCCGGCGCTTCCGCCGCTGTGTTGCTTGGCGCGGCGGCCTGCATGGCGCGGCTTGATCCGGGGGCAATGAATCGCCTGCCCGATACACGCGGCATGCCGGATGAATTCATCACCATTCGCAGCCAGCGCAATATGTATGACCGCGCGCTGCGTGTAGCGGGCGGACGCATCATTGAAATCGGCATTCCGGACCGCGTTTCCGGCCCCGGCGTGCGCGATGCCGCGCCCTGGGAAATCGCTGACGCCATCACGGATCGGACAGCGGCGATTTACTATCTGGCCGGGACGAACAGCGAACCACCGCTGCCCGATGTGGTGCGCGTGGCCCGCGAAAGACACATCCCCGTGCTGGTGGATGCGGCAGCGCAATTGCCGCCCGCTGAAAACCTGAAGCGCTTCATCGCTGAAGGCGCCGATCTGGTGTGTTTTTCGGGCGGCAAGGCTTTGGGCGGGCCGCAATCTTCGGGGATTCTTGCCGGGCGGCGTGATCTGGTTTCGTCTGCGCTGGCGCAAATGCTCGATCTTGATATGCCGGAAGCGGATTTCATCGCGCCGGCAGAATTCGCCCCCCTCGCGCAAATGCGCGGCCTGCCGCATCATGGGATTGGGCGTTCCTGCAAGATCGGCAAGGAAGAAATCATTGGCCTGATCGTGGCTTTGCGGCGATTTGTGGCGGATAACCCAATGCAACGCAGCGCGCACTGGCAGGCGCGGCTTGAAGCGGTGCTGGTGGCGGCGGGGCACCCGCCAAACCTTCGCCTTGTGCCAGATGGCGCCAAGCCAGGCCTGCCCATTCTGGAATGGCGCCTGCCCGATGCGGCCACCGCAAAAGCCGCGGATACAAGGCTCCGCGCCCATCGCCCCGCTATTCATCTTGATGCCGGGCGCATCGGCCAGGGCCTGCTTGCCATAAACCCCATCGCATTCGACGATGACGATGCGGCGCTGCTTGGGGCAGCGTTGAAGGAGTGCGCGGCGTGAGTGATCTTTTTCTGGTCGGCAATGGTGCGGGTTTTTCCGGGGATCGGATTGACGCCCCCATCCCGGTGGTGCGCAGCCTGGTCAAGCGCGGACTGCCCGCCGCGATGTTCTTCGAATGCCTGGGCGAACGCACCGTGGCTTTGGCGCAGCTTGAACGCCGGCGCGATCCGGAAGCGGGCTATGAACCCATGCTGGAACGGTTGTTGGAACCGATCCTGGTGGATTGCGCCCGCGCGGGCATTCCCATTCTCGGCAATTTTGGCGCCGCCAATCCAGCCGCTGCCGCGCGGGCCATTGCCAGGCTTGCGAAGAAACTCGGCATGCCGGAACTCCGCATTGGTCTTGTGACGGGCGATGATGTTTCGGATAGCGTCAATCTCGATAAGCTTGCCGTGCATGAAGCGGATGCCGGGCTTGATATGTCTTCCTGGAGTTTGGTTTCCGCCAATGCCTATATCGGCGCAGCACCGCTGGCACAGGCTTTGGCCGCCGGCGCACAAATTGTGGTGGCGGGGCGTACCTCGGACCCTGCCTTGGCCATCGCGCCGCTGATGCATCATTTCGGCTGGGCCGAGGATGATTGGCAGGCGCTGGCTGTTGGTGCGGCAGCGGGACATTTGCTGGAATGCGGCAGCCAGGTGACGGGCGGCGTTTTCTGGGACCCAGGCTTCAAGGATATTCCAGACCCCGCCAATATCGGCTTCCCGATTGCCGAGGTCGGGCGCGATCTATCCTTGCTGATCACCAAGCCGGAAGGCACAGGTGGCATTGTCGATCAGCGCACGGTCAAGGAACAGCTTTTGTATGAATTGCATGACCCTTCGACCTATATCACCCCGGATGTGATCCTGGATATTACCGGGGCGCATCTGACGCCAGGCGGGCAGGATCGTGTTGCCGTGCATGGCTTGCAGGGCCGTCAGCGGCCAGATTTGCTGAAAGTCACAGCCTGCTACGAAGGTTCCTGGTTGGGTGAAGGCGAAATCAGTGTGGCGGGCCCCAATGCCTTGGCGCGCGCACGGGCAACGGCCGATGTGCTGCTGCAACGCGTGAAGCAGCGCGGCCTGGCACGGCGAGCGCGGGCGGATTTGATCGGCGTCGCTTCCGTGCATGATTCGGATGATGGCGCGCTTTGGCGCGGCTATGCGGGGCCGGAACCGCAGGATATTCGCATTCGCCTGGCGGTGGAGGCCACTACGCGCGATGATGCGGATCAGGCTTCTCGTGAAGCCTTGGCACTGCTTTGCTGCGGCACGGCAGGCACATCCGGCGCGCGTTGGCGCGTCACACCGCGGATACTCACGCGAAGCTTCCTGGTGCCGCGCGATATGGTGCCAACCGAAACGCGGGTCCTGCCAGCGCGGGAGTGGAATTGATGACCCAAAATATCGAAACCCCGCTGCACCGCATTGCGCATAGCCGTGCCGGCGATAAGGGCAATCGCGTGAACCTGTCACTCATGCCCTATGATCCGGCGCTTTATCCGCTATTGGCGGAACAGGTCACGGAAGAAAAAGTACTGGCATTGTTCCGCCACCGGGGAGCCACCGCCTGCAAACGCTATGACCTGCCGCTGCTCAACGCCTTCAACTTTGTCATTGATGATGTGCTGGAAGGCGGCGTGAATGGCAGCCTCAATCTTGATGGCCATGGCAAGAGCCATTCTTTTCGGCTGCTCGCCATGACCATCGAAATACCAAGCGAAAAACTCAACCGCCCTTGACGCCTTCCGTATTGACGTAAAGCGAATACAAGGACTGCGCCGCTGCCATGAATAGCCGGTTGCGATAGCGCCCGCCGAAACAAACATTGGCGCAGCGTTCGGGCAGATGAATATGCCCGATTGGTGCGCCGGCATTGTTATACACGCGCACGCCATCAAATTCAGTAGTCATGCCCCAACCGCACCATAAATTGCCATCCACATCCACGCGGAAGCCATCTGGTGATTCGCCTGGCTGGCAGGCCACAAAAACACGGCGCTTACGCAAAGTCTTGCCATTCGCACCAACATCAAAGGCCAGGATGTTACGCGGGTCAGCGCGGCTTTCGATGACATACAAAATCTTCTCATCCGGGCTGAAGGCAAGCCCATTAGGGTGGTTTACCTCATCCGTCGCCAGGGTGATTTCGCCGCTCTGGCCATCAATGCGATAGACATTGGTATGCGGCAATTCCGGCGTGCCGCGTTCCCCTTCATAATTCGCCATCAGGCCGAAGGGCGGATCGGTGAACCAGACCGATCCATCAGATTTCACGACAACATCATTCGGGCTGTTCAGGCGCTTGCCCTGAAAACTATCGGCCAGCACGGTGATTGATCCATCATATTCAAAGCGCACCACGCGGCGGCCCAAATGTTCGCAGGCAATCACGCGGCCCTGACGGTCCCGCGTGTGGCCATTGGCGTTATTGGCGGGCTTGCGCCAGGCACTGACCGCGCCGGTTTCCTCATCCCATCTCAGCACGCGGTTATTCGGAATATCGGACCACAAAAGGCAGCGCGCATCGCCGAGCCACACCGGCCCCTCACCCCAGCGCGTGCCGTGATACAGCCGCTCAACGGCCGAAAGTGCGAGGTGGTATTTCTTGAAGGATGCATCCATCGCAACAATGGAAGGGTCCGGATAGCGCAGGCTTTGCTGCCAGCGTGGGTCTTGGTTCATGGCGTTTCTCCCTGGGCCATGGCAGAAGCATGGACCATGCGCCGCCAAAGGCCAATCAGGTGCGCAAAAGCACGCGCCGTCGCACCCGCACCGCCCCGGTTGGTACGGCGGCGAAGACATCCTTCTCCGCCTCGATCAGACTGAGCCCCGCCCAGCGCGCGGGGCAAATGGTGCGCCCGGCCTTTTCCCAAGCCGTGCCGGCGCGCATCAAGGGCGTGAAGGGCGGCACGTAAAGCGCGGCGTCGCGTCGTTCCACGCGAAACATATGGGCCTGTAACAATTTTGTGATCTGCGCTGGCGAATAAGGCTGCCCGTGGCCGAAGGGTGTGTGGTCAAACTGCGCCCAAATGCCGCGCCGATTGGGCGCTACCACCAGCAAGCGCCCATCATCGCGCAGCACGCGCCAACATTCGCGCAGCAACCGCCCGGCATTCTCCGCTGCTTCCAACCCATGGACCAGCAGGATCCGATCAAAGCTGAGATCCGCGAAGGGCAACGCGTCTTCTTCCGCCAAGACAGAAGCCGAAAGCCCGGCCTGGCTGAAGCGCGCCGGCCCAAGCTGGGCGGGGGAAAGGGCAATGCAGCGCGCCGCATCATCGCGCCAAAGGGGCAGATAGGGCTCCGCATGGCCAAGCCCCAAGACGGAAAGCCCGGTCAGGCGCGGCCAAAGCCCGGCCAAGCGCCGGCGCAGCAGCCGCGCCGTCAGCGCCCCCGCCGGGGCGGCATAGAATCGGACCAGCCCATGGATTTCCCCGCTCATGCGGTTGATATAGGGGCTTACGGGGCCGGATGGGATGGCCCCCCAGCAAAGGGCGACCCCATGGCACTCACAGCGACCCCGATTCCCTGCCTTTCGGATAATTACGCCTGGCTGCTGCGCGCCGCCGATGGAAGGCTTGCGGTCTGCGACCCGGCGGAAGACGCACCCGTGGCCGCCGCGGTGGAAGCGGCGGGCGGTAAGCTCGACCTCATTGTGTTGACGCATCACCACGGGGATCACGTGGCCGGCGTGCCGGGCCTGGTCGCGCGCTATGGGGCAAAGGTGATTGGCGCGGCGGCTGACAAGCACCGCCTGCCGCCGCTCGATCAGGCGGTGCAGCCAGGCGATGTGGTGGATGTTTTGGGCAGCCCGGCCAAGGTTTTGGCCAGTGATGGCCATACGCGCGGCCATATCGCCTTTCACATCGCCGATTCCCAGATTTTGCTTTGCGGCGATACATTATTTTCGCTGGGGTGTGGCCGTTTGTTGGAAGGGGATGCGGGGGAAATGTTCGCATCGCTGGCCGCCCTTGCCGCGCTGCCGGGGGAAACGCTGGTCTGCTGCGGGCATGAATATACCGAAAGCAATGCGCGCTTCGCCATTACGGTGGAACCAGATAATGCCGCCTTGCAGGCCCGCATTGCGGAAATCCGCGCCCAGCGTGCGGCAGGCCAGCCGACGCTCCCCAGCACCATCGCGTCTGAGCGCGCCGCCAATCCCTTTATGCGCGCGGCGGATGTCGCCACACTGGCGCGCATTCGTGCCGCCAAAGACGCATTTCGTTAATATAACCTAAGGAAACACCCCATGAAACTGCATTACTCCGCCACCAGCCCCTATGTTCGGAAGGTGATGGTCTGCGCCCTTATCCGTGGCATTGCCGGATTGCTCGACAAGCAAACCGCCAATCCGCATCAATCCCCCGCCGAGTTGCTGGCCGATAACCCGCTGTCCAAAGTGCCAGCTTTGGTCACGAAGGATGGCACGGCGATTTATGACAGCCCGGTGATTTGCGAATATCTGGACACAATCGGGTCTGCCGCGCCGCTTTTCCCGCCCACGGGCAGTGCGCCTCGCCTGAAGGCCATGATCCGTCAGGCCGCTGCCGATGGCATTCTGGATGCCGCCGTGGGCCGGCGCCTGCATATGGCTCATCCTCAGGATGATGGCCGCAAGGCTTTCGATGCGCGCCAAAAGGTTGCTGTGGAACGCACCTTGGCCGCGCTGGAAAAGGACCCGCCGCGCGGACTGGGCGATATCGGCGCCATCAGCATTGCCAGTGCGCTGGGCTATCTGGATTTCCGCTTCGCCCATGAACCTTGGCGCGATGCCTGCCCGAAACTCGCCGCCTGGTTCGCGGAAGTCTCCAAGCTGGCGCCGCTCGCCGAAACCGTGCCGGTCGGCTGAGCCATGATTGACCTGCGCGACCCTGGCGTGACGGCCGCGCAGGTCATTACCGCGCTGGATTTGGCACCTCATCCGGAAGGCGGGCATTACCGCGAAATCTGGCGAGATGCGCCCGAAGCGGGCGGGCGTGGTGCGGGCACGGCGATCTATTTCCTGCTGGCCGCCGATGAATTCAGCCATTGGCATCGCGTGGATGCTGCGGAAGCCTGGCATTGGTATGCCGGCGGGCCGCTGGCGCTAAGCCTTTCAGCCAATGGCCATGATGCTGAGGCAGTGCATCTCGGCCCCGATCTTTCCCGCCATCAGCGCCCCTTTGCGCTGGTGCCGAAGGGCTGGTGGCAAAGCGCTGTCTCCCTTGGCCGCTGGTCGCTAGTGGGTTGCACCGTCAGCCCCGCCTTTGATTTTGCCGGCTTTGAACTGGCGCCCCCCGATTGGCGCCCCACCCCCCGAGGAAGATCATGAGCACAAGCCTGGCCTGGGATGACCGCTACCAAAATGGCGGCTTTGAGTTTGGCGAGGCGCCGAACCTTTATCTGCAATCCCAAGCGCATCGCCTGCGCCCGGGGATGCGCGCGCTGGCGGTTGGCGATGGCGAGGGGCGCAATGGCGTCTGGCTGGCCGGTCAGGGGCTGGAGGTCACATCGGTGGATTGGTCCGGCGTGGGTCTTGCCAAGGCAGCGTCGCTGGCGCGGCAGCGCGGCGTGGCGCTGAAGACCATCACTGCCGATGTCGCCGCCTGGGATTGGCCGCGCGCGCGGTTTGATCTGATTGCCTGGATTTTCGTGCATTTGCCGCCGGAAGACCGTGCCCGGGCCACGCAAGGCGCTTTGGCCGCGCTCGCCCCCGGCGGCTTGCTGGTGCTGGAATGCTTCACCCCCGCGCAGGAAGGGCGCCGCAGCGGCGGGCCGAAGCTGCGCGAATTGCTCTGGAGCCGCGCGATTGTCGAAGAATGTTTCGCTGGGCTTGAGGTGCTGGAATTGCTGGAAGGCACGGTGCTGCTGGATGAAGGCCCACGCCATCAAGGCCATGCGGAAGTGGTGCGCGCCTTGTTAAGGAGTCCATTGTAGCGGATCGTGACCGATCCGCCCTTGGGCATTTTTTGATCGCATTTTCCGAGGCGCCAAGCGGCTTCGCTTGGCTTGAAAATGCTCAGCGCCGGCGCGCGCCTCCGCGCGCTTGGCTTCGCCGCATAAGCGGCGTCGCCCATTCGGGCTCGCGCCCGCCTTCGGCTGGCGTAGGGCGCATTTACTGGAACTGCCTCCCGGAGACGCCGCGCAAGGTTGTCCCGGCAGGTTCCGAAGGTTACAAGGGGAATCGTGCAACCCGCGCCGCTCATCACCCCGTCGCTTCTGGCCGCCGATTTCGCCAAACTCGGGGAGGAAGTGCGTGCCGTGACCGCAGCAGGCGCGGATTGGCTGCATCTGGATATCATGGATGGGCATTTCGTCCCGAACATCTCCTTTGGGCCAGCGCTGATCAAGGCGCTGCGTAAGCACACGACCATTCCCTTCGATGTGCATTTGATGATCGCGCCGGTGGACCCCTATTTGCAGGCTTTTGCTGATGCCGGTGCGGATTTGATTTCGCTGCATCCCGAAGCAGGCGCGCATTTGCATCGTTCGCTGCAAACCATCCGCGGCCTTGGCAAAAAAGCTGGGGTGGTGCTGAACCCAGCCACACCCATCGCCACCATCGAACATGTACTCGATCTTTGCGACCTTATTCTGGTCATGTCGGTCAATCCCGGCTTTGGCGGGCAGAGCTTCCTGGAAGGCCAATTACCAAAAATCGAAAAGCTGCGCCGGCTGATTGAAGCCTCCGGCCGCGATATTCGTTTGCAGGTGGATGGCGGAGTCACGGCGAAAACCGCGCCGCTCTGCCTGAATGCCGGCGCTGATGTGCTGGTCGCCGGCACGGCGGTATTCGGCGCGCCGGATTACGCCGCCGCGATCAAGGCTTTGCGCGGGGGTGCAGCATGATCAATCTGCTGCGCGGCGCCCGGCAGAAACTGGCGCGGCTTCGCCCCGTGCGCGTGCCCGACGCCCCTTCCCGCCCCTTCCGTGATCTTTGGCCCGGCGATGCCGCCCGCGGCGCGCGGTTGTTGCGCGGAGAAGCCGATTTCGCCGGCACTATCCGCCCCATGCGCCTGGCCACTGAAGGCGGAGAGCCCTGGGGTGGCAAGGGCGCCTCCCCCGCTTGGCGCGCTTCTGCCCATGGCTTCGCCTGGATGCGGGATTTGCGGGCCTTGGGGACGGATGCGGCGCGGCTGCGCGCCCGTGCGTTCACCGCCGATTGGCTGCAAACCGGCTGGGAAGAAGATATCGCCGATGCGCCGGAAGTGGTCGGCGCGCGGATTTCAGCCTGGCTCGGCCATTGGGATTTCTTCGCGGCCACGGCGGAAGATGTTTTCCGCCGCCAGGTGATGCAGCGCCTGGCGCAGGATGCACGCGATTTGGTCGGCGCGCTCCCGGCGGAAGATGAGCATCGCGGCGCGCTGGTCGCGCTGAAGGGTGCGCTTGCTGCTGCTGTCGCCTTGGAAGAAGACGCCTATCTGCAACGCGCCATCCGCTTCCTGCCTGCGGAGATCGAGCGTCAATTCCTGCCCGATGGCGGGCATATTGAACGCTCTCCGGCGCAGCAACTCGCGGCACTGCAAGACCTGATTGAAATCCGCAACCTGCTGCATGGCGTGGGCGTGGAAGCGCCGCCGCATCTGTTGGCCGCCTTGGACCGTGCTGCCCCTGCTTTGCGCCTGTTCCGCCATGGCGATGGCGGCTTGGCGCTGTTCAATGGCGCGCGGGAAGAAAACTCGGCTTTGCTTGACCTGGTGCTGACGCAAGGCCAAGCGCGTGGGCGGGGTGCGCTGGAATTGCCGGAAACCGGCTTTCAGCGCCTGCAAGCCGGGCGCACCGTGATCATCATGGATGCCGGGCCGCCGCCACGCGGGCGCGGGGCCACTACCGGGCTTGGCGGCCTGCCGAGTGGGGCGGATCGCTTTGCCCATGCCGGCACGCTTTCCTTTGAAATGTCCATCGGGCGTGATCGGCTGATTGTGAATTGCGGCGCGGCCCCGGCGGGCGAGGAAGGCTGGCGCGATGCGCTCCGCGCCACTGCCGCGCATTCAACCCTTGTGCTGTCTGACACCAATTCCAGCGAACTCCGCCCCGAAGGCCTGGGCCGCAAGCCCGAAACGGTGGAGGTGGAACGCCAGGAAGCCACCGGCGCGCAATGGCTGGAAGTCAGCCATGATGGCTGGCGCGGCCCCTTCGGCACAGTGCATCGCCGGCGGCTTTACTTGGCTGAATCGGGCGATGATCTGCGGGGCGAGGATGTGCTGGAAATGCCGCCCGATGCGCCGGTGCCGATTTTTGTTGCGCGGTTTCATTTGCACCCCGCCGTGACGGCCAATCTGTTGCAGGATGAAAGCGCTGTGCTGCTGCGCCTCGCCTCCGGTGCGGGCTGGAAGCTTCGCGCCAAGGGCGCCCGCGTTGCCTTGGAAGACAGTATCTATCTGGGTGGCGAGGCGCGGCGCAGCCTGCAAATCGTTCTTTACGCCGAAGAAAATGAGGTTTCGCTGCAATGGGCCATCACGCGCGTGAGCCTGCCCGGCGCCGTACCTATCCCAGACGCGTGAGCGCGCAAGACTTTCCATGAAAATCTGCTTCATCGCGAATATTGATTTCGCCATGCGGCATTTTATTCTGCCGCTGATGCGTGGCGCCCGCGCGCGCGGGCATGAGGTTGTTGGGCTTTGCGCCGAAGGCCCTTTGCTCGATATCCCTCGCGCCGAGGGGTTTCGCATTGAAGCCATGCCCATGGCGCGCAGCATGAATCCTCTGGCGCAATTGCGCGCCTATAAGGCCCTGCGCGATTTCCTGAAGCGCGAGCGATGCGATCTGGTGCATGCGCATATGCCGATCAGTGGCTTGATCGGGCGCGCGGCGGCACGGTCAGCCGGCGTGCCGCGCATTGCCTATACCTGCCACGGGTTTCTGTTCAATCAGCCCGGCCCCTGGTGGCGCCGCACCCTGGCCTTGCAATTGGAACGCGCTGCCGGGCGTATCACCGATGTTTATCTGACCGTGAGCGCCGAGGAAGCCGAAGACGCGCGCCGGCTTGGCATTCATCCGAACGCAACGGCCATTTTGAATGGGCGAGACCCCGCAGCTTTCCATCCCAATCCCGAAGCGCGCCTGGCGCTGCGTGCCGAATTGGGCGCGGCTGAAGATGATTGCGTGATCATCGCGGTATCACGGCTTGTGCGCCACAAGGGCTATCCCGAATTGCTGCGCGCCATGGCAGCGACACCTGACAATGCGCGGCTTTGGGTGGTTGGGGAGCGGCTGGCTTCCGACCATGGTGAGGATATGGAACCGCATTTCGCCCGCGCCTCCGCAGCGCTTGGCCCCAGGCTGCAACGGCTTGGCTATCGGCACGATGTGGCGCGGTTGCTGGCGGCGGCGGATGTCTTCTGCCTGCCCTCCCATTTTGAGGGCCTGCCGATGAGCGTGATTGAGGCAATGCTGACCGGCCTGCCTGTTGTTGCCACCGATATTCGCGGCCCACGCGAACAGGTGGTATCGGGGGAGACGGGCCTGCTGGTGCCGCCCGAAACAATCATACCCCTGGCCGAAGCGCTTTCGACGCTTGCCACCGATGGGGCACGCCGCGCGCGCATGGGTGCGGCAGGACGCGCCCGCGCGCTTGAGCGCTTCGATGAGGCGAAGATCATCGGGCGCACGCTGGATTTGCTGGGATTATAAGGAAGCTGGTTGGGGCGCCAGGATTCGAACCTGGGAATGGCGGTACCAAAAACCGCTGCCTTACCGCTTGGCGACGCCCCAACGTGGAGCATTTTCAAGCCAAGTGAACTCACTTGGCGACTCGGAAAATGCGACCAAAGTTTTACTTAATCTAAGTCCATCGCGCTTAAGCGCGATGGACGGCGCCTAATAGCCTTCAAAGGGAGGCGCCGTGAAGCCCCCCTCCCCAACACCACCAGGCGGGGGGCAGGGCCGCCGCTGCTGAAGCCGCTGCAGCCGCATTCGGAAATACCCCAAAGCAAGTCGCGCCCGAGCCACTCATGCGCGCCAAAAGGCAGCCTGGGCTGGCCGAAATCGCCGCCAGAACCTCAGCAATTGGCGGGCAAAGGCTGATCGCGGGGGCCTGCAAATCATTCTCCAGCGCGTCCAGATCCGCCGCCATGGCAGCCGCACTCCCCCAGGCTTCCGGCAGGCTGGCGCGCACTGAAAACCCGCCCGCGCGTGCGCGAAACACTGCCGGCGTTGCCAAAGCCTCACGCGGATTCGCAAGTAAAAGCCCAAAGCGCGGCAGGCTGGGCGCGGCACTCAGCACCTCCCCAACGCCTTCCATACGGGCGGGGCGGGATCCCACACATACCGGCACATCAGCGCCGAGCTTCGCGCCAATCGCGGCCAGGCGGGCTTCCCCCCAACCAAGCCCCCAAAGCCGGTTGAGCGCACGCAGGCTTGCCGCTGCATCAGCGCTGCCCCCGCCAATACCACTCGCAACCGGCAGGCGCTTCAGCAGGTGCAGCAGCGCATGATCTTCCAGCCCCGCCTCAGTCGCCAGCGCCCGGGCCGCGCGCAGCACCAGATTATCTGGTTCGGCGTCCAGCGCCGCGCTCTCAGACCCTTCGATCGCCAAGGATAGGATTTCACCCGACCTGGCGCTGACCGTATCGCCCATGCCGGCAAACACGACCAAGCTATCCAGCAGATGGTACCCATCCGCCCGGCGCCCCGTGACATGCAGGAAAAGATTGACCTTGGCCGGGGCAGCCTCCGAGATTTTCAGCGCCGCGTCTCCGCGCTTGGTTGGGCGGCAAGGCCATTGGCGACCTTGGCTTCGATCTTCGGCCCCTCATCACCCTCAGGCCCCAGCGTCAGGGCGCGGCGCCATTGAAAGAGCGCTTCCCGCCGGCGGCCTTGCGCCCAATAGGCATCGCCCAGATGGTCATTGATCACGCTGCTTTGCGATTCAAGCTCCACGGCCTTTTCCAGCCAGCGCACCGCGCCCGGAATATCGCCTAGCTTATACAAAGCCCAACCCAGGCTATCGGCGATATTGCCATCATTCGGGCGAAGCTCCACCGCGCGTTCCAGCATGCGCCGCGCTTCCACCAGATTCTGGCCCAATTCTACCCAGCTATAGGCCAGATAATTCAGCACCAAAGGCTGTTCGGGGTTGAGGCTGAGGGCGCGCTGAAAATCCGCCTCGGCTTCTGGCCAGCGCTTGGCGCGTTCCAGAGCAATGCCGCGGGCATAGAAAAGCGGCCAATGAACCACCACGGGCGCCCCAAGCCGCCCAATCGCCGCATCATAGGCGGTGATGGCCGGCGCCCAATTCTGCCGGCCGCGATACAAATCCCCAAGCCGCGCCATGGGCTGGAAGGCATTTGGGAATTGCGCAGCAAGGCGACGCAGCTCCGCCTCTGCTTCCGGCACTCTGTCCAGCCGATCAAGCAAACCCGCGCGGCGCAGCGCCAGCACCGGCGCGAATGGATCAGCAGGGTCGCCCCGCCCCAACAGCGCGAGCGCTGCCGCATATTGGCCTTCGTCACTAAGCGCATCCGCCCCGGCCAGCAGTGCCGGCCCGTAGCGCGGGCGCAATTGCATCGCGAGCCGCACCAGCGCCAGCGAAAACTCCCCCGCCTGAGGCCCGCGCAAAGCGGTGGCCAAGGCAAGATAGGCTTCCGCCATGCCTTCGGTGGCCGATGCCACCACGCGCCGTGTTGCCACCGCATCCCGTCCGCCGGTTTCGGCGAATACGCCGGCATCATCATGCCCGCGCCCCAGCCGATCCAAAAGCCGTTCCGCCTCAGCCGTCTGGCCGGCGCGCATGAGGATACCAGCCATGGTGCGCGTGAGCGGCAGGCCGGGCGTGGCGCTATCGGCCAGCGCAATGCGCACCAGGCGTTCGGCTTCGCGCGGGCGGTCGGCGATATCGGCGATCATGGCGCCATGCAGCGCGTAAATGCCGCGCTGGCGGCCGGTTTCCGTGAGCGGGCGCAGCGTGGCCAGCGCCGCATCTGTCTGCCCACGGCCTTGCTGCGCCCAGGCAAGCAGCAAGGGCTGCAACAGCGCAGAAAGCCCCTGGCGCGGCAGGGCGCGGAAGCGCTGTTCTGCCCGGTCATAGCGCCCGGCCTGCGCATCCTGCCCGGCCAGGAACATGGCGGCGAGGGGTTCATTCGGGATCACGCGCGCGAGCCGCGCGGCATCGGCACGCCCATCCAGCAAGGCGGCGATGAAGGCGCGCTGCACGACCTCAGGCTCACTTGGATCAAGCCGCAGCGCCTGGATCAAACTATCGGCGGCGTATTTCGTATCGGCTTCATTGGTAGCGAAACGCCCAGCCAGATAGGATCCGAAGGCGCCGGTCACTTCCGGCGCGGCACCGCGGAGCGCAGGGCGGTCCACGCCATCCCCAGCCGCACAGGCGGAAAGCAGCGCGGCGGCAAGCAGCCAAAAGCGGCGGGGCGGGAAGAAGGGAGCCATTCTTTCAGCCTAGCCGCTCATTCCCGCCAAACCAAGGCCTGTCTTGCCTATTCCAGCGTAATGCCGGCGGAGCGGATCACGGCGCCCAATTCTTCCACCTCGCGCCGCGCCAGCGCATCCAATTCCGCGAGCGTCATTGCCTTGGTGGTGGCACCGCCCGCCTGCGCCCTTTCGCGCACGGAAGCCTGTTCTGCCGCGGCATTGATCACCGCATTCAGCCTTTCCTGAATGGGCTTCGGTGTCGCCGCCGGCACGGCAAAGCCGAACCAGGCATCCAGCGTAAAGCCAGGCAGGCCCGCTTCCGCGGTGGTGGGCACATCGGGCAGACCCGCCGCGCGCTGAGCACTCGCAATCGCAAGCGCCTTAACGCGGCCGCCTTGCACCAGGGCGATGGCGGAAGATGGCGTGGTGATGAATAGCTCCACCCGCCCACCGGCCACATCCTGCAGCGCGGGCGCCGCGCCGCGATAGGGCACATGCACCATCTCGGCCCCGATGGCGCGGCTGAACAGCACGCCCCCCACATGCTGGATGGAACCATTGCCGGACGACGCATAATTCAGCTTGCCCGGATTGGCCCGCGCATGGGCGATGAATTCCTGCAAATTATTCGCGGGCACGTTAGGCCCAACAATAATCGCATGCGGCGCCATAGTGGCCATGCCAACCAGCGCCAAATCCTTGATCGGGTCCCAGGTCAGGTTCTTCATCATCGCCGGATTGCCGGCGTGGTAGCCATTATATTGCAGCAAGATGGTATGCCCATCGGGCGCTGACCGCGCCACGGCATTGATTGCAAGGTTGCCATTGGCGCCAGGGCGGTTTTCCACCACCACCGGCTGGCCGAGCCCTTGGCTCATCGCTTCCTGAAACAGCCTGGCGGCGAAATCCGTCCCCCCGCCCGGCGGGTTCGGCACCACCACGGTAATGGGCCGGTTCGGGAAGGCCGGCTGCGCGCGCAAGCTGGCAGGGGCGGCCAGCAAGGTGCTGGCGGCAAAAAGGGTGCGGCGCGATAGGCGCATGAGGTTTCCTCCCGAAAAAATGATGCTTGAGGCGTTTCTAGCACCCCTGCCCGCCCCGTCCATCTGGCCCCGCGCGCCAAGGCCGATTAATCTCACCCCATCAAGCAATGAAAGCCGGAGGAAGCCCGCATGACCTACCCCAACGTCCAATTGCACGTGAATGGCGAATGGCGCGCCGCGCGCAGTGGCAAGACCATCAATGTGCTGAACCCGGCCAATGAGGAAGTGATCGGCACCGTCGCCCATGCCGAAAAGACTGACCTGGATGAGGCACTTGCCGCCGCCGAGAAAGGCTTTGCGATCTGGAAGAAGGTCTCGGCCTATGAACGCTCCAAGCTGATGCGCAAGGCCGCTGATCTGGTGCGCGCGCGCGCGGATGACATTGCGCGGCTGATGACGCTGGAACAAGGCAAGCCGCTAGGCGAGTCCAAAGCGGAAATCATGGCGGCGGCCGACATTATTGATTGGTTCGCGGAAGAAGCCCGCCGCGCCTATGGCCGCGTGGTGCCCGCGCGCGCCGAGGGAATTTATCAGCTCGTGGTGAAGGAACCAGTCGGCCCCGTCGCTGCCTTCACGCCGTGGAATTTCCCGATCAACCAGGTGGTGCGGAAGCTGTCTGCCGCCGTGGCAACCGGTTGTTCCATCATTGTGAAAGCGCCGGAGGAAACCCCGGCTTCACCGGCTGAGCTGATCCGCGCCTTTATTGATGCAGGGTTGCCCTCTGGCGTTGCCAACCTTGTTTACGGCGTGCCAGCGGAGATTTCATCCTATCTGATTGCGCATCCGATCATCCGGAAAGTGACCTTCACGGGGTCCACCCCCGTCGGCAAGCAACTTGCCGCATTGGCGGGTCAGCATATGAAGCGCGTGACGATGGAATTGGGCGGCCATGCGCCGGCGATTGTCTTCAACGATGCCGATCTTGATCTGGCGGCCAAAACCTTAGCCTTCGCGAAATTCCGCAATGCGGGCCAAGTGTGTGTGAGCCCGACGCGCTTCCTGGTGCAGGAAGAATTGTATGATGGCTTCGTCGAAAAATTCGTGGCGCATGCCAAAACCCTGAAGGTGGGCGATGGCATGGCGGCGGATACCACCATGGGGCCGCTTGCGCATGACCGCCGCGTGCCTTGGGTGGAAATGATGGTGCAGGATGCGCAGACCAAGGGCGGCAAGCTGCATACCGGCGGCAAGCGCATCGGCAATAAGGGCTATTTCTACGAACCCACCGTCATGACCGATGTGCCCAAGGATGCGCGGGCGATGAATGAGGAACCCTTCGGCCCCATGGCGATGATCTCCCGCTTCAAGGATTTGGATGAGGTGGTGGAGGAAGCCAATCGCCTGCCCTATGGCCTGGCATCCTACGCCTTCACCCGTTCCGCCAAGACCGCCAATGCGGTCGCCGCACGCGTTGAAAGCGGCATGATGACCATCAATCACCTTGGCCTTGCTTTGCCCGAAGTGCCCTTCGGTGGCATCAAGGATTCCGGCTATGGCTCAGAAGGTGGGCTTGAGGCGATTGAGGCTTACCTCAACACCAAATTCGTTTCTCAGGCGGGGCTTTGAAATCCTGGGCCGGTCAGGTTTCCCCTGGCCGGCCTTGCATCATGCGTAGGGCGCCGTGGCGCTGACCGAAACCCATTGGCGAAGCCTGTTTCAAGAGCGCGACTTTCGTCGGCTCTGGATGGTCGGCTTTTCGATATTTGTGGTGCGCTGGCTGGAAATGCTGGCGGTGGGTGTATTCGCCTATAACGCCACCGGGTCAGCCTTTATTGTTGCCATGCTGACCATGCTGCGCCTTCTGCCCATGGGGTTGTTTGGCGCCTTTCTGGGCGCGGCAGCTGAGCGGATGGATCTGCGCCGCGTGCAAATCCTGATCCTGGTAATGCAGATTTTGGCCTCGGCCGTGATTGCGTTGCTGGCTTTGCTTGGGCTGATCGCAGTTTGGCATTTGGCCGTTGCGGCCTTCATCAATGGCGTTGGTTGGGCGGCAGATAATCCTGTGCGCCGCGCCATGATTGGCGCCGTGGTGGGGCCCGCGCGCATGGGTGCGGCCATGTCCATTGATGTCGGCACCAGCAATGCCAGCCGCATGCTGGGACCAACACTTGGTGGTGTGCTGCTGGCACTACTTGGCCTTGATGGCACTTTCGTATTGGCAACCTTGCTTTATCTGCCGGCACTGATCGCGGCCATGCTGCTGCCAACAACACCACGCGTCACCGCAAGCCGTCCCGCGCCCGTGCTTGCCCGCATTGCCGAGGGGCTGGCCGCCGTGCGCGCCGACCCGCGCTTGAGCGGCACGCTTGTGATCACGCTGATCTTCAACCTGTTCGGCTGGCCCTTCACCAGCATGATCCCGGTGATTGGCAAGGATCAATTGGCGCTAGGACCTGAAGGTGTTGGCGTGCTGGCCAGCATGGATGGCGTGGGCGCGCTGGTGGGTGCGGTGCTGATCACTCTGTTGATCGGCCCGGCGCTGTATCGGCGCTGCTATATCGGCGGCCTTACCATGTATCTTTGCATGGTCATCGCCTTTGCCCTGATCCCCAATCCGTGGATGGCAGGGCTTGCGCTGATTCTGGTAGGCATCGGCGGTTCGGGCTTTGGCATCATGCAGCCCACCCTGATTTACCTGGCAACGCCGGTGGAATTGCGGAGCCGCGTGCTGGGCCTGCTTTCCGTATGCATCGGCATGGGGCCGATTGGCTTCATCGGCCTTGGCATCGCCGCCGAATTTCTGGGCGCGCCCATCGCCACCGCGCTGATGGCGGGCTGCGGGCTGGTGGCGCTGGCGGTGACGCATCGCTATTGGAAACATATCTCCGGCGGGTGAAGGAATTTCAGCATGGATGACTTGCATGTTTCAGCGGCGGCCCTGGGCGCGGCCTTGAAGGCAAAGCGCCAACGCATTGCGGTCGCGGAATCCTCAACTGGCGGGCTGATCGCGGCTGCCTTGCTCGCTGAACCAGGTGCCTCCGCCTATTTCCTCGGCGGCGGCGTGATCTATACCGCGCAAGCGCGCGAAGCCCTGCTGGGCATCACACCCGCCGACATGGCCGGCATGCGTTCCGCGAGTGAGCCCTACGCCCTGTTGCTTGCGCGGCGTGTGCGCGAAAAGCACGGCGCGGATTGGGGATTGGCCGAAACGGGTGCCTCAGGCCCCACCGGCAATCGCTATGGCGATGCAGCAGGGCATAGCTGCATTGCCGTGGTGGGACCTGGCATCGAACGCGTGATCACGCTTGAAACCGGCAGTGCGGATCGCCGCGCCAATATGCGCCGCTTCGCGCAAGGCGCCTTTGGGCTGGCGATCAAGACTATCGGCTGACGCGCCGCCTATTGGCTCGCCCAGACAATGCGATGCACCCAGGCGATTTCCGGCAATTCGAAACTATAGCTTGGATGTACGGGATTGAGGCTGGCGACATCAATCCGCTTCGCAGAATGCCGGCGCAATTCCTTGGCCATCACCTCACCGCGCCGCGTGCGCACGACAACGCGATCCCCCCGGCGCACCGGCGCGGCGGGGGAGACAATCACCACATCCCCATCGCGAAACACCGGTTCCATGGAATCGCCGGAAATCTCCAGCGCATAGGCATTGGGATCACCGATATCGGGCAATGAGATTTCATCCCAACTGCCGCCCACCGGATAACCACCATCATCGAAATACCCCTCACCACCTGCCTGCGCCAGGCCGATCAGGGGAATGCGCCGATTGACCACGCCGCGCCCACCGCGGGAAATCGCGGTGGCGCCGGTGACCAACGCCGCGAAATCATCCATCCGCGCGCCCAGCGCATCCAGCACCTTCGCGATGCTTTCCGTGGAAGGCCAACGCGCGCGGCCATCCACGCCGACACGCTTCGATGGATTAAAGGCAGTGGGGTCAAGCCCAGCCTTCTTCGCGAGCCCCGAAGCCGAGAGCCCGTATTCTGCCGCGAGCGCATCAAGCGCGCGCCAAATATCCTCATGCCGCATGGGCTACTTCCTCATATGCCCGCGATGCTGCGGGGGTCCCGACTCCAGATATGGTTCTGGTTTCTATGCAATATATCCTAGGTCTTGTGTCAAAATTTAATAGGTCAGTTTTCCTTTTTTCTCTTGCTCGTGGCAATTTATGCGGTTATTCTCTCTTTGTTCCACAACCA
>Ga0315899_10001879_pt1 | contig 23694 bp, 17 predicted proteins | sample LakEriMetagenome_2_FD_203518 | JGI IMG/M metagenome (GOLD analysis project Ga0315899, IMG submission 203518) | Freshwater fungal communities from buoy surface, Lake Erie, Ohio, United States - Buoy 4 MA112 | ecosystem: Environmental > Aquatic > Freshwater > Lake | place: USA: Lake Erie, Ohio... | reverse complement strand
ATGACCGTGTAGTTAACAACGTTTTCACGTGTTTCCATCACTTTGTTCATGACCGTGTAGTTAACAACCTTTTCGTGTGTTTCACGAACAGGAACCATGACGGTATAGTTAACAACTTTGCTGTGTGTTTCGTACACAGGTCGCTTCACGGTGTAGTTGATAACCTTTTCGTGTGTTTCACGAACAGGAACCATGACCGTGTAGTTAACAACCTTGCTATGGGTTTCGTGCACTGGGCGACGGACGTTGTACGTCACTTGCTTTGTGTGCGTCTCATAGACAGGTCGCTTGACAGTGTAGTTTCGCACACCTGTGTGTGTTTCACGTACTGGTACATTGACCGTGTAGGAAACTTCACGATTGTGTGTTTCTCTTTCGTATCGAGTTCGGTTCACGACTTTGTCTTCGTAAACGATTTGGTTCTCCATCTTAGAACCTTGAACCGTTTCTTGTTCGTAGACAACTTTGCGCACCTTACGCATAACGGTTTGAGTAGCTGGACCTGTAGAGTCCACCAAACCGCTGCCACAGTTTTCATAGCTGACAGCACAACCGCAGTCGGCTTGTGCAGCTCCAGCAAATGCAGTCACGATTGCTGCTACAGCTGGAAGAGCCCAAAATTTCTTCATTCCCATTCTCCTTGGAGTTGCAATACCACGCAGGACACATGTTCCAGCGAGGCGATGTTCTGATCGCCATCCGCCCTAATTAGGCCTTGATTCCCGAAAAGCCCGACTCGCTTACTCTTTACCGATAGACCGCCAACAAATCTGCTCGGGCTGATCCCGTCCATGGACGCCCTCGCTATCCGCACCACCTCATTGGCTTGAATCATTCATGCCATGAAATTCACGTCTCGCTCGGGGCGACTCGTCCCCTCGGAACCGAGGGCGTTCTTGACGAGACCGGAGCAGTCAGCCACACGGGTCTATAAACAAAGTGAACGATCAGGAAATCAATTCCCAACAGGCGACATAAATCGACTGGTTAAGGAGGATGGAATAGAAAAAATGCTGAGGCTTGGTAATTTAAGCTGACTAACGAAAAAGGACCACCTAACCTTGACGGTTGTAACGATTGCGCCGTTGGTACGATGTTCCTTAAGGTGCCTAACGGTCGAATAATTGGCACGTGTTAGATAGCACTACCCAGCTTGGACTAGCTTGCTTTCGGGTGAGATTTCATCGTTGAGATTAACGATTGTAAGATTGATGCCGGTTATAGAGAGAGGCCAAGCGGTTCGCTTTAGCGTTGTGAGCGTTGGCGTTAGATACGATGCGAGAATGCAAAGTAGTGGGTGAGCCGCTGATCCGTTGACGCGCTTAACGTACCGCTTACACCGTTACGGTAGCCCCTGCATTCGCGTGGCGAATGCTAGAGATGAGATGCAGGTTGGGATTTATTTGACTACTAACCTAGGCGATCAAGCATGATCTCAAAGGCTGCATTTAGCTTTTCATCCGAATCGTAGTCGCCAGCTGCGATCGCATCTCGTAGTGCCGCAACCTTGTCCGCCCGAAATACTTCGGAACTGTTGGCTGTTTCGCTTATTGCGAGAGCTTCTGGTGAGAGTTCAAGCTGATCAACAGGCATTGCTAACGAAGCTTTAGTTTCTTCGTGAGCTGTCTTGATGGCGTTTGTTCGTGACGCGCTGCGTGCAGCATCAATACCCGAGATAGAAAAGTTACCGGAAATCTGCATAGTGTTCTCCCCCGTGAGGAATAGATCGACTCGGCCAACTGTGTTGGCGCCGATGTTGAGATGACAAATGGACTGCAACCTTGCCCAACTATTAAAGGTCACCACCCGATAGTGGCCACTGACCCTTAAGCTCGATCCGTAATCATCATGCAGTCCTTGTCGCAGGAGACCATCCGTAACGGTCGTGTCGACTTTGCATAGATATTGCTTTCGAGCGAAAGCTGGATGGGGTATCGACCCAGTTTACTCAACACCTGAGCTAATCCATTCTCCTTCCTTGAATGACGACTGTCGAAACAAATCCTAAGGTGCTCACCATTCTGATTAGGAATGATCTGAGCTCTAACAACAACCTTACTACCTAACAACGAAAGCAACACACGTGCCAACGGCAGATTAATGCTTACGTTCCTACCACTTTATACTCTTTTTGCCTGCTTAGTCGCAACCCAAACCGCGAAGATCCCGTTGAGAAATGCAGGATTGCTATAAGGACTGAATCGTTTGGTCGTCGGTACGAACGAGTAAACCTAATTCGACTAAGAATCAGAATCGATCTGATTCAACATGCAACTTTGTTCCGATCGATGCATCCGATGGCAGTTTCTACAAACTTGGAAAATAAAAATTACAAAGTCTCAAGAATCGGATGAATGCGCTGTTGACCTAATGGTTGGTCCCTTTCTATCTTACGGCCGTCGCAGCAAACGCGACCAAGAAAGAAAACAACGTTGGTTGTTATGTGCTCCGAGCACCTTTCAACCATCAGCCACAGGATGTGGTTAATGGTTGAGTTGTCATCCAACTTTTGCGGGCCGCCACCACGGATGGTTTGGTGGCTCGCGTATGATCCATGCTCCCGGAAACGTAGCTAATGTCCTTAGCCCCCCTAGGACTCGTTCACATTCCGGGAGCTTTTTTACGCACCTACAGAAAGATTGCTAGCAATCGCCCGCATTTAGCTCGCCCCAGATTCTGGTATTTCAGTCGCTACCTCAGGATCGAGCGAACACTCGGCTCGATTATCACGGTCTGCCGATCCTTTTGAGACACAGCCTCACTCAAACAGTCGATAATAGGCGAACAAACTACTAGCGATTTTGCTGGCTATCAATCAGACTATGGACGTCGAACGTGCAACCTAGCTTCGCACGTATTGTGTTCGATCCCTCCTTAGTCAGTTCCTGTCATGTCTCGTCGCGTCTGCTGCCTCGTCATTGCTATGTCCCTGTTCTGCATTTGCAGTTCTACACGTGCCATCGATGATCATGCCGTACCAAGCAAAGTAAATTCAGGCCCTTCCCCAGGGCATTCGATGCACGGCGAATCTTTTAACGAAGGGCCACGCCAAGCAGCTTACTTGATGCAAGGCATGAGTAACGTGCATTTCCCCATTTCGTCGAAACACCCACTGGCCCAACGTTTCTTCGATCAAGGGATCACGCAGTTACATGGCTTTTGGTACTTTGAGGCCGAACGCTCCTTCCGGCAGGCAGCCGCATTTGATGCGGACCATCCGATGCCCTACTGGGGTATGGCCCGAGCGAATATCGAAAATGAAAAACGATCACAAGGCTTCATACAGCAGGCGATGCAACGCGTCGAACGTGCCTCAGAAAAAGAACGTCGCTTAATAGAAGCATGGAATGAACGAGTCAAGAAACCGGTTGATCAAGCAACGGAACCCGACGCCAGTGCCCCCGCCAAATCCGATGACGAACGGAAGAAAGAAAAAGAGGCACGACTCAAAAAGTACCTTAGTGATTTAGACAGCATTGCTGTCGACTATCCTGACGACATCGAAATCAAGGCCATGATTGTGCTGCAAGCCTGGCAAAACAATGGCGAAGGAATCGAGATCCAGAGCTTCTCTTCGATGAACTCACTCCTTGCACAAATCTTCCAAGCCAATCCAAGACATCCGGCCCACCATTTCCGAATCCATTTATGGGATTACAAAAAGGAGGAATTGGCACTTCAGTCTGCAGCCTTGTGCGGTCCTAGCGCTTCAGGTATCGCACATATGTGGCACATGCCGGGCCATACATATTCTCGAGTGAAACGATTTAGTGACGCGGCGTGGCAACAAGAAGCATCGGCACGAGTGGATCACGCTCACATGATGCGAGACCGGGTCATGCCAGACCAGATACATAATTACGCGCACAATAACGAATGGCTAATCCGTTCATTGATGCTAATCGGTCAGCCTACACGAGCTATATCGCTAGCAAAAAATATGATCGAGCTTCCGAGGCACCCGAAATACAACACCTTTGGCAATCGGGGTAGCACCTTCTACGGACGAGAACGATTGCTACAAGTGTTTGTTCAATATGAAAGATGGAGCGAACTGCTGAACGTAACAGACACACACTATCTTCCAGAAGATTCCGATGTTCATCACAACGACGAACGACTCGCCTGGCGAGCCATCTCGGCGGGATACTCAGGAAAAGCGGAAGTAGCTCAGGAATCAAAAACAAAGCTTGAAAGCTCTCTGAAAGACTTGGAAGCCGAAGAGGGCAAAAAAATTGAACTTATCGATCAATTGAAGAAGGACTCTGCCACAAGCCAAGCTACCAGATCTGAACCCTCTCCATCCAATCCAACCTCGGACGTCAACTCTGCGGAAGCGAGTGCCCCAGAAGCAGCCAAGGCCCCCCCCGAGACCGTTCCCGCAGCTTCGACCGAACCCGCCCAGCCTCCGACGGCCATCGAATTGTTCGGCAAATCGGATGATCCGGCCTTGCCGAAAGAATTGTCCAAAGACTGGAAAAGTCCAGATGGAGATGAAGCCAAGAATTGGTCAGACGATCGAAAAAATGCGGAACGAGAACTCCACAACCTTCGCTATCGGAAACAACGTCTTTCCTTTTGGCTTTCTGCTTTGGAATCCCACCAAGCAGCTGCAAGAGGGGACTTTCGCGAAGCACTTCGACATTCCCATAAAGCTCGAGCTGTAGTCTCAGAATGGACTCGGCTGGAATGGCTGGCAAAGTGTGGCGAAGCAACAGAGGCCTGGAAGATCGCGGAGGGTAAACTTAACGATAGCCCAGGTGAAGTCCTTCCATTAGCACGCGGAGCTTGGATGCTGAGCTTGCAGCCAGACAAAGCAGACAAGCTTCAGGAAGTCTTAGAAAAACTGAAGCCTTTGGCAACCAAGTCAGAACCAGGAATAGGCGTTTTGGATCGACTTAAGTCGGTGTTGACTGAAAAGGGAATTGTGGTCGATTGGACAACTCCTACCAAGGAACCTTCAGATATCGGAGAGCGACCTGATTTGGATACTTTGGGCCCATTTCGCTGGGCTCCATCAAATGCCCCCATGTGGCACGCAATGACTTCCGAGAGCAAACTGATGACGTCAAAACAGTATGCAGGAAAGCCCTACATTGCGATTTTGTACCTGGGATCAGGCTGCCTTCACTGTGTGGAGCAGTTAACCCAGATTTCTCCTAGGATCCATGATTTTAGGAACCTTGGGATCGAGCTCGTCGCGATAAGCACGGAAGACGTAGACCAACTCCGGACGGGGATCGCAAACTTCGACAAACCTATAGATACCCTCCTTTTGTCGAACGTGGAACAGGACACTTTCAAGGGATTTCGGGCTTACGATGACTTTGAGGGACAACCTCTTCACGGTACTTTTCTCGTGGATGCCCATGGTAGAATTCTGTGGCAGGACATAGGCCACGAGCCGTTTATGGAAATCGAGTTCCTGCTTAGGGAATCGGAGCGATTGCTGCGAATCGGAAATGGCGGCAACAGCCGCTGAAACCAAAAGGTCGGTCTGATCTATCGGATCCGACCGAGCGATTTTGCCCCCTTTGGGGGATGCGGGCGGCCATGTTTCACGATAAACGCCCCTCCGGATTGGGGGAACGCTAACGCTCAGAACCTGAGTATTGCATAAATCCGACGGGCTGGTAGAGTTCAGGGGTGGAACTCAGGGTAGCGGGTTCCATTCGAACTGCACCTCATCACTTATTTCTCAAAATCCCGATGTCCGAGCCAACTCGTTCTGAAGCAACTAAAAAACTCTACATCGAAACCGTTGGCTGCCAAATGAATGTTTTGGATAGCGAAATGGTCGTTGCTTCACTGAGGAAGAAAGGCTACGACCTGACCCAAGATCCTGCTCTGGCAGACGCAATTCTATTTAATACGTGCTCCGTTCGTGAACACGCTGAGGAAAAGGCCTACAACAATCTGCACCACCTCAAGCAGCTCAAACTCGCTAATCCAAACAAGGTGATTGGCGTGATGGGATGTATGGCCCAAAAAGATCAGAACAGTATTTTTCAAAGGGTACCCTTTGTTGATTTGGTCGTGGGGCCTGGTCAGTTACATCGAATACCTGAAATGATTGAACTGGCGGAGCAAGGCGAAAAACAACAGATCGCGGTAAGCCTTGACCGCAAAGGTGGAGCTGTTGACGAAATCAAAAGATCGCACGAAACCTTTGATCCACTTCGCGATCCTGAGATGAGGCCGACTCCGTTCCAAGCCTATCTTCGAATTCAAATTGGCTGCGACAAGTTCTGTACCTACTGTATTGTCCCTATGACGAGGGGCCCCGAACAAGGTCGCTCGCCAGACCAAATCGTCGAAGAAGCAAAGATCCTGGCCGCACAAGGAGCAAAAGAAATAACGCTTTTGGGTCAGACGGTAAATTCGTACAGACACATCGATGGAGACCGCACGACTCGACTCGCCGATCTCTTGCAGCGAATCCACCCGATTGAGGGCCTGGAACGAATCAAATTCGTAACCAATTACCCCAAGGATATGACACGAGAACTGCTCGAAACCGTTCGGGATTTACCCAAGTGTTCCCCGTACCTACACGTACCAGCACAGAGCGGAAGCGACAACGTTCTCAAGCGAATGAAGCGAGGTTACACGACGGCGGACTATTACGAAATGATGGATCGCATCAATGAGATCATCCCCAATCCATCCGTGTCGAGCGACTTCATTGTCGGGTTCTGCGGCGAAACCCTTGATGAGTTTCAAATGACCGTCGACCTTGTGAAACGATGCCGCTTCAAAAACAGCTTCATATTCCAATACAGTGTCCGGCCTGGAACAAAAGGTGCAGAACTCTACGCCGACGACATTCCACAGGAAGAGAAACATCACCGGAATCTGGAGCTGCTTGAGGTCCAAAATCAAATCTCCCTCGAGGACAACATGAGGTTCCTCGGGGAAACGGTCGAGGTCCTTGTTGAGGGACCGAGCAAATGGTCTGTTCGCAAGAACGAAACCGGAGACTTGCGACAGCTTACGGGACGTACGATTTGCGATCGAATCGTCCATTGGGCCGGCAACATGAGACAGGTTGGCGAGCTATTGCCCATCCGAATCACCGATGTTTCCGCATTCAGTTTACTCGGCGAAGTAGAAACATTGGAAAGTAAATGCGAGCCCGATCTAATCCAGCTGACGACGGGCGCATAATCTGTAATGAGGCCCCCCTCGTTTAACCGCACGGGCTACGCCCTGCGCTGATCTTTCCAACCCAGCCCTACCCAGCGCCGCTCAATCAATCAACCCGCTAATCGTTTTTCTGGGGGGCTGACCTAGAGACCACTGCGCACGGCGATGCCTGTGCGGTTAAACGACGGCCCCTTAATCCCGCGGTTTTGACATTCCCTCACCGAACGTCTTTCTTCTATAACCGAGTCTACGCATCTCAAGTTCGCACATCACCCCTGGTTGCCATCTCGGTCCAAAATGCCTCGAGTTTTTTGCATAGCAAATCAAAAAGGTGGAGTCGGCAAAACCACGACTGCCATCAATCTCGCATGGGCAATGGCTAGTTCTGGACAGAAAACGTTGCTTGTAGATTTGGATCCCCAGTGCAATGCGACGAGCGGATTGGGGCTCGCACCCGCAGAGCGACATCCATTGCTAATTGATGCTCCGCTGCGTGAGAGTATTCTTCAAACCGAGAAAAGTCGGCTCGATCTCATGCCGGGCTGTCGGTCTTTTCAAGACGTCGACCGATTGGCCAAAGGTGGCGTAAGCCAAGGGACTTTACTGAGACAACATTTAGAAGCGGGGCTCGGACATTACGACTCGGTCTTTATCGACTGTCCGCCTTCGCTAGGAGAACTCACACAAGCAGCGCTGGCAAGTAGCACAGAAGTGCTCATGCCAATCCAATGTGAGTATTATGCCATGGAAGGTTTGACACAGATGATTCATGTCATTCGCGATGTCATGCAGCAGTTTCCAGGACGCCTAACTTTTGGTGGCATTCTTTTGACGATGTACGATCCAAGATTTGAGTTAACTCGCGAGGTAGATTCCGAAGTTCGGGATTTCTTTGGAGACATCGTATTTGATACAGTCATCCCACGTGACATCGCAATCAGCGAAGCGCCAAGCCACGGAACAAGTGTGCTAGCATATGCACCTCGCTCGCACGGAACGCGAGCATACATCGAACTTTGCATGGAGGTATTAGATCGTGACTAAAGATCGTCGATTGGGTAGAGGGTTAGCGGCACTTCTCGGAACTCCGATAGAAGAGAATGCAGCCGAGATGACAATGGGGACAAATCAGCAGCGAGGTTCGGCGCAGCCACTTGCTTCAACCAATGCAACCAACATAGAAGCGTCGTCCGCAAATGCCTCTGTCACCACACGATCGGAAGTTATTCGACAACTTGCCAGCGAAGCCAAGGCGAACGAGGCGAGTTCAGCGGTATCACCAATAAGTATTCCCGTTGATCCTCCCGTGTCGGCAGTAAAGCATTCAGATCGAACCGACACTGGTGCGTTATCGATTCCCACCAATCTGATCGATCCCAACCCGTTTCAACCACGACGACAGTTTCTCCAAGGTGAAATTGAATCGCTTGCTGAGTCAATCAAACAGCATCAACAACTGCAACCTATTCTGGTTCGCAAAGTCCAAGATCGCTATCAGTTAATTAGCGGCGAGCGTCGTCTACGCGCAACCATTCATGCAGGGTTGCCAACCATTCGTGCCGAGGTACGAGTAGCAGACGATCGGCTTGTTGCTGAACTCGCAATCATCGAGAACCTCCAACGGAAAGACCTAAACGCCGTTGAGAAAGCAATGTCCTTTAAGCGATACTTGACTGAACACAAATGCACACAAGAAGAGCTAGCTAACCGAATCAAGATTGATCGTAGCACGATTGCGAATCTGCTAAGACTCTTGGAATTGCCCGAGGGAATCACGGACGCAATTCAACGAGAAGAGATCACCGCCGGACATGCCAAAGCCCTGCTCAGCTTGGGTAGTATTAAGGAGCAGCACGTTTTTCTTAAGAAGATCGTAGAGCACGGTTGGAGCGTACGAGAGACAGAACGACAAGTTGCAGAAGCGGTTGCTTCAACGGCAGCGTCCGAGGACGGCATTCTTGGAATCGTACCGAATCGTCGACCTTCGAAGAGCAGCCAACTCCAATCGCTCGAGTCTGATCTCAAGATGAAGCTCGGAACCAAAGTCGAGATAAGTCAATCAGGCAGAGGTAAAGGACGAATAACGATTCACTTTACAAGTGTTGAGGAATTTGATCGCATCCGAAGCGTGCTTGCGAATGAATCGACCAAGCGAGCCGCTGCTTAAGGTGCTATAAATGGACTCTAGATTCTGGAGCTGGTTGGTTTGGGGCGTGGTGGTATTTATCGCCTTTCGCGTCCTAATAAGACTAGCTTTTGAATTGCAATCGCATCTTCAAGAATTGCTCGTTGCCTATGTCCGGAAGCAAAAAGAGATTGCAGCCAGAAACCTCAAGATTATGCAAATACGGGAAAAAGTCAAAAGACTAAAAGATGCGGCGAAAAGGCATGCTGACGCAGAACAAGCAGCCAAAGACGCTGCAGTAATGCAACAAGCAGAAAAGGTGAAGTCTCGTATTGCCGCAGACCAAACGAACAAACAGCAGATCGCAGGAACCGTTGCAGAACAACGCCGAGCAGCATAAGCACTGTCGCTTGCGTCCTGGCGAGTCCCCCTACCTTCAACACGGTATGATATGAGCTAGTTTCGTGCCCTGTCCGACCGTCATTGGATGGGGATATTATTTATCATAAGGAATCCTCTCCGTGGAATGGTATGACAATTGGGAAGACTGTGTCCATGCTTGCCATGCACTGCTTCCTCCGCCTAGCCGCCTAGCGTTGATCGAAAGACTAAAGTCGCACGCAAACCGGTCGACTTACCTTCGGCCAATCTTGGCAGCTCGTTCTGTTGGAGGTTCGTCTGGGTACCTGGTTCTACATCCAGGAGCGTTGGCAATCATCGGCGGACTTGATTTCCCAGACTGCGAAAACGCTGCTTGCCGCGCTGACACGGCGATGCTTCTCGAGGATCTAGTGGAATATGCATCGCTGGAGGTTGAGATTGTCCAATCGGTAATCACTCAAGGTGAACTTAGTGCGGCTGAACAATCTGCATACGAAGAGTGCTTTCGCTCTGCAGGATTGAATGAAGTTGCAGAGTTAGTACAGATTGAATTCAACTCCCCCAAGCCAAAAGCCGGCATCGCATCAAGTTTGTCCAGTGATACAGCCATCCAACTTGGGGATAGCCTCACACTACAGGATGCAAACGAGTTTGATTCGGACGAGTTTGCCAAAATTGTCGAGCAGACCTACGTCGGATCTCTAGATGTTCCTGAACTCAATGGGATTCGATCGACGCACAATACAATTGAGGGATATGCATCGTGTGTTAAAGAGAGCCATTTGCCATGGTGGGTTGTTGTCGAATCAGGAGAACCGATAGGCTGTTTGTTTTTATGTCCGCACCAAAACGAACTTGTGGAGTTAGTTTATTTAGGGCTTGTTGCTCAAGCTCGAGGCAAGGGGCTCGGAGGGCGAATACTAGAATTTGTGGAGCACTGGGCTAGCGAACGAGGAGCTACGCGAGTGGTAGCTGCAGTCGACCAACGCAACACTCATGCATTGCATATTTACAAAAAGGCAGGCTATGTCGAGTTCAGCCGAGCTAACGCTTGGATAAAAGCCTCGTAGGTGAAGGGATAGATCTCTTCTTAAGTTTTGATTGACGACCCTTACCAAAATCATCGAAGACAAAATATAAAGGGGGCACGCCAAGCGGTGCGTCCCCTGAAACGCCGACAGACGAATGGCCTGCTGACGACCTTATCGGAGGGTTGGGCCCCACCGATGTGAATCGCAGTCGACCATGAGCCAACAACATTATCCGAACGCATGAAAAAACGCTCTACCTCGCCAAAGATAATACACCATCTGCATTGCATCGGAATTGGTCTTCAATGACGGACAAACCACCAACTCCGTTCCATCATGTGCGAACGGCTGCTTGCGGTCATCTTTAGTTCCGAATCCGACTAGCACCTGCTGCTCAAAAAAGGTACCAACAAACGCAGGCTCTATGAATTCAAATTCATCAGCAAGCGATGTTTCGATCCACTCGCGAACCTGCTCCTGCACCGAAGTTGGCAGTCGACTTGCATCTCGCTCATAAATCTCCGGGTGTTCAATATCCCAACCTGCGAAGATGGCGAATGCATCGTCGGTTGAAATATTAGCCAGATCCTGCGCAAAGGCCTTAGCCACGGGACCCGCCAACCCAACGTTACTAAACTCGCTGTCAGACATGCTATACCCAAATCGGAACAGAAAGCATTCCTGAGGCGTTTCGAAACCAGGCCATGGAAGAGTACGTTGTTCCAAAAACTCAATCCGCGAGGGAGCGATCCCCATCTGCTCAACTTGGGCCAGCCAATGAGCAAGTTGCGATTCTGCTTGAGCAAGAATGGTTTTGTGTTTATCGTCGATCCGATCAGAGCATCCCAATTCGGTCGCATACGCCAGAGCTCGGGCACGCGAAGCAGGATCGGCCGCCAGTTCGACTAGCAGTTCCGTTCCACGCGGTTGATTTAGTTTAGCCAAAGCAAAGGCCGCCTCTGTTCGGATACGACGATGCCGAAGCTCTGAAGCTTGCATGAGCTTCCCGATGCAAGAATCGTTGTCGAGCAAAGAAAGGGTATGACACAAGGAAACACAAAGGGACACCGAATCAAACAAGATCTTTTGGACTTCGGACGTTTGCTGACCGAATTTGCCTGGATCTTCCTCCATCAACCCCAATCGCTGCACGATCCCCCCCAGGAGTGAAACAACGTCTTCGAATCGACACGCGCAGGGATGCGGATCTAGCCTGCCAGTTGAGTAAAGATGATTGGCAATGTCGAGGGCTGAGGCCAAAATGGCGGGCTGACTGCTTTCCAGGATCCGTGGAAAGACTAGCTCCACATCCCAGTCTTCATACTGAAGGAGTGGACTGAGAGCGAGCGATGCCGAAGTCCATGCTTGCGGGGGAGCTTGCAAAAGAAAGTCCACGCCCATTTGGATCGCTGTCGGATGACCAGAAGCGAAAGCGATTTGCAGGAGTGAACCGTCAAGGTTTCCGTGGCGGCTGTTTCGGACTTTAAGGAAAAGTTCGGTGGCAGCTTGAACTGTGATCAGCTTCTGAAATGCGATTTCCTCCGGCGGCAGCTTGCTAACTCCCAGGCTAGCCCGAAGCCATTGGGCCACGCGCTGGATTAGTCGCTCCAAAGTTGCCTGAGCGAATCGAGTTTCTGCAGCATGGTAGGTTTCCCAGGACTCGATCAGCTCTCGGGCTGCAAAAACCGCCCACACGGGATCGGTCGGATCTGAAAAGGACGGCAAAAACTGGGATTCCGACTGCAATCCGTTTTCCAGCTGTTGCAAAGTCCGGTTCAGCCAAATGCGGGCGTCGTCGGACATTTCAAGGGGAAAATCGCTCATGTACGTCAACATTCTCGGAGAATAAGTTCAAAGCGGCGTATCGTCTTCGCAACTCTAACGTAAAATGCGTTTTTGACGACACCAACTGGTGGAAGATGCTTATGGATGACAAATTGCCTGATACCGTGACTGACAACTTACCCGAAACATTTGAAGATCTGAAGCTTTCTAAGATCATGTTAAGGGCCTTGAAATTACTTGGCTACGAACGGCCATCCCCTATCCAGGCTCAAGTCATCCCCTGGGCATTACAGGGCTACGATGTCATCGGGCAGGCGAGAACCGGAACTGGCAAAACAGCATCGTTTGCAATCCCCATTTTGGAACAACTCGATCCTCTTCGGTCGACCAAATCCCCACAAGCATTAGTTCTAGTTCCGACTCGCGAATTAGCAGCCCAGGTTTATGGCGAGTTTTTGAAACTGGCAGAGGGCTGCCCCACAAGCGTCTTAGAGGTCGCCGGTGGTAAACACATGCGTCGACAGACGCGGAAGCTTGGCGAGGGAGTGCAAGTGGTCGTCGGAACTCCTGGACGGGTGCTTGATCACTTGAGTCGACGTACGCTGGATTTATCTCGATTGTGGTGTGTCGTTCTCGACGAAGCCGACCGAATGCTCGACATTGGTTTCCGGCCAGCTATTGAACGGATACTTCGTAGTTGTCCAAAAAATCGCCAAACCTTGCTATTAAGTGCGACGCTTGCCGATGGCGTTCGAGAGTTGGCGACCACCTATTTGTTCGAGCCAGTCCATGTCGATTGTTCAAAGAAGGACTTGTCCGTCGACACTATCGAGCAACGTTACATAACGGTTGGCGCAGACCAGAAGTTTGAGACGTTGGTAAGTTTGCTTCTGAGAGAGTTACCCCCTCAGACCATTATCTTTTGCAGAACGAAACTGGGAACAGCCAAACTTCATAGGCAATTGGATAGCAGATTACCTCGCATTCCCGAGTTAGCCTCCTATCAGTTAGCGACGATTCACGGCAACATGAATCAAACCCAGCGCGATGCGGTGTTTAAAGACTTGCGAGCGGGCAATATTCAGATTTTGGTCGCAACCGATGTCGTCGGTCGCGGAATTGACGTCTCAACCATTTCGCACATCATCAATTACGATTTGCCTGATGACAGCGATGACTATGTTCACCGAGTGGGACGAACAGGCCGAATGGGCCGAGATGGGATCGCATTTTCCTTTGTCGCCAAGGGCCAAGGAGATCGCTTGACCGAAATAGAGCACCGCATCAATCGGCTATTGGCGATTGATCCGCTGTCTGAGCCAGTTGTTGCCAAACCGACCGATGGAAAGCTGAAAGTAGTCAAGGCAGAAGTCGAAATTGCCGAGGCCCCGCAATCGTTTGGCGAGATGCCATCGGGTCCACTTCAAAAGCGTCGTCTCAATCGCATGAGACGCCCCTTGAGCGACCGCGAAAAACGCCGCTAACAATCCTAACCCACAGCGTAAGGGCTTGTTGCTTTAATGGCGTTTTGAAAAACAAACATTAGCCGCAGGGCGCTAGCCCACGGTTAACGGCCGACAACCGGACGCTAGCGCGCCCACGGCTTATTAAAGCACGTGTTCGTAAGCGAGGGACCGACCACCTTTGTTTCCTCAATTCCCTACATCTTCTAACAATGCACAAAGTATTCATCGACGGAGAAGCAGGCACGACCGGATTGCAAATTCGCGAGCGGCTTGTTGGAGACAAAGATTTTCAAATCGTTAGCATTGACCCAACCGCGAGAAAAGATCCTAAGGCGAAGATTGCGATTCTCGAAGAATCAGATTTCGTTGTCCTCTGTTTGCATGATGACGCCGCCAAAGAAACCGTCGCATTAGTTGGTTCTCTAGACGCAAACAATCGTCCACGAATTGTTGACGCCAGCACCGCTCACCGTGTGGCCGAAGGCTGGGTTTACGGCTTTCCTGAGATGGGGGCCGATCAAACAGAAGCGATACGCCATGCAGACTTCGTAAGCAATCCAGGCTGCTATCCGACTGGCGGCATTGGGCTCTTGCGTCCCTTGATTTACGCTGGACTGCTGCCAAAAGATTATCCAATCGTGGTACAAGGTTTCAGTGGCTACTCGGGCGGTGGTCGTCAGATGATCGAGGCTTATGAATCAACAGACAAGACTCAGAGTGCACCGCCACTCGATGTTTACGGACTTCAATTGCAACACAAACACGTACCCGAATTGCAAAAGTATTCAGGCCTATCGCGCCGACCCATTTTCTTGCCATCCGTGGGTGCGTTTCACAGTGGAATGATCGTTGAGATTGCATTGCATTTTGATTTATTAGCAGGGGTTAGCACTTCGGCTCAGCTAGAATCTTGTTTACGGGATCATTACGCGGGTTGTGAATACGTTAGCGTGGTTCCACCGACCGAGAATGGTCGCATGGAACCACAAGCGTTGAATGGAACCAATCGCATGGAGTTATCAGTTTTTGGTAACGATCGAATTGGCCAAGCGGTCTTGGTTGCCAAGCTCGACAATCTTGGCAAAGGTGCCAGCGGCGCCGCCGTCCAAAACCTCCGCCTGATGGCCAGCAAGTAGCAGGCCATAACAACCCTCGCTCTTGTAGGCCGTAACAAGTCTCGAAGAGACGCAGTTACGGCAAGCACGCCAAGTATCATTAAACCAGTCAATAAGCCATCAGATTGACACATGCAAGCCGTAACTTCGCAAAGCCTTGTTACGGCCTACAGGACGCCTTGTTACGACCTGCTGGACGATTTTCTCATTCCCACTAGCGTCAAGCAAACCGTTAACAACAAGAACATCAAAAACGCAACCAAATCCTTGCTAGGAAGCGATTCTGTAATCGACACTCCCTGAGCCGCAAACCAAGCGGTCAGCGATGGACTAAAGTTCATAAACGACACCAACACCGCTGCGATGGCTCCCCCGGCAATGTATCCAGAACTTAGCAGAACAGCTGGGCTGGAGTCATCCTCACCTGATGCCGTACCCTTCCACTTATCAGCAAGGTACCGCACCATCCCACCAATAAAGATCGGGGTCGACGACGATAGTGGCAAATAGACACCCACCGCAAACGGTAGACTGGCCACTCCGCTCAGTTCGAGCGTCACGGCAATGAGCACACCGATCATGACTAACCCCCACGGAAGTCGCCGATCAAGAATCCCATCGATGATGAGTTGCATAAGAACTGTCTTGGGTGCTTCATATCGTGTAGTCGGCTTTCCTTCGTCGTCATTTTTGAGAACACCATTGATGGCCGGATCGACTAGGTACACAGGCTTGCCATTCGAATCGATGAGATATTTACCTGGTGGCAGTTGCTTGTCAGTTTCAGCTCGCCCAAGAATCAACACGGAGTATTCGGTGGTATCCGTGGCATACGGTCCCGATTGAACGCGTCCTTTCGCAAGCCCCTCGGTATCAATGACCACGGACGCATAAGACTCTACCGCTTTCTTGCTATAGGTGGTATTAGCCTCGTTCATGGCAAGTAAAACTAAGCCAACAACGAAAGCGCACGTTAGAGCACCGATAAGAATCGCGATTTGCTGCGAACGAGGCGTTGCACCGACGAGATGACCGACCTTGAGTGCTTGTGCGGTGGCCCCTCCATTCGAACAGGCTATGCAAACAACACCAGCCACGGTAAGTGCCGTAAGCTTGATCTCTTTGTTGATGGTTACGAGGCCAAACGAATCAAGAACGAGCAGTATCAAACAGGTCAGTAACAACGTCGCGACAGTCATGCCGGATATTGGGCTCGATGTTGAACCGATTTCCCCGGTAATTCGCGAGGCAACCGTGACAAACAGAAACGAGAAGACCATGATCATCAACGCCGCAACGAAACCAGTGAAGCCGAAACCTAGCCCCAATTGCGGAACCGCCATAAGACTCAGAACGAGCACAACGCTACCACCAAAGACGATAGGCAGCGGGATATCTCGCTCGGTACGAAGACCAACTACTCCCTCTCGTTTGCTCTTCCTCAAATCCCTAACACTAGAAAACAATGCCCCAATAATGACGGGCATCGCTTGTAGCATGCTAATGATTCCACCAGCCGCAACTGCACCTGCACCGATGTAAAGAATGTAATTGCTCCGCACATCATCTTCGGACATGTCGCTGATGAGCGTTGTTGCAGGTTCCAAAGGTTGTGTTAGCCCCTCGCCAAAGTAGACAATCATCGGCGCGATAACTAGATAAGCCAGTACGCCCCCTGCCACCATAATGGAAGAGATCTTGGGTCCAATGATGTAGCCGACACCGAGCAAGGTTGGGCTAGCCTCGAGTCCGACGCTCGCTCCTTTAAGACCGATCGCTTTGCCGGTCGCACTAACGGTATGCAATGCCAACGAGACCACATCGGACCAAAGCTTGAGAGCCCCCATCAGTAGTTGATAGACAAAACTTAGTGCGAAGCCTGCGAAGATCATCATCGCATTCCCGCCCCCTTTTTCTCCTGCCACCAGTACTTCGGCGCAGGCTTTGCCTTCGGGGAAAATCAGCTTGCCGTGTTGTTTTACGATAAAGGCTTGTCGAAGCGGGATCATCAGCAAAATACCCAGCAGCCCACCAAAAACGCTAACGGTCATGACTCGAACGACATCGATCTCAAATCCGAGAAGCAGCAGAGCAGGCATGATCATCCCGACCGCAAAAGCCAGCGACTCCCCAGCAGACCCAGCCGTTTGAACGATGTTGTGTTCGAGAATCGTCGTCTTTCGGAACCCAGTCATGCGGCTCAGCACGCGAAAGAATGTCAGGGCGAGAACGGCAACCGGGATCGACGCCGAGACGGTGAGGCCGACCTTGATGACCAGATACATCGACGAAGCGCCGAAGATGATCCCTAAAAGAGCCCCCATGACTAGCGGCCCCCAGGTCAGCTCCGGGACATTCGTGTCCTCAGGGACAAAGGGCTTAAAGTCTTTGTTAGGTGTCTCGGCCATGGATACCTTTAAGGGCAAACGGAGCGGGATTAGTGCGAAAAAGCTGTTTTTACAGGGGGAAAGATACGAAGAGGAGCACCTTTCACGGCAAGAGCGTCGAGCCGGAATTATACAACTTCAAACGAGCGCCTGGGAGACATTGAGTTAGAATAGCGAACTTGAGCCAGTAGATTCGGATAAATTTCGAATAGGAATAACGCCCAGAGGGTTGATACTGGCACCAAAATAAACTAGACAAGTTCCAGTTTGATTCGGTGATCGCTGATGAACAGTGGTCGCAACGTATTTTCCCATTTGATCATGAAAGAGGTTGTGCGTGGAGTCTTCAACCGCATCGGCGACTGTAAACCAAGGTGGTGACGCAATGACGGGTCACCCTGTAGGATTTTGGTTTTTCTTTTGGGGTGAGTTCGCCGAGCGGTGCTCGTATTACGGCATGCGAGCGATTCTGGCGATGTACATGATCGACAAGCTCGGAGTCGACAAAGGTAACGCGGGGACATATATGTCTCTGTTTATCGCAGCATGTTATTTCTTTCCTCTCATTGGTGGTTGGGTCGCAGACAACTTTCTGGGCAAATACTGGACTATTGTTCTGTTCAGCTTGCCCTACGTTTTGGCTCAGTTCACCGTTGGTATCGAAAACCCCGCTATCGTGATGGGATCTTTGGTGTTGCTGGCCATGGGTTCCGGGGTGATCAAACCAAACATCTCGACATTGATGGGCTTAACTTATGATCAGCAGAGGCCGGGGCAGGCTCAGTTAAGGAGCTCCGCGTTTTCATGGTTTTACATGGCGATCAACATCGGTGCTTTTCTGTCGCAATCATCGATGCCATGGTTGCGGGATGAATATGGCTATCAAGTTGCCTTTATTTTCCCAGCGGCACTCATGGCCCTCGCCCTAGTCATTTTCGCGTTGGGCAAAAAATTCTACGGTGACGAAACGATCGTCCAACTAGTAACCACACCTCCTACAGACGCCGACAAAGGCCTCAAGACCATTACCGGCGTTCCCATTGTCAAGCAATTAGTGACAGAGGAAGAGAGACAAAACCGTCGTGCCTTAAGACTAGAAACACTTCAGCGCATCGGTTTGTTGTTTTTGACGGTAATGTTCTTCTGGGCGATTTTTGATCAATCCGCTAGCACGTGGATCTTCTTCGCTAACACTTACATGGACTGCACTTTGTTCGGCGTGCCCGTTCCGCCGGATTCGATCCAAGCGTTCAATGCGTTGTTTATCATCGCCATAGTTCCGTTGAGCGTTGCGATCTTTAAAGCGTTTCCGGTGAAAGCAACCAACAAAATTGCGATCGGATTCGGCTTTACCGCACTTAGCATGGTCATCATGAGTTTGTCCGGCTTTATGGCTGGCACCGCCATAAAGGGGACCAAGATGACGTTTGCCGATGGATACATCGTGCTACCTGCTTCAGCGGATGCTCTCGACAAAATGACCGACAGTTTAAAAACAAGCGGAGCGAGTATCACCGGCATGAATTCGGAATACGATGCCGCGAAAAAGAAGCTTACAATCAAGGGTGGTGGGCTGGCTATCGCGGACAAGCCAGCGGTACCTCTCACGAGCAGTGTTGCAGGCCTGGTTGATCTGGCAGATGGGACCAACGTTCTTGAAGTTGTAAAGACAGGAGAACCCAAAGAAGGGGATCTGGCGATCGTGACCGAAGTTGTCGATTGGGTTAAACCAACCGAAAGGGTTACCGTTTGGTGGCAAGTTTTGGCTTATTTGATTCTTACGGCGGGTGAAGTTCTCGTTTCGATTACCGGTCTAGAGTTGGCTTTCGTCGCCGCACCTGCCTCGATGAAAAGCTTCGTAACCGCATGTTGGTTGGCTGTTGTGTTTCTTGCAAACTTGCTCATCAACGCACCAATCACGCAGCTTTATCCGCTGATGCCACCGACCTACTACTTCGGACTTTTGGGGCTGGCTATGTCAGCGATTCTGCTAGTCTACTTCCCGATTGCAGCTCGATTCAATGCAGGTCTCGAAGCTGGGGCAAATGCGTAGTTTGGTAACGGCAAAGAAGTGATATGGTATTCGACTCGCATTCGATTTTAGAGAGAGCCAAAGCGGGCGACGACGTTGCCAAGGGGGAACTCCTGGAGAGATTCCGCCCCTATCTTAACGTCATTGCCCAGCGGCATCTGGATGAACGACTGCGAGGTCGGCTCGATTTTACCGATGTGGTTCAAACTACGTTTCTGGAAGCGTCTAGAGACTTCGGTGCATTTCGCGGGGAATCAATCGATTCGCTGCTTGCTTGGTTGCGAAACATACTTCGCAACAATGTCCACACGGCTCACCAGCAACACCTGGGAACGCAAAAGCGTTCTGCTCGGATGGAAACCAAAATCTCCATCCCATCCGAAAATGGTGGTAGCTCTTTGGGAATGGAACACATCATTCCTGCGGAGACAAGTACGCCTAGTCAGCGGGTTATGCGGAATGAAACAGCCGCCATGCTTGCAGCACATCTTGAACGAATCCCTGAAACGCAACAAGAAGCGATTCGGTTGCGATATGTTGAGGGCTTGTCGCTAAAGGACATCTCAGAAAAGATGGGCAAATCGGAGATGGCGGTCGCAGGCTTGCTTAAACGCGGTTTGCGATCTCTCCGCGAGTTCCTCGGCGACAGCCGAACAGGCTAACGCACGTCGAAACTCTTCATCGTCGTCCCCTCTTGTAGGCCGTAACAAGTCTCAAAGAGACGCAGTTACGGCAAGCACACCGGAGATTATTCGACTAGTCATTCATGCGTCAGATAGAAAAAGGCATGCCGTAACTGCGCAAAGCCTTGTTACGGCCTACACTAGACGCAGTTACGGCCTACTTGTAGCCTGTACGAATTGTTGAGCCGCTTTTGTTATCACGGGCCAATCGCGGTTCTTAATGGCGGTCGCATCGACAAACTGGCCGCCTACGCCGACTGCTACCGCTCCTGCCTCAAAGTATGATTGAACATTATTTAAATCGACTCCTCCTGTAGGCATGAGCTTTAAGAATGGCATCGGTGCGAGAACATCTTTGATGTAGTTCGGTCCCAATCCTCGCGCAGGAAAGACCTTGACGATATCACTGCCATCCGAATGAGCATTGTAAATTTCGGTCGGCGTGAACGCACCGCTGCATATCAATGTGTTTGCATTTTTGCACATTTTGATAACAGCTGGTGCATAAATCGGCGTAACAATAAACTGGCAACCGGAATCCAGTGCCAGCCTCGCCTCATCGATTGTTCGAACTGACCCAATTCCAATCGCAGCCTCCCCGTGATCAAATTGTTTGATCTCCGAGCGGCAACGTGCAACCGCTTTTCCTGCTTCTGGGTTTGTTAGCGTAAACTCGATCAGTCGAACTCCTCCATCAAGAAGTGATTGAACTAGCGGAACGGCATCAGTCAAGTCAGGTAAACGCAGAATAGCGACCAGGCGATGTTGCAATACAAGATCCACGATTTCATTTACTTTACGAGAAACAAAATCCAGTTTGCGTGAGGTGTTTTCGTTTAGCACTTTGACAAGGCCTAAGTTGTTTTGATCAACGCGACTCAAATGGCGTAATCGCTAGGCGAGATTTCACGAATCTCTAAGCTGATTTGACGCTCAGCCTGCCATTTTAGCCAACAGCGCATAAAAAATGAGGCTCGACTCGACTCCTCCTCAAACTTAGAAAGCACCCTTTGGCGGATTTCCTGGCATTTCTGCAGAAATTCGGGGGAATTCACCATTCGCGAGGGGCTGTCGGGCAATATTCCGGAGTTCGATGTGTTCACTTTTGAGGGCATGACAGAAAAATCCTGGTAACGTAGGAAACGAGCGGTTGTTTTTGCCTAGCCGGAGTGAGAATGGTTGGTTAACCTAAGGCGGTTGGCAGTCCATTGTAGCAGAACAGCACAACACGATTCACCCAAGATTTTCGCGATGAAACGATTTTTACTGGCAAGCTTGATCTCAACATTTACGGTTTCCGCATCGCCTTGCACGACTGCAATGGCACAGGAAGCCAGCGCCGAAGCAACCCTCATGGGGATCAGCAAAATGAAGCCCGATTCGGGACCATTTGTGGAATACAATGGCGTTTTCATGGTGCCCTACACCCATGAAATCGAACGAACCAGTATTAAGTTTGAGATGATTCCAGTGCCAGGTGGAGAAGTCACTATCGGTTCGCCAGCAGACGAAGAGGGGCGAACAGACGACGAAGGGCCTCAGTTCACTGTGACCTTACCACCCTACTGGGTCGCCAAGACCGAGTTGACTTGGGGCGAATACAAAACTTTCATGCGAATGTATGACGTGTTCAAGCGACTTGCGGGCGAGGGCGTTCGAACTGTGAACGATGACAATCGGGCCGATGCGATCACCGTTCCGACTCCGCTCTATGACCCCGCTCACACGTTTGAGTATGGCGAAGATAAATCGCAGCCTGCGGTAACGATGACTCAATATGCTGCCAAGCAGTACACGAAGTGGCTCAGTGGCATCACCGGCGTTGAGTATCGACTGCCGACCGAGGCGGAATGGGAACATGCGGCGAGAGCTGGATCAAAAACGGCTTATTGCTTTGGCAATGATCCCGCAGAACTCGAAAAATACGCAACCTTTACAGACAATGCTGAGGGGGCTGCAGCCAAGGTCGGTTCCAAGGCTCCCAACGCTTTTGGCCTTCACGATATGCACGGCAACGTGTGGGAATGGACCATTGATCAATACGACGCAGCGGGCTTCGGTGACCGCGGGGGCAAGAAACTCTCTTGGAAAGACGGGACGGCATGGCCGACCGAACAAGATTCTCGTTGCGTGAAGGGTGGTGGCTGGCAAGATTCGGCCGATCGCCTGAGAGCAGCGGTTCGAATGGGATCGGTTGACGAAGACTGGAAAGAAAGCGATCCCAATGTACCTCTGAGCCCATGGTGGTTCACAACCGATCCAGCACGCATGGTTGGAATGAGATTGGTTCGCTCAGCGGAGCCTCTTTCCCCCGAACTCAAGAAGCTATTCTGGGACATCGATAACGAAACAACTCAAGAAGATGTAAGCTTCCGATTGAAAGAAGGCCGGGGTGCGATCGGTCTTCCTGTTCCTGAGCTTATTAAAGAGTTTCAACGTCGCGCTCGCTAGTTTGTAGGCGGTAATGGCTCAACTTAAAGACTGGATGCAGTTAGTTCGCGTGCCGAACACATTTACAGCATGCGCCGATTCCATCGCTGGATTCAGTTTTGTTGTTGGCCCTTGGTTTAGCTCCTCCGAATCTTATCTACCTGTACTCTTCATTTCGCTCGCATCCGTCGCCTTGTACTGGGCAGGGATGGCAATGAACGATGTCAACGATGTGGAACGAGATAAAGCCCAAAGACGATTCGGTCCGCTGGTATCAGAACGAATATCTGTTTCGGAAGCTGCGAGTGTCAGTTGGATACTTTTTGGAGCCGGGATACTCTTTGCCGCTGCAGCTGGGTTGTTTGCGAGTGGAGAATCGCTCGGGTCCAATCTTTGGGTGCCGCTGCACTTCGTACCTGCGGGGATTGCCGTTTGGCTAACCGCTGCAATCTTGGCCTATGACAGCCGACTCAAGCAAACAATTCTCGGGCCATGGCTAATGGGTTTGTGCCGATTGCTTAATTTGGCTTTGGGCATGGCGCTGGGAGTCGTATCCATTAAGTTCGACGAGAATCTAATGGGCTCGATGATGCCGGGATGCTGGTTGCTGCTGGCAGGGCACGGTCTGTTTGTCGTTGGATTAACCCTGGCAGCCCGAAAAGAATCGATGCTGATTCAATCAAGAGCACGTCTAGCAATGTGCTGGAGCGTAAGCGTGATCGGGGTAGTGTCGATTGCAGCATCGGCGAGCTTCATCGCACCGGACATTTATCAACGTCTCGGCTCAAAAGACTGGTTTCCGATCTTGATCGCTCTGCTAGCGACACCTTGGGCGCTGCGAGTTGTTAATTCTGTGAAGCATCCGAATGTTTCCAGCTTGGTACCGGCAATAAAGCAATCCATTTTGACGATTCTGTTTTTGGATGCGGCGATCGCTCTGCAGTTCGCGGACACCGGTCCTGGAGTCCTTATTTGCCTCTTTGCAATTCCGACTTTTCTTATGGGCCGCTACTTCCGCATGACGTAGCAGCCCCAGGTTACCACGCGAAACACTTCGCAGTATTGCTCATTACAATCGATTCACTAGCTCATTGATTACGACTGACATGATTT
>Ga0315899_10001878_pt1 | contig 23705 bp, 14 predicted proteins | sample LakEriMetagenome_2_FD_203518 | JGI IMG/M metagenome (GOLD analysis project Ga0315899, IMG submission 203518) | Freshwater fungal communities from buoy surface, Lake Erie, Ohio, United States - Buoy 4 MA112 | ecosystem: Environmental > Aquatic > Freshwater > Lake | place: USA: Lake Erie, Ohio... | reverse complement strand
CCCGCCGCGCGTGTAGTTGGCCTTGCGCTGGCACTCGGCGTACTCCTCCTCGGTGAGGATCCTTACCTGCATCGGTGTTTGTATGCGGAGTGTATGTATATGTGTTGCATATTATGAATATTTTATATGTGTATGCGGTGTGTGTGTATGTGTTGCATATTATGAATATTTTATTTACTGCACACACACACACACACACACACACACACACATACCAAACAGCCAGAGTGCCTGGAGGATATCCTCCATTTTACATTCATAATACACATACAAATATATACACACACATAACAAACATACAAATATATACACACCTATATATGTACACTGGAGGATATCCTCCATTATACAGTGTATCGACCGAATTATACACGAATTATACACTGTAGCGGCCGAATTATACACTGTAGCGACCGAATTATACACTGTTGCGACCATATTACAGACTGTACACCGGTGTGTGTCGTATGAGGGGGGCGGGGCCTCAGCGGTCGCGGTGCGGGGCTGCAGAGCATGGGCAGCGCGCGGCACAGGCGCGACCGCACGAGCAGCAGCGCACCGTTGCGTTGTGCAGGAAGCGCTCGCACAGCTCGTGAATGTCGCCGGAAAGCTCCCAGTCGCTCTCCTCGCGGAACCACGCGGGACCGTCTTCGCCCGCGCCGATCGCTTCGCCGCCGGCCGCGCCCCCCAGCGCGTCGGACTCGGGGCGCAGCTCCAGAACAAACGGCCGCGGGAATGCCCCAAAGTCGACGCCGAAGCGCGCCGCGACCTCGGCGCGCAGCTTCTGGCCGCGATCGTCCAGCTCACATCTCTTGGCCGCGTCCAGGGCGCGCTCCACCTCGTCCGAGTCGCGCGGGCTCATCGCGCGGAAACGCATTGCACCGGGCCGGGACGCTGCGCTCGCAGGCACGCTTGCCGCGCCAGGAAGCGCGGTGTATAGCGCGAGCGCGGCGTTGAGCGCAACGAGCCAGTCTCGCCGCATGGGGGCTTGTTTGTGGGCCCACGAACTCTGGATTTAATATGTACAGGGTGTGGCACGAGGAAGGGTAGGAAGAGGGAAGAGAGAAGAGTGGACCGAGGGACCCGTCGGGGTTGCCAGGGGGCAAGGCGGGGCCGGCAGGCCGGGGAAAGCAGTGGCCTGCGCCATGGGGCGGCTGAGCAACGACGGGTTTCTGACGGCGCTGGACAAGCAGTTCAACAAGGTGCGGCAAAACGGGTCGCTGTACATCAACTTCAAGCGCTACTGCCCGAAGCCCTCAAAGAAGGGCAAGCCCAACCCCGAGGGATCAGATCCGTTGTGCCTCATCCGCGCCAAGCTCGGCAACAACAGCATCTCGACCACGGTGCCGCAAAAGGACGTGCCGCGTTTTCAGACGGCGTTCGGGACCATCCTGAAGGGCAACATGGACGCGCTGAAGAAACCCGAGAAGGAGAAGAAGGACAAGAAGAAGAAGGACAAGCCGAGCGTCGTCCAGTGAGCATGCTGGCGGATGTGCGCATCGACCGAGCCTTGCAGCCCCGTGATACGGCTGCGCGTGGTGGTTTAGGGTTGAGAGGGTTTATGGTTGAGGATTTTGGGGGTTAGGGTTTAGGGTTAGGTGCCGGCGCCCTGCCTCCAATTTGGTGTAATGGTGCTGGTGCCCTGCCTCCAATTTGGTGTAATCCCGTTTTCAGACGGCGTTCGGGACCATCCTGAAGGGCAACATGGACGCGCTGAAGAAACCCGAGAAGAAGAAGGACAAGAAGAAGAAGGACAAGCCGAGCGCCGCCCAGTGAGCATGCTGGCGGATGTGCGCATCGACCGAGCCTTGCAGCCCCGTGATACGGCTGCGCGTTTCGTTGCGGGAGAAAAGACACAGAGAGCTTGCGCGAGAGGTGCATGCGTCCAGTGAAAAATTGCCGGGAATTGGATAATCCATTACCCTCGCCTCTGCACACACAAGTTCCTTTGGTTTCCTCGGTCTCGTCAGGGTGCCCACTGATTCTCTAGGCTGAAGACTTTATATACTAGGACTCTGGTCTACAGGATCTCTTCAGTCTAAGGGCGCCACGCCCAACTCAGGCCCATCCGCCTCGGAAAAGCAAATTGTACATGGTAAGTAAACACATTATTATCATCACGCAAAGTCCCCGTTGCGACTTCTCTTTTTATGATGCCCGGATTCTTGCAAGTGCAAACGCCTTCGGATCAAGATTCGAAGGCTCCAACCCGAGTACGCCCCCCCCCGGTCCTTCAACCGTTTGCCTGCTTACCACGCATCAGCATCCCTTTACCTTCTCTTCGGCGCCTCACACTCCGCAAACATTTGGAAGAACACAAATAGGTTGGTCGACCACTAAATGGAGTCCCGCCGTCCTGAGAAACGTTCAACGGCGTCGGCCGCACCAGGCACGCGATCGCGATCATGGCAAGCGCAAGTCGTAACGTCAAGGGCAACACAAGGACGGAAAAGAGGATGCGGAACACAGCATTGGATGAATAGAAACACAGAGAAGGACGAACCAAAATCTAGGCTTTGTGAACGCGCTCGTTAGAGTGACTTAGCCTGGATAGCAACAGGAAGGGGGGCAGAACCGAGAGACGTTGGAGGCGAGGTCCGGATTCCAAAACAAGATGTCATCCACTGAGACGGCGAACCGGGCGGCCACCGAAATAACCTAATGACAACAGGTGTCAGCTCAGAATGGAGAGCGATCGCAGTTGTTGTGTCAGTTAGAGATCAACAGCTTGCGGCGAGCCAACACGCCGTCAGCCAATATGCCTGCTGCACACCCATTGCGGTCGAATACGCATGCTGGAATGATGGAAGTCAGCCAGACTCACTGTGTCGTGCAGCATAGCTTGATAGATAGGCCCCATGCGGAGCGCTGAATATGCTGGAGGCGTAGCTGGGTTCAATATGTTGGGATTGCCGCCCCAGAGATCAAGCCACGTAGTTCGCCACTCGTGCGCGATGGAGTAGAGAGACTCGCCCTGCTGCATGCAGTAGGCGCATCTGTCGACTCCGACCCTGTGGTGCAATGCAAAAGTGGCAGAGAAAGGCGAGGGGGACAGGAAGAGAGAGACAAAAAGGAAGGAAGAGGCACAGCGAGTGCGCGGGGAGGGCAGGGGGTTCGGAGTGTACACGGAGCATCTAGTTTGTCAGGAGCATCTTCTTAGTTTGTCAGGATCATCTGGTTTGTCAACAGTGGAGAAGGAACGGGACTCTCACTTTGTCAGGGCTTAGGTGAGAGCACGCATGACAACGGAGAGAATGCTTCCTATTTGTCTGCGTGTGTCTGTAGTTTCTGGTATGTTTTATCCACTGCGGTGCAGAGGTTACTGGATTGAGTACCAATAAACAACTCTCTCTTTCTCTCTCTCTCTCTCTCTCTCTGTGTATGTGTGTGTGTGTGTGTGTGTGTGTGTGTGTGTGTGTGTGTGTGTGTGTGTGTGTGTATTTGTGTATGTGTTTGTGTGCGTGTGATGCTGACAGGCATGGCATCTTTGCCTTTCAGCCCCTCCACCACACTCTCACAATGCCAACATTACCGGATACAATAATCCTCGTTGAATTGCAGGGCAAACCCGCCCTCGGTTATGATACCATTGCTGTCCGTGATCGTGATGCAAAAGTCATATACGAGAGAATCTTGCCCGCGCCGGGGGGTCCACGACAAGACACGCTTGATCGGATTGGCCCATTCCTCTGACGATTGAGACACTCCTGCCGAGAAAGACGCGCCCTCTGGAAGCCAAGGCTCCGCCCACTGGGACCCTGAGGAGGACGTGGTGACGGTGACATGAAAGTCCATCTTGAGCTGTACACAGAAGTAGAATCACCAAGAGGGTGAGGAGGCAGGGAGATGAACTGGCATGCAACGCATGATGCTTAAAGCTCAGGAGCAACCGCCAGCAGCAGAGCGTAAGTCCAGCTGTTTAGTTAGTAGTAGTTAGGTGGACTAATTTAACTACTCCATCACCAGCAGCTTGAAGCTCAAAAGAAAAAGCCAGCAGAGCAGAAACCAAGTTTATAGCTTTTCCAACATCTGCTGGCATGCACTGTCGTGCATCTGACCTTATAGCCTCGTGCTGCGGCGTTAAACCCTTGGAGTCCGGCACTTGTTGCGTCCTCGGCAACAATTTGAACCTCAACCTGACAACCCGCAGTGGCAGCAAGCGTAGCCTTGACATGCGGTGCTCCTTCAATGACTGCTCCAGTTTTGCCCGACGCTTCTAGCGCGCCGTGGGGCGAGATAAACTTGGGCGCGGGGCTCGCGATCGACAGTCGGAAGCATCGGGGCGGCGCGGTCATGCTCTGCGAGTCTTGCGCTGTGTAGCAAATCAGATAGGTTTTCCCGGAATCTTGGGGCTTGGCGAGGAAGACAAGCAACGCCCTGGCGGGGTTGGCAATCACAATGTTCGACAGCATCGCACCGCACGCGGACAAGCCGGTTGCGGAAATGGTGATGTTCTGCGACAAATCTGTGTCCAGTGCCTTGATGTTCATGCTAAAAACGTTTCCGATGTACGCGTAGTGGAGCACCGGTGGGTTGACAGGAGGCGGAGCTCTGATGCTGTCCCAGAATGGTGCTTGGCCATAGTAGAAAAAGGTGCTGACTGGTGCGCTTTCAAAGGAGGCTCCACCTTCGCTTGCGATTTGGCTTGAGCTAGCATAGCAGTTGAAGGTGTAGTTTAGTCCTTTTTCGAGGAAGAACACACTCATTGTGAGCACGTTGGACTGGGGAAGTCCAGTCCACTGTTCGGAATCTTGGCTCTTGTACTCAAGGCGATAATTTGAAATGGTTACCCCGCGTGCGGTGCCGTCACCTGTGCAAAGTGGTTTACGCAAGACCTTGTTATTCGCTGCATATGGCAACACGCGTTTGACTCAAGCGTTTCATTCCGCGGAAGAGACAAAGGAGGAAGGGGATGAAGAGGGCCATCACAAAGGAAAGAGGCTAGGGGGGGGAGACGCTGAAAGACGAAAGCACGCCCACACACACGTTACTGTTACCACTATCACGAGGCGGCTGCCACGACACGCGCAGCTCTTCGTTGCGCACAACATCTATGTTGAGGGCAGTTGGTGGTGACGGGCGAGAGATGGGCCGGAAAACGAATTCTGCCGCAGGGCCCCAATAATCTCTTGCCTGCGAGCTGTGGGAATAGAGGCGAACTTGGATCAACTGGCCCTTGATCAAGGATGGGATAATCAAGGATTTTGCACCTCCCTTTCCGTGCGCAATCTCAGCCGCTGTGTAAGTGCCAGAAGGTCTTCCGGTGGCCCAGTCATACTGCGACACGGTTAGCTTGTACGCGTCCGGGAGCACGCCCGGCTCTTGCGCAGACAGCCATTGAACCTCAATTGTAGACCCGGTACAGGGCACTTCGGAGCATGCGACAGAGATGGAATTACGGTCCAAGGTTGCCATAGGATAGATGCTTTCCAAGCTTGGTCCTTTGGGAGCGTAGAGCAGGGTCTGGTCAAAAACAGTGTCAAGTACAGCAGCCCTGGAGACCACCTTGAAGATATACCCCTTCGTAGCTGTGAGATTCGTGACGCGAAACAAGACTGTGCCGCCGCTGTGCGAAGCTGCAGGCGCATCAATCTGCAGATATTTTTTGCCGTCAACCAGGGCATAGGCAGGGTATTCGAATCCATATTCTTGCGGCGAACACGATGTGGCATTGTTGCATGTCACCGTCACCTTATATCCTGGTGGATTCGGTCCAAGAGTCGGCGACCACCACTTGAGGTCAACAAAAGTCCGCCCGACAAAGTGCACTTCAAAGTACTCAGGCTTCTGCACGGGAGCTGCGACAAGCTCAACCGGTGATCCAGTCGCACATTTCTCGACGAAGACTGATGTCAGCCCGGCCGTTGCCTTGCTGGCACTGTATTTTGAGATAGAGCAGATTTTGAAAAAATACGCTTTGTTTGCTGAGAGGCCGCTGACCAGGGTTTCTGTCGAGGTGCCAGCAAGACGGACGAGGACATCCTGCTCTCCTGGAGCCCGGTAGCCAGGCCGCGGGCCGTACTCCAGAAAGAAGGCTGCTGGCGCAGCACCTGTAACAGGAGACCGCCACAAAAGTGCAACAGAGTCGTGCGTCACATATTCCAGCTCGAAGTTCACGGGTGGCCCAAAATCTGACGAAAAGACGGCTGAATCTGTAATGAAGCTCCTCGAGGACACAGTCGCACGCATCCGCACGCTTGCACAGGGATAAGCCACACTGGTGGTTGAAATTTCTGCAACTGCTCCTGAGCCCTTTTGTTGCACGTCTCCTACCAGGGTGGGTGGCACTGCCGCGCACTCGGCCAAGTCTGTGACAAGCCATGCACTGATGGTTGGCGCGCCGCCCGTCACTGCGTTTCCTCCCTGGTCGACGAGCACAATCTGGGGGTTTCCCAGGAGGGCAACGCCTGAAGCAGACGTTGATGGTTGACGACGGAAGTCAAGGGCGACTGCAGGCCCGACTATGACGTTGAAGGGAGATGCATGAGCTGTAATGACATCTAGGCTGCTGGTACGCAGGACTCTAAACGAGATGACGAATCTGTTCCCTGCTGCACCAATAGATAGGTCGGTAAATCTGGCGAGTCCACGTTGTGTATTGACTGTCGTTGTCCCAGCAAGCACCGCTAACGTCTTTGGGTCTAGCAACTCCGGCTGCGCGGTGGCAGACAAGGAGGCAACAATTGACATGCCTTGGTCATCAGTATAATTGTTTTGTCCAGCGTCTTTAACCTGTATCACCGGCATCACATCAAAGACTATGCCGCCCTGCTGCGTCCCTGACGGCTGTTTCACAATCGTCAAGATTGCCGGAGGACCGGTGAGCACATTCAAGGGCTGAAGGGCATCAGCACAGCACCCAAGGTTGCAAGCTAGAGGAAAACTTTGTCCGCCGCAAAATCCTGCGCGAGACAGCAAATCAGATGAGAACTCAGTCATAAGACCGCACAGATTCGTCATCAAAAGAGACCTAGTACAGTGTCAAAAGAGACATAAGACCGCACAGATTCGTCAGCCCGGTTCACATTTCAGTTCTGATGCCTGTGATGGGTTGGAGTCGGAAGCGCAATTGGATGTTGTTGCCAGTCGAGAGGGAGGACAGGCCGCGAAAGGACGTTATCCCATTGGAAGATGACACCGTCAGGGAGCCGTTGAGCGAGCAGGCAACTGCTGATGGCAACCCACAGTTGCAGCATGCCGCAAGGTCAATCTGTAACGAACAATAAATCAGCGCCAGTGTTTAGATATATACTAGTAAACGTGTTGACGTGTTGCAAGAAGGCGATGCACCCGATGATCACAGAGACAATGGTGGCAGACTTACCTGCTGCGAGGTACTGTAGACCCAGTTACCGCCCGCATCGGTGACCGCCGCTACCGGTTGGACTGAAAACTGAATACCACCGGTCGACTTTTCAGGCGTTTGCACTGAGATCACCGTAGCGATGGTTCCAATTTGAATGTCGAAGATCTCAGAAAGCACTCCACTAGTCTGCACTCCGTTTTCCAAGGAGGACGATGAGCTGGTGAACGCAAGCAAGTAGCGGCCAGTCTTGTCGACAGCAAGATTTGCAAAAGCACACTGACCAGTGACGGCGTTGCACTGCACCGTCACTGTTCCGAGCAAATTTCCATTCGAAGAGCTAATCGCTGAGCCAGGAGCGCGTTGTAGCTGTGCAGTCAGGCTAGTCGTCATGCGCGGGATAGCGGGATTTCCAGACCCGTCAACAATTTGTATAATCGGCTGCGACACAAAGGTTTTTCCGCCGCTGGACCCTCTTGGTTGCTGCACAATCGCAATGGCAGTCCCACTGCCTTTAATTGACTTAAATTGTGCTGGTGGCGACTGCCGCTGCGACAGGAAGTAGCCAATCGGAAATCCTGTCACGGAAGCCTCAAAGTTGCCCAATTTTCTCATCACCATTTGGTTGAAATGTGCGATCCCATCCTGTGCCTGCGCCACCAAAGGCCCGCTTTTCAGTATGCTCAGCAGTCCAGAAGGGTCTTTGGACGTGATAACAGTATCAAGCGCTACGTTTCCGCGAAAACCATAGGCACGTAGCCCATCATCTGCCACGGCAGTGGCAACAATAGAGAAAGGTTCCCCCGCCCTGACAATGCTTCCATTGACGTGGCCTTGAATTAGCACTCTCATGCCAGTGGGCGCTGAGGACAGAGATAAATTGCTGGATTGGAGATCGTCGCTGACTTGCGTCAGCAGGGAGCAGCATGACGACCGGAAAAGCAGATACAGATTAGCATCCCGCGTGACTTGCGTCGTGAAAAAAAGATTTCGCAAGGTCACTTGCGTCCCTCCAGCAAAGAAAGACATCTTGTCGCCCACGCCAAGTACAGTTGAAACATGGCCGCCAGTGCGGCGAACTTCAAATGTGCCACGGAATCCTATGATAGGATTGTTGGCCGAGTCTCGCAGCTGAAGCTTGGGAGGTGTTTGAAGCATGAAGACATCTTTTTCCGTCGAATTCCTGCTCGAGTATCGCTGGAGACATTTGTGATTAGCACAAGAGTTTGCATTTGACCTGTTCTTGCTGCCGCAAACGCAAGTCATTTACTAGCTGTCCTGCTTGCAGGAGCATACTAATTCCGTCTTGTAGGTTCACTTACCGGAGCAGCGTTTCCTGGCTGCTGGAGGATGTGCATCGTGGCAGGCCGCCCCGTGGGCAGAACTTCGAGAATGGCAGTGTCACTGGAAACGGTAAAGTTTGATCCCCAGAGTTTGCCTATTGCATGGAATTTAAAAACGTACACCCCCGCCTTCGAGAAACCAATCGAACTCCAGGACACCTCGCCGCTGACGAAGTTCTTCACATCAATTCCTGTCACGGAAGCGTCTACTGGTTTTCTGATCACCTCTGTGAATGGATGCAGAACAAGACAGAGAAAGAAATACATGGTTCAGTGGTCAGTACGCATCTCGAGGCGTGGTAAAATATAGGATGCGACGCGTGGTAGGGTAATACGTACCAACCCTGCAGGTACCCATAACAGCGTTGGCCACATTGTCGAAGACATCTTTCAGTTGGAGGCTCGTAGACGCTGTGGACTTTAGCACAATGCGACGGGCAAGATAGCTGATGAAGTTTAACGCGGTTGGGGTAGAACCACTGAAGAAAATGCCGGCAGATTTGCTCATCAGCTGCAGCCCTGCGTCAAATCCGGCCACAAAGCTAAGGTAGGCCTGGCCCGAGACATCGCTCTGGATGCCCGGGAAGGTAATACTGGCAGAAGCATTGGACTTAATCACTACGCCCTGAATTCTGGTTGCCTCCACGGGCATGGCGGCTGAGTTGGAGAGTCTTGCGTATACCGTTGTCGCAGGCACGTTAATCGGCATCCCGTCATTGTCCCTGGCCTGCACCCGCGGTTGATGGGAGGCATGCCCGAGAACACTACCCACTTCAGCCGCCGCCGGGAAAGACTCCAGCACAAGATTTGAGCTCCTGAATGCTGGAGGACCGCAGCTCGTGCTTGAGACAGCTGACGCTGCGGCCGGACGGCAAGCAGCTTTTGTTCCTGCTGGATCTGCAATTCGCCTGCCCACGCACCCAGGGCAGTTTGCAAGTGCCAGCGAGTGGCCAACAGCAAATTGTTTTGACACAGCTGGAGACCATGAAACTCCTTCCTGTTTGCACGTGAAAGCAAGCCGCAGGTAGGGAAGGGCGATGGGCATAAAAATTGAAGGGAAGAATGCTATTCCATTGATAGCGGCTACGGGAGGTGTCAATACAAAATTGGTGTTCGGATAATTGACTTGATTCACAGAAATGGTAGAAACGGAGACTTCAATCGTGGTGCAGTTTCCTATGGCAAAGTTGCCTCCTGCATCCTGCACGTGTACCAGAAAGGGATAAGCAGATCCACTGTATGTAATATCTGGCTGTTGCATGACAGCAAGACGGGAGGGAGGCCCCGTGGAAATGTTGAGCGTGTCACTTGTGATGCTCTGAAGTCCGTGGGCCGAAAATCTCAGGCGGTAGCCAGAGCCGACCAGGTCCACAGCCAAATTATCGTATATCACAGCGCCTGACGCTTGAGTATTCTTTATGGTGGTGCCGCTTGTCGCAGCCCCCGGGGTAGCAACAACAGCAAGCGAGGCTGTGACAGCAGTCAAATGGGCGACAGGATTGCCCCCGGCATCTTGCACCTGCAGTGCGGGCTGCCAAGGGAATGCAACACCAGCTTCATTTTTCGACCATCCTGGCTCTGCCGTAATTCCCAGCTGGTACGCTGCCCCCGAAATCACTTCTATCGGGCTCGACATGAAGACTAGATTCTGGTCTGAAAGGGGATATGTAAAGCGCAGTTTAGGACATCCTACTTTGTCCACTATCAGACGATCAAAGACTGCAATGCCCTTTTTAGTCGCTACGTGGAGATCGCCGCTCATTGTAAAGCCAAACTCTCCGATGCTAACACTAACGTGCCCGTCCTGCACAAACGAGGGGTTGCCGCCGGCATCAATTACCAGAGCATGGATTTTGTTTTCATTTGGCGTCCCTCCGATCCACTTCGAATTCAGGGCTAACCTAGACACTGAAAGAAGCTTGAGAGCCACAGGAGGGCCACTCACAGAGAACGAGTTGCTAATCACCTGAACATCGGAACTGACCGAAAATGTCAAGGTGAATTCGAAGCCTGGCGTATCCACCTGCAGCGTACTGAAGACTGCGAGGCCACTCAGGCAATTCACGATAGCCACTGTGACCCCCTTGAGACCTGCTCCATTGATGAGAGGACTATTGATGGTTGCAACGATTTTCGTCGTGACGACGCCGGCACCACTGCAGCCTATAATTCTATTGCCGTAGGCGTCATTTGCGGAGATTGCAGGAGCCGGGGACATGGACGTGTCCATCAATGTGTCCATGGGTTGTGAAATCATTTGAATGTTGGTGATCTGCCCCGACGTTACCTCAATCGGACCAATTGTTGTGTGAATGAGGCCCCAAGTGGAAGACGACAGAGAAAAGGTCATGTTCCAGACGCCACTTTTGAAGAGCTGAAACTCTGGCAGGCTTCGAAAGGAACTATTGGAGCACGCAGACAACGGACCTGGCGACATACATGCTTTATCGTGGTCGTCACAGGTGATTCCTGTCACGGAAACAGACACGTCCGAGCAGAAATTAGCTAAATTTCCCCAGCAGTCCTTTGAGTACAGACGTGGAACCGTCAATCCAGTTGGTTTTGCTCCAGCAACAATACTTGGGCTTACGCTCTCTGCAAAAAGTGCAATGGGCATTCCTGCAACAAATGCAACAGGACTGTGATCGATGGTCCGTGCTGTAATGTTCTGCGACGCTGGAAGACTAGTGCCATTTGCAACAAACCTCATCACTAACCCACCTCCCGTGCCGGAAAATCCCAGGTCTGTGAATTGCGCCTGGCCATTGACAAACAGGGCTTCGAGATTACCTGTGATCTTTGGGTGAGCAGCATCCGCAACATTTGGAGAAGCAAGGAGCTGCGCGTGGACTGATCCCACAAAAGACGGAACAAGTGACCCAGTAGAGTCTATGATTTCAATACACGGCTGTGATGTGAACACAGACGAGAGGCACAAAGGAGAGTTGATTGCCGGGACAGTCGTGTTGAAGCGTATTGCAACCTCCGCATACGATACCAAAAACTCGACGGACTCTAAGAGCTGCACAGAATCGGTCACCACGTTGCCAAATGCATCGCGCAGGGGATGTGGGTCGGACCCATGCACTCCGTCGAAACTCTCCAGCGTACTCACTATCAGCCGGTGCTTTTCGGGCACATACGGCTTCATTTGCAATACTTGGCAACCTTGAAATTCTACCACACCGGAGTCTGGCAGTGCGTATCCCTTGCAAAGGTTGGTGACGTCATTGCACACCCCGTCTAGCACACTTGAGCACCCTGTCAGATGAGATTTTTGAGCGGCAAGGCTTGGCAGGGTTGTTTGCAACACACGCATGTGGATCCACGGAGAACCCAGCACCCGATTTCCACCCCGGTCCATGAGAAGGATGCGGGGCTGGACGTTGAAAACCTGCCCGAAGACTGCATTGGGCGGGGCATTTTCGTACACCAGTTGGGCGATAGGCCCCGTCGTCACCGTAAAACTGCTGGATGTAATCCTATGAGACTTGTGCCAGAAGACCAAAGAATAGATGCCCCGGATATTGATAGCAAGATTTGTGAAGATGGCTGTGCCCCCTATTGTGTGAACTTCGAGCGAACCTCCCAACACTAGTTGCGGAATGGCAACTCGATCTTGATGCGAGAGCAACACACAGTTGACAGTCTCAGAATGGACGTCCACAGCATTGTAACCGACATCAAGCAAGCGGACTCGCGGCTGTCGCGGCAATACGTCTCCTGCAGGCACTTTCCCACCGAGCGCTCCCGGTTCATACCCGTCTACGATTTGCAGTTGAGCCGGAGCTCCAACGCCTGCTGTGACGTTCCATGTGATGACAGAAGAGCTGACGAATGAAAAAGTGAACGACAACCTGTGCTCAGTAGCTGTTCCTACCAGAGATAGGTCTGTGAAAGCTGCAATCCCCGCAAAAGACAGGACAGTCGTTGTGCCCTTGAGCTCCGTGCCCAACGAGGCGCCCAGTATGAACGCAGAAGCACTGAAGACAGCTTGCGGCGAAGTCACTAAGTTATCACTTGCATCTAGGCATGCAAGCTCCGGCTGCGTCGAAAAGACTTCTCCAACATTTACAAATCGGGGTGGGAATGTGGCTAGCTTTGCTTTGGCGGCTCGGAACATTACCGAGAATGGATTCGACAGTTGTTCTACATTTCCAGCCCGAAAGTGCAGGACGTGGATGTGGCTAGATACCGTGCTTGTGAGTAGAGTCACGTTGACGCTGCTGAAAATTGCTTCTCCGTTTACAACAGTAACTATCGTTGTTCCGTTCAGCACTCCAGAACCCTTGTGGATTTTCAGCTCCACCTGCATACTGTTTTCAGCGTACATGAAATTGCCACCATCATCATGCAGTCGCACGATGATGGGCTGCAACCGAGTTCCACTCAATATATCTTGCGGCTGCGCAAAGCATCTCAATTCTCCTAGGCTTCCAACCTGCACGAAAAAAAAATCTGAAAAGGTCTCGAGCGCCACTTCACCTGGACTTCCTGATAGCTTGAGACGATACAATGCAGGCGCCTTGTCCACCCGAAGACCATTGAATGTTGCCGCATTGTTCGACATCTGTTGCACGCACACTCCTGTGGAATCAGTGCACGGAGAACCAGACAGAATGGGAGAACCGAGAGTTGTGTCTTCACGATCGAGAACAGCTGTGATGGATGGCTCAATGACTCCCGAGGCTGATTTCCATTGGTTTCCGCCTGCATCGTTGACTACAATCCTGACGCTGAAGGATCTCCCGGGGTAAACACTTCCTGGCTGCTGTGTCAGAACGAGCGCGTATGGCGCACCAGTATCCACTGTAAGGCTTACGTTCTTCGCAAGAGCAGGCATAGAACACACAAACTGGATAATGTAGGCATTTGCGTGACTCATGTCGATGGATAGATCTGTGAACGAGGCCATTCCTCCCTTGATCTGAATCCTCGTAGCCCCACGGAATTCTGCTGCGCTATTGCCAGTTGGTGCCACCGCTATTGCGACGGTCACCTCGCCTGTGTCTTGAGAGGCGACAAGATATCCGGCTGAGTCCCGAATCGAAACAACTGGTTGAATTGTGCAAGTTTGCCCACCAAGGCACCCGCTCGGCACCGTTGTCATCGAAAGAGCAAAGGCGGTCCAACTTAAGTCGAAGCTCTGGCTGTTAATTTGGCTCGTGATACCAGCAACTGATGCGACATAGAAAGTTAGTGTGTGAGGGCCTTCGCATGCCGTGTCTGGCGATATGCACTTGAACTTCATGCTCGGCCACGTCACTACTCCGTCTAATGGCGTCATGCCACAGTTTTTGGGGTCATCAATGCATTTGATCGACTGCCAGTAAAGCTCGGACTGAGAACTGCTGTGCCACATGTACACCTGCTCCGTGCTGACTGGTCAGTTCTAGCTAGAAACACATTCTTGTTAGTATAGCGTAGAGCGGCAACAACGGGGGATAACACGCGTGCACAAAAAAAATGCTCTCACCTTATTATCGTCAGCAGTAACGACGTTGCCGCCTGCGTCTCGCAGCTCAACGACAGGCGATTGCTTGCACGGAATGCCCTGACGGTTTGCGTCCAGTGAGCACCCGCGAGGCTCAACTAGCATCACAAGCCCATTATCTTTTGCAATGTTGCCCACGAGCACGTCGAAATGATTGGTCATCACCATTGGAACCTCAAGAAAGGGCTCGAACCCTGTGAAGGCTCCCAAAGGGCCAAGTCCATTGCCGGCTTCAAAAAGAAGACGTACATTTGTAGCCGCCCTTTCGATTCGAAGACCTGGAAAATTAACTTCGCCGTTCGCCGCTGAGAAGATGGTCCTATCTGTCGTGCGGTCCCGTATCATCAGTCAGACATCGTCGTCAGTGTACTTAGCTATGCTAAGTAAACGCTCCCGTGGCCATCAGGCAAGGAACGTCTGGAACCATCACTTCGACACATTAGCAATCTATGTAAGAATGGTTCATGACATGTGCTTGCTAGTACATCATCATAGAAACAACACGCGAGTGTGCAAGGATTCACCTGACATGTTCAGACTGGGAGGATTTGACTTGTATCCAAGATAATCCAACGTCACCTTGATATCCGTCACAGTGTCATCCGACATCAAATTGTCTCCGGCGTCATACAGCTTAATGACCGGAGAAAAATCGAAGGGAAATCCACCAGTGACTGTTTGTTGATAATCGTGATCAAGCTTCATGCGGGCTACGGGTCCGGTACCTACCTGGAGTCCAGTCTGATTGATGGAACCAATGAAAGGCCCGTGGGCACACGCTTGGTTGGCATTCGCGTTGCCAGTTATCAAGAGATCGTAGATCAACCAGTAGGTTCCCACTTTATTGATAGTAAGGTCGGTGAAACGAGCGATTCCATCTTGAAACGACGCAAATCTTGTCCCAACCAATGATCCACTCGCTGGTTCCCATGGCGCTAAGCGAACACATACGAATCCTGTGGTCAGGATAGCTTTTTCAGACCTCTTATCGAGGGCTTGAAATTGAGGTTGAGTAGTAAACGTTGCCCCGCCTCGTCCACCACTAGCTTGTACGACTAGAACAAACGAGGTTGTGTTGCCGGTAATTATAACCTGAGATGATGAAACCTGCATTCCGCAGCTAGAATTAGTCTCAAAACGAATCACAAGCCCACTGTCGGATTCGTTGACTACGATCCCGTCGAAGGTCGCAAGGCCGTTTTTGGCAACAGCTAGCACGTTGCCAGCCAACGCAGAATTTGCCCCAGTCTCTCCCGAGGCCTTGAAAGCAACTACAAGACCGGCAAACGATGTTACGACATGTCCCCTTTTGTCCACACCGGCAACAACTGCTGACCGTGACAACTTGAGGCCGGCAACTCCGTTGCCCGGTTGTGTCATGACCACCAAATTTGTCACGGGTCCAGGTTTAACGTCAAAACGGTTGGACCAAATTTTCTTCACGCTACCACCGTTCTGCAACGCCTCGAACTGGAGACGGTATCCAGTGCCAGGTGTCTGCACAGTAATATCGAAGTTCGCGACACCAGAGACAACAGGAGACTGAAACCAGTGGTTGGCCACGGCAGAGTTGTTGCTGTCATGCAGCACTGCTTTAATGGTGCCATTGAAATCCAGCACAACGTTGCCAGCCTTGTCTGTAACTGAGACCTGGGGACGAGGAGAAAGGAGGTCCGAACTCGTCAAGGTTGGGATTTGTTGTATTGATAGTTGATGGCCTACAGCATGTCTTACAGTGAAATCGATAGTACAAACGGACCCTAGGCGCAGATGCGGAATGAAGGTTGCAGCAGCATCCAACTTGAAACAAATTCGGAGCTTGCACGGATATGCGCGGTCGATGACCAAATCTGTGAAATGAGCATCACCAGAAGGGGAGGCCAGGGACACGGTTCCAGACATGATTGGAGGATGTTTCTCAAGACACGTGGAAGGATCAGAGACATGTACCTCTGCTTTAACAGTGTCCGTGATCACAGGAACGTGATTGGCGTCTCGGATCCTTAGTAAAAGCTCAAAGGGCTGCTGATAAACGATGCTGATAGGAGGCTGAAGATGAAGATATGCAAGAGAGGCCAGGCCAGATACAGAAAATTGCGAGCTGAAGACGTTCACGATACCCATGGCAGGCAACGAGAAGTCAAGCGAATAGAAGGATCCGGGTGTATCAATTGCAAGGCCGGTGACAGTTGCGACCCCTTTTAAAAATCGAACCAGGCAAGGGCAGGTCTGGCCATTTCTTGAAAGCCGGGCATAAGCAGACGATGATGGTTGAGCCATCGAAACGTTTACCTCAAGATACGAAAATCCACCTGGAATCTGGGCAAATGTGTAACCACCTGCATCTTGAATCTCGACAATCGGGCTCACCCGCATAGCCTCTCCGACTCTGGAGAGAGCAGGCTGAGTCGTAATTTTCAGGCTCAAAGCATTGTAGAATATCTGAAAAGAATGTGAGACTACAGTTACTGATGCCTGATCCCTCATGTAAAATCTGATGGAGACTGATGTGCCTGGACTCGCATCTTTCCGTCGCCATAGGATCTTGATATCCTCAAATACAGCGGTAGCCAGGAGTGGCGTCACGTCCAATGATTGTATGGCAACGTCGCCAACTGAATCACAGCCTCCCGCTCCGTCGATGCAAGCACCGATCAAGTGCGGCGAAGAAGTGGCCCGGTTCCCGAACGTGTCGTACAGCACCACTATTGGAAAAGGTACAACCGACATGCCCGTGAATTGTATAGAATCTGGCTGTTGGGCAAGAGCTATCATCATCGGCGGGCCGTGGGTGATTTCAAAGGGCTCCGACACAAGCTCAAAGGCTCCAATCGAAAACACGAAAACCAGGTCCTTTGCGGCTTTGATGACCGACAAATCTGAAAAAGTTGCCACTCCGTACAGTGATTCAACTCGTGTGGTCCCCCGCAGAGATGACGCTGGCATCGCTTGATAACTCCCATCAATCCTCATGAAACTGAGAGCCACGGACACATCCTTGTCGACAGTTGTGGCTCTCATATTGGAAGCATCCAAGAGCATCACAGCTGGGGAATCGATCAAAACGGCCCCGGCAATCTGAGATCTGACACTCGGGAAATTGTGCATTTCAATCGTTACCGGATCTCCGTGGATGTCAAAGGAAGCTGAAACGATGGAAAAGGTGCCTGCTGAGAACCTCAGGCGCATAGATCGTCCTATGCATGTAATCTTTAGGTCGGGAAACTTCACCTTCCCTTCCGCGTCTATCGATCCAATACAACCAGAACAGCAGCCTAGAATCGTAGAGGGTATCAACTCAGCTGTCACAGTCGACAGCACCAAGGGAACATTTCCCCCAGCATCAGCTGCACGCAACAACACCGTCGGTGTCAGTTTGCGCTCTGTCGAACTCTCGCTGGGCTGAATAAGAATAGAAAGACTCGATAAATTGCTTGCCACAACACCAAACTCAGGTGATTTTACCCAGAAATTGCCAACTTGAAACAGGACAGAAAAGGCTGTTTGTATTTTTTCGACAGCAAGATCAGTGAAGTTTGCTACTCCTCTGTATGTTGGAACTTCGACACGCCCAATCAACCTTACTTCTCGTCCATGAGCGTCCATGCCGACCGCTTTTGCAGTGTCGTCAGTATACAAGACATTTCCTCCTTGATCTTTCAATATCAAGGCAGGCTGAATTCCGAAAGCAACGCCTGCTTCGGCTCCGGACGGATGAGTCAACATGAACAGAGAGGGACCACTTTCTACGATTGAAAATGGATTAGAATTGACTGAAATGAAGGGAGCTGAGCCATTATTTGCAATGGACATTGTGAAAGTAAGAGTGCATAAAGAAAAAGGTGCAGAATCGATTGAAAGATCCGTGAATGTAGCAATGCCGCGCACTGCCACCACGTACGCGATCATGGAAGGATTAGCGGAGCTACGATTTTGAGTTGCGCTTCGGAGACCCGTGCATGATGCAGAGGACGCAATCCCGACTGTTACAGAATGCATCGCTGCCAAGATGGTGTCGCCCGCGGCATTTTCAATCCTTATGACGGGCTGCTGCCGGAAGACTAATCCCGTTGCGACAAACCCAGGCTGCGTCACGACCTTCATCACATCTGCCGATGCTACTTGAAGGCCTAATGCTTTTATTTTCACGGGCATCCGCCCTCCAAATGTACTCGTCTGAAACACGAGATTATACAAACCGACCCTGGCAATCTGCAGGTCTGTAAATACGACCTTGCCTTTGGCTGCGAGCAAGTCTGTGGTGCCTTTTATTGGAGCATTAGTGCACTGCGTATAGCAGAAATCGCAGCATGAAGATACTGTGGCTCCTTGTGGGACCACGTCCGTGATGCGAACAGATATTCTGCATTCAAGACCGTTGCAGCCAGTGGCGTCATACCCGTAAACTACGCCCCCACCCACGTCAAGCGCTACAATCGTGATCTGTGGGTACAGACGACCACCCTCAAGATTTGCAACGCTCCCAACCAGAGGTTCCTCCACTGCAATAGAATACAAGGGTCCGGATACAATTGCGAAAGGGGCCGAGGTGGCAACTAGGCCCTTAGAGGTAAAGACTAACTTGAAGTCTTCGTAGTCTTGGACTTTAGGCGTAACGGCTAGGTCAGTAAAGACCGCGTCTCCGCCCTCCCGATAGTGCGTTGTCGGCGTGCCCTTGAGGTCCCCAATGAGTTCTTGCTCTTTGATAATGACCACTGACACGACTCCAGAAACATCTGTTATACGATTTCCGTATCCGTCAAGGACACCCAGAATAGGCTGCTGCCCTGGAGGCACTCCTCGCCAGTGCGCATCTATCTCTGTTAGTATTATGAGGCTATATGGCCGTCCTGGAGTTATACTGAATGGTTGAGACACGCCAATGACAGCATCGCCGAAACCATATGGAACAAACTCAAAAGACAGACGGAAGCCGTTTCCAGAGCGCGACAAGCCGAGGTTGGTAAACTGAGCAACTCCTTCGGCAGAATGCGTAACGGCATTTCCGGTCAGAGCAAAGTCTGCACCATGCTTTTGCGCCTTCGTGCGTATTGTGCCCGTACTACAAAGGCAGGTAACCGGAATATCATTCTTGTCTGTGAGTCGGAGTAGCGGCTGACGATGCCTGTTCAGAAAAGGGTATGGAAAAGGGTCTCAGATCGCGTTTCAGGTTCGTGGTTTGACATCCATGTGATATTGATTACTGGGGTATTCGCAGGGATACATCCTTTAGATTCAACATCAAACATAAAAATATCCGCAAGTGCACGTCAGGCAATCATGCATGCACGCGAACCATGTCATGTCGGCGTCACTTGTCGAGGGATCCCACTCAACGTGAACTTTCCCGACAGGACCTGACACGTTGAAATTGTCGGAGGTGACTGGCACTAGGCCTGCAGAACTAAAAATCAGGCTGTAGCCCGAGCCAGCATGATCGATGGCAAGCCCCGAAAACACGGCCATCCCTTTCCATGAGCTCACCGTCTGTTTAGTGTTGTGGAAACTGAGAAGAGTGCCACTTCCTCCGAGAGGAGCGTCTTTGGTAGAGCCGGGAGACAATTTGACAGAAGCAACAAAGAAGGCAGATCCTGCCCAATTTCCCGCCAGGTCTGCAAGCCGCGCTTGTGGAGAAGGGCTGATGATGACTCCAATGACAGTGTCGGTCGGTTGCACCGCGAGCTTCAGTCGGTATGGTCTACCAACTGAAATAAAAAACTCTGGGGACAATACTGACAGTCCTTTGCAACACGAAAAGCTCAAACGGTAGAGTCCGGCCCGGTCTATGTTGAGGCCGGTGAAGGACGCACGGATTGCGTCGTCAATAGCTCGGAAGGGTGCAGGTACATTATTGTTGAGCTTGGGCTCCTCACCATCCACAACAAGAGTAGCAGGCAAGAGCACGGTTTGGACATCATCGGGATGAAGAAGCAAATTGCCACCGAGATCCTCCAGTTGCAAGGAAGGCTGTTGCGAAAGTACCAAAAGACTCTCAGTATTCAAGGATGGGCTGTCCAAGAGAACAAGCTTCGACGGCGGGCCTAGGGTGCTGTTAAACGAAACGCTGCGAATCGTGACGTGACGATGATTCTTGAGCGTGAAAAGTAATGAGTAGCTGGATCCTGTCACATCATTTGTCAGCATCAGATCGGTGAAAACAGCCCTGCCATTTTGAGCAGATGCAATGCTTCGGCCGGCAAGCAATGGCTGTTTCGTTACTGCAACCGAATCAGCCAGGGCAATTACTTCAATTTCTTCACTGAAAATTGGAATCAAGTGTCCCATGATATCATGCACGTCGACGCATGGACCTGTCAACAATGCGAGACCCGCGCCCTGATAAAGGGGCTCTTGCTGAATGGTCATGTGGTCCGGAATGCCTTCTTGGATCTGGAACGCCACGCTCAACACCTGACAGTGTCGAAAAGTCAGTCGCATCGTAAGCACAAGGAAAAATGTGGGAGAACGTCGCACCAAACCATGATCAAAATGGTGCTTACCTCTTGAAAATTGGCCAGTTTGAAGTTCAATCTGAACGGCCCACCAAGGACGAAGGGCGTCAGATCCGTGAAGCGAACCATCCCTCCAGAGATGGTCTGCGTGGTCGTCCCATTGAGACCCGGAACAAGATCGCCAACGACATTTCCAAGGGACTGATAAAGCTGTACGGTGACAACGTCCACGCTACCGCTGACAATGTTGTTTTGGTCGTCGAAAACACGGAGTTCAGGAAGTGGCAACAAAGGGCTGCCAACTTGAAAAGTCTTGACATCTGGGAATTCTACCAGCCGTATACCATCCGTTGCGTCAATGGGGTTTGTGACCGTGAAAAAGGGTGATAATGTTGTCACGGTACGATAACCACCGGTGCAGGTAAACCTGAATCGATAACCTGAGCCCCGCGTGTCCAAGCTCAGCGTCGGGAAAGTCGCTACTCCGCTTACCATCGAGGCAGTCTTAACACTTGCTGCAGCCCATCCACCGACTACAGGCTTATCTTCGAGCTCAACTGTACAGGATAAGGTTTCGTACCATGGGCACAAGTTGTATGCCTCGTCCATGGTTCTGAGAATCACTGGAGGCACTAGCATCTCCATGGCGATACCTCCCGAGGGAAATTGGGTGGCAACTATCCCTCCTATCTTGCCCCTGAGAGAAAACTGATCTGATATGACTGAAAGCATCTGGCCGAGGCGAGTCGCTTCAAACATGATGGTGAAGCCAGTCCCAACGGCCTCTACTTTGAGTTGTTCAAATGAAGCCAGCCCACTCGTAGTTTGGCGATTTATGACGCCCATGAGAGGCGATGACTGCCGATTACCTCGTAGCGATGCTTGTACGTCAAAAACGTCGAGCACAGTATTTGAGCCCTGGTCCTGCACAGCCACAACCACCGTTGTCTGAAAAACCTCATAGGCAAAGAAATCTGTTGGCTGGGTGAGTACGACAACCTTTGCAGCAGGTCCAATTGAGACCGCAAATGATTGCTGGGCGACAAAAACGGACGACGTGAACTCTATAGCACGGAAGCCCTTTCTCGTCAAGGCAAGGTCGGTAAAGTAGGCGATTCCCTGCGCGAAGGAAATAGAGGTAGTGCCTAGCAACTCATCGCCGGTGCCATCCGTCATACGAGCTTGGACTGTGTGAGGATATGATGGCACGATGATGCCTCCTTCATCGAAAACGGCGATCAACGGTTGAACCTTGAAGAAATCGCCGCCAAGCGCGCCGTCTATGGCCTTGTACACTCGCATCGTGTGCACAGCTCCTGTAATTTCAATTTCTTGCGACTGCACACGGAGCATGTTGGCATCTGGAATATTAAAGTCTTTTTGGTACTGGAACTCAATGATGAAGGCTTGATCCTTCTCGGAAATCTGGAGGCTGCTAAACGTAGCGATGCCATTATGAGCCCTCACATAAACGTCGCCTTCTAAGAGCGAGGTTGTCGTTTTTCCGAGGAGCCTGCGCGCCCGCACCAAGTCTGAGAACCCCGAAACCACATTATTACCCAGATCACGGCCCGACACAAGCGCTGGCGGGCCCAGCGTCTCTTTTGCCACACCATTGCGGGATAGTCCATCCAGCTGGAGATGATTTAGCTCGCCAACAACTACCGTAAAGTTGGCGGACACAAGTGATAAGTCGGCGAGTTGCGGAAACGCCGGAAAGCTAGCACGAACAACCAGCAGATAGTTCGGTCCCTTGACATCGACCGTCAGATTAAGGCGTCCAATGCCAGCAACAGGAGTGGAATCTGCGCTTGACATTTGTGCTCCTCTGGTGACCGCTAAACTTTCGGGATATGAGCTGAGCTGGATGAAGACGCGAGACGGATAGCCAGTCGCAGGATTGTTGCAGGCATCAATGATGTCGAGCACAGGAAAGAACGGAATGCCTGCTGTCACTGCCAAGGGCAGCTCTTCGAATCTCAGCAGCCGCGGCTCTCCTGCCGCAACTTGAAATGGCTGCGACTCGACGACGTTATCCATGAGCCCAAAAGAAAAGAGCATGATGTAAGTGCCCACCCTATCCACACGCAAATCGGAAAAATGCGCGACACCGTCGGTAGTTTGCACGCGCGTCACACCAGAGATCGATGGCGCCGGACCTGAGTGAGCCGCTGCTGATCGTATTGCTACAGTAACAGTATCGGATGCAGCGGGTGCAAAGTTGCCGAATTTGTCCTTAAGCGCGACCGACGTCAGCCCTGGGAGAGCCTTCTCACATTGGCCATGTTGAGGCTCCGCGATGACATGAGCAGAGCTTTGAAGACCTGAAACGTCAAATTTTCGCGATTGCACGCGCACCGTGCGCTCTTCTCCCGTGTTCTCAGATGTAAGAAGAGCCTCGAATTGAAGCATGTATCCCTTGCCAATGTTATTGACGCCAAGGCCGTCGAAGTGGATCCTGCCCTCGGATGACAGTCGCACGCACGGGAAACGCCCGCCGCACAGCAGCGTACCGTTGCCAGCATTGTTGACCAAAAAGGCCATCACTGCAGGGCGCTTAGGGACGTTTGGCACGAAATTACCATAGATGTCTTGAAACCCAACGACTGGGAACGGCTTTAGCTCAAACCCCGACATACCGACTCCCGGCTCGGTCTGCATGTAGAGCCCGATTGGAAACCCGGGAAAGATCTGAAAAGACTGAGACTGGGTCGCCATGCTGAGCCGCGTAAACTTCAACCTGTAAGTGCCGGCGACTTGAATGCGCAGCCTCGGAAAGGCCGCAGTGCCGTTTGCTGTTTCCACGACAAGCTCGGATCCGTTCGTGAGAAGTTGTGAGGCGGGACTGCCGACCTTCTGAAACGGGGCTATCTGGTCTGGCAGTAGAGAAATTGCGAGTAGTGCTGGCTTTTGCACAATGTTTGCGCCAACGTCAACCTGAACAGCAGCAGGGTAAGGCCACAGCATGTTTCCTGCAACTGTGATGTTTTGAGGCTGGACAGCCACCTGCAGAGCAACAGCGAGGCCGGGCACAACATCAAACGGATTGCTAGTGGCCAAGTTCACGGAGGGAAACACGCCCGCAGCAGAAAATTCGATAGTGAATCCTTGTC
>Ga0315899_10001876_pt1 | contig 23740 bp, 19 predicted proteins | sample LakEriMetagenome_2_FD_203518 | JGI IMG/M metagenome (GOLD analysis project Ga0315899, IMG submission 203518) | Freshwater fungal communities from buoy surface, Lake Erie, Ohio, United States - Buoy 4 MA112 | ecosystem: Environmental > Aquatic > Freshwater > Lake | place: USA: Lake Erie, Ohio... | reverse complement strand
CCAAATTGGCCGTGAATGAACATAAGTTGATATATTCGCAGTTCTAAGAACTCCAAAAACACAATAACAAAGAAAACCCTTCGTTAACAAACTCGCAAAACGATTGTAAAAATGCAAAAACCAATCTTATCCGGCACAGCGCTTATCTTAATCCTGACCACAGTCACGCTCAGTTCTTGCGGTATCTTCAGCAAGAAAAAAGAAAAATCCAGTGTAACCGGTTGGACATACAATGACACCAAATTGGGCAATTTTCATGTTGCCAAGGTGAAATATCCAAAAGCCGGACCAGGTCTGGTTTTCGTTCAAGGTGGCTCATTCGTGATGGGCGCCAAAGATGAAGATGTGATGGGCGATTGGAACAATATTCCACGCCGCGTGACCGTGCCTTCATTTTTCATCGACGAAACTGAAGTGGCCAATGTGCATTACAGAGAATATCTGTATTGGGTATCTAATACTTTTAACAACGACACAGCCATCATGGGTAAAGTACTCCCAGACACTCTTGTTTGGCGCGAGGAGCTCGCCTATAATGAGCCATACGTAGAATATTATTTCAGGTATCCAACTTACAATTTCTACCCTGTGGTCGGTGTCAGCTGGCAACAAGCACATGATTTCTGTATCTGGAGAACCGACCGCGTAAACGAGCTGAAATTAATGGAGAAAGGTTTCCTGAAACCCGATGCTGTGAAAAAAGAAATGAAAGGTGGCGGTTCAGACGGTAGTTTCAATACAGAAACCTATCTGATGAATCCTGAAATGATTTCAGCAAGAGCCAAACCCAAGAAAACCGAACTGAAAGACATCAACAACAAGCCAAGATCCGTTGTACGCATCGAAGATGGTATTTTGAATATGAGCTACAGACTCCCAACTGAAGCAGAATGGGAATATGCAGCTTATGCCCTGTTGGCTCAAAATCCTAATCCTAGAAAGAAAGAAACCAAACGTGGTGAAGAAGTTCACTCCAACCAGCAGATGTACTCTTGGAGTAAAAATATGAATGGTCTCAGAGACAACCGTCATGGTTCATGGCAAGGTCAGTTTCTGGCCAACTTCAAGCGTCAAAGTGGCGATAATATGGGTGTAGCCGGCGGATTGAATGACCGCTCTGCCATCCCAGGTCCAATACGTGCTTTTTATCCCAATGCATTTGGCCTTTACAACATGAGTGGTAACGTCAGCGAATGGGTTGGTGATGTCTACAGACCACTCACCTCCACAGATGCCCAGGATTTCAATTACTATCGTGGTAACGTTTTCAAAAAATATTACAAAAACAGCAGCGGTCAGTATGAAAGAGACAGCATGGGTCGTTTGAAGCAAACTGATATTTCAGACGAAGAAGTAAAAAACAGAACCAACTACCAACGCAACAATGTCATCAATTATCTTGATGGTGACAGTGTGAGTTACTCCAGTTATGCTTATGGAAAAACTACCTTGGTTAACGACCAATCCAGAGTTTACAAGGGAGGAAGCTGGAATGACAGGCCTTATTGGTTGTCTCCCGGAAGTCGTCGCTATTTGCAGGAAACTTTGTCTACCAGTACCATCGGTTTCCGTTGTGCACAAACCTATCTCGGACCGCCTGAAGGTCCTGGCTTTAAAGACGGAAACATCTTCGGCAAAAGAAGACAGAGCAAAAAAAAGTAAAAATCACTTTCAACATAAAACCTCCTCATGAAGGAGGTTTTTTTTATGCTGCATGCCTTATTACTTACATTCATGTGAATTGAACGTTTTTTACTAATTTACCGATGATTGAATCGGAAGCGCTGTATCAGATACAAAAAGGACTTCCACCATTTCATAGCTTCAATAAATAATCTACATGGAGACTACACAAGAGTTACCCAATGTCAAGAAAGGAAAAAAAGGACTGATCACTTTTCTCGTGATCCTGCTGATGGCAGCGACCGGATATGGCATTATTTATTATCTGCAGTACAAAAATGAAAGCGACTTGTGGATATCCGTGCAGCAAGATGGAACCATTAGTGGTTATGAAAGATTCGTACAACGCTACCCTGACAATCGCTATGCCGTAGAGGCCAAAAAAATACTCTTGGAGATGCAGGAAAAAGATGAAATAGCATGGCGAAAAGTCAAGCGTGACCCAAATCAGCTTACGCTGAGCCAGTACCTCAACCAGATGACAAAATGTGGTGGCAGGCATGTGGAAGAAGCAACAGCAATGCTGGATAATCTCGAGTGGGAGGCCATTCAAAATAGCAGGGATCCTCAATTAATCAGGGCGTATATGGCAAGATTTCCAGGTAAACATCAGGAAGAAGTGGCCTTATTACTTGATCAATGCATCAAAAATATTGCCAAGGGTAAAATCTCTGATTTCATCAGTAAATACTCCAATGAAGACATTAGTTCGCTGATGAATTATTTTGATGAATACACCTCATCATATATGGGACGCACTGATGTTTCGCGATTTGAAATTTACGACGACCTGAAAGCAACGTTTATTGAAGAAGGAAATACGATTTATCAGCCTGATTTCATGCAACTCGAAGTGCGTGAAGACAGTCGTGGTGACCTGATCACCAGTTTTCCTGCCACTCCTCTTAACGCATTTGCTCCAGACCCATACGATGAAAGCGCAGATTCGTCAAATGTTGTGCAACCCTTGAGATTCAGCGTCAATTTCACACCTGCAGGAAAAATAAAATTATTGGAGATCAAACAATAACGAATCATTTTTTACCGGGTAATGCCAAACGATAGATTTGTCTGCGCACAGATAATAAAAAGATAACGTACAAAAATAAGATCAGCATGATGCCTGCGATCACAACGAGGCTGCTAATCTGTTGAGGTGGTTCGAATCCATAACTCTCCATGAATGCAATTGTTTTTTGGTGAATGAAGAGCAATCCACCAAAACTAAGAGCAGCAATCGCCAGCAAACATAAACCAAGTCCATTGGCATACAAGGCAGTGAGTCTTGAATGTCTGAAGCCCAGACGCAAGAGGGTTTCCAATTCATAATGCGATCGGGCTACTACAAGTTGGAGATACAGCAAGAAACCTGAAAAGGCGTTGAACAACATGACCGCTCCCAGAATCAGCAAAATTGACAGTAAAGCTTGCATGAGGCTGGAAATCTTACCACTTTTCAGCAATTCTTCATTGGTTTCGTAACTGTTGGTGTTAAGGTATCTTTGAAATTCTGCAAGACGTTCAGGTTTCACTTCAACAATCAGGCGGAAAACCTCTTCCTTTGGTGAGTTGGTACCATATTGCGCATTGGCGAAACTCATGAAAGACATGGGCACAATCATGGAAGTGATGCGGTTGCTGAAGCCAACGATCTTGCCATAATAAATGACGTTAGTGCCGTGATGGTCGATGCGGATTTGAAACTTGAATAATTGGGTGGTATTTTTGGAGAGCTGAGGCAAACCCCTAGCCGGAGCATAGGTGAAATTATAGAGGTTGATGAAATCGGCAGGTAAAATGACTGGCACCGTCTCCTGACCTTCCTTCCATACCCAATCATCGGAAACCGCATCCACAAAAGAATCATTCACACTCTCTAAAAAGAGATCAGTCTTCATCACTGCACTGTTGTTGCCGGCATCAAATTGCATTTCGGCATAAGCAGGAAAATGGTTGGGCACAAAAACCGAAACTCTTTTTACAGCAGGCAATGACCTGATTTCCTCAATCTGCGACTCGTTGAATGTACTTCTGGATTGATCCACCGAATTGAGTACAGAAATGTTTTTGTTGATGACCAGATACTGAGAGCCTATGGATTGGTGGGTGTCACTAAAAATGTGCTTGAAGTTGAGATAACTCTGAACGGAGGTGATGATTAACAAAAAACCGATAAGGCACCCGACGAAAGCCGATAACAGTTGGGCAGGCTTTTGGGTTTTAAGGATGATCCTGGTAACCTGTGATCTGCTCATAACTTAAATACTTTGTAGGGGTGGATGAAAGGATAAGGATCCAGACTAGTGATAATGATTCCTGCATTTTTACTCCGAGCATCGTCTAAGATCATACTCCATGCAACCTCGGCGTTAGCCACATCCAGGTGACTGAAAGGTTCATCAAGGATGAGCCAGTCGTAGTCTCTGCTCAATGCCCGCACAATGGCGACACGCTGCATTTGGCCATAGGAGAGTTTTTTTAATACAACGGGGAGTTTGGCAGTGATGCCCAGTTGTTCGGCCATTGTAGTAATGGATGCAACCGATATCTTGTTGGCATTTAGTTCGCTTGTCAAGATGATGTTCTCCATGGCTGTGAGTTCCGGGAACAACCTCAAGTCTTGAAAAACAAAACTGGCATGCTTGCTGCGCCATAGGCTCCAGGCCTTTGAACCATAACTTGATGTGTCTGTGGCCCCGATTTTCAACGCGCCACTGTAATCGTTACGTAATCCCGAAAGGATGGAAACCAAGGTTGATTTTCCAGAACCACTGGAAGCCACGATTTGGTAAACGGCTTGCTGCCGCATGATTACTTCTTGACCCCAGATGGAATCTTCACCTCCCCGGAATGCAAAGGCTTTAGGGCTGATATTGTTAAAAAATAATTCCAAGAAAATGGATTACACCGATTAATTGAGTTTCGTTATGGCATCATCCACCATCTCAAAAATTCTCCAAAGCGCATTTTTCTTTTCGGGAGTCATCAACAATTCCATTGCGCCATCTTTATTGTTGGCATACGCTACTGCACAATCCATTTCATTCATCACTAGCTGCATGCCCTTTTTGTCGGAAGGCGATGCCTCTTCCATAAGATCCCTATATTTTCTGTATTGTAGGTTCACAAAGAATGACATTGGATTGTTGGCCGCCATATCACGCTTGCAGGAAGCATCCAATGAAGTCCAACTGATACCATTCTTAAAATCTGTTACATAGCTCAGCTTGTTGGAGATGAAAAGATCTTTTCCTTTTTTCGTGATGTAGATGATTTCTTTTGTCTGGTTGTCTGTAGGTATGCTGATAATCCCATCTGTATAAGAATTATTTTCCATCGCCTTGCTGGCAATAAAGTCATAAACCACTGCATTACCCATCGTAGCATGTGCAACAAAAACGGGAACCATAGTTGTCCTGATTTCAGGCTCAGGTTGGGTATCATATTCGTACGTATAATAATCCTGATAGTAATCAGTGTAGGTATAGCTTTTCTTTTCAAAGCCTGTAAGGGAAATGCTCATGTTGCCCGCAAGTGTGTTCAATAAATCAGATTTGGTGATGCCTGATTCATCGGTAAAATCATCTATCTCATTTTCTATTTCATTAAACGTACGTTTGCCATCCATTTTAACGATGTTCATGATCATGTCGTAATAGTTTTTTACGTCCATGTTCAAGGTCAGGTAAGCGAGGGGTTTGCCATCGGGTGCGAAATACTTCAAATCGGCAGCACTCATACCTTTATCCTTCATGATGGCATTATTTGCCGGAGCCGAAGGATCTGCATAAGTCTTGAAACGAATGGCATCTTCTTCGAAGTTCAAAGACATGCCTACAGGGTAATATTTCAAGTACGTTTTGATTTGATTGAGTTGTCTGCTAACCGAACGCGATTCATTGTTGTCGACCAAACGATTGATAGCTGTTTTATTGAAAAACATACTTATGTCCATTTGATTTTTTTGGAATTCAGTGAATGCTTTTTCGGAAAGAATTGATTCGTCGGATTTCATTTCAAATAAATTCGATGCGATTTTTTTGCAATTGATTTTTCTTCCTTCCACTTTCATTACAACCATTGCCACTTTATCGTTGAAAAATAAACCACCATCCTTGATGTCTTCCTCGATGGCCATGTATTTGATACCATCACTGGACCTGACTTCCATCATACCGGCTGATGCCATACTGATGAAGTCTTCGAATTTCTTTTCACTGGAAATACCAAACAGCACTGCAGAATACAGAGATGATTCTTCTCCTTTGCCATCCATACCAACGAACATAAATGGAGATTTGTTGAAGGCGATGCCGATAACGGAAGGATCTTCCATGAAATTATTGAACATTTTCTTGAGCAGTTTATTTCCGCTCATCTCTTTTTTTACCATTTGAAAGGCATTGAGCTCTTTCATTTTGCTAAAATCGACCTTTTGGGCAATACCGGGCATATCCATCTTGACGACCACGATGGCATCTTTGGGAATATATTTAGCTAACTCATCTTTTGGTTTTTTGAAGTAGTACCAAAGGGCGATTCCACCGCCGACTAGAAGCAATGAAGCAATGACAATAATGAGAGATTTCTTTTTCATGATGAAGATTTGATATTGTGGCGTAAAAGTAGGTCATTTATATACATTATTGCTCAGATTCATGGGATAGAAATGAAAATTGATGTTAATTTGAGGAGGTCATTGTGGCAACATTCCTGCAGACTTGAAACGAGATTTTCAATGCTATATAATCAATTGATTTTTTCTGAACATTTCATGCATAACCTACGGTGATCCCAAAATGGGTGGGCTTCAAATAATATCAATGCCGGGCTGCGCCCTTTTCCTTTTTCATTTCGCTGACTCGCTCAAGCGAGCTTGGCTCGTGTGTGGATGACCTGCGGTGATCCCAAAGTGGGGTGGCTTCAAATAATATCAATGCCGGGCTGCGCCCTTAGCATTTTTCATTTCGCTGACTCGCTCAAGCGAGCTTGGCTCGTGTGTGGATGACCTGCGGTGATCCCAAAGTGGGGTGGCTTCAAATAATATCAATGCCGGGCTGCGCCCTTTTCCTTTTTCATTTCGCTGACTCGCTCAAGCGAGCTTGGCTCGTCCACAAAATGAAAAATGCCCCTTCGGGGGCATTGATCTTATTTGGCGGAGAGTGAGGGATTCGAACCCTCGATACAGTTTCCCGTATACACACTTTCCAGGCGTGCTCCTTCAACCACTCGGACAACTCTCCTTTTTTTGGATGGCAAATGTAAGGCTTATCGGCCTAAATAAAAATCATTCGAGTACCTTTTCCATTTTCATACTCCTGGAGCCTTTCAAAAGCATCCTGACACCGGAAAAAGCTTGGTTACGATACCATTTTCCTGCTGACTCTGCATCTTGGAAATGTAACATATCTGCTGCTAACCCCTCAAATTGAGGCCCTACCAATACCACATGATGCCACGAAAATTCTCTGATGAGTTCAATAATTTGTTTGTGCTCCCGCTCACTCTCCCCTCCGAGCTCCATCATCCCTCCAATCATTAATATTTTTTTGCCGCCCTGCATCCTGGCAAAATTTTCAATCGCCAGTTTCATGCTGCTAGGGTTGGCATTGTAGGCATCCAATACAATCTGATTGCCGTCTTTTTCCAGCATCTGTGACCTGCTGTTCGAAGGCTCATATCCTTCGATGGCTTGTTTGATTGTTGCCATTGCTATTCCAAAATGTTTACCTATTGCGGCTGCCACCAGCACATTGGGCAAATTGTAATCTCCCACGAGACGAGTTGCAATCTCTGTTTCGTTATCAGTTTCATGAATAATCACCTGCAACATTTCTCCATTGTCTCCTGCGGACCACCCGCTGCAATTGGCGCCTTCATTACTCCCATAGGTGCTGATATTGGCAATGCCATTCGACATATGCATCAAATGAAAATCATCGGCATTTACAAAGACCATTCCATCGTGTGCTCTGATAAAATCAAACAATTCACCTTTGCCTTTACGCACGCCTTCCTCACCACCAAATCCTTCGAGATGCGCCTTGCCGCAATTGGTAATGATGCCATGGGTGGGTAATGTATACTCACAGTAGCCTGCAATCTCGCGCTGATGGTTGGCTCCCATTTCAATCACTGCCATTTCAGCATCGGATTTGATTTTTAAAATCGTTAAGGGTATGCCGATGTGGTTGTTGAGATTGCCTTCGGTAGTATAAGTTTTATATTTTGCGGATAAAACTGCATGCACCAATTCCTTCGTGGTGGTCTTACCGTTACTGCCGGTAATGGCTATAAAAGGTATGCTGAACTTCTCTCTGTGAAATTTAGCCAGCGACTGTAAAGCCTTAAGCACATCATCCACTTTAAATAGTCTATCATCTTCGAATCCGCAGTCCTCATCCACCACACAACAAATCGCTCCGAGCTCTAGCGCTTTTGCCGCAAACGCATTACCATTGAAACTCGGTCCTTTCAAGGCAAAAAACAGATCATCTTTCGCCAGTTTTCTGGTATCTGTTTGAACAGATGCGCACTGGAGGTAAATTCGATAGAGTTCTTGTATGTTCATGTGTTCTTTTTTATTGTCAAAGTTGATTCTTTCGGTTAATTTCCAAATACATGCAATGCATTATCTGTCGTAATCCTGGCCACCTCCTCCGCTGTGACACCCTTTATTTCCGACAACTTCTCACACACAATGGCAAGATAACTGCTCTCGTTTCTTTTGCCCCTATGCGGCACCGGTGTCAAATAAGGCGCGTCTGTTTCTAGGACTACATGTCTCAAATCGATAGTCTCCATGAGTTTGTCGAGCCCTGCATTTTTATAAGTAAGTACACCACCTATGCCCAGATAAAATCCCATATCAGTAATTTGTTTCGCTTCATGTGCATTACCGCCAAAACAATGGAAAATGCCTTTCAATCCGCGCGGTGCGTGTTTCGCAATCACATCAATGGTTTCCTGTGTGGCATTTCTGGTATGAAGAATAATCGGAAGTTGATAGTAGATGGCCCATTCTATTTGCTGCTCCAGTGCCAGATATTGTTCTTTGATAAATGTCTTGTCCCAGTAAAAATCCAAACCGCACTCTCCTATTGCCGCAAACTTTCTTTGTTGCAACCAATCTTCCACCAGCTTCAATTCGTCGAGATAATTTTCTTTGACATAGCAAGGATGCAAACCCATCATGGCGATGCAAGTTTCGGGGAATGTAGCTTCCAGCGAAAGCATGGCTTCATGGGTATTACTGTTGATGGCAGGAAGATAGCATTTAGCAATGCCGGCAGTTTGCACGCGTGCCATCACTTCGTTGATATGATCACTGAATTCATCAAGGTACAAATGGGTATGGGTATCTATAAGCATGTCAATCAGTTGGATAATTTTCTTTTGTGACGAATCAGTGTTTCTTCATCAATCTTATCAAACCGATATCCTCGCTGCGAAAAGAATTCAAGGACTTTCGGCAGGGCATAGCTCATGCGGTCGAAGGCTTTTTCGCTGTCATGAAAAACAATGATTGATCCCTGTTTTGCATGCAAAGTAACATTGCTCAGACATTTTTTTGGACTAATGGAAGTGTCGAAATCTGCACTCAAAACAGACCACATGATGGTGTCCATCAAAAACGGCGCTTTTGACAATTGCTGCAATTGGAACTTGGTGATTCGTCCATAAGGTGGCCTGAACAATGATGATTCAATCCATCCGGAAGCCTCCCTGATATTGTTGAGATAGTCCTGGTCTTTGACTTTCCATCCGTTGAGGTGATTTTGCGTATGATTACCGACCGCATGTCCCTCCGAGAGGATGCGGTCAAAGATTGCCGTATGCTGCGCTACATTCTTTCCGATACAAAAAAACGTAGCCTTCGCATCAAATTGTTTCAATTGCTCGAGTACAAATGGCGTGGCTGAAGGATGCGGCCCGTCATCAAAGGTGAGATAGAGGATTTTTTCCGAAGTGTCTATCTGCCAGATACAGGAAGCATAGTACCATTTGAGCCAGGAAGGAGTTTTAACAAAATAAAACACAAAAAAAATTTACTTTCGGATAAACCTTGGTTATTTTACCGGGTCTGAATCACAAATTTAAGTTTATGCATACAAAAAACCTATCCCTGCTGATCGCCTGCCTCTGCATTACTGCACTTTTTTCATGCAGAAAAAACGCAGACAACAATGAATTCGAAAACACATTCGACCTTTCTTCCAAACAAGCCATCAGCGACAACCTGACAGAAGACGACAACAATGTACTCGACGAAACCGTTGAAACGGTTGGACTTACAGGCTCCAAAGAACCGCTGGTTTGCAATGGCACTACTTCTTGCGCCCAGATTACCGTTTCTCCGGGCGGATTCCCTAAAACCATCACGCTGGATTTCGGCACTACAGGCTGTAGCAACCCCAACAGCAGCGTCATTCGCAGGGGTATCATCAACATCGTACTTTCCGATTCGCTGAGAAGACCGGGTAGTACTGCTGTAATGACCTTCAATAATTATTACGTAAACAATTACAAAAGAGAGGGCACCATTACCTGGACCAATACCAGTATTTCCGGTACAAGAAGCTGGAGAAGAGAAGTTGCAAACGGACAAATCACCTCACCCAATGGAGCTGTTTGGAGTCATTCAGGTATCAAAAATGTCACGCAGGTTGCCGGTATCAGTACACCACGCAATCTATTGGACGACGCTTTCAGCATCACAGGAACCGGCCAAACCACCAATTCGGCAGGCATCACCCGTCAACATGCTATCATTATACCTCTGCACAAGCAAGTCATTTGCGATCACATCGATCAGGGATCCATTCAGATACAAGGTCCAAACCATACCGCAACACTTGACTTTGGCAATGGCATCTGCGACAATATCGCCACCATCAGAATAGACAACTATCCTGTTCGGACCATCACACTTCCTTAATTTTTTGGTTTACATACAGCTACTGCAATCCACACGGATTGCAGTTTTTTTTGCTCATACGATAAAGTTTACCGATTATTGAAAATTGAATTTTTAAAGCAATTGAAATGAGTGTACACATCAGTGCCCAAAAAGGAGACATCGCACCCGTAGTATTAATGCCCGGAGATCCGTTGAGGGCCAAATACATTGCTGACAACTGGCTTACCGATCCTGTGCTGGTGAGCAGCACAAGAAATGTCTTCTTCTATACAGGCACCTACAATGGAATACGTATCACCGTAGGCGCCAGCGGAATGGGTTGTCCGTCTATAGGTATATATTCCTACGAATTGTACAATGAATATGATGTGGAATGCATCATCCGCATAGGCACCGCCGGCTCGTATCATGCACACATCGGACTATACGAATTGATCAATGTGGATGTAGCCTGCAGCGAAAGCACCTATGCGAAAGTGGCGTTTGACTATCCCGAAGACTGCATTCCTCATCAGGGAAATGCATATGACATCATCAATGCCACCGCAACGAAAATGCAGCAAAACTTACGCAAAGGACACATCCATTCCAGCGATGTGTTTTACCGTAAAGTGCCGGGTATGCCTGCCATCGTGACTAAATACGATTGCATGGCCGTAGAAATGGAAGCCTTTTCATTGTTTTCGAATGCCAAAGCGCTCGGGAAGACCGCGGCAACGCTGCTCACGATCTCTGATGTGATTCCCACCCACGAAGAAATTTCTGCGGATGCTCGCGAAAAATCTTTGAAACCCATGATTGAACTGGCTTTGGAATCGGCAGTTGCCATTATAGGCGGCTGATTAAGTTAAATTTTCATAGCGCAAATCCCGTCGATTCTGATGGGCATTTTCAGTCGCTTCGTGTTATCTTTGCGTGCGCCCAAAAATGGTGCACTAAGCATTCACCACACGAATTCTCAGCAATGTCATCAACCAATGCAACTGTAAGAGTGAGATTCGCCCCCAGTCCTACCGGCGGGTTGCATCTCGGAGGAGTGAGAACCGTTCTCTACAACTATCTTTTTGCCAGAAAAAACGGCGGAAAATTCATCCTCCGCATCGAAGACACCGACCAGACACGTTACGTGGAAGGTGCCGAACAATATATCTATGATTGCCTGAAATGGTGCGGCCTCGAACCCGATGAAAGTCCGGAAAAGCCCGGCGCATTTGGTCCTTACCGCCAAAGTGAAAGAAAGCCCATGTACCGCCAGTATGCCGAACAGCTGGTGAAAGACGGACATGCCTACTACGCTTTCGACACGCCCGAAGAACTCGAAGCCATGCGTGCCGCAAACAAGACTCCGGAAAATCCGACTCCGCAATATGATGGCAAGGTGCGCATGCAGATGAAAAATTCTCTGACACTTTCAAAAGATGAAGTGTCACGTTTGTTGTCCGAAAATCAGCCGCATGTCATCAGGATTCTCATGCCCGAAGCGGAAACCATCAGCTTCACCGATATGATACATGGCGAAGTAAGTTTTGAATCCAATTTGTGTGACGATAAAGTATTGCTCAAAGCAGATGGAATGCCAACTTATCATCTTGCGGTGGTAGTGGATGATTATCTGATGCAGATATCTCATGCCTTCCGCGGGGAGGAATGGTTAAGCAGTGCTCCTGTGCACATCATGCTCTGGAAATATCTTTTTGGTATCGACAAGATGCCACAATGGGCGCACCTCCCGCTCATCCTCGGACCCAGCGGCAAACTCAGTAAAAGAGATGGTGCCAAATTCGGATTTCCTGTGTATGCGATGAACTGGACCGATCCCAGAAGCAATGAATTCACCGAAGGTTTTCGCGAAAAAGGATTTTTGCCTGAAGCATTCATCAACATGCTGGCCGTACTAGGCTGGAACAGCGGTTCGGAACAGGAATTGTTTTCAATCGAAGAAATGACAGCTGCGTTTTCGATAGACAGAGTACATAAAAGCGGCGCCAAATTCGATTATGAAAAAGCCAAATGGTTCAATCAGGAATGGATCAAGAAATCTGCTGCCGATTATTTATTGCCGTTAGTCACACAGGTATTGACGAATAAAGGAATTGCAATCGAAGATGAACATCATCTGCTCGAACTGATACAATTGGTGAAAGAACGTTGTGTGCTGATGAGTGATTTTTACGAACAGACAGCCTATTTCTTCAAAGCGCCTGAAGCAAGAGACCTGGAATCCATTCAACCCAAATGGAATGAGGCGAAACAGGATTTCTTTCACAGCTTTTGCAGCGAAGCATCGAGCATAAGTGAGTGGAACACTTCGGCTATTGAAACATTATTCAAAAAATTAGCAGAAGCGAAACAAATTAAACCCGGAGAATTGCAATTACCGATGCGAATCATGCTGGTAGGCGGAAAATATGGACCTGCCGTTTTTGAAATCGCACATCAGATTGGTAAAGCTGAAACTTTATCAAGAATAGAACATGTACTTGAACAATTAAAACCATAATCATGCAAAGACCCATCAGAGTATTGGTTGCCAAAGTAGGTCTCGACGGTCACGACCGCGGCGCCAAGGTGATTGCCACTTCGCTCAAAGATGCAGGCATGGAAGTGATTTATACGGGATTGCGTCAAACGCCCGAAATGGTTGTTAACACTGCCTTACAGGAAGATGTGGATGCAATAGGCGTGAGCATTCTCAGTGGCGCCCACATGACCGTGTTTCCGAAAATCATCCAGCTGATGAAGGACAAACAGATGAACGATGTGCTGCTTACCGGCGGCGGCATCATACCCGACGATGACATGAACGAACTTAAAAATATGGGCGTAGGCGAACTCTTCGCACCGGGAACACCCACAACGGTGATCGCTGATTATATCCGCACATCTGTAAAAGAAAAAAGAAACTTTTAAAAACAAGACATGTACCAATCCTTACTTGCAGAATTATCTGAGGGCATTTATACCATAACCATCAATCGACCGGACAAACTCAATGCACTGAACAAACAAGTGTTCGACGATCTGGATCAAGCCATGGATCATGTATATGCCAATGCCGACATCAAATCTGTGATCATCACAGGTAGCGGTGCCAAAGCCTTTGTGGCCGGTGCTGATATCGCAGAGTTTGCCAACTTCAGCAAAGAACAGGCTGCTGCATTATCCAAACGCGGACAAGATGTCTTTTTCAAAATAGAGAACGCGCCCAAGCCTGTAGTGGCTGCTCTCAATGGTTTCGCATTGGGTGGCGGTTGTGAACTCGCCATGGCATGTCATTTCAGGATCTGCAGCGACAATGCCAAGTTTGGACAGCCCGAAGTAAACCTTGGTCTGATTCCGGGTTACGGTGCCACACAAAGACTCACACAACTTGTGGGCAAAGGGAAAAGCATGGAACTGCAGATGACTGCCCAGCTCATTGATGCACAGGAAGCACACCGATTGAATCTGGTGAATCATGTCACCACACCCGACATGCTGATGAGCAAAACCAGAGAGTTGCTTTTGCAGATACAGACCAAAGCGCCGATAGCCATCGCCAAACTGATACAATGCATCAACGCAGAATCTACTAACGCTGATGGTTACACTGTGGAAGCAGCAGCATTTGGCGAATGTTTTCAGACAGAAGACATGAAAGAAGGCACCACGGCATTTCTTGAAAAAAGAAAGGCTACATTTCAGGGAAAATAATTTAATCAACAATAGTATATGCAATACAGAATAGAAAAAGACACCATGGGCGAAGTGCAGGTACCTGCAGAAGCTTATTATGGTGCGCAAACACAGAGAAGCATCGACAATTTCAAAATCGCACAGGACATCAATAAGATGCCTAAAGAAATCATAAGCGCATTCGCCTACCTGAAAAAAGCAGCCGCCATCACCAATTTCGAAGCCGGTGTATTACCGGAAGACAAGAAAGACCTGATCGGCAAAGTATGTGACGAGATTCTTGCTGGAAAATTGAATGACTATTTTCCGCTAGTGGTATGGCAAACGGGTAGCGGTACACAAAGCAATATGAATGTGAATGAAGTGATAGCCTACAGAGGACACGTGTTGCAGGGCGGGAGTCTTCAGGACAAAGAAAAATTCTTACACCCCAATGATGATGTGAACAAATCACAATCCAGCAACGACACCTTTCCAACTGCGATGCATATTGCAGCATACAAAATCCTGGTAGAAATCACCTTGCCTGGCATTGAAAAACTGCGCAATACTTTGCATGCGAAAAGCAAAGCCTTCATGCATGTGGTGAAAATCGGACGTACACATTTCATGGATGCTACGCCACTCACCCTGGGTCAGGAATTCAGCGGCTATGTATCACAGTTAGATCATGGTATCAAAGCCATTAAAAATACACTTTCGCATTTGTCTGAATTGGCATTGGGCGGCACAGCAGTAGGTACCGGCATCAACACACCTGATAACTATTCAGAAAATGTGGCACGTCACATTGCTACACTTACCGGACTTCCGTTTGTTACTGCAGAAAATAAATTTGAGGCGCTGGCGGCTCATGATGCCATCGTAGAAGCTCACGGTGCGTTGAAGACTGTTGCAGTAAGTCTGATGAAGATAGCCAACGATATCAGGATGTTGTCATCCGGACCGAGAAGTGGTATCGGAGAGATTTTCATTCCCGACAATGAACCAGGTTCTTCGATTATGCCGGGAAAGGTGAATCCCACACAATGCGAGGCACTTACGATGATTTCAGCCCAAGTAATGGGCAATGATGTGGCCATCTCTATCGGCGGCAGCAACGGACATTTTGAACTGAATGTTTTCAAACCTGTGATGATTTATAATTTCCTGCACAGCGCCCGACTGATTGGCGACGGATGCGTTTCATTCAACGATAAATGTGCGGAAGGCATCGAACCGATTGAAGCCAACATCAAAAAACACGTTGACAACTCCCTAATGCTGGTAACTGCACTCAATACCAAGATTGGCTATTATAAAGCTGCAGAAATCGCACAGAAGGCACACAAAGAAGGCACCACGCTAAAAGAAATGGCTGTCAAACTCGGCTACCTCACTCCAGAAGAATTCGACCAGTGGGTCATACCTGGGAATATGGTGGGGAAGGTTTAGGGGAATAAAATGTTGTTTATTGTTTGTTGCACCTGCGGTGTGTTTGGAAGGTTTTGTGGGTTCTGTAGGTTTGGAAGGTTGTATATAAACATTTCAAACCTACCAGACTTACCAAACCGAATAAACCCGTATAAAAAACGATGAAAAAGTTTCAAAAGTTAATCAACCTTTTAAACTTATTGAACCTATGTAACCTCTGAAACTTTTTGAATATTATACATCATTCCTTATAAAATTTATAAACCTCAATCGCAAAATACCACGCAGATATCAATGTTCCCAAGGCTACAATGGCAGTGAAAATCATGAGTCCGAATGAATACTTGTTCAAATCTTTCTGAATGGCATCCAGCCTGGTTTTTTCTCTGTTTTGCATCTCTGTTTTCCTGGTATAGCCGCCATTATTAATAAATACCAATCCCTCCAGCGAAATGGTCAGCGGGTCTATCGACTTTAAATATTTATCCAACAACATAGTGTAAAAAAGCAGGTTAAGTTCCCACTCTTTCAATTTGAATTTTTCCATGGTCAATGTAGTAATCTTTTCTTTTGTGGTTGTAAAAGAAACGTCGGAGTAAAAACTGACACCCTTATAGACGTTTTCATATTCATGGATGAGTTGTTGCAAGATGAAATCCAGCTCCACATTATAATTTTTTTCCGTCATGATAAATTGATAAGATTGATTGATGTTTAGCGATGTCCGTCTGTTACAATTTGACCAACATGAGCAACTTGAATTTTATGAAATGGCGTTAGGCTTAATCCCTGAGAAGCGATGACAAATTCTTGTTCTTTTTTGGAATGCTTCATTCCTCTTGATTTCATGACATATAAACTTTTGTGTCGTTCGCCCCCTGATTCTAAATCCTGCAACATGATCCAGGTATCCACCATTGAGGAGATTCCTTCATCGCTGGTGTTTTGCGAAATAGATCCGATTGTAATCGCTGCGGTGAACATAACGGTGATTTCCTGTGTCTTCATATAATCTACAAAGCGTGTAAGCATACTTCGTACATCACTATTGGGTCCTTCCGTCATCAAATTAGTTATCGGATCGAGAATGACGACAGCCGGTTTAATTTTCTTTACCATCTCTTTGATGGCCATAAAATGCAATTCCAGATTCTGCAAACTGGGTCTTGCATAATAGAAATGCAACAATGAGGTTTTCTGAAATTCTGAGAGATGAATGCCGATGGATTGCATATTTCTCATAAGCTGATTGGGCATTTCTTCAAAAACACAAAACAAGCATTTGATGTTGGACTTACATACATGTGCCGCAAAAGCCGCTGTAATACTTGTTTTACCTGTACCGGCAGTTCCGGAAATCAAGATGCTGCTTCCAGCATAGAATCCTTTATTTTCGAGCATCTCATCAAGCGCCGGAATGCCCGACAATATCCTGCTTGTGCCTACAGGTTGATCCATTGACTTGCTGATTAGAGGAAATATGGTCATACCTTTTTCATCTAAAACGAAAGGATACTCATTGATTCCATGAGCCGAACCGCGGTATTTGATAATTCTTATCACTCTTGTGCTCATCTGATTCACCACTCTATTGTTCAACTCAATAACACAGTCTGCTACATTCTCTTCAATGCCTAGCCTAGTTAAATACACATCACCCAGTTCCGCTGTTATAACAGCAGTGAGTTTTTTTTCTTTGAGCCAGTAAAATAATTTCTTGAATTCGGAACGAAGAATACGGGTGTCAAAATTTGAAAACAGTGTATCAAAGGAATCAAGTACAATTCTTTTTGCGCCAATACTCTCGATAGCTTCTGATAAAATGACAAACAATGCATCAATATTGTATTTTCCAACTTCGTTGATATCGCTGCTGCTGATATTCAGATGCTCTATGCAAATTTTCTTCTCCGAAATGAGTTTTTGCAAATCATGTCCCAGTGATGATGCGTTGATAATGAGGTCTTCAATTTTTTCTTCGAATGTCAAAAACAAACCAGGTTCATTAAATAAAACAGCGCCATTGATGATATACTCGATGGCCATATAAGTTTTGCCTGTCCCACTGCTTCCAAATATCACAGTTGGACGATTGGTGGGCAATCCCCCAAACGTAATTTCATCAAATCCTTTGATGCCGGTTGGTGTTTTTTGAAATAACGTATTGACAGTAGTGGACGTAGTAGTATCAGGAATGATGGTTGATTTTGATTTCATGTGTTATCGATTTATTATTTTCAATCACATTCACATGACCGGAAATAATAAATGAAATAACGATGTTCTTTTATCCCCTGATATTGCAGAAAGCATAAGGCTATATGACAATTGTCATTAGTGCCAAAAAGAAAATTGCAGCTACACTAGATGATTGATAGATACGGGAATTGGGAGCGATAGCACACCATGATGAATGGCCAATATTTTTTTCTTTGTTTTAATAAAAAACATTAGGCCCATAACTTAAACCCTTAAACTTTTAACAATAAAACTCGCGTAGCGAAAAATCCACAAAACGAAAAAGAGGTTCGAGAAGTTGAATATATTACTCAACCTTGGAAACCTCTTGAACTTTTTTTGAACCTATTGAACTTCACTATGCGCTCCTACTGCACCGGAACGTTGAACACTCCGTTGGTAATCACCTTCACACCAGGACCTACACCACCATTGTCTTTTACCTGACCCTGGAAGGTCCCGATACAACGTGTGGCAGTGAGTGTGCTGATAGTAATGGTAAAGCCAGGATTCTGGTTTTGGTTGTTGCCGTCTGTTCCGCAAAAATAATTGGTGCTTGTAGCATCATTGTAATCACAGGTAACGGTAATGCCTGTGGCAAGCTGGTTCACATTGTAAGTGCCGGCTGTGATGCTGCCACCCATGGATTTGATGATGCCGAAGCTGATAGAAGGATCGATGGAAGTACTGTTGGAACTGCCATCAATGCTCAATACGGATGGGCCTGAAGCATTGCTCAACCCTGCAGTGGCATTCACATTGAATGTGGCAAACACACCATCAATATCACAGGTGATGAAGTCAGTCACCGCACCGGTTACTGGTACGGAAATCACACAGGTGCTACCACCTCCAGCTACGTTATAGTCAAATGCGCCTGCAGTGGTAGGTGTACCTGATGCGTACAAAGTAACTTGCTGAACACCTGTTGCGGTAAAAATACCTGAAGCGGTAAATGTGATTCCATTTACAGTATTAGTTCCAATAGTGTAGCTTCCAGCCGTGCTCACATTCACCTGAATGGTGGCAGTGTTGGTGCTGTTCATCGCCACTCCTGATGCGTAACTGCCGTTGAGGACTGCTCCGGTACATCCGGAAGGTGCGCCACCTAGACTAAAAGCTGCCGGACCAGCTGCAGGAGCGAAAGTTACTGAGTAACTGCACGTACTGCCTGCTCCAGTCAACGCATAATTGAAAGTACCTGCTGCTTGTGGAGTGCCGGTTCCAGTGAGTGTAACTCCTGTTGTGCCCAAAGCAAACAAACCTGAAGCGGAGAAACTCACACCATTCACAGTATTGGTGTTCATGGTATACTGTCCGGCTGTAGATACCGAAACATTCACAGAAACCGTATTGGAAGAAGTCAACACCAACCCTTGCATATAAGTACCTGAGGCCACCGCTCCGGTACAAGTGGCTCCTGCTCCGCCAAGTGTGTACACGGCATTGGGCGTTCCATTCTGTGCCACCACTTCCACATCTATGATACAATAGGAATTGTTATAGCTTATGATAAAAGTGTTCATCCCTGGTAATTGAGGTGTCCCCGAACCATACAATCTCACGGTGTTGATGCCTGTCTGTCCGAATGTACCATTACCATGAAAAGAATAACCATTCACGGTATCAGAGTTGATACTGTATATGCCCGCTGAGGTCACATTCACTTGCACATCGATATAATTGTCATTGGTCAGAGTGGAATCATTCTGATAAACACCATGAACGCTGCTGGGCAAACATTCCGAAGTTAATGTGTCTGCCTTCAAAGTGCCTTGCGATTGTGCGTTCAGATCCCAGTTCAATTCTTTCTGACATGAACTGATGATGAAAAATGAAATCAAGAGTACGAAAAGGAATTGTAACTGTTTCATTGTATGATTTTTGTGAGTGTAGCTCATCGGTAGCTGGTTTGTGGTTAAGTTACTGATTCTTCGGTGGTTGTAGATTGTGCTGGAGGAAAAAACTTTTTTTGGAATACCAACACTGCAATCACGCCGGCACTTATGGAAGCATCAGCCAAATTGAAAATCGGACTGAAGAATTCAAACGCTTCTCCACCCCAGAATGGTAACCATGAAGGAAACTGCCCATGCAAAATGGGGAAATAGAGCATATCCACCACATGCCCATGAAGGAAACTACCATAACCATGAGAAGAAAATGTAGCCAACCCGGCATATCCGTTAGTGGCAGGATCCATGCCTTTGTCGAAAATGAGACCATAAAAACAACTATCAATCAAATTGCCCAATGCTCCGGCAAATATTAATCCTGCACAGATGATAAATCCTTTGTGGTATTTTTTTTCAATGATTTTTCTGATGTAAAAAACGCCAAATATCACTGCACCGATTCTAAATAGTGTCAAGATGAGTTTGCCAATACTCCCTCCGAATTTCAATCCATAGGCCATTCCGGGGTTTTCTACGAAATGTAACTGAAACCAGTTGCCAAAAACTTGGGTGGAATGATTGTATTCGAAATTTGTCTTGATATATATTTTTAGCACCTGATCCGCAATCACAATCAAAGCAATGAGTATGACGACATGTAATTTCTTCATATATGCTACAAAGATAAGGTCTAAATAGGTTTTTAAACCTAAGGAGCAGCACTTTAACGGTCTGCTTATTCCTCAAAATAAATCCGCTTGACACGTTGTGCGATGCCAGTAAGAATTTCATAAGGTATGGTGTCGGCCCAAGCAGCTAATTGGCTGACATTCGGCTCTAGACCAAACACGATCACTTCATCTCCCTCTTGAACTTCCATTCCGGTGATGTCTATCATGGTCATGTCCATACATACATTACCTATTACCGAAGCCAATTGGCCATTAACCAGCATTTTTCCATTGCCATTGCTCAATGCCCTGGGGTATCCATCAGCATATCCAACCCTTACAGTAGCAATATCGGAATCCTGGTATATCATACCCTTTCTGCCGTAGCCAACAGTATCTCCTTTTTTCAATTTCTTGATCTGGGCAATGCTGGATTTCAAGGTGGTTACTGTTTGCAAAGGTAAATGAGCATCTACACCATACATACCTATACCCAGTCTCACCATGTCGTGTTGCAAATGTTGATGGCGATGTATTGCTGATGTATTGCACAAGTGTTTCAGGAAAACATAACCTAATTGCTTTTCCATGGTTGAGGTCATTTCCTCAAATGCTGCGGCCTGCTGCGTGGTGAATGCATCATGCTGCGGATCTTCACTGGCCACCAAATGAGAAAAAATGGATTGTACTTTGATCGCATTATTATCAACTAAGTATGTGATGAGCGCTTGCAATTCCGAAGCCAAAAATCCAAGACGATGCATGCCCGTATCCAATTTGATATGTGCCGGAAAAGAATCAACTTTTTGCTGTCTCAGATGATCTGCAAAAGCTTTGAGAATTCTGAAAGAGTACAATTCCGGTTCGAGCTGATATTTCAGCAGATTGTCAAAATCTTCGGGATGGGGATTCATCACCATGATGGGCAAACGCACATTTTCTTTTCGGAGCGATACACCCTCATCTGCATAAGCCACAGCAAGGTATTCAACACCTTCATGCTGAAGCAGATTGGCAATCTCATGACTGCCGCTACCATATCCAAATGCTTTCACCATAGCCATCATCCGCACACCCGGTCGCAGTAAACTTCGGTATTGCTTGATATTAGATCTCAAGGCACTTAGATTGATCTCAAGTCTTGTATCATGTGACTGCTGTTCCAGCAATTTGCTGATTTTTTCAAACTCGAAACTTCTCGAGCCTTTTAATAGTATTGTTTCATTGCTGAATGACAAATGCTCGATGGCATCTATAAAAGATCGGGTATCGGGGAAAAAATGCGTGTTGGATATGGCGGCAAAACAGTGCGCATTTTTTTGAATGACTTTACCAATGCCGATGAATTGTTGCAGGCCTTTCTGCTGCACCATGTCGGCAATCTGATCATATAATTTTTTGTCGTCGACGGAGGATTGATAAAGCTCACTCAGAATCAAAGTCTTTTTGGCATGTGATGCCTGCAATGAAAGAAAATCGAGCGCGATACGCAGCGAATCGATATCGTTGCTGTAACTATCATTGATGACGGCACATTGATGGATACCGGGCTTAAGCTCAAGCCGCATTTCTACTTGTCGAAGTTCATGTGTATGAGCAATGATACTTTGAGCGGCGACTTCCATTTGAAGTACAACTGCCACAACAGTCATGGCGTTGAATACTGAAGCTTCATCGGAGAATGGAATAGAAAACTGAAAAGCGCCATGCTTCCATTCGCATTCCAGCACTGCTTGATCATTCAACGTTTTCAACGTTTTCAATCTGAGGTCTGCATATTCAGATCGGCCCCAGGAAAATGTTTTCAATTGTGGATGAGATTTCGAAAATGCAAATACAACTGCTTCCACTTCAACATCATCTTTATGGTAGATCAACAATTGCGCATCTTTGAAAAGTTGAAGTTTTTCCTGGATTTTTTGTTGATGTGATACAAAGCCTTCGGCATGTGCATGCCCCATGAAGCCGAGCACGCCGATTTCAGGATCAATCACGCGCTGTAATTTTACCATCTCTCCTCCGTGGGAAATGCCTGCTTCGAAAATGGCCAGCTCATCATGATCCGACATCTCCCATACACTCAATGGCACGCCGATTTGTGAATTGTAACTCTTCGGACTTCTGACAATCCGAAGCGCAGGAGACAACAATTGGTAAAGCCATTCTTTGATGATGGTTTTACCATTACTCCCCGTGATGCCAATGACTGGATACTGAAACTGATGTCGATGCGCTGCAGCCAATTCCTGTAATGCAACCACCACATCCTCCACAAAAATGATATTGGCCTCAGGTATGGAGGATTCAATCTTATGCAAGTGCTTTTGATGCAAAATAAAGCAGCGTACTTTTTTGGCATACAATACCGGCACATAATCGATGCCGTTACGTGTAGGTCCATCTATTGCAAAAAAAATGGCTGAGGCCGCTCCAGTCAACCTGCGGCTGTCGGTGAGCAACGTATCAACAACCCTGTCCTGTATCATTCTCACAGAATGACACTTTATCTTGTCAACGATATTTTGAAATGTATAAACCACGTATTACGTTGATTGATCAGGTGGTAAGCCTTTTTTCTGATGTAGTATGGAATAAAAGACAGAACCGGAGATACACAAAATGATGAATGCAAGAGACAAGATGACTTGCTGATCTTTGTTGATGAAATTATCTATCCAATGTGCCAGCAACATTTTAAGCCCAATGAAAATTAGTACCAATGCAATCCCTTGCTCAAGGTAATCAAATTTGGATACTGCTCCTTTCAGCAAAAAGAATAGACTTCTCAGTCCCAGCACGGCGAATGTATTGGAAGAATAAATAACTAGCCTGTCTTGTGAAATACCCATCACTGCAGGAATGGAATCCAGTGCAAAGAGTAAATCGGTGGCACCCAGCATGACCACGGCTACAAATAAAGTTGTGTAAAGCGGCTTGTTGTTTTCCCTGATTACATAGCGACCATCGCCATCATGACTTGCTAATGGCAGAAAGCGATTCAAAAACTTATAGATGGCAGAGTCTTTCGGTTCGAAAGCATCTTCTTCCTGATAAAAAAACAATTTGATTCCTGTATAGAGCAGGAAAACGCCAAAGATGTAAAGTATCCACTCGAAGCGGGTGACCAATGTGACACCAAGCGTAATAAAAATAATTCTGAACAATACGGCCATGATGATACCCCAGATCAATGCTCTTCCATAATGCCTGGGCTGTATGCGAAAAGCAGAAAAAATAAGTATGAA
>Ga0315899_10001874_pt1 | contig 23741 bp, 20 predicted proteins | sample LakEriMetagenome_2_FD_203518 | JGI IMG/M metagenome (GOLD analysis project Ga0315899, IMG submission 203518) | Freshwater fungal communities from buoy surface, Lake Erie, Ohio, United States - Buoy 4 MA112 | ecosystem: Environmental > Aquatic > Freshwater > Lake | place: USA: Lake Erie, Ohio... | reverse complement strand
GAAGGCCGGCAGGAGGGTCATCGGGAAGGTCGAGAGGATGGTCGCCAAGAAGGTATTATTCAAGGGGAGATTCGATTAATCCAAACCTTGCAAAAAATCCTCGGTACCCCTGTCAGCGAGGTATCGAATTTCAACAATCATTCCCTCGAGCAACTCAAAGCACTATCGCAAGAACTGCAATCGCAAGCTGAGCAACGCAATCAGTCCTAGAAAAACAATCGAATGTACGGCGAGCCGTGGGTGGTTGGGTTCTCTCAAGCCGCTGGGGAGTTGCCACAGCGTGGGTGATTCCATACTCGGAAAATTGCGCGGACAGCGGGCCGGGAGACCCGCTCCACGATTGCGTTCCATTGTGTTGCGATCGATTGTGTTGCGTTCCCATCAGTACGATCGGCATTTGCATCGAAGCGTAGGGCATTCGGGCCCTTCACGATCTGTTAGAATGGCAACTCAAAACCCGCCCCTGACCTACCCTCTTTGGAAATCATCATGAAACTTTCCGTTCGACTCGCTTTGCTGGCCGCTTCTTCACTCGGACTCTGCTCGAACTCAATTGCCGAAGACTTCTTCTTTCGTGACGGGGACCGTGTCGTCATGATCGGTGACAGTATTACCGAACAACACCTCTACTCGAATTATGTCGAGATGTGGACCGTCACCCGTTTTCCCAATTGGAAAATCACCTTCCGCAACGTTGGCATCGGTGGTGATCGCTCCGTTGGCGGCAATTCGCGGTTCACTCGCGATGTCCTACTGCATAATCCGACCGCCATGACCGTCGACTTCGGTATGAACGATGGTTCCTACCGCGAATTCTCCGAACAAACTTTTAAACCTTACATGGATGGATTGCAGGGAATGGCAGACCAAGCCAAAGCTGCCAACATTCGGACTGCTTGGGTAACACCACAACCCCTCGACAACGATGAACAAGGTAAGACGGCCCTGACGGGATACAACCAAACCTTGGAAAAATTCTCCGAGGGCGTAAAAACGATCGCGGAAACAAACAGCGGTACTTTTGTCGATCAATTCCACCCCTACCTACAAGTCCTCGATTCGGCTCGCTCCAAAGAAGACAAATACAACAGAATCACCGCGGGTGACGCAGTTCACCCCGGACCGCCAGGCCAAGCCCTCATGGCTGCCTCCATCCTCAAAGGGTTGAACTTCCCAACCCTTGTTGCATCAATCTCCATCGATGCCACACAAAACAAAGTCGTTTCAAACGAAAAATGCAGTGTCGAACGTCTAGAAGCCTCCAGCAAAGGGGTGAAATTCCAGAAGCTCGATCAGTCGTTACCGTTCTTCCCCGAAGACGCGGCAAGCATCCTACCTTGGACACCAATACTCGACGAACTAAACGACTACAAAATCCAGGTCACCGGATTGGAACCCGGCAAGTATCAAATTCGCATCGACTCCGTTGCGATCGCTGAATTCAGCTCCGAGTCGTTAGCCAAAGGAATCGACATCTCGGCCGAAGTTCTCAAAACCGGCCCAATTGCGGACCAAGCGAAACAAGTAAAAGAAGCAGTGGAGAACAAAAATCGTTACCATCACGATCAAATATTTCGCGGGATTGTCCTTACCGGTGTTCCTGATTGGGTCTACGATGCCGTCCCACGCGATGAACTAGAAGCGAAGAAAAAGGAACTCATCGACCTGCGACTTCAAAAAGTGGCCGAACTCGATGCAATGGTTGCGAAATCTCTAACGATGCAACCGCATCTATTTGAAATAGTCCAAGCGGATTAATCCACCTGAGATCAATCGTCGAAAGCCCCCTGTCCCACTCCTAAAAAATTCCATCTCCGTTGAATCCATTCTTCGATAGCTACAGCGGGGATACTTTGCACATGACCGTCATAGTAAAGGTAATTCGCCAAGCTTTTACTATGACGTCGAAAATCGATCAACTGCTCAATGGCTGCAAGTGTCGTCCCATTACGCACACTCTCCTCGGAAAAATAACCTCCAGGAGGCTCCGGCACCTTCCCCCCCCCCGAAGCATCTTCGTAAAACTGCATCGTGCTGCTTGAATTACGCTTCGCATCATCCGAATCCGCAAATTGATTGCGTCGATACCCAAATTTCTTAATCGAGGTTGGACAGATATTCACTAGCTGGATCTCACGAAATCGGTCAAGTTTAAAATCATCCTCGGAGCGAAAGTCAAAATGAAATTGACGCAAATTGCTTGCACATTGAGTCCTTCGTGCAGCCTCCCGAGCAGCCTGGACCGCTGGTAACAACAACGCGATCATCGCCCCGAGAATTGCAAGAACGACCAATAGCTCAATGAGCGTCACACCCCGACGTGCCTGCAGCCAAACCAACATGGCAACCACCACTATCTCCAAGGATTACCCAACGCAACAAAGTCACTGAACCAATGGCAACGTTCATAAAACGACATCCGTAGGATCGCCAAGTCAGGAAACGATTAATCGCCTGCATTCTATCCCAACAAACATACCAACAGAACCGCAAGCACCCCGACATACTGAATCCAAATTTTAAGATTGGCCAACCACAAACAGCAACACGAGAATATCCAATGTTTGGATTCGGTTTGCAAAAAGAAGGTAAGCATCTGGATGAACGATACACACAGACCAACTTCGAAGTTGCAATCATCTTGGGATCCTAACGAACCCAGCATGTAATGAGGCTACGCGGAAACAAGTCTTTGTAGAAAAAACCGCCGAGGGAAATTGCAATCCGGATTTCGTTCCGGATTACGATCAACGCAAGCTGTATCAGAAACCCCGCATGAGCACCCTTTTTAACGACAACGAGCGCACCAATGCGGCAAATCGAAAATCATTAACAGCTAATCGGGGTGAAATCGCGGCTAGTTGAATTACGGAGTTGCTAGAACAAAGGGCCTAGTTGAGGCCGTTGATTTCGGGTTGCTTGAAGGTAGATATAACTACGCAAAGTAGTTGAGTTTTTGGATAAGTGCATAAAAAAAACCCAGCTCGGTATTACTACCGAGCCGGGCTTCTATTTTGAAATCCGGTGTTTACAGGGTTGATCGTGAGTGACCAACCCGTTTGGACGAGCTTCATTGATGTAACGTTTTGTGCTCACTTGTCATAGAACTCGCAAGGAGTTCTAAGTTCTAAAATCCTTAGAAAGGAGGTGATCCAGCCGCAGGTTCCCCTACGGCTACCTTGTTACGACTTAGTCCCAATCATCGAGTTGACCTTCGGCGCCTGCTTCCTTACGGTTAGCTCAGCGACTTCGGGCCCCCCCGGTTCTCGTGGCTTGACGGGCGGTGTGTACAAGGCTCAGGAACACATTCACCGCGGTATGCTGACCCGCGATTACTAGCGATTCCAGCTTCATGCAGGCGAGTTGCAGCCTGCAATCCGAACTGAGCGTTACTTTTTGAGATTTCCTCGACCTCACAGTTTTGGTTCCCTTTGTATAACGCATTGTAGGACGTGTGCAGCCCTAATCATAAAGGCCATGAGGACTTGACGTCATCCCCACCTTCCTCCGGTTTAACACCGGCAGTCTCTCTAGAGTCCCCGTCATTACACGCTGGCAACTAGAGATAGGGGTTTCGCTCGTTAAGGGACTTAACCCGACATCTCACGACACGAGCTGACGACAGCCATGCAGCACCTGTGCAAAGGCTCCCTTTCGGGCACCCCAACCTTTCAGTCGGGTTCCTAAGCATGTCAAGACTAGGATAAGGTTCTTCGCGTAGCCTCGAATTAAGCCACATCCTCCACCGCTTGTGTGAGCCCCCGTCAATTCCTTTGAGTTTCAGCCTTGCGACCATACTCCCCAGGCGGAGCACTTAACACTTTCGCTACGTCCGAGAAACTGTGAGAGTCCCTCAGACTAGTGCTCATCGTTTACGGCTAGGACTACCGGGGTATCTAATCCCGTTCGCTACCCTAGCTTTCGTTCCTCAGCGTCAGAAAAGACCCAGTAAGCCGCTTTCGCCACCGGTGTTCCAGATGATATCAATGCATTTCACCGCTCCACCATCTGTTCCGCTTACCCCTATCTCCCTCTAGCAAAGCGGTTTGAAGCGCAGTTCCTCGGTTGAGCCGAGGGCTTTCACACCTCACCTACTTCGCCGCCTACGAACTCTTTAAGCCCAGTGATACCGAATAACGTTTGGGGAGCTCGTCTTACCGCGGCTGCTGGCACGAGCTTAGCCTCCCCTTCCTCCAGGGTTCTCTCAAGCAGGGGGGAGAACCCCCTTGCATTTGATTCCCCTCGACAGCGGTTTACAACCCGAAGGCCTTCATCCCGCACGCGGCGTCGCTCGGTCAGACTTTCGTCCATTGCCGAAGATTCTCGACTGCAGCCACCCGTAGGTGTCTGGCCAGTGTCTCAGTGCCAGTGAGGCTGGTCGTGCTCTCACACCAGCTACCCATCATAGCCTTGGTGGTCCATTACACCGCCAACTAGCTAATGGGGCATGGGCACATCCTGGGGCGGAATCACACCTTTGGTCCGCAAACATTATCGAGTATTACCGTCAGTTTCCCGACGCTATCCTCGTCCCCAGGGCAGTTTCCCATGTTGTCCTCTCCCTTCCGCCGCTTTCCTGTATTGCTACATTCTCGCGCGACTCGCATGCCTAATCCACGCCGCCAACGTTCATTCTGAGCCAGGATCAAACCCTTCACTTGTGTATGCTTAGACCACCACCAGTTACCCAGCGGCAATCGTGTCTAACCTAAGTTACGGTTCTGAAACCGGTCGGTGTTTTGCGGTCAACAAAACACCATTTTTATAAACTTCACAAAACTTCTCAATTGCAACACATCTCCCGAAAGAGATTGTTGCTCGAAGGCTCGTCCACCGGATTGTCAAAGATCAATTAATCCCAACGTTTTACTTGGCATAACCAAGTCTCGCTTGCGACTCGCATCGCTCACTCGTCGTTGAGGGCTTAACAGTGTAACCGAAGTTGTCGGCTATCGTCAAGCCATGTTTTTAGTTTTTCTTTTCGCTTTGTCGCGATCCAAGATTCCCTTTCGGTGAATCTCCGCAGCCTACTCTGAAACCAACTAGCTGCTAAGCTCGTCACTCCAGAACCGACTGCCGCGGATCGCTCAAGCCGAACGTTTGATCGTTCAAACTCGAACCATTGCGAAATCTCGAACTCACTTAGCTTTGCTTTGCATCTCTGCGTCGCGTCGCGTTGCGTTGTTCGAGGGAGCAGAAAGATATGGACCTTGCCCCTTTCGTGCAAGTCCCTTTTTCAAAATATTTTCAAATCGTACGAAAACCCATGTTTTTACAGGGATTTCCAATCGTTACTTCTGTGCGTTTTCCTCCATTGAGCCTCTCGCTTGTGACATAAAAGCGTTTCTCGATGCGCTTTCCCGCCTAGAATCCACTGCCAAGCCCTCTTTTCCCCGCCCACTATTCCCGTGATCCGCCGAGGTAGTTCTTCCCAAATGCCCCCGAACCAAAGTGTGAAATCACCGTGTCCGACTGATTCCCTGCGTGTTTCGCTCGAACCGCTCGGAGCGGAGCTGTTACCGTACAACGCGATCGAATTCCTCGCGAACCTTTCGAATCGCCTTAAATCCCCACCAAACACGGTTCTTTTCCGCGAAGGTGAATCACAACCCTTCTTGTTTTGGATCGAATCCGGCCAAATCGAACTCTCCATGCGAGCACCCGGACGACCAAACGTCCGGATACTCTCCCTATCGAACGGAAATATCCTCGCTTGGTCCGCACTACTAAACCAACAACCCATGACTTGCTCGGCCACCACTCTCTCGCATTGCGAACTCCTCTGCATCCCAGCTACACCCTTGCTCGAGACCATCAGCGCATTTCCTTCCTTCGGCGTTCGCTTCCTACAACAAATCAACCTCGCAGTGTGCGAGAGACTCACCGCAACGCGACTTCAACTCCTCGATCTCTACCACCCCCATATCTCCTAACGAAAACCACCCCCAATCCATTCATGACCGCTCCCACCCACACAGCCAATCCACCTTTGTGCATCCCCCAGCAAGCGATCAACTCGCTGATCTGCATCCTCGAACAATCCGGGTTTCGCGTCATCGGTCCTACCATCGAACAACACGCGATCACTTACAACGACATCCACTCCCTCGACGATCTGCCGCAAAATTGGACGGACACCCAAGCACCAGGCCTGTACCAACTATCCGAACTCCCAAACTCATCCACTACAAAACTCTTCAAATACAACCTCGGTCCCCACTCTTGGAAGAAATTCCTCTTCCCTCCCGAGTCGGACCTCCCCACCCCCAACCGCCCTCTGACTCCTCCCGCAAAGCCACTTGCTATCCTTGGCGCGCGAGCCTGCGAACTGGCTGCCATCGCCATCCAAGACCGCGTATTCCTGGGAGAGCACTTTCAAGACTACCAATACGCACTTCGGCGCAAAGATTTGTTCATCATCGCTGTTCAATGCACCACCGCCGCCGAAACGTGCTTCTGCACATCCATGAACACCGGTCCGCAACTCCCAACTTCCTATGACCTCGCTCTAACCGAACTCAATGACTCATACTTGTTGCGAATCGGTTCACCCCAAGGCCAACGCATCGCCGATCAATTGAAGCTTGCACACCCACCGGAACCATCCACTGCCGCCGAACTTGAAGAAGAACTTCGAACAATCGACAAAGTTCGTCACTCGATTCGCAAAAGACTCCCGACAGAAAACCTACGTGAGAATCTACTCGCCCGACTGCAACACCCACACTGGGATGATGTCGCCGCTCGCTGCCTGTCTTGCGCGAATTGCACAATGGTCTGCCCAACTTGCTTCTGCTCAAGCGTCGATGATGTTCACGACTTGACAGATGAGACGATCTATCGAAAACGCCGCTGGGACTCATGCTTTAACCCCGATTTCTCTCACACATCCGGCGCTGCAGTGCGAGATTCCATTCGATCCCGATACCGACAATGGCTCACCCATAAACTCGCAACTTGGTTCGACCAGTTCGATACAAGCGGCTGTGTCGGATGCGGCCGATGTATCACTTGGTGCCCCGTCGGAATCGATATGACGGCCGAAGTCGCTAAACTCATCGAATCCCCTATCGATCTCAACCCTGCACCCGCAGCAAGGCCAGCTTAACATGAACGCAATCGAGCTTCAGCCACCGAGCAACGATCCTTGGATCCCCCACCTTGCTACCATTCGCTCTATCGAAAACGAACTCCCTCTTGCTAGTAACACAACCGTCTTTACCTTCGAACTCGAACTCCAACCGGGACACTTCGCGCAAACCTATCGCTTCCAACCCGGACAGTTCAATATGCTCTACTTGCCAGGTGCAGGAGAAGTTGCGATCAGCCACTGCGGCCCCCACGAATCGAACTCGGCTCTCACAAGTAATAACTTACCCCAAGGCTCATTCCGACATACCATTCGAGCAGTCGGCCGCGTGACGAACGCCATCGCTCAACTTCAACCCGGTGATTCTATCGGTATTCGTGGCCCATTCGGCTCTCCTTGGCCCATCGATGAACTCTACGGTCATGATGTGCTGCTCCTCGCCGGCGGACTTGGAATCGCTCCACTGCGACCCGTCATCTATGCCATCGCGAACCACCGTCACCGCTTCAAAAATGTCTGCGTCCTTTACGGTTCACGGAACCCCTCCACAATCCTCTACCAGAACGAACTATCCTCCTGGGAAAAATTCAACATCCAAGTCGAGTCAACCGTCGATCAACCACAAGCTCAAACCCAAAACGCTTTGCCAAAATCAAGCGATTCGAATACTTGGAGCCAAGCAATCGGGCCTGTGACGCTACTGCTCGATCGCCGCCTCTCCCGATCCCTCTACCCCTCCTTCAAACCCGCAAATACCCGCGTGCTTATCTGTGGCCCGGAAATCATGATGCACCACAGCGCTCGAAGCGCACTGAAACTCGGCATCGCCCCGAACTCTATCTGGATCTCCATGGAACGCAACATGCAATGCGGTGTCGGTTACTGCGGTCATTGCCAGTGGGGACCTTTCTTCCTATGCAAAGATGGCCCAGTCCTACGCTACGACCTAGCTGAACCTTTCTTGAACACCAAAGATCTCTAACCGATGAACTTACCCACACCGCATCGCACACTCATTCTCGCGTACCGCAGCTACACTCTTACAACCAACATATACAACCAACGTACCATGATCAAACCACGCCCACGTATCGCTGTCGTCAAATTCGCTTCGTGCGACGGATGCCAGTTGACCCTCCTGGATTGCGAAGACGAACTCTTAGCGATCGCAGACCGAGTCGAATTCGCCCATTTCGCAGAAGCCTCCAGCGACTTGCAAGAAGGCCCCTACGATATCGCAATCGTCGAAGGCTCCATCTGTACAGAAGAAGACTCGCACCGAATTCGTCAACTCCGAACAAACAGTCGACACTTGATCACCATCGGCGCTTGCGCTACGGCAGGAGGAATCCAAGCCCTTCGAAATTTCGGTCTCCATGAAGAGTTCAAACGCACCGTCTACGCCCAACCTTCCTTCATCAACTCACTGGCCGAATCAACACCCATCGCTCTGCACGTCCAAGTCGACTTCGAACTCCGCGGCTGCCCCGTCGACAAACGACAACTCCTCGAAGTCATCCTCGCCTTCGCTTCAGGACGCCGACCGAAAACGTCCTCCGAATCGGTCTGCCAACCTTGCAAACGACGGGGTAACGTCTGCGTCGTCGTCACCCAAAAAATTCCGTGCCTCGGCCCGGTAACTCAAGCCGGATGTGGCGCTATTTGCCCAGCATTTGATCGCGGTTGCTACGCTTGCTTTGGACCAAGCACCAGCCCAAACATGTCTTCCCTATCGAAGTCAATCCTCGAACCGAACCTCGCCCCCGCTCAAGCCTCGCTCTTGTTGCAATCCTTCCACGCCGCTTCACCTCCCTTCCGCGACGAGAGCATCCGCTTGTGGCAACTCTCAAAAAAAAACCAACCACCGACTAACCTCAACGCCACACTCGAAACTCCACGCAATGACGAACAAACCCACAACTCCTGATAGCACGCCCCATGCTAGTGATCCCAAAGAGGCTAATACCCCCAACGCGCCGGATGGAACGGCGACGCGTTGCATTCGCGTTCCGATCCTTACGCGCGTCGAAGGAGAAGGAGCACTGAACATCGAATTCCACGGGCCCTCGGTCCACCGTGTCGAACTCAATATCTACGAACCACCGAGGTTTTTCGAAGCCCTCCTGAAAGGTCGCAGCATTCACGAGGTCGCTGACATCACCTCACGTATCTGTGGCATCTGCCCAATCGCTTACCAAGTCACAGCCGCACAAGCCATCGAACAGGCTCTCGGTATAAGACTTCCTTACGAACTCGCTGCTCTTCGACGCCTGATTTACTGCGCTGAATGGATCGAAAGCCACGTCCTGCACATCCACCTCCTTCACGCCCCTGACTTCTTTGATTGCCACAGCGCAGTCGACCTGGCGAAAAAATTCCCCCTCGAAGTCCAACGCGGATTAAAACTCAAACAACTCGGAAACCGTATTCTCGAAGTCCTCGGCGGACGCGCGATCCACCCCATCAATATCGCGATCGGCGGGTTCTATAGACTCCCAAATCACAGCGATCTCTCGGCAATGATTCCGGCACTCGAACAAGGCCTCAATTGGGCCGTCGATGCCTCTCATTGGATCTCCACCCTACCCTTCCGCGACCAATCTTTTCCATACGATTTCGTCTCGCTCTCTCACCCCGAACACTACCCTATCGAAGACGGCCACATTGCCACTGATTCCCCTAACACAGCTGCAAATTCCAAGATCGCAATCAAAGACTATGAATCGCACTTTCGCGAAGTCCAAGTCCCACACTCGACCGCATTGCAGTCGCGTCGTATCCACTCCAACTCACTCACCAGCGCACCGGCAACTACGCCACCTCAAAACGACTCGAATTACTTCGTCGGACCTCTCGCTAGACTTCATAACAACAGGCATAACCTCTCACCAATCGCACGCAAACTCGCTGATACGCTTCGACTCGACACATCCCAAAGAAACCCCTACCACAGTATCCTTGCTCGCGCTATTGAAGTTGTCTTTGCCTTCGAAGAAGCACTTCGCATTTTGAGAACAATACACCAAACAAGAAATCCTAAAGTCGATTTCACACTGCGATCAGGAGTCGGCTACAGCGCGACCGAAGCCCCTCGAGGATTGATTTTCCACCGCTACGAATTCGATGATCTCGGCCTAGTTTCATTCGCGAAAATCGTTCCTCCAACCTCACAGAACCAAGGGCAAATCGAAGCCGACTTGCGAACCCTCCTCTCGCAAATCCATTCAGAAGAAGACATTTCTATTGCGAAATACTGCGAGCAACTCGTTCGAAACTACGACCCGTGCATCAGTTGCTCAACACACTTCATGAAAGTTCATATCCACCGTAGATGAACCAACCATCCGAACCCCAAAAAACAATCTTCTTCGGCGTCGGATCCCCCCATGGCTTCGACCAAATCGGTTGGAAAATCATCGATGCCATCGAAGAATTACTACCCTCATCCCCAACTCGGATACCCACCGAACTCTATAAACTCAACACTCCCTCCGATCTTCTCAATCACGTACTACCCTCTAATCTCGACCAACCAACATCAAGAAAAACCCTTTGGATCCTTATCGATGCGTGCATCAACACACACACTTGCAACCACGCTGCCGCATATGAACCAATACCTCAAAACCATTCTCCATGGATCCATCGCTGGGACTGGCCGACCCAAACCGATTCACTTCATGCTCTTGCAAACCCGGACCCCAAAGGCTCCTCGCACGGATTCGGACTTATCGAAGCGCTGCAGCTCGCCGATACACTCGGGCTTACCCCTGACTCAGTCTGCATCTTCGCCATTGAATGCAACTCGTCGACAAGCCCTTGTGCGAATCCCCCGACCGCGCCAGCGGTAGACGCGAAAACGGTCTCTTACTGCGCCGAGAATATCCTAAGCCAACTTCCACACATTAACCTCAAGTAGTAAGTAGCTTGATACTGGCGATACACATCACGATCGCTAAAAGAACACGAGCGGCTCGGATAGGTAAACGAAAGCTACCCAAAGTCGCTCCGAAAAAGCCGCCGACGATCACTGCAACCGCCAAAAGGTACGCATGATTGGGAATGCGAACTTGATTCGACAACACCCCTGCGAATCCAGCGACGGAATTCAACAAGATGAATACGGCAGAAACCGAAGAAGCTGTCTTGGTCGTCGCCCACCTCATCCAAAGTAGCAATGGTGTGAGATAAATTCCCCCACCAGTCCCCGTCAATCCACTCAAAAGCCCAATCCCTGCCCCTAGCCCCATCGCCGCCACAGTACTTGGCTTTTGAATCTTTTCACCTTCTGAAATCGGTTTAAAAAGCCACAATGCTGAAATGCCAAGCACAATCCCCAGAATCTTGGAGAACACATCGATGGGAATCTGCGTCGCACCGCCGATAAAAGCAAACGGCGTTGCCAATAACGCAAACGGCCAAAACAACGTCCAAGAGAAATGCCCACCCCGGTAGAATTGCACCGAAGCGATGGAAGCGACAAGGATGTTTAGAAAGAGGGCGATCGGTTTTATTTCGGCGGGTGCTAAGCCTGCAAGGGTCATCACGGCGATATAGCCTGAAGCACCTGCATGCCCCACCGAAGAGTAGAGCCACGCAACGAGTGCGACTGCAAGAGCTAGCGTGACGATACTCATATGCAGGCACCTCGGCCTACAAAAATCCAGATGCGGAGCGAATCAGGACGATTGATGAATCAGGGCGATTGATGAGTCAGGACGATTGAAGTCGCGGTAACAAGACTCGTTCAACCCATTTGGTGTCGACGGTACCATCGACGAACTCTTGTTGCGCCAAAACCGTTTTATGAAAAGCTGCCGTGGTTTTGATCCCTGTGATACGAAGCTCGCTTAAAGCCCTTTGCATCGTCTCGATCGCTTCCTCACGCGTCGAGCGATGAACGATGAGCTTAGCGATCATCGAATCGTAGTGAGGTGGCACGGAATAACCTGCGTGAGCATGGGAGTCGACCCGCACACCAAAGCCACCCGGCAGGTACATCGTCTGAATTTTGCCTGGACAAGGCTGAAAATTTCGATCGGGGTCTTCGGCGTTGATCCGGCATTCGATCGCCGCACCACGCGGCTTGATATCCTGCTGGGTAAAACTGAGCTTCTCTCCGGCAGCCACAAGGATTTGAGTCTTAATCAAGTCGATCCCGGAGACCATTTCGCTCACCGGATGCTCAACTTGGATCCGCGCGTTGACTTCAATAAAGTAGAAATTGTCTTGCTGATCGACGATGAATTCAACCGTTGCAGCATTGTAGTAGTTGGCTTGTCGAACCATCCGCACGGCCGCATCGCACATCGCTTTGCGAGTCGACTCCGGTAGCCGAGGCGATGGGCTTTCTTCGATAAGTTTTTGATGGCGACGTTGAACGGAGCAGTCGCGTTCATGAAGATGAACGACGTTTCCATGCTGGTCTGCAATGATTTGGACTTCGACGTGCCTTGGGCGATCGATGTACTTTTCCAAGTAAACGCCGGGATTTCCGAACGCCGCTTTCGCTTCCGTCTGGGCTTGAACAACAGCGGCTTGCAACGATGATTCGTCAGCAGCGACGCGCATCCCTTTTCCACCGCCACCAGCCGTGGCCTTGATCAATACAGGGTAACCGATCTTGCGAGCCGCGTTGATCGCGTCTTCTTCACTTTCGATCAGCCCATCGCTTCCGGGTACCACGGGCACTTTAGCAGCGATAGCCATTTCGCGAGCGGTATTTTTATCGCCGAGTTTCTCCATCGCATCGGGGGATGGGCCGATGAATTCGAAGTTACAACTGCGGCAGACTTCGTTGAAGTGAGCGTTTTCGGCGAGAAAACCGTATCCAGGGTGAATCGCGTCGGCTTTGCCAAGTTCAGCAGCAGCGATCACGCGATCGATTCGCAAGTAGCTATCCATCGATTTAGCGGAGCCAACGCAAAACGCTTGGTCTGCCAAATCCAAGTATTGGGAACCGCGATCGGCTTCGCTGAAAATAGCGACGGTTTCGATCCCGAGTTCCTTACAAGCGCGGATAACGCGCAAAGCGATTTCGCCACGATTAGCGATCAGAACGCGACTGAACATAGAGAGCGGTTAACCTCGGGTATCGATTTTGAAGAGGGGTTTGCCCACATCGACAGCTTCCTCGTTTCGCGCAAGGACCTGAACTACTTTTCCGCGTGTTTCGGCAGGAATTTCGTTGAAGACCTTCATCGCTTCGATGATGCAAATGACGGTGTCGCTTTGAATGTTCGAGCCGACTTCCACGAAGTCTTTCGACGTCGGATTAGGTTTCGAATAGAAAGTCCCGACCATCGGTGAGCGGATGATAGCGATATGCGGACCATCCGCATCGGCCGCTGGAGCAGCAGGAACGGCAGGCGTCGCGACTGGAGCTTGGGCAATCTGTGCAGGCCCAGCCGCAGGCATCGCCCCTTGGGCAAACATCGGGGCCTGGATGAAGGGCAAGCCATGTCCTACCCCGCAAAGCCGAATACGCTGGCCTTCTTGGCGAAGATCGATTTCGCCAAGATTGTGTTCTTTCATCAGTTCGATCAATCGGCTGATGCGTTCGATATTAAATACATCGTCCCCTTTGGAGGTGCTTTCCGGGGCAGCTCGTTCCGGTTTTTTACTGGATTCCGCCATTGCGGGACCTTTCGGACAAAGAAGAAATTGAGGTCGAATCGCGATCTGCGAGGGTTGTTTTATACACAGGTTTGCCGCTTTCGCCAAGAACGGGCACCGGACAAGGGGCACAAGCCTCACAGCGAGCTCGCAACCGGCGGGCCGCTTCCTCAGGCGTTACCGTGTTGATAAAGCAATCCGAGCTCCATTCGAACCCGGCGACTTTGCACAACCTGGGGATAATTTTCATCCGCCAATGGAAGATATTTTGCGAAGCCAGATCAAAGGGTGCGGTCTGCAAAATGGTGTTGTAAGCGGCCCGCGGATGCTCGGTTTCGATCGCACTTAAGACTCGCATGGTTATCCTTGCAAGATCGTCTCGCAATTCCTGCGAACTCGCCTCAAATTGGCTCTGATGACGCTTGGGCACGATCGAAACACTATAAGGCAGCCTCGATGCAAAAGGACACAACGCGACGAAATGCTCGCTCTGTGAAACAATCCTTTCCTGGTTCTGTATTTCTTGCTCGATAACATCGCAAACGTAACAGCGACGGTGCTCCTCCATGTACTGCTGCATACGCCTCTGGACTTTGCTTACATCGCTAGGAAGAAAATCGGTACAGATCAACTGACTGTGCGTATGAAGCAGCGACGCTCCTGCATCCATTCCGTAATTCTTGAAAACAACTCCGTACCGCATCGTCCCGAGTCTGCGATAAGCTAACAATCGTTCTTGGTAAGCTTGGTAAATGAGCGCTACGTGATCGACAGGTAACGCGGTGATACTGCTGACATGATTGGGGGACTCGATGAACACTTCATGAGCTCCAGACGTTTGACGCTTGAGAAAAAGATTCTCTGGAGAATGCTTCGCACTCGGCTCGACCAACCCTGGAGCTATGCGAGCGAAGGCTTCACCAACACCAGCCAACCCTAGCCCCACTCGTGCCAACTCGCTGAGCTGCGATTCTCCGCTGTGCCGGGATTGGCTACTGTACTGGTGGTGACCGCTGCACTGATTGTCTCCCGAACAATCGTGCTCTTCGCTGCAATGATGGTCAGTATGAGTTACCGCCGGGAACTTGTTGGGAACCACACGCACCAACCACTCTTCGCTCGAAGGATCGGCTCCCGCCGGACGCAAGACGAGCGTTGGATTCGGGGTTTGCTTTTCATACCCCCGACAAAAAGGACATGGTGCCGTTGAAACCGCCGGCGGTGCTTGCAAGGGAGTCGCGAAGTCGTCTGGTCGCGAGAGTCGGTTGGGAGCAAAGATCACCCAGCGATCGCTGAGCCAATCATACCGCATCTGATTCATCGAAAGTCCGCTCCTGCTTCCGTTGTTGTATGTGAGCCCACGCATTGGCGAATGTAGCTCATTCAATAAGCCAAGCTGCCCCCGAGCACCCAAACGACGGGACACCTACATACGGTATAGGAACACCGATGTAAGGACCGATACTGGGCAACAAGCGGCGGAAGAGGAGCGCCGGCGGCTTGCATTACCTGCTTATAGTACATTCGATCGTACTGCCTTGGCGTACGAATCTACCAACTTATTCTACAGTCGTCCTTCCATGGCTGCAAATTCGCGCGCCCTGCGGTAGACACCCAGCATCGCTTCGGCACTTCGCTTCCATGACCAATCCTGACGCATGCCAGTTTCGACAATCCCCCCCCACTTATCGGTGGATTCCCGGAAAATCGTCAAAGCCCGCAGCGTCGAATCGGCTAAAGCCTCAGGGGAATATTCCACAAACGAGAAACCCGTCGCAGTTCTTTCCGATATGCGATCAACAGTCGCATCGACAATCGTGTCGGCCAGTCCGCCAGTAGCCCGGACGACCGGCAGCGTGCCGTAACGAAGCGAATAAAGCTGGTTTAGACCACAAGGTTCGTATTGGCTTGGCATCAAAAACAAATCTGCGGCAGCTTCAATCCGGTGCGCAAGGGAGTCGGAGAAACGGGACTGCATGGCAATTCGGTCGGGCCGACGCGCTCGCAACTGGGAAAGCGGTGTGCTGTACCGCTCCTCGCCGCTACCTAGAATCACCCACTGAACATCTTGATGATCGATCCACCAATGCATCAGCTGGATGATCAAATCCCAGCCCTTCTGCTCGGCAAAGCGACTGATGATGCCGATCATGGGCACCTCGGGTCGCATCGGCAATCCAAGGGATTCTTGCAATTGCCTCTTGCAAACCCCCTTCCCCTCCCGCCAATTCTCAACGGTGTACTTCATTGTCAAATGCTCGTCGACACTCGGATCCCATACGCCGTAATCGACTCCATTTACGATCCCGATCAAACGATCAGCACGCGCTCTTAATACCCCATCGAGCCCGCACCCAGAAGCCGGGGTCTGAATCTCTTTGGCATACGTCGGGCTAACCGTCGTGAGCATGTCAGAAAAAACCAACCCTGTTTTCAGCAGATTCAAATCACCGAAGAACTCCATCTGCTGCCAGTTGAAATAGCGTCCATCGAGTCCCGTCAACGCCATGTCCGGACCCCAAAATCGACCTTGGTAAGCCATGTTATGAATGGTCATTACCGATGCTGCATGGTGGTACCAATTCCAGTTCTGCGTCCTGGTTCGATGGTAAGCGGGTATCAACCCGGTTTGCCAATCGTGGCAATGAATGATATCGATCGCTAACCCAAGCTTTTCTATCGCTTCTACCACCACCCGCGAAAAGAAACAGAACCGCCCAGAGTTGTCCCCAAAAGTTCCCGAAGAGTCCCCATACAGCCCTTCGCGATCGAAGAACATCGGCTGATCGACCAAATAAAAATCAACACCATGCGGATCCAATCGAACTCGATGAATCTTCGCCGTACAAGCCATCCCGGCATGATCGATCGTTACTTCAGCTACCCCCTCGCTGAGATTCCAATGCCGATTCTCCAAGCGGCCAGCCTGTAGTACTTCTTTGACACAAGCATACGCCGGCAAGAACACCGAACACTGATGTCCAAGCTTTACTAGCTCCATCGGCAAAGTGCCCACTACATCGGCCAACCCACCCGTCTTGGCAAACGGAATCGCTTCCGATGTCGCCATTACAATGTGCATGATCGTCCTCGAATCGTTGACTTGCATGGCCCAGACATCTGCTAAAAAACCTTCTAGGTAACTCTGTTCGCTACCCGTGTCACTGTTCGCTACCCGTGTCACTGTTCGCTACCCGTGTCACTGTTCGCTAACCACGTCAATGCTCGCTACCCGGTGTCCCGCACCCCTCAGCAGACCGACGGAAACTGTCTGTTCATGCTTCGCGTTGCATTCAAGTGCAAACGCCATTCAAAGGGCGTCCCCTGTAAAGTGGGTCGAACTAACTGAATGTCAACACCCAGTTGATGATTTTTACGCATTTCTCCAAGAGTTTCAGTTCAACCTAAGTTGACCTTGGTTGCGATGCGCTCCACCCGTTATAATCCGAACCTCGGCACGATCGAATCATACCCACGCTCGTTTCGATTTCCCCATACTTTTCTCCTCGCGACACTCAAGAGAATATCCCGTGCTTTCGATTCGACCTACGGTATCGCAACATGTCTTCAGTGTCTTCGGCAGATCGATTCACCCGGAATTGGTTCTAAGTTGCCAATCACGAACAATTCAAAAAACACACTACCGAGCCCGAATCGATATCACCAGCGATGGACACCTGATCTCCTTCACCGGCTCGCGCGGCGCTACACTTTCCGAAGTCGTCGGCTCCAAGCAGCAATCTCTCCCACAACAACGCAAACTCCTCTCCTTGCCACTTCGCGGACGATCCTCCGATGAACTCGAAGGGAAACGCGGCTTGCGCTACCGCTCGCAATTCGAGCTCGAACACTTTTCTGCCGAAATGTTCTGGATGCTCCAAAACCAACTGCAATCGTGCGTCTCACCCGACGAAATGATCCACTCGTTTGACTCAAGCGGCAGAATGCCCTTCGGAGCAATCAGCTTCATCCACATCGAAACTCGAGAACGTCAGCTTCTCATCCAAGCCTTCCACACATTTCCCGACGACTACTCTATCGTCAAATCGATGACGACATTCCACGTCGAAAAAGAATAAGCTCCCAATGCGACCGGGCCAACCCAATGCGACCGGGCAACGAGGTCTCTTCGTGCCCTATCGGTTCCGCATGCGTGATTGCAACTCGTCGCGTTGCTCCGATAGAGAATGCAGCGAAAGCGGAAATAACTCACCATCGGTTGAGACGGCTTCGCCAAGTAACTTTTGAAGTACTTGTATCTCGCACGCAAGCTTTCCAACCTCATACCCTTCAATCTTCCCTTCCTCGCGACCTTCCTCGCGACCTTCACTCAAAGCGCCGCTCAGTGCCCATTCGTAGTCCCTCAATGCTTTCTCTCGCTGGTCGTACATCTGCTTGTCCTCTGTCTTCGAAGCTATCTTCTCCAGAATGTCAATCGCTCGCCCGAAACCTTTCCCGGGAAGCAATGCACGTAATTCCTCCGCCGAATCATCGCCCTCGCGGCGGACGAACTTGCCAAAACTCATCGAAGAAATCCGCATCCGCAATCCCACCAGGCCAACGCCCATCGGGTGGGGTTGCTAAATCGATCACCACCCAATCAGGCAACTTCGGGACCTGCCTTGCATTGTTCAAGTAGTCGTACTCCCGATAGGTAAAGCTGCTGTTGAAGACCACGTATCGGTTTGGCGAAAGCGGATTTGGATATACCAACACAGGAATGTGACCCTTGGAGTTACGCTGTGGATTCTTACCGATCGAAACCGACTCGGCCGTCCAAGCCACAGGCATCTTGCTCTCACTATTACCTTGCGCGTCGGTTCCTAGCGTGATGGAAGTCTCTAAAACTTTGGCAATCGTCGGATTGCTTTTCGGATCCCCCCAAAGAATAAGGTTGTAGTTTTGCAGGTCGGCAGGGGTAAGCTCTTCAGAGGATTTGATCCGCACGTCCCCCCGCATCTGACGGTGCCACTCCTTGACCGCGCGATCGAATTCCGATTGCACCCATTGATCGGTCTCGCTGTGCCAACCTTGACCCGACGGTTTCACAAACAGAAAAGGGCTCATCAACGCGTCGTCGATGGGGCCTTGCAAGCCCGGTCGTTTGCGCAAAGGCTGCACTTCAGGTTCGATCGGAGAGACTATCTCCCATTCGGTGCCGTTGTCACGGAAGGTAGCGTGCAACGAACGATCGGAACGACGCAGGACCCGAAATTCCACAGCGGTCTGCACGTCCACCTCAACGGCCTCGCGCAACACTCGCTTCGTTCCAACAATACGTACCCCCATATTGTCGGCTAACTCCCAAACCCTCGGCGGAAGGTCGATGGTGAACTGCGATATACCAGGCGAAGGAAACACTGTGATTTCAATCCGTTGGACTCCCTCTCCTTTTTCTTCTGGCGTCAGCTTGGCGTTTACACCTATTTTCGAAGGGACCCAATGTTCTTTGAGGGCGTCGACGGCAAGCCAATGCGCTCGGTTGTAGCGCAAGGTGGTCGTAGTCAAGGAAAAGTTCGTAGGTATGACAGGAGACTCTGTACCTGGATCGAGTAATTCCAAGCGTCGTTCGATTTCTTGTCTTGCTTCTGGGGTAATCGTATGCGCCGTATTCGGAGCCACGATATGGGTGAGTTCAAAGCGCGAGAAGTCCGGCAAATTCCAACTGGCCTTTGCCATGATGTCTGCCGCTTGCTTTTGTTTATCGAGCTGACCACTATACGCGATCGTGGGAACCATTTTCAGATTCTCCACCCACACAGGGCAGTCGTACATTTGCCAAAGCTTTTCTTCGAACCAATAAGGTTTAAGCTCTTCGGACTGGAAAACTCTTAGAAAGTCTGGGGTCTCGGAGAAACCTGCTCCGGGCGTGGCTGCGAACCATCGATCGGGGTAATGGACAGCCATGTGCCAAGCCGCTGCGCCTCCCATGGAAAAACCTCGCATGGCGATTCGATGGGAATCGAACGGATACTGCGTCGAAGCATGTTCGATGGCTTCGAGCGTATCGATCTCCCCGGCGAGTTTGTTTGCATTGCAATAACGACCGAACGGGTGGATCATCAACGACACACTGTTTGCGGGCGAGGGGTCGCGGTTTTTCATACGCGTAGAAAGGAATTGCAGCTCAAGTCCTTTCTCACTGCGTCCTCTGCACCAGACATCTGCACGCCTGCTTCTTGGCCGCCCCTTCGGACCGTTGAGGACGACCCCGTAAGGTTGCACGGAGCCGTCGAGCTGAGAACGGAAACCACGGACGGTCAGACCATTTTCGGGCCACCACCAATAGATAAGTCCTTTTTCCGTTTGGGTTGTTGCATTTCGCAGAAGGTCATTTTTAAGGAGGACTTCGCTGCGGCGCAAACCCTCTGCGATGAGCTCCTTTGCACGATCGAAGTCGGCAGGTTCAAAAAAACTATTCTCATTGAGCGCGATCTCGACGGCGCGCGAAAAGATTTCAACATCAGGAAGATACTTTTGGGCAATCGCGTTCTTGTCGTTGCGCAATTGCACGACCGCTTGCTGCAACGGCACCAGGGCTTGCACGATCCCTTCACGCACCTCCGCAGGAACCTCAATCCCCAACGGTGGAATCGGTCGAATGTTTTCCACTTTGTTGTCGGCTGGCCCATCCGCGTACGCTTGGACCAAGCTGAAGATTGCGACCACAAACACCAAGCACACAGACCTAGCCATCAATGCCGAAGGGTGAATAGTACGCACAGGCCTTACCGAATGCGCGATGGACTTAGAAAGTTCGGTGCTCAAGGTTCGAGTGTAGCAAGAGAGGACGGCACACATAGCATTTGCTCCTATAAGGAAGAACAAGGTTTTTATGGAGTCAGCTTAGAGTGAAACTCTGCCTGATCAATTGTAATCGTCAATGGATAGCGGCCACCAAGTTGTTTAGAGAATTTCGAAATCCCAGCATAAGACGTTATCCATTCTCACCAGAGTCAAAGCGAGGCCGTGCGCTAAGCCGGATTGACTCAACACTTTACTTCTGAACATTGAGCGGCGCGGCAGCAATTCACTCCGGGATTGGTTTAAAACATTGCACCGGTCTCTGCCAAAAGCCCTGGCGAATCTAATCGATTCGGATTTCTAACGCAATGATTTGTCCAACTGGGATTATCGGAACCGTCAGCGGGTTTGCTGTGACCAGCGATTGATTCGACTCGGACCGCAAGATGAAGATGGAGGGTACCTGATCACCGATGCGTTGGATGGCATGAAAGCCTGTTTTTCTCCCGGCGACAGCGGCACAAAAGTTTTTCAAACTGTTATAAGACGCGTACCCAGGCCGATAGTATGCGCACTGGCTTACTGCGACATAGTTTGTGGCACGATGTTTGTTTAATGCTGTCGCTGGGTAAACGGCTCACCACTCATAGCGATAGCGTTCCAGGATCGAAGCGAGTTGCTGATTCAGTGCTTCAACCGTTTCCGGCAACAGCTTTTTTCTAAAACCTGATGGCAGGCCGGACCTTTTGTGACTTTGTATATCTTCGGTCTTTTTTGGACGCGATTCGCGGTACATAAAATCGATTGTACGCTGATGCAGTGGGATAAAAGCACATAGCTTTTCGACAAAGGTATCAAAATTGTCAATAAGATCCTCGTATCGAAGTATGACTCTTTCTCGACAATGCTGTTGCGCAAAATCGAGTCGATCAAAGGCTTCGATCAGTTTATTGGATTTACCGAGCACATATTCATCCAAAGAGATTTGTTGGATTTCTCGACGTATGAACTCTTGCCTATTACGAATTCCCTTGTTTTTGCTCAAGGAGTGGCTGAAGCCAAAGGAGTAGTACTCGGAGGTGAGGATCGCTCGAGGATCACGAATTAAGAAGACGGCTCGCTTGGAACCCAGGAAGGCTGGTTGAATGATGGGCCCTAGTAAGAGGTCTTCAATCGGATCGTTTTCGGTCTTGCAAACGATTCGAATAGGGCCGTAGACACAACCATTCTCGTGAAAAGTAAAGGGATGTGAAGTTCGGATCGATCCTGAATAGATTTGATGGGAATGGTTTATGTTCCTCAGACCAATAACTCTTTTTAGAATCATGGAGCCGAACAGGGTACTGGCACACTTGTGAAAGGTGAAAAAATAGACCGATTTCGGGCGACGGTTCGCTGGTGTCAGTTTTAGCGAAATAGCGTGCTGGTAATCACGGAAGACCCGAGCGTATTTCTTAAGTCGCATGAAGAACCTTGAGTATATTTCGTTGAAATAGTCTGTTTGGAAGAAGAGTCATTAGCGGAGAGTGGATGTTGAATATCGTAAGTCATTTTTAAGATTCACCCATGGAGACGCAGTTGGCAGTTTTAGCGTTCGCGTGCAAGCTTCATGAACAGCTCGTAACGAGCCTTCATCTCAATGAGGCTATCGCCCCCAAACTTTTCGACCAGCGCCGAAGCAATCTCAAAGGCAACCACATGCTCCACGATAATCGCAGCAGCAGAAATCGCACAGACATCACTCCGTTCATAGTTGGCCCGATGGGGTTGCTTGTCTTCCATCCGGATCGAATCAAGCGGCTTTCTCAAGGTGCTAATCGGCTTCTTCGCGGCCCGCAGGATCAAGCTTTGACCGTTTGTCATCCCCCCTTCAAGTCCGCCTGCATTGTTCGAAGGTCGAACGTATCCAAGGTGCGGTAAGTGGGCGAGGGCCGGGTCGTGATGGATAGGGTCGTGAACCTGGGAGCCCCGACGCCGAGCAGCTTCGAATCCAAGCCCAATCTCCACCCCCTTTATGGCTTGAACCGCCATCACCGCTTGCGCTAGCTTCCCGTCAAGCTTTCGGTCCCACTGCGCATGCGTCCCGAGACCAAAGGGTAATCCGTCAACACGGACTTCGATCACTCCCCCCAATGTATCCCCCTCGTCTGCCATCTGATCGATGTACTTCTCGGCTTGAGGATCCGACGAGGGTTGAACCGAGTATATAGAACTCTGATCGCGAAGTGCACGGGTTTGCTCGATCGAAAGATTCGCAGTTCCCTGCGATCCAAGATTCATCTCGCCGAGTTCGACAACGTAACCGATGGTTTCAATTCCAAACTCCCTTAGCAGTAGCCGAGCAAGTGCTCCGGCTGCCACGCGCACGGCCGTCTCCCGCGCACTCGAACGCTCAAGAACCCCTCGGATCGAGCCAAGGTACTTGATCGCTCCGGTCAAATCCGCGTGACCAGGCCGTGGACGCTCAAGCTCCTTGAGCCGTTCAAGCTTGTAATCGTTGTTGACGACTTGAAGCGTTATAGGAGAACCTAATGTTTTCGATTGCCATACACCGGTCAGAATATCTACGGTGTCTTGCTCAAGTTTCTGACGCCCGCCACGACCATATCCACCCTGACGCAATTTCAGCTCGTGATTGATGAATGACTCGTCAATCGAGAGACCAGCAGGGAATCCATCGATCAGGGCGATTAGAGCTTTGCCGTGGGATTCACCGGCGGTCCAGTAACGTAACATTGCAAGGTCGGCTTCGAAGGTACAGGAATTTCAAACGGAACGGTAAAGTAGATCGCAGTAGGCAGATCTGAGTAGTCGAAACAACAAGCTCAGTAAGGTCGGAAACAGGCAGTTCAAGGCTAACACAGGAGCGGGCAAGTTGCAAAAGCAAAACCGTGCAAGCCCGCCTGCATTACTGCTTCGAATGGATTTGTCGCAAGGAGGAGAGCCAGCGATGCAAGTCCGCAGGCCAATGCATCTTGAATTCGAGCTTCTCTTCCGAGATCGGATGTTGGAAAGATAAAGTCGCGGAATGCAAGGCCTGACGCGGTGCCCCACTTTGGTCTTGTACCAACGTACCGTCCGCAAGCTTGCAATAGATCGGATCGCCACATAACAAGTGTCCCGCTTCAGACAGATGGATCCGAATCTGATGCGTACGACCTGTTTCAAGCTGACATTCGATAAGACTATATGGCCCAATCTTCTCTATCGGACGAATGTGCGTGATGGCACGTTGCTCGGTCGGATCCGCTTGCGTCCCACCGCTGCTCGACTCTGAATCAATCTTAGTCTC